>Ga0209164_1000043_pt1 | contig 368751 bp, 314 predicted proteins | sample MTBNYHSulfiMetaG_FD_187458 | JGI IMG/M metagenome (GOLD analysis project Ga0209164, IMG submission 187458) | Enrichment culture microbial communities from rom New York Harbor, USA that are MTBE-degrading - MTBE-NYH (New York Harbor Sulfidogenic)... | ecosystem: Environmental > Aquatic > Marine... | reverse complement strand
GCTGCTCGAACTGCGCCTTCAAGGTCTCGAATTCTTCCCGAAGCGATTGCTTATTGACGCTGGACATGACCGGTTCATCCGCCGGAGGTCAGAAGATTCATGGTTGGCTGTTTTCCTCCACTTCAACGGCCATCAGGGCCGCCAGCACTGCCAGACGCTCCCCCCGGGGCAGTGCTTCGTAGCGTCTTGCCCAGTTGGCGGCCTTGCGCTTGATCTGTTGGCGGTGGGTAAAGTTGCGACCCGCACAGCTCGCCCAATGGACTCTGTTCAGGGGGAAGTTGAACCAGAGTTTCTCGGTACGCACACCGCCCTGGTTCATGACCTGCAGTTCGATCCTTCCCCACCCCTCGAGAGAATCGTCATACAAAGCCGAGGGGTAGCCGGAGAGAATCACCTGGCAAGGCAGTCTCTTGAGCAGTTCCAGCAGTTCCACATGGTCCTCCTCCTCGTAGTCGAACCGGTATCGACGGGCCGACGTGCGGGTACGAAGCAGATACGGCGGGTCACTGTAGATCAGCTCCGAGCCTTGATAATCGTAATCCGTCAGAAACCGGTGCGCGCAGCCGTTGATCAGCTCCACCGGATAGGTACATTGGAAGGCAGCGATCGCCCGTGGGTCCAGGTCGATGCCGATGTTGTGCCGGGCCGGCGGCTTACGCTTCATAATTGCCCCGCCGCCCAGGTGCGACTCAATGTAGGTGTCATGCGGCGGCATCATCGCGATGATGGCCTGGCACAAACCCGACGTTGCCTTCGATCCAAAATAACCCATTGCCACGGACCCTTTCGTTTACCTTGGGCCCGAAGCATAGCTCGGCCACACTATGTTGTCAAGAGAAATTTCGAGAAAATCTCGCCACTGCGACCGCGGGGGTTTTGCTAAAGTCTCCTGCAACGGGGTGAGTAGTTACCTTTCTTCAAGGAATCGCCAAGCCAGAGGTTCGCCGGGGTTTCGGCGGAGACACCGGGCTGGTGGGCCAGGGCTTATGTCCGGGCGTAAACCTCCGGAAGCACCGTGACGCGTCGCCTGCGGACGGCACGCATAAGAAGGAACGGGTCGCGGGTCTCATCCCAATGACCCGAGAGACGATGCGAGTCCCGGAACTCAGCGATCTTCGCGAGGCACTTGGCCTTGGATATGCTCGTTATTTTCTCTTTTCTACCGGTAATGGTATCTTCCTCTCTCCTCGGCCTCCATGTCCCGCGCACTCGCAAGAGAATCTGGATTGACACGCTGTTGTTGCCCAGCCCCCCGCAGGGGACGCCTCAAAAATCCGACTTGACACGGGCAGGAAAATACCCATAGTATTTAAGAATCGAAAAGGCCTCGCCGACAGAGCGGGGCGCGAAAAAGGCCAGCGCAAGCGGGGCCTTGTTTTTTTCTACCCGCTGACCGCGTCAAAGATACAACCGCCCCAGGGAATGCAGGATACGCAGGATACGAGCCACCCCTGTTAGCGCAGGGATGGCTTCTTTCGTCATGGGGGGTCGTCGCCCCACGGGGGGCCGGAGACTTTTCCTTGGAAAGCGGGTTTTAAAAAGGAGAGAAAAAAATGAGGATCGGACTCCTTGGTTTGCCAAGGTCAGGCAAGACAACCGTCTTCAACGCGTTGACAAAATCGGAGGTCCCTGTGGCGGCCCCTTCAAACGGCAAGACGGAGCCAAATATTGCAGTCGTGAAGGTGGTGGACGAGCGGGTCGACCGTCTTTCCGAGATTTACTTTCCGAGAAAGACCACTTACGCCACGGTAGAGTTGGTCGATTTCGCCGGGCTTGCCGAGGGGGCAGCCAAGAAGGGGACCTTTACCAGCGCCGCCATGGCAATGGTCAGAAACATGGATGCCTTGGCCCTGGTTGTCCGTCATTTTGAGGACGACCTGCTCGGCGCTGCCGCTCCTCTCAAGGATATGGCCCGGATGGAGGATGAACTGGCGCTGTCCGATCTTATGGTCTGCGAGAACCGGCTGGAGCGGATAGAGAAGGGATACCGGCGGGGACAGAGGACGGAGAGTCTCCTTGCGGAGGAGAAGACCCTCCGGAGGATCCTGGAAGGGTTGAACCAAAATCGGCCGATTCGGGACATGGATCTCTCCGGCGAGGAAGAAAAGGTGATCCGCGGTTTCCAGTTCCTCACAAAAAAACCGCTCATGGTCATCCTGAACTCCGAGGAAAGGCATTTTGGAAAGAACGCCCCTCTTTTGGCGGAAATCGAGAAGAAGGCGAGGGTGACCGAATTTGCCGGACAGTTTGAGATGGAATTGAGCCGCCTGGACGACCAGGAGGCAGGGCTTTTCATGGAGGACATGGGTATTCGGGAATCCGCTTACCGCCGGCTGACAAGGCTTGCCTATGCCACCCTGGGATATATCAGTTTTTTCACGGTGGGTTCAGATGAGGTTCGTGCCTGGAACGTCCGCAAGGGGGAGACTGCCCTTGATGCGGCCGCTACCATCCATTCCGATCTTGCCAGGGGATTCATCCGCGCGGAATGCTTCTCCTGCGAGGCCTGCCTCCGGTGCGGATCAGAAAAGGGCGTTCGAGAAAAAGGGCTCTTTCGTCTGGAAGGAAAGAATTATCCCGTCCAGGACGGGGACATCCTGAATATCAGGTTTAATATATGAGCCTTTCTCAAGCCCTGCTCTTTGCTCGGCCGTGTTCCAATTCCGGGATCATTGACACGCCGGCTGGAAAATGATACACCTTCCCATCCTCTCTCCTCGACATTTGCGTGGCGGGCTCCTATTGCGATCATCATCCTGAAGGCAAGGAAAAGGCTTTATGAATATTGCAGCGCGGCATTTCAAGCATACCGAAGATGAAACCGGTTTCCGCTGCCACCGCTCTTTAGGAAGGTTTAACGAAAAAGAAACCCTAAGCACAGGAAAACATCTGGTTAGGCGTTTCAGTCTTCCGGGCCCGCGCGGGCCGATGTTCCAAGCAAACGTAATGGGAAGGGGGTGTTCTATCGATGGAATTTGAAAGTATTCGGGTTGAAACCGACAAGGATTTTGTCGCCGAGATCACACTGAATCGTCCCGAACAACTGAATACCTTTAATACGAAGCTGGCCACGGAACTCGATCAAGTCCTCGGTGAATTGGAGATGGACCCCGGGGTGAGGGTCATCGTTGTTAGGGGAGCAGGCAGGGTTTTTTGCGCGGGGATCGATGTCAATGAACTATTCGGCAAAACGGCCATGGAGTATCGGGCCTGGATTGAGAAGATGGAGAGACCCTTTACGACGATCAGCCGTATGAGCAAGCCCGTCATTGCCCAGGTACACGGCGTGGCTGCTGCAAATGGAGCCGGACTGGTGGGAGCCGCCGATCTGGCCATTGCCTCCGAAGACGCTCGCATCGGGTTGACTGCCATCAACGTCGGACTCACCTGCGTCGGCCCGGTTGTTCCCGTCACACGGTCTGTGGGGAGAAAAAGAGCCCTTGAGCTCCTCCTTTACGGTGACTTGATAAGTGCCCGAGAGGCTTTGGCCATGGGGCTCATAAACAGGGTCGTCCCTTCGACCGATCTGGAGAAGGAAAGCCGGGGGTGGGCTTCAATTTTGGCAAAGAAGAGTCCCGTTGCGGTGCAGCTCACAAAAAAGGCATTTTATGCCGCCGCAGACCTGGACTATTACAAGGCACTGGAATACATGAACGAAGCTTTCGCCCGTCTCTGCACCACGGAAGATGCCAAAGAGGGGGTTAAAGCCTTCTTGGAGAAGCGGGAGCCCGTCTGGAAGCTTCGCTAGAATGATTTCAGATCCCGGCCGGTGCCTGATCGATCCGCAAGGGTAGGGGGTTCGCGTCGGGTTTCTCCATGCCCCCGGGCATCACTTGAGGGATGCGCCTCCGATTGCGCGAAAAAAGCGCTCCGCCTTGCTTGTCGTGCTCTCTCCCCGGACTCCTGCATCGGCAAAGAGCCTCTCAACGGCGTCTTTGACCATCTCCATGTGGAGGTCCTTCGGGATTTCCACCTCCACCTCGTGGTGGACCGAACCGTCCGGGAAGGTTGTTTTGTCCAGTTCCAAGACCAGAGGGAGAGGTCCCCCGGGGGATTGCAGCCGCACTCCGATTCTTCGGCGCTCGTTTTTGAACTCCCCGATTCGAATCAGTTTCTTGCCTCCGGCAAGCTTCCGGATTCTGGCCACAAGTTCCCTGCGTTGCTCGCTTCCCCCCTCCAGGGGCGAAAGGGGGGAGACTTCTCCTTCCTTGATTTTTTTCGCCAGGGCCGCGTGGATTTCCACTTCTTGCTCTCCCCTGGATGCAATTGCGCCGCCCAATGATTCCGTGGAAGGGCCCTTGGCGGTGACAAAAAACCTGCCGTCCTCTTGGCGCAGGCGCACTGCGTATTTTGCTTCGTTTAAGACCAAGTCCCGGGTATCGAAGAAGGAATTGATCTGTTGAACCACTTCCTCGGGCACGCCACGGGCCGCTTTTTGCACCGCCTCCAATGCTTGGCCGTCGGGTACCCGAAGCTTCAGTTCCACTTCCTTTTCCTCGTTTTTTGCCGCCTGCCTCCCGTCTCCCTTCCCACGGGTGACCTCCAGAAAAAGCTCGAAAACGTCCCGCGTATATTTCATTTGCTGATCCAGATAGCGGAGAAGCGTGAGGACCAGAAGGAGCGTGAGAAGAATTCCCTGGGAGGAATCCCTTTCCACAAATGCCCATGCGCTGGCGCCCGCGAAGACCATCGTCAGGTTCCTGAAAAAACGACGATCCGCATCCTGCCGCTCAAGACGAATTGCGTCTTTGTCGCTCACCTCTTGGATATGTCGCGCGGCACGCCTCCGCAGCGTCTTTGCGGTTACCCCCTCTAAAGGCAACTGCAAAGCCTTTTTCCGGACTGCACCTCTGAGCTCTTTGTGTTCACGCCTTCCCTTCTCTCCCAGCAAGTCGTAAATCCGATCCTCAATGAAAGAAGCCAAAAGAGATAGGAGGTGCCCCGCAAAAAAGGCGCCCACGAAGAATGCGCACCCGGCCTCAAAGGAACTCCAGTAGAAGGCGGGGAGAGGCTTGAGCGGGTAGCCGTAACGGAACCAGAGTGCCAGTGAGAGGGAAATGGCACCCGGGAGAATGATGACGAAAAGATGAATCACGCCGACGAAGAAGTCTTCCGGCTTATAGGCCATAGGGTGCTCCTGTGCTCCTGACCTCCATATTCGCGCTATTCGCAGCCGCACCAATCCAGAATAAACTTGGCAATGACCCGCGTCAGGGTCTTCACGGATTCAATTTCCACGTATTCATCCGCTCCGTGGTAGCTGGCTCCTGAGGGACCGAAGGAAAACGAAGGGGTATCGAAGTAGGAACCGAATCGTGTGTCCAGGCCACCTGTTGATCCGACGATTTCAGGGCTTTTTCCGAGAACGGGGGCCGAGGATTTCAAAAAAGCCTGGATGAACGGATCCTTTTCATCCTGTGTCCATGGTTCCGTATCCCATCCGTACCACTCGATCACCGGGGGATGTTCCCTGAGCCATGGGTCCTTTCGCGCCGCGCGGTGAATGGTTTCTTCGACTTCCCTCATGACCTCCGTTCCCTTCTCTCCCGGGACGAACCCCACTCGACATTCCATTTTGGCCATTCCCGCCACGGTGGAGGCCCAATCCCCTGCTGAATAGGTGCCGATATTCAAGTTGCACGACCTGCCCGCCCGTTGCTCCATCATGGGATGATGGCGTTCCGCGGCGCGCTTTTTATCCAGGTCCACCAGCGCATCATAGATTTTGTTCATCTTGCCGATGGCGTTCACTCCTGTGTGGGAAAGCGCTGCGTGGGCCGTTTTTCCCACCACCCTTACGCGAAAATACTTGATCCCGGGGTGGCACACCACCACGGCCATCTGGGTAGGTTCCGGGATCAACATTCCCGAGGCCTTGTAACCCTTCAGGAAACAGGCGAGCGTTCCCCCGCTTCCTCCCGCTTCCTCCTCGATGACGCTCTCCAGGATCACGGTGCCTTTAGGCTTGATCCCGCTATCCAGGATTGCTTTGAGGGCGAAAAGATTGGCGATGAGTCCGCTTTTCATATCCACGGAACCGCGCCCGTAAAGCTTCCCATCCTTTATCTCACCGCCCCAGGGATTCACCGTCCATTGATCCAGAGGTTCGGGAGAGACCACATCCACATGGCCGTTCAAAATCAGGGACGGGAATTGCTCGGAACCCCGCAGGGTGCCCACCACATTTGGACGCTCTTCATAGGTTCCAGGGATTTTGATGTAGGCCGGATGTCGCTTGATCACCTCGGGATCTGCTGAAAAAGTATCCACCTCCAGTCCGAGGGTTCTATACTTGGATTCCATGAAGCGTTGAGCTTCTGTTTCCTGAGCCGTCAAACTGGGGATTCGCAGAAGTTGCTGGACGGTATGAACCAGCTCTTCCTCTTGGGCTTCGACCTCTTTCAGAGCGCTTTTCAAAGCCTCCTTTTTTTCCATGGGGTTCTCCTTGCGGTGCGCTGAGGGAACGTTTCCTTCCACGGTCGATCATGCGGGAGATTTTCGGCTGGGACCGGTTCGGGTCCGGGTGGATTTCACCCCATCTCCCCATGGACAAATACCACGAGGTGGTTAAGATGGCAAGGTGGGAGTGATATGCCTCGGATCGAGAACCGAAGACGGGGACCCCTTCTCTTTGATGTGGCTCGCAGACAGGCCAGGACGGTTGGAAAAGGTTCGTCTGCTGACTTATTGGTGCAGGAGGTGCGAGATCATGGTATCCACGATGCGCCGCCAAGTCCCGGTCCCGGTTGAGGATTGGTCAATGATGAGGTGGTGCATTGTTTTCCGCGGTCCATTTTCTTCCTTTTTCACGGGGACCAATTTCCATTGATTGAACCCCTTGCTTGCAACCAGTTTTTGTAGTCCCGCATAGGAAACGATTTCGTCCTTTTTGTCGACCAGGAGCAGGGCAGGAACGTTGATTCTTAGATTCATGTGCCTTTCGAAGTGCTTCAGAGCATGGAAAACTGCGTTATAGGCGGCCATGGGGGTGCCTTTATTGGCCAGGTATTCTTCCGGTAACAGGCTGGGAATGACCAGTCGTGGAAAAGGGGATAACAATCTGATGAGGTGGTTGCGGCCACGCAATCTCACGGCCGGGGCAAGTAGAACCATCCTGTCGAAGCCGACATCGGATTCGGTCGCAAAAAGATCGAGCCCGATCAATCCGCCCAGTGAAAAACCGATCAGGTGAACGGGAACCTGATCACGATCCCCTCTTTGCTTTACCTGCTGATACGCGTCGTAGGTTTCGCGGAACCAAATTTCATAAGAGACCTTCTTGAAGGACGCCATCCGGGTCTCGGCCGTGTTCAGGTCCTTGCGGCGGCAATAGTTTTCTCCATGTCCGCGCAAAGATAGACAGAGCGCGTCTATACCGGCTTCATTGATGCGGGTGATCATCGATTCCATCTTTTCGGGGCGTAAATTGAGTCCGTGTATAACCAGCGTGACGCCTTTTGGCTTTCCGGGCAATCTTTGCGGGTACCAGCGGGAGGTTCTCGTCGTGTCCATTTCGGTCTTTGATCTTCTAAGAGCGGGTCTATGGCCGACCTGAGGGCTTCAAAGTCTAAGGCGGCGTGTAGCTGGGGCGTACTCCTCGGTCATAAAGATGGAAAAGGCATTCGGGAATTTGAAACGGCCGGTATTCCCGGTTTTGGGGGCAGGGGGTCGGGCCTGCCCCGGCCGGAGATCTCCTAAAGACCGAAGATCCGCTTTGCGTTTCCGTAAAGGATCTTTTCCAGGGATTCGTCCCGGAGACCCATTTCGCTCATTTGTTCGATGTACCGCTTCCAGGAGAGGCCGTTTGAGCCGAAGAGGACTTTTTCCGCCGCGAGCCTTGACTTCATGAAGTTTGTCAAAGACGGATGGAAGTAGCGGGGAAGCCAGGCGCTGATACTGAGGTAGATGTTGGGCCATTTTGTGGTGCAGGAGATCATCTCGTCCACCCAGGGATAGCCCGTGTGCGTTCCGATCAGAACGAGCCCCGGAAAATCGGTGGCGATCCTGTCGAGGAAGATGGGTCGGGCGTGTTCGCTCGGCATGGCCTCAAGCACATGCCCTGTCTGCATGGAGACAGGCAGTCCTAATTCCTCACACTTTGCATAAAGGGGGTACATTTTGCGATGATCCAGGGGAATGTCGTAGCCGTAAATATGGATATACACCCCTTTATATTGGCGTTCCTTGACGTCTGCTTCGAGCTTATCCAGACTTGCCCTGATTTTGAAGGGATCGTAATCCGCAAGACCGAACACTCTTCCCGGGTACCTGGCAGTGATTTGTGAAATCGCCTCGGTCATGTCGAGGGCAAACCTTGTCTGTCTGCGGTAAGACCAGGCGAGGAGGTCCGTCGCGAGCACTGTTTCAACCCCTGCCTCGTCCATGGTCTTGATGATTTCATCGGCGCTGGCGTATCCCTCTCCCCAGGCTGCCTCGACGGAGCATTTCAGCTCCCCGGGGGAATTTGTCGCGTTGACCCAGCTCTTTTGCCATTCCTTCAAAAGCAACGGGAAAAGGGTATCGATGACTTTGAGTCCGGCCATTGTCTTTTCCTCCTCACCTTTATAGTGTTTGTGCTGTCGTGATTCAGATTCAAGGAGTACTAAAATGAAAAGGCACCGTCAACGAAAAAGGGATGGCCCTTCCAGGAGAGGCACAGAAGATGGATGGAACCTCTCGAGGGGTTCACTGTCAAACCGGTTTCTCAGGTTTTTCCCCGCATCACGTCTGCATATCTTACAAGGGCGTGCATGGCTCTGGCACACTCCTCAGGAGTGTCGTAAACCGGTATCCCCGCTCCTCTCAGGATATCTTCGATGATGTCGTTTCCGAACCGGCGAAAGCGAATGGTGACGATCGGCTTATGATATTTCGAGGGAAGAGAGGCGAAAAGCTCCGCGCCCTCGATCGCCAGCTTGGTTATATCCAGGAGCGGTCTGAACATTTTTCGCGGGTTGGTCGTGTAACTCCAGGCCATGGGATTGATGGGGACATTGGCGATCACGCCGTCGAGGTATTCCTGCTTGAGAAGGATTTCAACCACGGACGCCTCCTCAAGGCCGGTTCGAAAAGTTCCGGCAAAATCCACGGGGTTTGTGGGAAGGGGAGCATGGGGCGGCATGATCTTTTTGAGGCTGCCTATGGTTTCGCTTTTCAGGTGAGGAACTTCCAGCCCTAAAGAAGCGCAGGCATCCGCGGTCACCACCCCCTGGCCGCCACTGCCCAGGATGGCCACTCTCCTTCCCGGCGGAAGAGGCATCCCGGAGGCAAGGGCTTCTGCCACGTCAAAGGATTGAAGGGCCTCCTCTGTCCTGATGAGGCCGACTTGCCGGCACATGGCGTCAAAGATCCCTTCGGAGCCCGCAAGGGAAGCCGTGTGGGATCGGGTAGCCCTGCCGCCCGCCTCGGTACGTCCTGCCTTGAAAATCACGATGGGCTTGGTCTTGACCGCTTCCCTGGCCAGTTCAAAAAAACGCCTGCCGTCCTTGAAGCCCTCCATATAGAAAACGATGACTTTTGTGGTGTCGTCCGCAGCCAGGTATTCCAGGTAGTCGGCGGCGGTAAGGTCGGCCTGGTTTCCGATGCTGATGAACTTGCTGAACCCGTACCCCTTTTGATTGGCAATCTGAAAGAGGTAGCCTCCGAATGTTCCGCTCTGGGAGACGAAGGAGATGGACCCGGCCCCGGGGGCCTGTTCGAAGGACAGGTTGAGCTGACCGGCGGCGCTCCAGATCCCCATGCAATTTGGCCCCACAATTCTTATTCCTCCATCTCTAGCGATCCGGACCACCCTTTGCTCTATGGCTTTCCCTTCCTCACCGATTTCGGCAAATCCCGCAGTAATAAGGACAACGCCCCTGACGCCCTTCTCCACGCATTCTTTCATGGCCTCGGGAACGCTGGGCGCCGGAATGGTCATCACCGCCAGGTCAACCGGCCCGGGAATATCCAGGATGTTTCCATAGGATTGAATTCCGTGGATTTTCTCCAATTTAGGGTTTACCGGATAGACGGCGCCCCTGTACCCGGTCCTCAAGGGCCTGTCCAGCATTCTGAAGCCCCATTTTCTCGGGTCTTGGGAGGCTCCGATGAATGCGATGGAATGCGGTTTGAAGATGGGATCGAGCTGCTCCGTGATACGCTCCAATGCTTCTCCTCCTGAAGAATCGGTCCGCTTGCGCCAGGGTTCCATCTCGTTGGCAGTGTCACCGCGTATCCTCTCCCCCGAGTCCCCAGGAAAAAAAGATCGCGAAAGAAGGGAGGAGGGGGTTTCCGTGTCAAGCGAACCTTGAGAGAGCTTTGAAGCTTACGCCACGAACAGTGGGATTGCAAGAATCATTTTGTGCAACTCCAGGGATGCATCCTTGACACCCAAATCCCACTCTCCTATATTCTTCCTCGGAAAAAACTTCTTGGGCGATTTTTCCCTTCATCCGTGCGATAAACTTCCATCATGCCGTGTTTGCGATCACGCGGCAAAAAAAACACGAAAGGAGGATCCATCATGCAAGTGGCGGGTAAGGTCATTGTTGTGACAGGTGGCGCCAGCGGCATCGGCAGGGCCCTATGTGAGAGATTTGCCAGGGAGGGGGCAAAGGCGGTTGCGGTGGCAGACATCGATGAAAAGGGCGCAAAAGAGGTTGCCGGGCAAATCAATGGGCTTGCCTTCGCTTGCGATGTGAGCAAGGAAGCGGATATTCTCCGTGTGGTCCGGAAGACGGAGGAGAATTTCGGTCCCATTGATCTCTATTGCTCCAACGCGGGTATTGCCGTTCCGGGTGGGGTCGAAGCATCGAACCAGGACTGGCAGCGCATTTGGGAAATCAATGTGATGGCGCATATTTACGCGGCAAGAGCGCTGATTCCCGGCATGATAAAGCGAGGTGGAGGTTATTTTCTGATCACCGCATCCGCGGCGGGCTTGCTCAGCCAGATCGGCTCGGCTCCCTATTCGGTGACCAAACACGCGGCAGTGGGGCTTGCGGAAAACATGGCCATCACCTATGGGGACCAGGGCATCAAGGTCTTTGCCCTCTGTCCCCAGGCGGTCCGCACGGAAATGACCCGGGAAGGGGGCGGCGTGGCATCGGTGGACGGCATGCTGGAGCCCGAGCAGGTGGCCGATTCGGTGATGGAAGCTTTTGCCGAGGAGCGGTTCCTGATCCTCCCCCACCCTGAAGTTCGGTCTTACATGGAGCGAAAGGTCTCAGACTATGACCGCTGGCTCTATGGGATGCGGAGGCTGCAGAAAAGATTTTTTGAAGGACAATCCCTGAAAGCGGGATGAAAATAGCGTCCCCAGAGGAAGAAGAGATGAGCATCCAGGAGATCAAAGGGCGAATTTATGCGTGTGTTGACTATGAGCTCGCCAACGTGGCATGTATCGATACAGGGCAAGGGCTGGTGCTGGTGGATGCTCCCACACTGCTGAAGGACATTTCCCACTGGAAGGAATTCATCAGCGGCATGAACGCGGGAGACGTGGAATTCATCATGACCACCCACCACCACTTTGATCATGTGGTGGGAAATCGTCAACTGGGTGGTAAAGTCATCATGCACGAGAAGGCCCGGATCGAGATGCTCGAAGAGGGTGGCACCATGCGCGAGGCTATGGCGCCTGCATTTCCGGGCTGGACAAAGGAAGAGGTGGACTTCGTCGTCTCTGAGCCCCTGGTTCCCCCGGTGTTCACTTTCGGTGACAGGATGACCCTGCGCTTGGGAGCGGTAACCCTGAGGGCGGTTCACCTCGGCGGTCATACCCCGGGCAGCATTTGCGTTTATGCGGAGGAGGACGGGGTGCTTTTTGCCGGAGACAATGTCACTTCCGGTATGCACCCCTTCCGGGGCGACGGGAATTTTGCCGAATGGATCGAGGCTCTCAGATGGATGCAGGAACTGGATATCGAAGTGATCGTCCCCGGACATGGTGAGATCTGCCGGAAGGATGAGCTTGACCGCCTCATGGAGTACTTGAGCCGTCTCTGGTTCATTACCGAGGGCCTCATCAGGAAGGGAATGGGCCGTGAAGAGGTGATCCGTGAGGTGAATCAGCGGATGATCGATTTCTACGAGATTGAACCTGAGATGCTTGAGGGTACAAAGATGTTATTTGACCTTGGAACTTCACGGCTTTATGATGAAATCCTCTCCCAGGCCTGAGCCCATAATACCCAGTTCACCCCCCAATTTCTTGGAAGGGAGGGTTTAAAAGGGTCCCGCGATTTCCATTCCCAGCCGCAGGAAAATCAGGTAAAATAGAATTCAATTGGGTGCATTCACGCTCGGTGGATGACTCCTTTGCTGCGATGGGGTTGGGCCGGGGGGTGAGGGTTTTCCTGGATGAAGATGACTCAAAACCAATTCATGCAGTTCCGGGAACTGGTGTACAAATCCTCCGGAATCAACCTCCATGAGGGAAAAATGGCGCTGCTGCAGGCACGGCTCGCCAAGAGACTCAGAATCACCGGCGTTGACTCCGTGGATGGGTATCTCAAGTTGCTGGCGAGGGATGATGGGGAATTCATCCATTTCCTGGATGCCATCTCCACAAACCACACCTATTTCTTTAGAGAGAACAGCCACTTTGATTATATCCAGCATCATCATAGGCACATCTGGTGTGCTGCAGCCTCCAGCGGCGAGGAACCCTATTCACTTGCAATGCACTGCCTGGAAAAGGGATTCAAGCCCAGGATCCTTGCGACGGATATCTCCACGGCGGCGTTGCAAATTGCCGAGAGAGGGATCTATCCCGTGGAACGGGCGAAAAGCGCACCGGGCCACATCGTGAAGAAGTATTTTCAGAAAGGGTGTGGAAAATGGGACGGTTCCATTCGGGTAAAGGAGGAGGTAAGGAGGATGGTGACCTTCAGGAGATTTAACCTGGTCACGGATCCCCCACCATCTCCTTTGTTTGACGTGATTTTTTGTAGAAACGTGATGATTTACTTTGATCGTGTCACGAGATCAGAGGTCGTGAAAAAACTCTACGAGGCTTTGAAAGAAAATGGCTACTTCATTATCGGAGGTTCCGAGAGCCTCAGCAGTATCCGGCACGACTACAAGTACATTAAGCCGAGTATTTACATGAAGGTGGCGTGAACCTGTTCTGAAAGGAGGAAGATGGCATGGGTTTAAAGGACAAGTACGCGATCGTGGGGGTGGGCTACACGCCGCAGGGAAAGGTTCCAAACCGAACATCCCTCAGTTTTCACGTGGAGGCCGCTTCCAACGCCATCAAAGATGCGGGTCTGGGAAGAGAGGACATCGATGGACTCATCTGCTACCGGCACTTTCCCCCCTGCGCCGGTGAGGTGGATGTGACCCCCCAACTGGTGGCGCAGCACCTGGGGCTTGAGCCCACATACCTGAGCCAGGATGCCAACTGATCCCGAAGCCATATTCAGCACGCAGTTGGCGTGCTCGAGTCGGGACTTTGCAGGTACGTGGTGATTTCCTTTGGGCACAGCGGCCTGTCAAGCGGTGCAATGCGGCAGTTGCTGCTGGGCCGGGGGGGGGAGAAAGCGGTTTTCGGCCACTTCGGGGCCGGTTCCGACTATGCCCTGGCTGCAAGAAGAGCCATGCACACCTTCCGCACCGGGCCTGAGACGTGGAAGCATATCGCGGTGGGGGAGCGCAAGTGGGCCAATCTGAACCCCAGGGCCATGAAGCACCGCGAAGCCATGACTTTCGATGACTACTATCGTGCCCCCTGGGTGGTGGACCCCTTCCGTCTCTATGACAACTGTCTCATCACGGACGGAGGCCGGGCCATGGTGGTGACCTCCGCCGAAAGAGCCCGAGACCTGAAACAGCCCCCCGTCCTCATCATGGGGATGGGTCAGCACAATCCCTCCAGTGAAACGGCGCAAGCCACTTACATGACAGGGCCCACGGGGGCCAAGAGGGCGGTAGAAATGGCATTCCACATGGCAGGGATTACCCTGGATGATATTGACGCGTGCCAGATTTATGACTGTTTCACCTACACGGTGGAGATCACGCTCCAGGACTACGGATTCTTCGGTCCAGGAGAGGGCGAGGACTGGTTCAGGGACGGAAAGATTGAACCGGGAGGGCGAATGCCCGTCAACACCTCGGGGGGACTTCTCTCGGAGGTCTACTTCATGGGTCTCACCCCGCTCTCCGAGGCGGCCATGCAACTCATGGGACGGTGCGGGGAAAGGCAACTGGGACCGGCGACGAACACCAAAGCGCCTAACATTATGCTTTGCAACGACAACGGTGGAAGCCTTCAATCTCATTCCTGCTTCATATTGAGGAGGGCATAGTACAGATGAAATATGAAAAGCCTTTACCGGAACCGGATGGGGATTCCAGGCCTTTCTGGGACGGTTGCCGCGAGCACCAGCTCAGATTCCAGAAGTGTAAGGAGTGCGATCACGTGCGCTGGCCGCCCTCCATCATTTGCCCAAGGTGTTACTCACAGGAAACGGATTGGATCGTGGCGAAGGGAAAGGGGAAGGTTTTCACCTATGTGATCTACCACCAGGCGTTCCATCCGGCCTTCAAGGAGGATCTCCCTTACGTGGTTGCCGTGATCGAGCTGGAGGAGGGCCCGCACCTCCTTTCCAACATCGTTGGGTGCCCTCATGATCGGTTGAGGTGTGACATGCCGGTGGAGGTGTCCTGGGAGGATGTGACGGAGGAGATCAGCCTCCCCAAGTTTCGACCGGTCGGCTAGGCGCACCTTCATGGGATGACCCCGTTATCCGTTACTGATCGTTTGTCTGCTGGCCGCTGAAAAGAATACCGAGCCCGGAAACACTGGCGGGATCACCAAGAACGATCAAGAGATCATTGGCATGGATCTTCGTCTCTCCACCAGGATTGGCCCGCACCTGGTTGTCACGACGGATGGCCAGCAGGGTGACGCCATAGTCCTTCCTGAGGCGGATCTGGGATAGGGTTTTCCCCACGACGGGCGATTCTTCGTTCACGCGGAAGGTGCTGATTTCCACGTCGGGAATATGGGATTTCAGATCTGAATAAGAGACCGTATCTCTTGAAGGGGATCGAAGAAGCCCGTAACAATCCGCCCGAACTTCAGCGACCAATCGGCCTATTTCGTTTTTGGGAACAAGGTATTTGCCCAGGACCCGGGAAAAGATCTCCACCGAGGTTTCAAATTCTTCCGGGATCACCTCGTCGGCTCCCAGGTGGTAGAGAGGGTCCACCTCCTCCACAAAGCGGGTTCTTGTGATGATGTGTACGTCGGGGTTCAGTCTACGGGCTAATGCGGTGATTCTCCTGGTTGCCGCCGCGTCCGGAATGACGATCACCAAAATTCGGGCTTCCCGGATATGGGCGTTGGCCAGCACGGCTTCCTGAGTGGCATCCCCGTAATAGATGTTTTCTCCCTTCCCCCTTTCAGTCCTCACCGTTTCGGGATTCAATTCAACCACCACGTAAGGGATACCGGAAAACCTGGCCGCCCTTGCCACATTCCTTCCGTTGACCCCGAAGCCGATGATGATGAGGTGATTGTCCAGATGGATCGCTTCGTTCATCTCGGCCATCCCGGGCACAGGGTACAATCCACGTTTCAGCCTTCCGGGCAGAGGCATCCGCGAAAAGAAATCCGCGACGGGGGAGGAAGCCGCAAGGATGAAAGGGGTCGCCGCCATGGTGAGCACGGACACATCCAGGAAAAACTGATAGAGATCGCCTGGAAGCAGGCCATAGCCCACCCCTTGCCGGGACAGGACAAAGGAGAATTCCCCGATCTGGGCCAGTGCCATTCCCCCCAGGATCGAAGTCCTTAGGGGAAGACCGAGAAACAGGATCGCCATTGCGCCCATGACGACCTTGACGACAAGGACGCCTCCCGCCTCGACGGCGATGGTTCCGGGGTGCTGGAAGAGAAAGCCCACGTTGAGCAACATGCCGATGGAGACGAAGAAGAAGCTGGTGAAGATATCCCGAAGGGGGAGGATGTTGCTGAAGGCCTGGTGGCTGTATTCGGACTCCGAGATGATGAGCCCTGCCAGGAAAGCCCCGAACGCCAGGGAAAGCCCGATTTTGTATGTCAGCCAGGCAACACCGAGACAGATGACGATGATGCCTAAAAGGAAAAGCTCCCGTGAGCGCGTGCGGGCGATTTGAAACAGAAGCTGCGGAACCACCCAGCGGGCGCTCAGCACAACAAGAAAGATCACCCCCACTCCCTTGAGGAGGAGGATAAGCAGGGAGCTCCCCGGACTTCCTGTTTTCCCGGCGAGCAGGGGTGTCAGCAGCAGCATGGGGACGATGATGATGTCCTGGAAAATGAGAATCCCGATGGTGGTCCTCCCATGGGGACTGTCGATCTCCGCCCTCTCCTGGAGGAGCTTCAAGACGATGGCCGTACTGCTCAGGCACACGAGAAATCCGATGAAAACCGATCTGCCCGCTGGCTGACCAAACTCTCTCGCCACGGCAAAGGAGGCGCCGAGGGTCAGAAGCACCTGGAGCGACCCACCCAGGAGGACGGCTCTCTTTATCCTGAGCAGGTTTTTCATGGAGAACTCGATCCCGATTGAAAACAACAGCATGACCACGCCGATTTCCGCCATGGTTTCCACTTCGTGCACCGCCTTGATGAATCCCAGCCCCTGGGGCCCGGCCAAAGCGCCGGTCACCAGGTACCCCACGATGGCAGGGACCCGGAGGCGGTGGCAAACGAAAAGAACCGTGAGGGAAAGGCCAAAGATGATGACGATCTCGGTCAGGACGGGCATACGGCTGCGACCTCTTCTTTCCTGCAAACGTTCCGGTGCTCTTCGTCCTGAAAAGGAAGTCCCCGAGGGGGACCGTCTTCAAGAACGTTAGACGTTGTGGTGAGCATGATCCTTCCTCGATTCCGGATCTAAGGTTGGATTGCGGCAACGACCGCCGCGCCTTCATTTTCCGGAGGGGACTTGCGCCTTCGGGAGCACACCGCTAGATTAGCCACTGACAGGGCGTGTGTCCACCGAAAAAGGAAGGAGGCACAACTTCTTGACAGAAGCAGGGAGAGTTTGTACAAGCCATGAAGGGGAAGGATCCGAGGCTTCTCGCCATGGATTCCAGAGGGTGTTTTCGTTCCAGGAACCGGTTCGTCGGGGGGGGACCATGGAAAGCTCCATGTGGCAGGAAGGAATGGAGGGGAGAAAAAAAAGATCGCTTCAGGAGCATGCGCGCCTTCATAAACTCTTCGTGGGAGACAGGCTTTCCTTTGAAAGGGAAAGAAAACGGATGATCCGTGAGTTGATCCTCAGTGTGGAGGATGAAGGCCAGCGAAAAAGACTCCGTGCGCTGCAGCAAGCGTGGGATACCAGGATGAAGAATGCCGGATCGCAACACAACCGCTTCGTTTTGGCGCAGCATTTTTTTTGGGATCATTTCTTTGACGGCTGGCACCCTACGATCCAGCGAGCCGGTCTTGCCTTGAAGGGGATCCCGGATTGCGGAGGGCCAAAGCCCACGCTGAAAGTCATGAAGCGAGACGCCTCTCTTTCCACCGACTTGTAGCGATGGCTATGGGGGAGATGGCATCCTCCACGGGTCATCCGGGCAGGAATTCTTTCCATTCCAGCGGGAAGGTGGAAGGCCGCCTGTGCCCTTGACTTGTCAAGGCGGCGGCAAATGCGCCATGGGATGCTTCCTCAGGCAACGGGGAGAATGCTTCCGCCGCTTGGAGAGCTTGTTATTTCCACGATCAAGAATTCCTCCATCTTCTCGGTGATTTCGATACAGGAATTGACCCTTAAGGGAATGGGGGTCATGTGGGCAACCTATTTGGCCTTCGAAGCGTGGATGGCCATTTCCCTTGCTCTATTTCCTGCTCACCTTTTCTCTATCCCTGTGTGGAGCACGTCTGGAAGGGTACATAAAAAGGAAAGATGCCTGATGTGGGTGTCTCGTTTCCGCAGAGGCCGCCCCTCAAACCGGGGGAAAAGGGCCCCCCTTGAAAGGCTTCCTGGGCGGCCGGATGGATTTTTCTATCATTGAATTCCTCATTGGGTGTTTTGGACCGGCTGCTTCTATGGTGCGCTTTTACCAAGTCAGAGTGGATCACGACTCAACCTTTGTTCAACCCATGTTTCCAAATGAGAACGAACCTTTCTTCCCGCAAACCCAAACCATCTCCAAGAGGCCGGCCGCCCCGTGCCCTTATGCCTTAGTGTTGGGTGGGAGCATTTTGCCCCAGCTCTTCAAAAAGAGTATCCTTTGAGAGACCAAGGAATTCCGCTATCCGCTCACGCTCGTTTTCATTCGGTATCAACCACCCGTTACAGATTCGGCTAAATCTGCTGTTGTCGATCTCAGCATAGAACGCAGTCTCCGTTTTTTTCACTCCCTTTTCCCTCATGGCTCTCAGTAAGCTCTGTGGAATAATTCTTTTTCGCATTTTACCCTCCAAAAACTTTCCTTTTACGGCCGCCCTCTCGCCACCAACATGGGGCGGCTAGAAGCTTTCGGGAAATCTCAACCCGATATTTCCTAATGCTGTGTTTTTCACCTTCCCCAGCATCACGGTGGTAAAAATCATGCTATCGGCGGCTGATGTGGGCGGCAGCAACGGCATCGGCGTTCGGTTTGCAAATCCGTTTGTCTCTACGATGGAAAATCTTCCGGAACCAAAGCCCGGCATCCGTTCTATGTAAACCAGTTCCTTCGTACGCCCCCAATCTCCATTGGTATAGAAATCATGGAACTCCACCATATCAGACTTGCCTGCCCGCAAACCGCGAAGGATCGTTTCGATGGTACCAAGGGGCATGAAGCACAGATTTTTCATGACTTGAATCATGGCGAACTCGATCAAATTTCTTTGAGAATAAACGCGTGATATGCCTTTTCCCCTGGGCTTGACGATATCCGGAATAATCAACCCCCGATCCGTCCAAAACTGTACTTTTCGAATCGACTCTCCCACAATCCTGGATATGTCCCTCTTCAAGTATTCGATCATGGCGGCCTTTCAGTTATCACTGACTAATGATAATATGGTGCTCATCATTCAAAAAGTCAACAAAAAAAATAACAGGGGTACGCCGAACATTTTTTGACAATTCAATAGGTTAACTTGGATTCCTCATGAGCCGGGTGTGCCGCAACGGTAGGGGGTGGAGCGATATGTTTCCGTGAACCATCCGGGCTAGGAGCTTTCCGCCTTCGATTTCTTCCGGTTTTCGATGATTATGATGGTCTCCGCGATTTCTTCGGCGCTCACGGTCTTGCGGAGGCTCTCCATTCGCGTCATGAGCTCGGCGAAGCGCACTCCCTCTGCTGCGCTGATCCATTCGAGCTGCAACCTTTCGGGTCGAATCCCCAGCTTTTCCATCTTTCCGTGAAGCCTCTTCACACGTTTTTCGGTCCAGCGATTTGCGTCAATGTAATGGCAGTCCCCGATATGGCAGCCGCTTACCAGAACAACGGGCGCCCCCTTTCGAAATCCTTCCCAGATAAATTCCTCGTCCACGCGCCCGGAACACATGGTCCGGATCAGCCGTACGTTGGGCGGATATTGAAGCCGGGAGATCCCCGCATAGTCGGCTCCTGCGTAGGAACACCAATTGCACGCAAAGGCCAGAATTTTCTCTTCACTCTTTTCCGCCAAGAGGGAGTCCACCTGGCTGACAATCTGATCGTCCGTGAAATGATTCATGACGATGGCGTCAAATGGACACTCTGCCGCACAGGTGCCGCAACCGGAACAGGCCGCTGTGTTGACCACGGCAGGGATCTTTTTCTTCACGTCCACGGTGATGGCGTTATAGGGGCAGACCTCTGCACACCTTCCGCAGGACTTACACCGCTCCGAAATGACTTCAGAAGTGATGGGCTCTGCACTGATCTCCCCCCTGTGCATCAGCCGGATGGCCCGCGCTGCGGCAGCGGAGGCCTGAGTAACGCTTTCCTTGATGTCCTTCGGCCCCTCTGCGCACCCCGCATAAAAAATCCCCCGCGTGGCGGCGTCCACCGGCTGCAGTTTGGGGTGGGCCTCCAGGAAAAATCCATCAGGAGTCAGTTGAAGCCCCAGCATCTCCTGGAGCTTCCTGGTGCTGGAGCCGGGTTTGACCCCTAAAGCCAGAACGAGCATGTCCAGATCGTGGGTTTCCAGTTTCCCCGTGGCCGTGTTCTCCACCGCCACCCGCAGGCTCTTATCCTTCAGTTCTTCGACCGTACCTGGCAGCCCCCTGATGTAATGCGTGCCCAGGCGTCGGCTGCGCCTGTAAAGATCTTCAAAGCCTTTACCGAAAGCCCGAATGTCGATGTAGAACACCTTCACAACCATATCCGGGTACTGCTCCTTGAGCATGAGTGTGCTCTTCACCGTGTTCATACAGCAAATATTGGAACAGTAACCGCTTCCCTTTCTGGCGGAGCGTGAGCCCACGCACTGGATGAAGCCGATAGATCGAGGCCGGTTCCGGTCTGTGGGACGGACCACTTTCCCGTTGGTTGGTCCCCCCGCATTGATCATTCGTTCGAATTCAAGGCTCGTCAAAACATTCTCGAATCGCGTATATCCGTATTCGTCCAGTTCGGTGGGATCATAGACCTCTACCCCCGTGGCCACGATGACGGTTCCAACCCTTTCTACGATTTCCTGGTCCGACATGTGGAAATTGATGCATTTCTTGTCGCAAGCCTCAACACACTTGCCGCAAACCACCGGGTTGTGCCCCAGGCATTCGTTGATGTTGACCACGTAAGCGGACGGGACGGCCTGTGGGAAGGAGGTGTAAATGGCTTTTCGTGAAGACAGTCCCAGGTTGAATTCATCCGGTCGGACAACCGGGCAGACCTTGGAACACTCCCCGCATGCGGTGCACTCTTTTTCGTCCACGTACCGGGCCTTCTTCAGGATCTTGACATCGAAGTTGCCCACATACCCTCTTACATCCACCACTTCACTGAGCGTGTAGACCTTGATCCGGGGATGTCGACCGACATCCGTCATCTTCGGCCCGAGGATTCAGATGGAACAGTCCATGGTAGGGAAGGTCTTGTCGAGCTGGGCCATGGTTCCGCCCAGGGACGGCTTCTTTTCCACCAAAACCACCTCAAAGCCGTTATCGGCCAAATCCAGAGCCGCCTGAATCCCTGCCACTCCCCCCCCGATGACCAGGCTCCGCTTTGTGAGCGGAAGGGTCTCCTCTGTGAGCGGCGAGAGAAGGCGTGCTCTCGATACGGCCATCTTCACCAGATCGATTGCCTTGTCGGTAGCCGCCTCCGGCTCTTCCATGTGGACCCAGCTGCATTGCTCTCGCAGGTTGGCCATTTCAAGGAGATAGGGGTTCAGACCGGCCCCCTGGAGCATTTGGCGAAACGTGGGTTCATGGAGCCTCGGCGAGCAGCTGGCTACCACCACCCGGTCCAGGCCATGTTCGAAAATATCCTCTTTGATTTGCTGTTGGCCCGGCTCGGAGCAGGCGTATCCCACATCTTTTGCCACAACCACATCGTCGAGCCGGGAGGCGGCTTCGGCCACCTTCGGGCAGTCCACGGCTTTGGCAATATTGAGTCCACAATGACAGACATAGACTCCGATGCGAGCCCGAGCTTCCTCTTGATCAAAATGTTTGACGACTGCACTTTTTTCCATGGGTTTTCCTCGATATTATTCCCACTGAATGGTTTTGGCCATGACCGTCGTCAGATCCATCATTTCCATGTGGATTTCCTCCCCGATGAAGGGATCCTCCATGGCGCAGCGCAAATGGATCTGGCATTTGGGGCACGCTGTAACCAGCAGATCGCTTCCCGTGGCGTGAGCCTGTCGAAGCCGTTTGACCTGTAAGGCCTTGCTGTAAGAGTCGCAACCGGTCCAGGCGCAATTGCCGCAGCAGATGGCACTTGCGCCTCGATCCGCCATTTCGGTGAAAGAGACGGGATTGATCCGACTGATCAGTTTTCTGGGGAGATCGGGACGGTTTTCCAGGCGACTCAACCTGCAAGGATCCTGAAAGGTGATGCTTCGATCCAGCTTCTGGAAGCCCACAGCCCCCTTGTCGATTTCCCTTTCGAGGAGGTCAAAGAGGTGGGTGACCTTGAAATTCAACTTGACGCCCTGTTGAGGATAGTCGTGGGCGAAGGTCCTGTAACATTCCGGACAGGCCGTGACCAGTTCCTCCGTACCGGCATCTTGGATAGCCTCCACGTTGAGCTTCGCCAGTTTCAAGTAGTTTTCCCGGTCCCCCGACCAGAGCAGGTCGTGTCCGCAGCACCGTTCCCCATCAAGAATTGCGGGATGGATATCAAAGAAATTCAAGAGCCTGAGACTATCCACCAGGATATTTGCCGTCTTCACTCCAAGGTGGTTTCTAAAGAAAAGATCGAAGTAAGGAGCGCATCCGCCGAAGAATAAGATTTTACTATCCGGATTCACATGGATGTCTTCTGGAAGCCATCCCCAGTGCTTCACTTGGAGACCGGGCGCCGTCATGGTTCGCATGAGGGACTGAAAGAATCCCCCATGGGCCTGGTGACCGTCTGCCCCGGTCATTTTGAGGATGCAGCGCATTTCTCGTATGAATTCCGGAAAGTTCACTGCTGACGGGCAGCGATCATAGCAAAGTCCGCATGTGAGGCAGGACCAGATATCTTGCAAGACCTGAGGAGACTGAACGTCCTCCATGATGATGGCGCTGGCCATGGCCCTGGGGGAGAAAGGTTTCCCGGATAGGGTCAGAGAGCAGGCGGATGAACACTTCCCGCAGTCCTGGCAGGCGTAAACGTCATGGGAAGATACCACTTGTCTGATCTGTTCAGCGGCCTCAACCAGCGGTTTTGACTTGGGAGTCGGCACGACCGGGCTCTTGCCGATGGTCTTGATTTCCTCCGCGAAGTCTTTAAGGAATCGGAGCAAGGGCTCAGCTTCCTCCGGCAGAAAAGTTGCCAGCCGCAATCGGTCTTTTCCCAGGCCCAGGAGGTCCAGGATGCCGCGGGTATCCTCCACGTTGTTCACGGCCGCGCCTGTTCCCGTGCCATAGCGACAGGCCCCGGCATTGCAGCCCACAAGGGCCACACCATCGGCCCCCATCTCAAAAGCTTTGAAAAGGAGGGCCTTTGTGATCCTCCCGGTACAGGGAATGCGAACCATGTTTATTTCTTCGGGTATTTCAGCGGCGCTGTCCTGGATCGCTTGGTACGCCGCATGGGGTCCCCAGCTACACAAAAATAGAATGACGCTGAGATTCGCCCCGGCTCTCTTTCCCTTGTGGAATTGTTCTCCGTTTTGGAGAAGGATCCCGTTTGTTTCCATGTTCATTTCTTCGTTCATTTTCAAAAACAATCACGAATCAGATGGATTAAGAAGGACCGGTTTCGCGAGCACCTCTTCAAGAAGGTGCTCGAGATACGCCTGGTCGCGATAGGGGCTGTCGGCGGCATTGGACGGACAAACGGAGATGCAGTTTCCGCAGCCCTTGCACAGGGCCTCGTCCACGCATGCGTGCCAACCTCCCACCATGTTTTCATGCAACGAAATGGCCTGGTATGGACAGACCTGGATGCAGCGTCCGCAGCCGCGACATCGATCTTTATCGACGACGACCGTGTACCCTCTGCTTTGCCTGGGTCCTCGGGGCATGACGGAAGCGGCCAAGACAGCGGCAGCCGCCCCTTTTTGTCTTTCAGAAACATGAATACCCGGAGGGTTGGCCAGGTAAAGCCCCGCGATGGAAGTGGATCCCGGATAAAGGAAAGGGATGCCGGGGACCCCCTTCTTCTGCATGGAAGAAGCCACAATGGTACTTGGAAGTCCCTTCTGCGGGAGATAGGGGATCAAGTGCCTGGATTTTTCTCCCAGGATCACCGCTCCCACCTGCAGGGTCTGGGGAAATCCGTGCGAATCCACAAAGATTTGGAAATTCCCGATCGTGCCGCTCACACCTTTGAGCTTGGAGTCCGTAAAGCAATGGATATTGGGGTGAATCAGATTCTCGGAGAGGGGTTTTTCCGGTCCTCCGAAAAGAAACACTTCAAGCCCGGCATCCGCGAGGGTCATTGCGCTGCTCAGCGCGGCTTCGGATTCTCCGATCACCGCGGTACTGAAATTGTAGATTCTCGCAGGGGTGGGCAAGGATTTCAATCGCCTGGCCCTGTGGACCGAGCGTTCAATGAGTCCCTTAAACCGCTCCAGGGCGACTGAAGCATCATGGGGGAGATGCCGCAGTGCTTCTCCCCGGATGTTACAGGTCTCCACCATGGACCGGCTGACGCCCGTTCCCTTGAAAAGCGCTTCCTTGAGGCGGGTGCGCTGCTCGGTGCATGCGCAGCACACAAAATCCAGCGGACAGCAAACACAGGAGGCCAGGACAACACGGGTGAGTCCTTTCTCTCGAATGACCCTCAGGATGTGGGCTGCACCTTCCGGTACGCATGCGGACGGGATCACTTCCACATGGATCATGTCCTCCTCGTTTCTCAAATGCGCCACGACCTCGTCCATCCCATCATGCCATCCGTAGGCATCGTTACACCTGCAAGCAAACACCCCGAGGCGGATCTCGGGGGAAAGCTGTGGATCCGGAGGAGAGAAAGAGACACCGCGGCCCTTTGGTCTCAGAGAGGCTCCTCCCAGCAGGATCATGGCCTGTGCAGCGGCAGCAAAGCCGCGCGTGACCATGGCGTATACGTCGGACTTGGTGGCTTTGGGACCATAGGCGCGGATCACGTCCTCTCCTCGAACCGGGGGGGCAAATTTCGGGTCTGCGATGATGACCGCCCCCGCGTGTTCGATAAACTCCTCGCACGGCTCCTTATGGTTGATGGCCCCGATTTCCCCACAGGCTTCCGTACAGAGCAGGCATTCGGAGCAGACACCGCACTGCAAACATCGCTCGGTTTCGGAGAGCACCTGCAATTCACTCAACCCCAGGGCCACTTCCGCGAAACTGTCGCGCCTTGAGGCCGCCTGTCTTTCCGGCATTACCGGGCGGGCAATGGAAGGGATATGGGAAGGGATCCCCGCAAATTCTTTGTCGACCGGTCTTGCCCAGGTCTCCGGGATCGCATCCTCACCGCTCAGTTTCCTGTGGACCGAACGAGCGGCCGCCCGTCCAGCCGCCATGGCTTCCACCACAGAGGAGGGGCCCGACACGGCATCCCCTGCAGCGTATACACCGGAGATGGCCGTTAAGAGAGATGCGTCCACACGGAGCAACCCGTCACCGGTTACATCGAAGACCTTGGCAGAGCTCCCCTCTTCTCGCGTGGGGTCTTTGATCCGGAGGGACCCGGTCTGGCCGATGGCCACAATAGCCCTGTCGTATTTGAGTGTAAAAGCTTCGCTTCCCGGAATGATCACCGGCCAGGGAATCCCGTTGGCGTCGGGGTCCCCGGGCTGTGTGGGTTTGCAGTGGAGAAGATCCAGCCTGCCGTTTTTCCCGGAAAAGGCGATCACCCGGGTCCGGTCCACAAGGTTTATGCCTTCGTCCAACGCTCCTCTTACCTCCTCCGAATCAGCCGGCAGGAGTTCATGGGGAAACCAGGACAGGATGGTCACCTCCACGCCCGAACGCTTGAGCACACGGGCGAGATCGAAAGCCGCATTTCCATCTCCAATGACGGCGACCTTTTCACCCTCCTTGAAGCCGGAGCGGGTTCCGTTCCTGTAGAAACGGCTCAGAAACGAAATGCATCCCTCAACGCCCTGCAGGTCTTCTCCCGCTACACCCAGCACGCGGTCCGCCCAGGTGCCGATTGCCAGGACCACGGCATGGAAGTCCTTTTTCATGGTTTCCAGGTCTTCAGGAAGGGTCAGCGGGTGGGAGGTTTTGAACTGAACCCCGAGTCTTTTGATATATTCCAGGTCGTGATCCAGGATGTCCCTGGGGAGGCGGTGCGCGCCGATTCCATAACGGAGCAGCCCCCCAACCATGGACTCTTTTTCAAAGACGGTCACCTGATATCCGAGGCGGGCCAGATCTGCCGAGGCGGCGAGGCCGGCGGGCCCGGATCCGATGACTGCGACCTTCCGGGCTCTTTTGGGAATCTCCGGTCCCTCCGGAGCCCCGGGATGGGAGAGTTCGTAATCGGCAACGAACCGTTTGATGTCCTTGATGGCGATCGGTTCGTCCAGCTCACCTCGCCGGCAGGCGGTTTCGCAGGGATGGGTGCATACCCGTCCGCAGATTCCGGGCAGAACGTTATCCCTCCGGATGAGATCCAGGGCTTTCTGGAATTCTCCCGCGCGGGCCAGGGCAATGTACCCCTGGGCATTGACCCCCAATGGGCACTGTTCCTGACAGGGTGGCTGACGCCTTTTATCGATGACCGGCCGACCGCGCAGGCTTGTTCTTCCGAGGAACTTGATGGGTTTCCCTCCCCCGGGCAAGGTCACAGGGCAGAGCTCAAAGCACCGACCGCACAGGGTGCACCGGTCCGGATCCACGAATGTCTGGAGTGCTTTGCCCCGGATGCGGAACCCCTGGGTCGTATGCTTGAGGGATTCCACTTCCGCAGGCATGATCAAACGAATGACGGGATTTCGCAAGATCCTGAGCAAGCCGGAACGATGCGCATAGTTGAGGGACATCCCCGAATCGAGGCGCCATTCTTCTTTCGCCAGCTTCTCGTCAAGATCCGCATCCGGATCGATGAGCGCCACGGGGATGCCCAGTTCGCCCAGCTTGTTGGTTGCGATCACACCTTCAGGCGTCGCTCCGATTACGATGACTTTATAGAGACGTTCTTTCGGGCGTTTCATCTCTAGGCTCCCGTCCTCCCCGCAGCCTTCTTGTCACGTCCCTTGAGAACCGCAAGGCCATAATCATAGCCCTTGTTGAAAGCGACCACGTTCATTTCTTCGGTTCCCTTTGGCACGGAATCCGCGACAGCGTGCCGCGCGGCATCCGCGGATACTACCTCTGTCACCGCAGTCATGAATCCGAGCATCAGGATGTTGGCCATCATTACTCTTCCCAGCTCTTCCGCCAGGCGGGTTGAGGGGATAGAAAAGAGCTGTCCGTCAAAACCTCGGGGCTGAACCAGATCCTGGTCAATGAGAAGGGTCCCGTTCTCCTTCAACTGGCCCACGAATTTGTCGTAGGCGGACTGCGACATACAGACGAGAATATCCGGGCTCCTCACATAAGGGTAATGGATGGTCCCCTCCGAAATGATCACCTGTGCGCTGCAGGCCCCGCCACGGGCCTCGGGCCCATAGGATTGAACCAGGGTGCTCTCCCTGTGGTCGCCCAATGCTGCCGCGGCACCGAGAATTCGCCCGGCAAGAACGATTCCCTGCCCCCCGAATCCGGTGATCGTAATTTCCTTCATCTTGTGCGCCCTGCTTTCCTAGCTTTTCCTTCCAAGCTCTTTCCGTTCCGTGGCATTTATGCCGCCTTTTCCTCTTCCAAAAGCTCCCGGGGGCGGCAGGTTTTGTCATACATCTCGATACAGGTGGGACGATCCACGTCCACAAATTTCCCCAGGATCACGCCCTTGGCAAAGTCCACGTCCAGTTCCGTGGGCGGGGCATTGTTTTTGATGATTGTCCTCTCCTGATAAGCTCTGAGGGTCTCGAGGGGCCTCTCTTTGTTTCGCCGCCCATAATTCACCGGGCATGGAGAAAGCACCTCGATAAAGGAAAAACCCCGCTTTAACAGCGCTTCCTTGATGGACTCGGTCAGCTCGCGAATGTGCAGGATGGTCCACCGGGCCACATAGGTGGCCCCCGAGGCGAACGCCAGAAGCGGCAAGTTGAAGGCCGCTTCCGGGTTGCCAACCGGAGTTGTGGTGGTCTTGGCCCCGTAAGGGGTCGTTGCGGCCACCTGCCCGCCGGTCATCCCGTAATTGAAATTATTCACACACACCACCGTGAGGTCCACGTTGCGGCGCGCTGCATGAATGAAGTGGTTTCCGCCGATGGCGAAGAGGTCCCCATCCCCGCTGAACACCACCACATTGAGCTCCGGGTTGGCCAGCTTCATCCCTGTTGCGAACGGGATCGCCCTCCCGTGGGTCGTATGGTAGGAATCCAGTTTCACGTATCCGGCTCCGCGCCCGGAACAACCGATTCCGGACACCATGACGGATTTTGCGAGGTCGATGCCGCTCTCCTTCATGGCCGTCAAACAGGATGAAAAGGCCGTGCCGATGCCACAGCCCGGGCACCAGATATGGGGAATGCGGTCCGTTCGGAGTAAATCGTCCAGGGGATGACTTGGCGTTTTCTTCGTCTTCTTCATCGTAGACTCTCTTTAAGGGCAGCCGGTCTCACCGGGATGCGGGTCGACAAAGAAGCCCCTTTACCTTTTAAAAGTCTCTTTCAAGGTGTCAATGACCCGCTCGGGAGGGATGATGGTCCCCCCGGGATGTCCCACCAGAAACGCTGGAACACCGCCACCTGCGCACCTTTCCACTTCCAGATGGATTTGTCCCAGGTTGATTTCCACAGTCACAAAGCCCCGCACTCGTTTCGCCAGTTCTCGAATCCGGTCCTCGGGAAACGGCCAAACGGTGATCAATCTCAGGAGTCCCGCCTTGATCCCTTGCGCTCTCGCCTCCTCCACGGCAGCCAGGCTGGTCCGGGCAGAAACGCCGTAAGAAATGATGGCGATCTCCGCATCATCGAGCCTGTAGCTTTCGGTTCGTATGATATCATGGAGGTTTTGGCGAACCTTGCCCGTAAGCCGTTCCATCATCTCGGCCTGTGCTTCCACGGTCATGACGGGATACCCTTTTTCGTCGTGGGTCAATCCGGTTACATGAATACTGTACCCTTCCCCGGCGATGGCCATGGGTGCCACCCCACGGGGACCGGGCTCAAAGGGTTTGAAGCGGTCCTTTCTTCCCTTCGCCGTGAGCCTGGAAACCGTCCTGATGACATCCTCTTTCGGGATGACCACGCGTTCGCTCAGATGTCCCACAATTTCATCGGTCATGATCAGAACGGGCAGCCGGTAAGTCTCGCTCAGATTGAAAGCCTCGATGGTCTGATAGAAAGCTTCCTGAGGAGATGAGGGCGCCAGGGCGATAATCTCGTAATGGCCGTGGGAACCCCACCTCGCTTGCATCATATCTCCCTGGGCCCCTTGCGTTGGAAGTCCCGTGGATGGACCTGCCCGTTGAACGTTGATGATCACGCAGGGGGTCTCCGTGCAGATGGCAAGCCCGATATTCTCCATCATCAAGCTGAAACCGGGTCCCGATGTGGCGGTCATACTCTTTACCCCTGCGCATGACGCCCCGATCACGGCGGCCATGGCTGCAATCTCGTCCTCCATCTGGATGAACGTTCCTCCCAGCTCGGGGAGTCGTGCAGACATGTGCTCAGCGATTTCGGTTGCAGGGGTTATGGGATATCCCGCGAAAAAACCGCATCCGGCCGCAAGACCTCCTTCCGCGCAGGCCTCGTCCCCTGTCATGAAATGCTCCCCTGTAAGGACCGCCGGTTTCATGCTCGTCCTCTCAGCATATTACCCTCCTTTTCCCTGGTACCCCCAGAGAATTCCCCATGGGGGGGAGAGAGGAGTGGATATCTTCAAAATTCAAGCGAGACGGCTTCAACGGAAAAAATGGCGAACTCCGGGCAAATGATCTCACAATAGTGGCAATTTACACAGTCATCCGGCTTCTTGACCATGGGTGGGTGGTAGCCTTTTTGATTGAAGGTCGCGGAAAACTCAAGAACCTTCCGTGGACAGAACTCAATACAGTAGCCGCATCCTTTGCATCGATCCTCCAGGATGTGGACAAGGCCGCGGGAGACCTGAATTTCTTCAGCATCCAGTGGAATTCGCCAGAATTTCATGCTCTTTTGCTCGATCCTTGAAACGGTTTTTCCCCTGTGAACTGCAAAAATAAATCCATTATAGGGGTTGGAAGGGGTATGTCAAGAACAAAAACTTCATGGAGCCCTGGTTATTTAAGATACCCTAATATTTTTCCGGGGGGTATCTAAAAAATCACGGCCATGGAGATGACTCGAAAGCAGAGATCCAGGCTAAGAGGGAAAATGGCAAGACAAAAACAACCGGAGTACAAGATGATCGCATCAAATCTTCAAAAAGGTGACCTTTTTTAAGGGGGGTTTTCGTAAAGTCGGTGCAATGTCAGACTACCCATCTTGTGATGGGTCTGGGGATAGAAATCCCTCGGAAAAGTTGCCCTCCAGGGTCGAGTCTCCGCAGTTCGCCCCCCTTGAAAATGCCGGGTTCAGATTTCGGTAGTAATCGCGAACGATCTTCAGGGCGTAAACTGCCCGTTCGGGTGAGAGGTAACAGGGACTGAACCCATAGGATCTGGCCTTTTCATCCACGAGGGTTTCATCGGAACCCGTCACCCACGCCACCACCGGTTTTCCAGGGTAGCGAGCGGTAACTTCCTTGATGGTTTTTAGGGTGTATGCGCCGCAAACGGTGAACACCACATCCACGTGGCTATCCCTGAGACACGCCTCGAGCACTTGGGTATACACACGTTTGTATCCGTGCGCCATTCCTGCGGAGAGGATATCGAAGGGATTTCGTACCCTGGCCCAGGGTGAAAACAAGGGAGCAAGGCTTGCGGTCGCATCCTCCGAGATGACGGCGGGTTGAAATCCGAACTTCTCCACCGAGTCCAGCACAAGGATTCCCCCGGCGCCGGTGGGGGTGACCACTGCCACCCGGTCTCCGGTAAAGGGGGGCAGGGAAAGGAAGGCCTTGACCATATCGCCGATCACACTCGGGGAATCCGCCTGGATGACCCTTGACTGGCGAAACATGGCGCTGTAAAGGTGCGTTTTTCCACTCAAAGAACCGGTGTGGGAAGCGGCCGCCATGCTCCCTGAGCGACTGGTTCCCCCCTTCACTGCCACAATGGGTTTGGACCTGGATGCCTTCCTGCACGTGCGGATGAATCCACGGACGTCCTTGATGCCTTCCACGTGCAACACAATGACGCGAATTTGCTCGTCTTTTTCGAAATACGAGATCGCGTCCACGAAATCCACGTCGCTGGTGTTTCCCAGATCAATCCCTTTGCCGAAGGGGCAACCGGGGAATCCTTCAAAGAAGCCCCCGGACTGCGAGATGAGCGCCACCGGAGACAACCGTTTGGGCAGAGGAATAAACGCGGAGCTGAAATCGTGAAAGGCGTTCACCACCCCCACAGAATTGGGGCCCAAGACTCGAATTCCCTTCTTGGCGCAGGTATGGTCAATGCTCCTTTGAAGGAGTCGGCCCTTCTCGTCCGCTTCACCGAAACCTTCCGTCACGATGATGGCGGCGTTTATCCTTTTTTCGGCGCAGCGCTCCAAGATTTCAGGAACCACATGGCGGGGTGTGGCAATGATGGCCAGGTCGATCCCTTCCGGAAGAGACCCTGTGTGCTTGTAAGTTTTGACCCCCAGGATCTCGGTGGCCGTTGGATTGACCGGGTAGATTTTCCCCTTGTATCCGAATTGGAGGAGTTTCTCTAAAATATTGAGGGTTCCTTTCCCCGTTTTCCGGGACACTCCCACCAGCGCCACCGAATCCGGCTGAATGAGAGCATCCATGGGATGTTTTGTCGCCATAACCTCAGGTCCCCGAATCCGGTACCTTATGCCTCCCCTTGCCGTTGGATGAACGCTATTCCGGCACTCCGGCCGGGCAGACCCCTGAAACATCCGAAAAAAGGCCCTGCGAGTCTAAAGCAAGGGAGGAAAGGATGTTTTCGGCCGATGGTGCCTTCCGCCCACGTCCCGTCAGCCCCTATCACGTTGTCGCTCCGGAGTCAACCACGGCAAGCCGGTAGATCTCCACCCGATTTCGCCCCCCATTCTTTGCGTTGTAGAGCGCCTTGTCCGCGGCCTTGATCACCTGCTGCGGGGTGGTGTGGACTTTATTGCGATCAGCAACGCCTATGCTGATGGTGACGTTGGCCTGCTCCGTTGAACCGGCGACCGGCTTCTTGGGTTTTTTCCTTGGACGGTTTCGGCTACGGATGAAAAAGGGGGAGGATTCGATGGTTTTTCTCAGATGCTCCAGGTGGGGAAGCACATCTTCAGCGGATTTGCCGGCAAAAAGCAGTGTAAACTCTTCTCCTCCGTAACGAAAGGCCCTGCCTCCTCCGTTGACTCCGGCGAGCCTGGAAGCCACCATGCGAAGCACCTGATCTCCCACATGGTGACCATATTGGTCATTGAACTTTTTGAAGAAATCGATGTCGATCATGGCCAGGGAATATCGCTTCCCCAGCTTTAAAAGGGCCTCGTTAAGCGCTCGACGGGCGGGAAGCCCGGTCAGTTCGTCTCGAAAAGCCATTCGATAAGAGGACTCGATCACAGAGGTTACGAGGATAAGTCCCGAAGTGCTCAGGTACATGCTTGAAGAAATTACGTTCCGGGAAGCAGCCAAAGCAAAAAAGGAAGTGATGACGGACCAGAGAAAGCCTTTGATCAAGGGATCTCGGTTTTTGAAGTAGGCGATCGAACAGACGATAAAAGCAAAGGAGAAGGCACCCATTGCCGGGACTGGGATATTCATGGGCTCAAGGAAAGGTGCATGCACGTGGATGTAACTTCCAAGGAAGGCGGGGGCTTTGATCTCTTGATGGTTGCAGAGAATCCAAACGGCCAACGACTGTACGAAGACCAGGGTCGTTCGAAAGATGCCGTGAAGGGTGAGCATCCCTCTCTCTTTGAGCATGCAAAAGAGAGCAAGATTGAGAGGCAGAAGAACGGCCGAGGCCCAAGAGACAAGGTTCACCATTTGGGTACCTTCACCGGGATCCATCCGGGCTACTCTTTCCACAAGGGTCAAAATGAGCACTCCAAAGATGAGCCTGCTTCGGTTGAAAAGCCACCCGAGAACGACACCGACACACAGCACGGCATAGGGGTAAAAGCGCGCCACGGAAAGCATCCACGGAAGACCCCGGTCAAAATGCACAAGCATGCCCACGGCAAAGAAGAGCAAACCGCCAGGCACGAAATAGGAAAAAAAACCCTTCAACGCCCCCAACTGAACCCCTTTTTCTATGATCCATGGTTGAGCAAGACTTCAGAAGACAACCAATGCCGTTGGTGTCCCTTATGCTTTCTATTATCGAGACCTTTTGGCCCGAGCTTGAGGAAGGAAAAATTCCGTTGAAGGCGGAGGGGTGAAATCCATTGACATACCGAATGGTTTCAGATAAATCCTTGCTGAGAATCCATCCGGTCTGAGCTCCAAGAAACAATGGGGAGAAACGCAATGGCAAACGTGGTGGTGGTAGGAACCCAGTGGGGTGACGAAGGAAAGGGCAAGGTCGTGGACCTTCTCACCGCCAGGGCGGATATGGTGGTGCGGTTTCAGGGGGGAAACAACGCCGGACATACGCTGGTTGTGGAGGGCCGGCAATTCATTTTCCATCTCATCCCGTCCGGCATTCTCTATGACGACAAGAAGTGCCTCATCGGAAACGGGGTTGTGGTGGATCCGCAGGTGCTCCTGGAAGAGATCAGGAGCCTGGCGGACGTGGGGATCATGGTGGGGCCGAGCAGGCTTTCCCTGAGCGAAAGGGCCCATCTCATCATGCCTTACCATAGGACTCTGGATGTGGCCAGGGAATCTGCCAAGGGAAAGAGCAAGCTCGGCACGACAGGGCGGGGGATCGGCCCCTGCTATGAAGATAAAGTGGCCAGAACGGGGGTCAGGGCTGTCGACCTGACCGAACCTGAAGCACTGGAAGAGAAAATCACAAAAAATGTGGCTGAGAAGAACTTTTATCTCACAGCGGTCCTGGGAGCTGAGCCTCTGGATGCACCTTCTATCCTGGAGGAGTACCTCCGAATGGGGGAAAAGCTCAAACCCTACATCACCGATGTTTCCCTGGAATTGCACGGAGCCCTCGGGGCCAATAAGCGGGTCCTCTTCGAAGGGGCTCAGGGAACTCACCTGGACGTGGACCATGGCACCTATCCCTTTGTGACCTCATCCAATCCCGTTGCCGGAACAGCATCCGTGGGGACAGGGGTTGGACCCGGGCAGCTCCATCACGTTCTTGGCATTGTGAAGGCCTACACAACGCGGGTTGGAGCCGGGCCTTTCGCCACCGAGTTGCAGGATGAGATCGGGGACTGTATTCAGGAGCGCGGAAAGGAGTTCGGGGCCACAACGGGCAGGAAAAGACGATGCGGATGGCTGGACCTGGTGGTGGTTTCAGACTCGGTCCGATTGAACGGACTGAACAGTCTTGCAATCACGAAGCTTGATGTCCTCACCGGATTGGAGAGGTTGAAAATCTGCGTGGGTTATGAGCTGGAGGGAGCACGGTTAGGGCACAGGCCGGCGAGCCTGAAGAAACTGGCCCGGTGTACGCCCGTCTATAAGGAAATGCCGGGATGGCAGGAGGACATTTCAAAGAAGCGCCGACTCGATCAACTACCCTCCTCAACCAGGGCCTACCTGGATGTCATCGAGGAAGTGACCGGAGTTCCCATATCCATCGTCTCCGTGGGAGCGGGGCGGGACGATACCATTGTGGTTCAAGACCCTTTCTAGGCTCTTTCCCGCTGTATCAACCCGCAGATCCTTTCCCCATGGTTGGCCCTTTTCCTGTGGGAGCGGCATTCTGCCGCGACCGGGAGGCGATCGGGAATCATCCTTTATTGACATTTCCCCATAAGACTGCTGCAATTGGGTCTAGCGGTCCCGCAGGATCTTTTCCATGGAGACCGAAATGGGGAGACTTTCTGCACCATGGTGATTTATGACAAAAGATATGACGTGATCGTAGTGGGTGCCGGGCATGCGGGCTGTGAGGCGGCTCTGGCTGCCGCAAGAATGGGCCACCCCACTCTGCTACTCACCATCAACCTGGACCACATCGCAGCCATGAGTTGCAACCCTGCCATCGGGGGATTGGCAAAGGGGCACCTGGTCAAGGAGATCGATGCCCTGGGCGGCGAGATGGCGAGGAACGCCGACCAGACGGGAATTCAGTTCAGGAGGCTCAATACACGAAAGGGGCTGGCGGTTCAGGGCTCGAGATCCCAGAATGACATGGATCTCTATAGAAAGCGCATGAAATCCATTGTGGAGGCCCAGCCGAACCTGGATATCCGCCAGGCCATGGTAGACGCCCTTCTTGTGGAAGACGGCAAGATCGAGGGCGTGGAAACCCACATTCATGAAAAGTTCCTGGCCGGAACCGTCATCCTCACCACGGGTACCTTCATGGGAGGGCTCATCCACATCGGTCTGGATCATTTTGAAGCCGGCAGAATGGGGGATCCCGCATCCTTGCTTCTCTCCCGGCAGCTACGAGAGCTCGGTTTCGAAGTGGGGCGACTGAAGACCGGCACCACGCCGCGCCTCAGCGGCAGAACCATCGACTACAGGAACCTGGAGACCCAGGCCGGAGACGAAAACCCGAAGCCCTTCTCCTTCAGCACGACCTCGATCCCCTTACCCCAGGTCCCTTGCCATATCACCTACACCAATGAGAAGACCCATGAGATCATCAGAAGCGGGCTGGACCGATCCCCTCTCTATACCGGAGTCATTCAAGGCACCGGGGCGAGATACTGCCCTTCCATCGAGGACAAGGTGGTTCGGTTTGCCGAAAAAAGACGGCACCAGATCTTCCTGGAACCGGAGGGGTTGGATACGCTGGAGGTTTACCCCAACGGGCTTGCCACCAGTTTGCCCGTGGACATCCAGGTCAAAATGATCCGGTCCATCCAGGGGCTGGAGAAGGCAGAGATTCTGAGACCAGGCTATGGCATCGAGTACGATTACGTCAATCCTCAGCAGCTCAAACCCAGCCTGGAAACCAAAAGGGTTGAGGGGCTCTTTCACGCGGGACAGATCAACGGCACCTCAGGCTACGAGGAGGCAGCCGCACAGGGTTTGATTGCGGGAATCAATGCCGTATTGAAAATCAGAGGCGAAGCCCCGCTGATCCTTCGAAGATCCCAGGCTTACACGGGCGTGCTGATCGATGACCTGATCACGAAGGGCACCAGGGAGCCCTATCGAATGTTTACCTCCAGGGCCGAATATCGCCTGCTTCTCCGGGAGGACAACGCGGATTTCAGGCTCAGGGAGATCGGTTACGGGCTGGGATTGGTCTCCGGGGAGGAGTATGGAAAATTCACCAGGAAAAGGGAAGAGGTGGAGAGGATTCTCGGTCGGCTGGAGGAGGTGAAGTTAAGACCGGAGGCCCTGGTGATCGATCGTCTCAAGGAGTTCGATTCGCCGCCCATCAAGAATATCACCTCCCTGGCACAGCTTCTCAGAAGAAACGAGATCTTCTTCGAGCACCTCCGCTTTTTTGATCGGGAACTTGACGGGATCCCGGAGCAGGTGGCCAACGAAGTGGAGACCAGAATCAAGTACGAGGGTTACATCGATCGCCAGCAGCGGCAGGTGGAGAAATTGAGTCGAATGGAGGATACGAGGCTTCCGGAGAAGATCGACTACCGGGCCGTCCATGGGTTGTCCACGGAGGTGAGAGAAAAGCTGTCGAAGGTGCGGCCCGTCTCCTTGGGGCAGGCATCCAGGATTTCCGGTGTCACCCCCGCAGCCATCATGGCACTCCAGGTCCATTTGAAGAGGATGAAACCGTAAAGAAGGATTTAATGAACCTTTGAACCCTTTTAAGAATTTCTTGGGAGTGAAAACAGTCCCGGGAAAGATGTTTTCAAAATGGATGTCATCCCAGGAAACCATCGTTGAAACAAAGGGCAAATGCTTTCCTGCAACGGTGATCATTAAGGCATCACCCAGCGAGGTCCTGCGTTTAATCAGATCGAAGATCTCTTTAATTTCAATGACTGGAAAACTTGTTTCTAAACTTGGTGCAGGAAGCACGACGACCCCGTATCTTTCTTGAAAGTAAGACCATAACTCAATTCATTGTTTTTCATTCAGATTAAAGGATAGAATTCCACAAAGTTCCAAAAGATTAACAATCGTCGTAAACCCGTTTCTCTTCTCCCCCATGTAATCAAGAAAGGCCCGGTTCGTTTCGTAATTTTTGTCCCTTTTGTATCTCAGGTCAATGACGAAGATATTTGTATCGACCAGGACTAAGTCCTCTTTCGGGCCCACTCGGTGGCTTCCTTCCATCCCTTGAATTCCGATTTTGTCTTCCCAAGGGTGTTCTCAATGTCTGCCCATACCTCATCAAAAGGCCTCAATTTTCGTAAGAATTGGTTCTCCTCATTTGTTGGTGGCGCCATAACGGCTACAGGCTTTCCCCGGTAAGTGATTGTCAGGCGCTCGCCCGACTTCACCCTCTTGATGATTTCGCCCGTATTCTGTTTGAATTGCTTGGCAGTCACCGTTGCCACGAAATCCCTCCGAAGTGAATACTTGAAGTTTAGAGTAGACACTTAATTTCGGTGAGTCAAGCATATCATTGCGCCTTTCCAAGTTCAATCCCCCGTTTTTTCGCCTCTTCGGCCATCAGCGGCGGAAAAGAGAACCGGCGAAAAACAAGCCCGACACAATTTTCTTCATGGCTTCATTCCTTTCTAACTCGTTTTTTCGCCCGCCACTTTTTTCAGTTTCTCGTTTGCCCAGATGGCAAGCTCAACCCTGCGGTTCTGCGCCCGGCCTTCAGGGGTATCGTTGCTCACCACCGGCTCGGAGGGACCGAATCCCTGCACGGTAAACCGCCCGGAGTCCACACGCCGCGAAACCAGGTAATCGGCCACGGATTGGGCCCGCCTGCGGGAAAGCGCCATGTTGTAATCTTCCCGGCCTGTGGAATCGGTGTATCCGGCCAGAAGAATGTGGGTGTCCGGATACTTGTTGAGGATGACCCCCAGTTCGTCCAGTTCTGACCGGGTTTGGGGTTTGAGGATTGCGCTGTCGATGTCGAACAGAAGGCCGGAGCTGAAGGTGATCTTGACCCCTTCGCCGATTCGCTCCACCTTCGCCCCTTGGATATCCCGCTCGATCTCGGCGGCCTGCTTGTCCATATAGTTCCCGATGAGGGCTCCGGCAGCGCCGCCGATGGCCGCCCCGATGAGAATCCCGGCCACCGTGTTTTTAGCCACGATGCCGCCGATGACTCCCGCGGCGCCGGCACCGATGGCCGCGCCCTTCTGGGTGCGGCTCCATTCAGCGCAACCCAGCGTCGCCAATACAAACATAATGATCAAAAATCCGATCCCTAATTCTTTCTTCATCGTTTTTCCTCCTCCCGCAAAGTAAAGTATTGTCAAAAGCTCTCTAACATCGATTACAAGTCCACTGGGACTCCACTCAAGGTCGGCGTTCATACCGCCTCTTCCAGCGATCAGAACTAGCCGATGCTCAGCCCAATGAACGGCCCATAAACGGTGACGGTCTGACGGATGTTATCGTCGGTCCGGTCGTACTCAAACTGCCGGTACCCTGCACTAAGCATGAAATGACCTGACAGGCGGAACAGCGGCGCGACTTCGGCGTCCCAGATGTAATCAGATGCGTTCCCGATGGATAAGCCACCTCCGGTCCCCTGAAACAGAAATCCGACCTTAGGCGTAACCGGAAAATGCAAACCGAGCCCCAGGACGGGGTCCAACCAGGTTTGTCCCCCCGGGCTTCGCGGACTCGGTGCACAACGATTGGTAGAGAAAGGCTTACGGCAATCCACAGACTCGCGTTATACATTTTTCCTATACATCGCCCTCGTATGGCAACGATCCTCCTTTTCATTGGTTATTTAAGAATGATGATGTTCAATGCCATCTGTAGTTTCTGTTCAGGGTCCCCGAATAATGGATTAGTGACTTTTGCATTTCCGGATTCAGGCTGTCGAAATTCAAGCTCTTGTCCGGCTCCAGACCAGTACGTTTCATGCGAAACAGGCTAGAACCTTCTCTCACATGAGGAAGATACCGTTTCATCAGTTCAGCCTCTTAGGTGAAGTGGCGACTGACCATCATGTTCTCCACTTTCAGCAGCGGCGGTGTTTTCATGTGAACCTTTGGGTCGATCTTTGCCCTGATTCGCGTTGATTTCTTGCCCCAATCACACAGTCCCGTCTCCTTGTTAGCTGATATGCGCTCTCTAAGCGCTTACTGCAATTTGATAACCGGTGTTGGATTCCATTCACCAGTTGATGCGGAAGCTCAGAACCGATACAAAACCGACAGGCTGAAAAAATTGATCGTAGTGTCGTAAAAATCGATATTGGCATCACTTTTAAAATTCGCAACAGTGCCCACCAGGCTCATTCGCTCCACGTCGAGTAAGTTCTTGTAGAAGACGGAGAGCGAGCCGCCGTAGATATTGTCTTCGCGGCTTTTCAGGTAAATTGGATTGGTCTCTTTATAATCGGCGTATGCATACAAAAGGTTGGCAGACACGTTGAATATTTTCCCGGTGTAAAAATAGGTCAGCTGGCCCTGGTAGCGATCGTTGGCCATGGCTTCGCCGTCCAGATTCATAAGGGTGTAACTAAGGGCCGGTGCGAGGATGTGCTTTCCCTTTTTGAGAAGAAACGGGTAAAGAACTTCAAACTGGTAAATGTCTCCTTCCCTGTCCAACAGGTTTGCCCTGTCCGGTGTCAGGCCCTGCTGCGTCAGACCGCTGAGCTCGTCGTCCAAGTTGACGCGACGCCAAGTGAATTTGCCCTCGAAATCGGATCCCAGGATTTTATCGTAGCCTAGGCGCAGGCCTGAGATGCTGCGATCGGTTTTAGACCTGTCCTGACCCTCCACGTAAGGGTCCGCCCAGACCTCCGTGGCCAATGCGGAGAAAACATAGCTGACCTCCAGGATGCTTTTATCCGGCAGCTCCTGCCGCAGGCCGACCAGACTGACCGTCTCGAAGCGGATAAAATCTTCGAAGGAATTGCCGATGTAGACCTGGGTGCGCGATGAACCGAACGTATAGGCCAGCTCTCCGTTGAGCACAGGGATCACGTTGCTTTCCGAGTCGGGACTGTCGAATATGGAATCGATTCGTTTTTTTCCGATTTCCACGAAGTCGATTCCGGCAATCATGTTGCTTTTACCCGAAATGCCACCGCCACCGACATTGATGAATCCGCTGATGCCGGTCTCCTGCGGGATGGGCGAAATTGAAAAACCAGGGCCGGTCCAGATAATGACTGCACTAGCCGAAAGTAATAATGTTGAAAGGATTCGTTTCATATCATCATCTCCCCTTGCATATAATTAAATATTAATCTGTTAGCGTAATTCACACCGGGAAAGGGCAAATGCGTTTGGTCTTTTTACAGCGCGATATCGAAACCAGGGCTCCGTCCGGTCGGGTTTCGGAACCGGCACGTCCGTCAATTTGCCGTTTTCAGTCATTCTTTAAATCGGAATGCTTAGCCGCCGATCGGATTATTGAATACCTTTTGAACTTTTTGGTTCCGTTTGCGGTAATATTTCGACCGCATTTTTTAAAACCGCTTCACCCCTGCTCGTAAGGACGATCAAGTTCAGCAAATTTTTGAAGGCGACCATGATGATCGTCGGTTATGACTTATGGCGTCACCCCAAAGTCTTCCTGTGCACTCAACGGGCTTCATCCGTCTCTTTTTCCACTTTGACAATGTTTGCTGATTCTTCCTCTTGGTCTTGGTTAAGCGCTTGCCTGCGATTTTTCAGATCCTGCGAATCTCGTTCGAGCGTCTCAACTCTTTCCCGCAGTTTATGTTGAAGCTGTGAGGCGTTTTGCTGCAAAGTGACTTTTTCTCTATCTGACAAGTTACCGGAAATCCAACGGGTCTGAATACCGAAAGCTTGCTCGACAAGATCTGTTTGAAGCCGTTTCCGCCATCGCCTAAAAAAGGCTTCACTGACCGATTGATCAACAGTCATGTTCAATGCGGCTTCACCCAGGGTATACGTGTTGATGCCGGGTATCACGGTAATGTTGAAATTGAGGCTGTGGATCGTATATCCCATTAATGCCAAACAGTTATCCCGAATGATTGAGAGGATTTCAGAATTGATCATGTCGCGATAGACCATTTCGTACTGGACCTGGTCATAGGAGGTCAATTTGGCTTTTGTTTCCGGTAATCGGCCCGGAGACCGGAGTTTGCGGTCGGAACCCTTGTCGGCAGCAGCTTTGGGTTGGGTGGAGGAGGGGATGGCTTGGGGTGTTACTTTCTGCGTATCCGATTCATTTGCCGTAAGAGCTTCCGCCGGTTCGCCTTCTTGCAGTGGGGATGCTGTTTCCCGTTGATCCTCGGAATTGACGGGTCGTTCCTCGATCTCACCAGCCGGTTCTGAAATCGACTCAAATACCCTGATTTCCCTCATGGCCTGAAATCTTTCCGGATCATAAGCGTCCAATTTCGGTTCGAGCAGTTGAATATCTTGCTGTGTCTGATCAATGATCCGGTTGAACGCGAAGACCTCAGGGCGGCCAACCACGATCATCCCCTCAGTTAAGGCTGGTCTGAGCATGCCCCTTGGCTTCGCAAGAACCCGGAACGAAGTGCATCCTGAAACCATTGACATTTACTCCAGAAATTCAATGCTTTTTATGAAAGCCGCAGATCTTCCTCCGCCCCCTGACGACAGGGTGTCAATGGCCATAGCGATGCCTGAAATAAGGGGGACTTCGTTCGGTTCGAATTTGCGCTTGAATGCTGATATCAGATCGTATTTGGAGACCACCGTTTCACCCGCCTGCGGATTTCCCAGACAGACATACCGGCCACCTTTTTTGAAATATCTGCCGGTATGCCCTTTACCAACCTCTTCCTCTCTGCCAAGAAAGAATCCAATGAAGTATGGTGCGTTGGGAATTAAAAAGTGCCCACTTGAAATCTTGTCGTAACCGAAGAAAACGATCACCATCAATGCTTCGTTTCGGATTCCCTTCTCATAGGAGGCACCTTCCGGGTATTGGATAATTCCCCACTCGAGCCTGATCGAGGTAAACTGCTCTAAGTCAACCCCTTCATTTACAATAATCCCGAAAGCTGGCCCTTTCGCTTCTAGAATCAATCCGTCCTCTCCCACGTCCAAGTCAATCTTTTTTCGGTCCCTCGCATCTCTTTCAAATGCAAATCCCTTTTCCCTCAACCACTCATCTACAGACCCCTCTGTGTAGTCAGAGAAGTCTATGAAAAAATTAGTTTTTTGAAACGTATCGGCTGATGTGGAGTCGGCCGCTTTTGTATGGCCATCTGGCTTGCTCAGCGAAAAGATTATTGTCGCGAGCAGGAGAATCTTACAAATATTTCTCACGGTTCACCTCCTTATGTAAATGCGGAATTCCGGTCACCCACACTGCCATTCACCCCCCTGTTTCTTCTCCGCCAGCCATCATTTCCAGGTTATTCAAGGTTTCCTTGTCTTCCTAGGCTCTTGGATTCTTCCTTTCGCCCCCTCAATTGGTCGGAACCGTAAGGATCGGCGCCACCTGTCCGCTCACTCCCCTTTCAGTAAAGGAAAACAGGATCATCAAGAAATAGAAGGTGCTCTTTGAGTAAACGTCCCTGTCGTCGATCCAGAACCAGTGGCCGCGGTAAGGGACAGCAACGAAGGCATCGTCAGGCTTTGAAGTTCCATCGTGCACCCGGATCAGGGCCGGAAACCCGGCAGCTGTTGCGAGATTGTCCTGCTCAGTGGCAACGACACGGCCTTGGGTAACGTGGGATTCAGGCACGTCGATGTAGGATGCATAGGCAGAAAAAATCTGCAGCATTGAACGGCCAAGCATAGCGATCTCCCTGTTGTTTGTGGCAAAGCTCCCGGACACCACCCGAAATTCCCGGGCATCCGAGTCCAGGCTGAGAAGCTGCATCGCTTTTTTCATTTCTTCGGCGGAAGCCTCGTTCGGCGGTTTAAAGAACACTGTCAGGGTTTCCTTCCCGTCCACGGATGTTGCCCGCATGACGCTTGCTTCCATTTCCTGTAGGTGGCGAAGCAGGATCAACAATTCATAAAACTCCGGCTCGGCAGGTCGAGATGCGAGCTTCCCGGTTCTCCGGTTTTCGAGTCCGTTGATGGCCTGAATGCAAATTCGCAGCACCAAGTCAAGCGGATACCCGGCCTCGACAAGGAGAAGGATGGCGGCGTTGGAGATGGGCTTCAAGAGACTTCGCGCCAAGTTTTCACCCATCAGCGGGTTGTAGGTGATCGTGGGACGATCCGTGTACCTCCCTCTCACTCCGATCTCCGGGCTGACAAAGAAGGGTTCACCCCTGTTGTAAAATTCCCCGCTTGCCCCCAACCCAACTTCTTGCTCCACTGCATACTGATTGATCACGGAACTGACATCCATGAAAACAGGGGCATCCAGGTATCGGATTTTTACAAGATTCAAAAGGGTCTGCTGTTTCCAGGACTCCGATATGGCTGAGACATAATCGAACCGGTCCCGGACGACCGTTTTGGGACCGATCCTGGCACATCCTGCGAAATGAAGAGCAACAAGAATCATCGCGGCCATTTTCCCACCCTTTCGCCAAATCTTCGCAGCACGATCTCTTGCCATGCTCATGTTATCTTGATCCTTCCCCAAGAGTTACTTCGCTTCCTCATCAGGAATCATTACCAATCCGTCTGCGGTGCGAATCGACTTGATGCCTTGACGGGGGACCACCGCGAGCGACATGACCACTTTGTCTTGAATGGGCATGGCAGACATGGTTTCCATGGCGAGCACTTCCGCCACCCCGTTTGTCACATTCACCTTCCCGATGCGAATGCGATTATAAAAGTGTGTATTGCGCGCAAAGAGCACCAGGTTGGCCTCGAAGTCGATTCCCGGGAGGCCTTGCCCGGGATTGAGCACTTTCCAGACATTCTCGAAGGCTTTGACATCGTCGATAAATCCAACCGCCTGATTTATCTGCTTTTCCGGCAGCAAGTTGAGTTGCGCCACCGGATAGTCGCCCTGCCAGGACTGCAGGATCTTGGCCTCACCGCTGAAGGTCCTGGAATCTTGGGCCAGGGCGTCGGCCTCGGCCCGGCAGTCGCGGGTGGGTTTGAGGCCTTTGGCGCTGACCTCTGCATATTCGGCCTTGGCGGCCTCAACCTCCGCTCGGAACCCCGGATCGGCATGCAGTCGAGCAACCGTGGCGGCGCCCATGAAACGCCCTTCGACCACGTCACTGTGCCAGTGAACGTTACAGATGACTCTGCTTTCACCGAATGCCCGGCCACGGGCGAGAATGGCATCCGCCCGGTCCGGTGCAATCTCCGTAAGGATGAGCGCCCAAGCCCAGCCGAGAGCGGTGTGCCCGGAGGGGTAGGAGCCGTTCTTCTTCAGGTGCTCTTCTTCCTCCGGGGTGCAGGTCGGTTCATTGTTCACGACGAACGGGCGGGTCCGACTGTAATGATTCTTGGCCTTGTAAGTGGAAAGCCCCGCGTCGGCAAGCGTTCGGCGCAGCAGCATGTAGAGATGTGGCATGTCCTTTTCCGTGATCGGGGCTCCCAGTGCACAAGAGAAGGTGCCGGCAGCTTGCGGGAACATCAGGTTGGCGTCTTCTGCAGCCAGCTTCCATCTAAGTGTGCCGCGAAGGGCAAGGCTCTTTCTGCTGACTTCCTGATCAAGAGCGAATGCGGCAGATCCTGCAGCGGGAGGCGGAGGAAGAAGCGCCAGGCTGTTGGGGAGCGCCTCAGGCTTCAGATATCCTGCCAAAATCCCCGGTCGTATCTCCGGAACCACGACCGGCTTGCTCTGCATTTCGAAACTCGCGCAACCCGCTGCAATCGCGATAAACGCGAGAACAAACAGCATCAATCCCAACGGCTTATAACCCAGATGGTTCTTCATGCTGACCTCACTCCTTTCAAACGGCGAACTACTTGTTGAGAGCACCATCCTTGTAATACTTGGTTCCTTTAGCGGTGAGCTCCAGGGCCAGGCCGTCGTCCGTCAGTTGATACAGCCACACACCGGGGGAGATGGACATGGCCCCGGCAAAGGCTCCCCCTTGGCCGCTCGCCTGGGCTGCCGCCGTGGCTTGGCCGCCGACCTCCCATCCCGAGTTAACGAAGCTGCTTAGATCACCCTGATTTTCGAATACCCAGACGAGCCTGAATTTTTTGATTCCCAGGCCCAGACCCGCCTGCACCTCCACCATCTTCATGAAGGTTTCCTTCCTGGTCTTGTTGTTCACCGCAATGCCCTTGCCAGATCCGCCACCGGCAAAAAAGATCTTCATGCCGAAATTGCTGAACACGGCATAGCCGGCAGCATTGGAAACCGCTTGTTTGGCTGAAGGCTGCACCTTGTACAGCCGGGCAAGTGTATCGTTGGCCATTTTACGGACGTCGGCTTTTTTCTGCGCGATTTCTTCCTTGCTTGCCGCAAGCAAGGGGCCGGTGGTTGGGGCGAAACCGAGCAGGAGGGCGATGGCGATGCCTGCTCTAAGAAAGTTTTTTCGATTCATTTTGTTTACCCCCTTGTCAATGATGATTAAAGGATGCGGGCACTCTTCGTTCCCTGCGATGAATCCCTCGGCGCCGCATCAGGCTGTTTCTTCCATCGCCTCATGGTCCAGAGCCACTGTTCGGGGTATCGGCGGATGATTTCCTCGCAGGCGTCGGAGCATATCTGAGTGTTCAAAATCAAATCCCGGGTTTTATTTCCGGTAAATACGAGCGGAAGAGGTTCCTTCACCTCAACGACATAGGTGTGATCATCTGTGAGCCGAATAAACATGGGAATGATTTTTAGATCGTATTTGCGGGCCAATTTGACGGGGCCGACAGGGGTATGGGCCCATTGGTTCAAGAATCTAACAAATACCCCTTCTACCTTAGTATCTTGGTCGATCAGCACGCCGATAGAGTAACCGCTTGCAAGGGCTCTAAGGATTTCGCGCGTTGCCGCGCCACGCTCTATGCTCTGGTACCCGGCACGGTTGCGGGCTTCAACGATCATCTGGTTGAACTTCCGATTGCTGTTGGGCGCTCCAACAGCCTTTATTTTGATGCCCCTCCAGGCTAACCAGGCGCCGAGCAGTTCCCAGTTGCCGAAGTGGGCCGTCAGCACAATACACCCCTTATGGTTTCCAGACAATTCATCAAGGTTTTTGAGCCCTTTCACCGCTATCAACCTACCAAGTCCGTTTCCTATGAGGTGGGGAATTCGGATGGCGTCGGCGGCAAAGGCGCTGAAATTCATGAACATCTTCCTGGCTATCTCATGGATCTCGGCTAGGGATTTTTCCTCGCCGAATGCAAGGGTCAGATTCCGTAGGGTTCTCCGCCTTCTCGATATGAGCACGTAGAATGCAGCCAACCCGAGGCCCCTCATGCATGAAATGGCCATCCTTCTTGGCAGCCTATTGAGGAATCCTCTCAGTGCCCTAACGGAACCGTATAGAAGCGTGTGCCTGATCTTCCTCATAAGTTTCACGTTTCCTCAATCATGCAGGTGAGGCGCGACCAGCACGGCCTTTCCCGGTCTGTACTTGTCGAACAGGCCGATCAGGCGTTCCGCTTCGTCGGCCGTGCCCCGTCTCATCTCGATCTCTTTGCTTTTCACAAGCTCGGCCACGGTAGCCTGACTGAGATACAGTTTGGCCCAGGTTTTGCCGGAAAGGGACATGATGACGTCCCCTGGTTTGTAATGCTCGTCCGGGTCATCGAGGAATTCGGCGACAGCCCGGCGGATGTGCAGGCCTACCGTGCTGTGATCGCCCTGGAAATTAAACAGTAGCACTTTGTCCGTATCCCCGCTTTTCTGGGGGTCGATACGGACCCGGAAGTAGTTCACCGTCACTTCCGGGGCTGCGGCGATTGACTGGGGCTGCGGCGGGATCAGCCGCGGGACCGTGACCTTGCCTTCCAGCGCCAGTGCCTGGGTCAAGAGATGAGAACGGGCATTGGCTCCGGTGGACAAATATGCGAGCTGTCTCAGCACCTTTGCCTTGAACAACCTCGCCTCCTTGTCCTGCGGGTCCAGCTTGTAAATGTAGTTCACCAGTTGGGCCGCCCAGGCGTACTCCTTTTTGTCATAGGCCTTTTGCGCTTCTTCCAGCACGTTGTCCCGCCCCCCGATCAGCGCGACGATACGCTCGGCCTCTTCCTGGGGTGACGGCCGGAAAATCGTGGCTGCGTCTCCGTTCCACCAGCCGACCGTGTGATAGTAGATGGCCGGCGTCTGGAAAGACAGTTCTCCGTAACTCTGAAAATTGTGCGGATCTTCTTCAAGATACGCCGGCATCTTCACCATGTGCCGCAGATCATCCGGCCCGTAACCGCCCAATATGCCCCGAAGCGTCTGGTCCAGTGTGAAGGCAATCCCGTCCAGATAAGCATTCAGGGTATTTCTGATGTTGTCTTTGCCGACGATGGGCCGGTGCGCATACCCGATCAAGGCTTCCGGTTCCAGGTCGCGGACAAGCTTCACCAGCTCGGCCCATTCCCGTGCATCCCGGAACAGGTCGCCGCGGATGGAATACATGTTCGGCGGGGTGCTCCACAATGCGTTCTGGATGCAGATCTTGCGCTCCGGCAGCCATACGGTCGTATGGCCCTTGTCGTCGGTGCCGTATTTGGTGAAGAATTGCATCTTGACGCCGAGCACTTCGAACGCTTCGCCGTCTTCGGGCGCACGGTTGACCGGCAGGAAAGCCATCTCGTCGAAGTTTAAATTTGTCGGGTTATACCAGGCGTCCGGGCCCTCGGGCGGCAGGAACGCATTGAACTGCTGCAGCGCCCGTGCCGTCAGGTACGGGCTGACCTCCGGAAAGTAGGCCGGTGCACCGCCCGAAGAGAGGTTCCTCCGAACGATCGCGTTCAAATCCGGATGGCCGATGACCATGACATCCTTGTTCCCTTCCGCCAGGACGCCGGCACCGAAACAGTAGTGGGTGTGTCCGTAGACGATGGCCTTGACGGGTTTGTCGCTGAAAGTCCGGATGGCCTTGAGCAGTTTCTCGCCGTCTTTCTTCGTGTCGCCGGTGTCAAAGACGATCAGGCCTTCATCGGCTTCGACCACGATACAGGCAGAGATCAGATATCCGCCGAGGACATACACCCCTTCCACCGGGTTCTCGATTTCCGGACCTTCCGTCCAAAATGTTTTGGGCAAAACTTCGAGGACTTCCTTGTTGACAATCGCGCCGTTGGGCGTGGTCACCAGTTCCGCAGGGCCGCCCATATAGCGGGAGGACGGGACACTCCCTTCTTGTCCGGCATCGGCTCTGCTCAGCGGAACCAGTAAGGCCATGATCAGAAATGTCGTTGGGAACAGCCTGAACATCAGTGCGACCTCCTTATTAGAAAAATTTTGAACGTGATTGTTTCACCTTTTCAGCGTCACCCGGAATCCAAGTTTCTGACAAATATCACTTCATATGCCCGGTCCACAGCCGCCTGGTAGTATACGCCGGCCAGGACATTCTGTTCGGGGTAATAGAAAAGGGTGTATGTGCAGCCGGGATAGCCCTCGTCCTGGAGCTTGACGAAGAGCTTGATCCGCCCTTCCTGCGTGGAAAGCCGGCTTTCGGCCACATGGATCCTGCCAGGGTTGAAGTAGCTCACATCCGCCGTCCCGTCGGACATGACATTCTCGACACGAAGGGTATAACCCCCATCAATGCGGGCCCATCCCCCGGCAATTACGCTGAAGTCGAACGGTTTTGCCGAGGCGACATTTCCAGCCATCTGCATCAAGGCCAGGCAGAATGCCATAACTGTTAGCGCGGTTGTCTTTTTTCGTTTCATAAAAGCTGTCCCTGAAAATGAGGGATCATTTTTTCAGCCTGTTGCCGGTCTCACCCTGACTGCCTGTGCATGTTCGTGGGAGACCGGCTGTCTTTTTTAATGCTCAGGAGCCGCTGGGCGGCTCCTGAGCATTAAGCATCAATCAATCATCCGGCACACCAGGAAGCACCGTCCTCTTCGCCTGCAGGCTCCTGAAATGGAGCTTGTTCAGCGTCCCTTCGAACTTGAACGGAGCCTTGTCATAGTAGTCATCCGCAACGGGCGAGTTGAGGTCCATCCCCACGTCAAACGTCTCCGTTACCGTGAAACCGGCTGGCACGGTACTCCGGACCGTGCCGGTGGCCTCCTCTTTGCCGTTGATCCAGAACTTCAGCTCAGCAGGCACCCCTCGCCCCGGGGGCGTGCGCATCTCGCATGCGATCGTCACCTCACCTTCCGGCAACCTACCGACCTTGATCTTGTCGCGCTTGAGCAACAGTGAACTGTACTCGTAGTAGAGCACTCCATCGAGCGCATAAAGGCTCATACCGCCTGCATAGCCCCCCATGGCAAAGACGACGCCGTTGACGCCTTTTGGCACGTTGGCCTCTATCTCGGCCCGGATATTGCCATTGCGCACGTTGGGTCCCTGGTGTTCAGGGATACGCGTCATCCCTTCAAACAGAGTCCATTCGGTGTTTGTACTGCGTTTCATCTCCTGAGGATTGAGCACGGTGTAAAGGGCGCCGCCGATGGGCAGGACCTTGTTTTCCTCTGCCACTACCATGAAGAGAGTCTTCAGCTCTTCCAGCTTGTCGGGATACTCGGATGACAGGTCATCTGTCAACGAGTAGTCTTTACGGGTGTCGAACAGCTCCCATTTGTCCTGCATGGGATCCCAGTTGGCGAGGTCCGGCATCTGCGCCACCCACGGTGTTCGGGGGCCGAAGCAACTGGCCATCCAGCGGTCATGATAGATGCCGCGGCTGCCCATGATGTCGAAGTACTGGGTTTTCTTTCGCTCCTGGGCCTTGGGTGAGTCGAAGGTGTAGGCGAAACTCACCCCGTCAATGGGATCCTGCTCAAAGCCGTCGACAACCTTGGGCGGCTGGATCCCCAGGATCTCGTAGATCGTTGGAACCACGTCGACGACGTGGGTGAATTGCGAGCGTGGGGTCTTGTCCGGCTTGATGCGCTTGGGCCAGGAGATGACCATGGGCGTCCGTGTGCCGCCCCAGTCGGCGGCAATCAGTTTCGTATACCGGAAGGGGCTGTTGCCGGCCCAGGCCCAGGCGGCGTGATACATGTTTTCCATCTTCGGCCCGCCGATCTCGTCGAGACCTCCAACCTGCTTCGCCACGGCTATATGCTCATCGATTGTTGACGGGATGCCGTTCTGGGCAAGCAGTTCCATTACGGTTCCGTCCATCCCCTCGGCCGAGGCGCCGTTGTCCGAAAGGATATAGAAAATCAGCGTGTTGTCGCGGATGCCCCGGGTCTCGAGCTCGTCGATCAGCCTGCCGACCTGGACGTCCGTGTGCTCCAGGAAACCGGCGTACACCTCCATCAGGCGCGCCTGGAAGGCCTTCTCGTCATCAGGAATGTCTTCCCAGGCTGGCATGCCCTCCGGGCGAGGCGCTCTTTCGGTCTCGGCCGGGATCCATCCCATCGCCTTCTGCCGCTCGAAGACCCGCTTCTGGTAGGCGTCCCAACCGTCGTCGAACTTGCCCTTGTACTTCTCGGCCCATTTTTTGGCTACGTGATGGGGACCGTGCACGGCACCCGGCGTCCACCACATGAAGAACGGACGATCGGGATGAAAGGCGAGGTGCCTGCGCATCCATGTGATCGCCTTGTCCGCCATGGCCTCGGTGAAATGGAAGTCTTCGTGGTTGTCTACATGCGGCGGTGAGACGGGTGTGGTGTTCTCCCATGCTGCGGGCTCCCACTGGGACGTCTCCCCCCCAAGGAATCCATAAAAGTAGTCGAAGCCTCGACCGGTCGGAAAATTGTCATAGGGGCCGTTCGCCTGCTCGTCGATCGGCGTGTTGTGATCCTTTCCGAAAGCCGCTGTTCCGTACCCGTAGTGACCCAGCACCCGTGCGATGGTGGCCGACGATTTCGGAATAACGCCGGTGTAGCCTTCCCAGTCATTGGCAAACTCGGCCACCATGCCATTGCCGACCCGATGGTGGTTGCGCCCGGTTATCAGCGCCGCCCGGGTGGGCGAGCACATGGCGGTTGTGTGAAAGCGGTTGTAAGAGATGCCTTCTTCAGCCAGCCGCGAAAGAGACGGTGTTTCGATTTCGCCTCCAAACGTGCCCGGGTGCCCGAATCCCGCATCGTCCATCATAACGATGACGATGTTGGGTGCATCATCGGGGAGGTGGCGCGGCTGCTTGCGCCACTTGTGGACGGATTCCTGCATTGTGGCTTCGACCTTGCCGCCCATAGGGGGCTCGGGGAAGGGTAGTACCTCTTGGGCCAAAGCCGAGCCAGTCGAAAGAATCAGGATGAGCGCCAACGCACTCAGTGCCAGGGTTGGTAGGATCAATTGCGTTGTTGATTTCATGGTAGCCTCCTTGAGTCAAACGTGGATTGTTCTTATTTCTATCCAACGTCAGAATCAACCTAGTCAATAACGCTGTATTCAGAGGCGCTCGTTTCCTGGTCGTCGGGGTTCTTGATGTCGAACACGACCTTGTGCAATTGCCCCGGTGTAAATATGAATTTACCCTGGTCTGCATATTCCTCGTTCACCGGCAGGCCTTCATCACGGCCGATATCAAAAGTTTCGTGACCGGTAAAGGCCGCATAAACCGTTGCGATAATGTCCATTTCCCCCACCTTCTTGTCGTTGATAAAGAATTCGACTTTAGACGGGCCGTTAAGTTTCTGTTCTTTCATGGTATGTTTCAACGTTATCTTGATATCGCCGTGTGGTATTTCCACATCACCTTTAAAATCGTGCCAGTAGAGGCCGAGGGTGGAATAGCTGTACCTGAGTTTTCCATCCTTGATAAACAGGGCCTGGCCCCCGGCACGTTCACCGACTGCATAGATAACACCCTCGGTTGTATCATCTGCAGTTATATAGGCATTTATTTCATAATTCGTGGATTTAAGCTCAGGCCCAGCCAGTTCCGGCACCCGATACACATTGGTGGTCAACTCCCAGTGTCTTTTTCCAGCCCGTTGTGGATTGGATTCCGGCTGCAGCATTCTACCCAAAGAACCACCGACTGGATAAACATCGTACTTCTCAGCTTCTTCCCAGAATATTTTTTCCAGCTCTTTAACTTTTTCAGGGTACTTATCAGCCACGTTAACCTGCTGTATGGGGTCTTCATAAATGTTATACAATTCCCATTCTACATTCAGTGGATCGAAATTTGCCATGGCTGAGGGATCTACTGACCAGGGAATACGATAGGGTTTTCCGCAGATTGTCCAACCATTGTGATACAATCCTACAAATCCTGTCATTTCAAAATACTGGGTGGGATGATTTGTTTTTGCATCCGGATTGTTCCATGCATAGGTGAGCGATTTCCCCGGATACTCCTTTCGTTTCTGGCCATTCACAAAGTCGGGTGCCGGAACTCCGGTAACTTCCAGAATCGTGGGAACGATATCCGTGACATTTTGAAACTGTCTTCGCCATTCTCCTTTGGCCTTTATCGCTTTGGGGTATCTTACGGCTGTAGCGGACATGGTTCCCCCGAAATGGGAGGCCATCTGCTTGGTCCACTGGAATGGGGTCGATGATGCGTAAGCCCATGCGACCGAATAATGGTTTGCCATGTGTGGCCCTCCCCAGGCATCCAGCCCTCCGAACTCTTCAAGTTTTTCCAGCTGCTGTTCCATGGTCAGCGGTGGAAACCCGTTCTGCATCAACAGCTCGGAGAATGTCCCTGTGGGTGTTCCTTCTGCAGTGCAGCCATTGTCGGCCGTCAGATAAATTACAAGGGTATTGTCCAATTCATCCATTTTTTCAATGTGGTCAATAATCCGTCCGATGTGATAATCAACATGTTCCAGAAAAGCGGCATTAATTTCCATCTGCCGTGACAAATACGCTTTTCCCTCCTTGCTGAAGGAATCCCATTTGGGAATGGATTTCGGCCAGTCGACCATTTTGGCATCTTCGGGAACCAAACCCAGTTTTTTCTGACGTTCCAACAGTTGCGCCCTATAGGCATGCCATCCTTCATCGAACTTTCCTTTGTACTTGTCGCGCCACTCTTTGGGAACCTGGATGGGTGCATGCACCGCGCCCGGCGTATAGTAAATAAAGAAAGGCACATCCCGCAGGCCTTTCCAGTTGTCCAGCCACTTAATCGCCTGATCCGCCATGCCATGGGAAAGATGGAACGTTGATCCATCGGCATTGGTTTTCGGGGTCTCAATGGCGGTGGTGTTTTCGTATAATAGGGGGTGGAACTGGTTCGTCTCACCGCCCAGGAATCCCCAGAAATATTCGAACCCCCAAATACCTGTGGGCCAGCTCTCAAAAGGACCGGCAGGTGAGGCCTCTTCCATGGGGGTATTGTGCCATTTGCCGAATGCTGCCGAGGCATATCCATTGTCGGTTAAAATCTTTGCAATGGATGGTGTGCTGTAGTCAATTTGGGAATTGTATCCCGGATAACCGGTTGCAAACTCTGAGATGATCCCGGTTCCGATCTGGTGAATATTGTAGCCGGTCAATAGCGAGCCCCGGGTCGGGGAACAAACTGCGGCCACAGACATGTGCGTGTATCGAATGCCTTCATCGCCCAGACGATCGAAAGTGGGCGTGCGCATGACGCCCCCATAGGATGTTGCATTCGAATAACCGGCATCATCCAGCATAATAATCAGTACATTGGGAGCACCGTCGGGAGCTTTTCTTTGTCCGATAAAATCGGGTTTCGAGTCCGCCAGTGTCTTCCCCTGGACCCCTTTCCATTCCTCCAACGGATAGGGAATGGCGTTGCCGTCTCCACTCGTTTGAGAGACAGCCACCTGACTGCAGAACACAATAGAGAGAAAGCCTAAGCATGAAATTACGGTCTTTAATGATTTCATCGTTGCCTCCATTCATTTTTCTTTTCAGAATCGAAAAGAGTTCTAACTCCATTATTTCATCTTTTTAGCACCACAGGGATGATTGAAGACTGCATGTTTCTTTGCTGCTTCAGAGCCTTCATCGGCGCCGCCCGGCAAAATGAGTAAGACTATGAGCAGAAGTGCTGTTGTGCTCAGTCTGAACATACTTGCCACCTCCTTATCACATAAAATTTGAACATGATTATTTCACCTTTCTTCGGCTCCCCCTTGTTCGGGCGAGGAGATCGGCTTTCGTCAAGCCGCGCCTTTGTGCGCCGCGTCAGTCGACCGGTTGGGAGCCGGGAAGCGCCACGACCCGTCGAGAATTTCGGCGCGCGGTTCATACATGCGGATGGCGTAGTTCCAGCCGGGCGAGATGGGGATGCAGTTGACCCGGCCGTCGGCGCATCCGCCGAAATGGATCGTGTATGAGCCGTCCTCGTTGGGCTCTGCGGAGAAGTTGTTGTAACTGTTCAAGCCCCGATCGTTGGCTTCCAGGTACCCGTCGGCGTTGTAGACTGTAACGGACCAGAACGCATCCACCGGAACGTCCTTTACCGTGACCGCGTGGGGCCTTTTGCCGTCATTTTCGTCGACCCCGGCCAGGACGTACATGGCCGCGCTGCGCGGCAGTCCGCCCCAGCCGGCGGCCGCGCCGATGAGATGGTCCACCGGCCAGACCTCTTCCTTGCGGCCGAAGGCGTAAGCGGTGTCAAAGCCGAGGACCGCAAAATCGTTGAGGGCCTTGCGCGCAAGCGCTAGGTCCGCTTCATTCCAGTCCGGGGCCTCGAAGGGGCCGTCCCCGCCGCCGGTGAGTTTCATGGCGTTCTGGGCGGCGTGGGCCTTGGCCAGGTCATCCGGATCGGCGATATCGACGAAGGTCCTGATGGAAACGAAAGCGAAGCGCGTGCCCACGGAGTCTTCGGTAAGCTCGTAGGTTCCCGGTTTCGATTCCACGAACATGTAATGATCCTGATTCACCACATGCATGGACATGTAGCGGCCGTCCGCCTCCGGCAGCGTCAGCTTCACGGGCTTGGACAGGTCCACCAAGGTCCCGGAGTAAAGCGTGTCTTGGTCCATACGGATGACGGGCTGGTTATCCGGCGTCGTGGGTTTGCGCATATGGGTCAGCTTTCCGATTTTCATGCCGAAGGCCTTCATGTTGGCATAGATCATGTGATCCGTTTCGGCTCGCACGAAGTTCTTGACCGTCACCTTTTCGCCAGAGGCCGGGGCGGACGTCACTGTGCTCGTGCCCGGGCTTCCAGTTAACAGTTCAATTCTCCCCGCCCGCCAGCTCTTATCGAACCAGGGATCGAGCGGTCCATAAAGGCGCAGGAGCAAAAAGAAAGCTTTTCCGGGTACCGTTTGTACCCAGTTCTTCTCCTTTCCGACAGGCGCTTCAGGTCCAAAATAAATATCGACTGATCCATCCGCGTTCGATGCAACACCGCCGCGCTGGCTGTTGAGGCTCGGGAACCGCTGGTCGGTTTGCAGCATGGACCGCGTCTGGGAATCATAGAGAACGATGGACCAGAAATCCTTGGCCGGGACATTGGGAGGCAGCGTGATGGAGTCGGGAATCTCTGTCGTCATCTTCATCCGCGGCGCCTCGCCCGCTGCGGCCGTCGCAGCGCAAGACCCATCATGGCCAGCGAAATTATGGCAATCTGCATGACGCGTACCTTCTTCATCCTGCTCTCCTTTCTTAATTCAAGCTTCGTACCTGCCTCTACTCCAGTAGGCGGCAGTTCTTTGGCGATGAAGCGTTCAAAAGAGTTTGGGCAGCACGAAATTGGCCTGGAGCCGAAAGCGAAGTCCTTCGGGACCTACGTCAGGGGATTCCGCCCAGTACCCGACGCCGGCCTGCAAACTCACAGGCAACCTGCCCAATCTGACGAGCTTGGAAGCGGCTACGTTGACCGGCACAGACCAGTTTTCTGTCTTCCAGTTATAGCTGCTCTCGGACTGCACCGATAAGGTCCACGCGCTTGGCCATGTGTATGCCACGAACGGCTGCAAGAAGGTGCTGCTGATATCCTGGCGATCGCTGTCTCCGGCGTAGGACCAGAGGTGGTTGGCGAGCATGCCAATGGTCCATGGGCCTCTTACCATCAGCGCCACCGCCGTCGGCCCCGCTCCCCACTTCTTGGCGCCCAGCAAGTCCTCCGTGGCCGTGGGCAGAAGCAAGACCGGCCCAATGCCCCAGGTTATGCCGCCGGAAGTGGGTTTCTTGGGCGAAAAGAACAGGCTCAGGTTGATATCACCGAGGCCGAACTGGGATCCTGCATCCGGAAAGATGTCATCTTGGTAGATCACCGGTATGATCGTCCGCGAAATCAGGTTCCAGTCTTCATTCAAATGAAACGGGATCACAGGCTGGATGTTCGTTTGCAGCTTCCACCCGTCGTCGAAAGGACCGATGTCGCGGTCGTAGTTTACCTGAAACGGGAAGGTCATCAGGTCGGCGAGCGGATTCGACAGTTCCTGGGCGAGTTCAGCGTCTCCGCTCGGGCTCGCGCCGCCCGTCCCCTTGGTTTCGGGGGACTGGGCCAACGCGGAACGCGCCGGTATGAGAAGAGACAGCATGAAAAGACAAGATACGATTCGTTGTGCAGTTTTCATTTTTCTCTCTTTGTTAATTCAGTTGAATCAATGTCCCGCGGCCGCCGGGCCTGGCCGAAGCGGAGTTCCAGTGGACCGTAAAGACGCTTATTTAGCTGGAAGAATGAGATAGAACAGCATCGTCTTTTTCATCGCTTCCTCCTTCATTCAAAGCCTCTCATACACCACCTATTCAATCGGCCTTATGCCCTCGACACCCGCCAAGAGATCGGCAGGCAAGATTCGAGATCAAAACTCAAAAATATGTTGTTACTTCACCGTGTACCCCTTCGATTCCATACATGCGGAAAACGCGCGATTGTAAGTGTTGCGGTTCTGTGAATATTCGTTGGCCTGCTGCTGTTCCCACTGCTGCCTGGCCTGCTCATCCTTCCGCATTTGACCGGCTTGCCTTGCACCTCCAAGCACACCCCCAACCACGGCGCCGGTGCCCGCCCCTTTGCTGCGAGAATCGTCTCTCTTCACTATGGCTCCCACTCCGGCACCCACTGCAGCACCCTTTAAGGCGCCGCCCCTGCCGGCCTGTTGCTGTGGCGGTGGGGTGGAGGCCGTGGGCGTCTGCATCGGGTCGAACCCGGTCTCGTTCTTGGCCCACTGGTAGCAGGAAAACTTGTCCTTTTCCATCTGCTCCTGACTCTGTCCCTTGGCAGGAAAGATGATGGGATCTTGAGCCAGGGCAAGCCCAGTGAAGAGGAAACATATGAGCACCGAACTGAAAATTAACGATGTTCTCTTCATGACTGTCTCCCTCCTCATTCGTGAGTACGTTTTCACGCCATATTTTTATTGATGTAGGTGGAGATTTCAGAACCTGTCAAAACCGCCAGGAAAGCCCTAGAGTGAGACCACTCTGAGCCACGTCATACAGAAAGTCATCCTTCTCATAGTCCACATCCAGATAGCGGTAGCCTAAGGTTGTAGAAAATCCTTTTGTCCACCGGTAGCCGAGGTTGATCATGCCGTCCCACATGAAGTCGGATCCCGCCCCGAATCCACCGAACACGAGCGCGCCGCTGAAAAAAAACTTCGATTCCCCAATCGGCATGAAACCTTTCAGGCCGATGATCGGATCAACCCAGTCCTCTTTGTTCGATAGGCTTCGTTCAGATAAAGATGGAAACAGGGGCCCTTTTAGCTTCAATTTCGAATCAACGGACCAATACCGAGCCCCACCGATGACATCCAAAAAGCGGTTTTGACTTTCTATCAGGCGGTATAATCCGGCAGCAGATACGATCCAGGATTTTGTTCGCGAATTCACCGCGGAATAAAAAATTCCCAATGGCGTCGGGTCTTCCATTTCGATGTCGGTGTACGCAACGTCCATGACAACGCCGAAGCGTCCTTTTCGCGCCTCCCCCACAAGCATCAGCGCTCCCTTGATGTTGCCAAGGATATCGTCATAGAAATCCACATCAATATCGGCCGGTGGAAGGGGAGGGAGGGTAGCCACCGTTCCCTTTTGTCCTGCCAACCAGGCATAGGGCGCAATTTGAAAGCTCCACTTATCGCTGCCGTTCGATTCAGCATGAGCAGGGAAACACCAGAGTATTGCTAAAAGCCCTCCAAAGACGATAACGATGAAGCTTTTGCATATCAGATTCTTCATGGCCCTCACCTTTCACTCAAAGAAGTTAGTGATGCGTATTTGGACGAGAAATTAGAAACACATCATTGCTCCGGTCAAATTACCACGAATCAAGGTGGCGAAAACAACAGGAGTGAGTTTTCTAAAGTTCATGGGGTCACTTACATCCCTCCAAGGTCTGCAGGATCTCCGCTTTCAGATCCTTCAGAAGTGCTGCATATTCCTCAATTCGTGCAAGCCCATCATCGGAGTCAGACTGATTCCAGTATTTCAATGCTACGGAGCATTGCCGGTAATCTCCACACAGGGTTCGGAATGTTTCGTTTTCCCTGAAGAGGCGTCTGATCGTGTCCCCATGGTCAGGAAACTCTGCCAAAACAATAGAGAGGCTTGTGAGAACGATCGGCATACCATTTTCTCCATGAACGGTAACCAGTTCTTCATCTTCTCCACTCCCGGCGTACTCCCTAATCGTCCAGGTTTGGGCGACTGCAATGTATCGGAAGAGCGAAGTCTGCGAGCCCGAAAACGGCCCTTGACAAGTGGAATGTCCGTCTCCAGCTCGAAATTGACCGCCGAATTGATTTTGTTCTCTATCTGGGTGTAACGCACGACCTTCCTCGCAGGCAGCGCCTTCCTGAGCCTTGGAAGAACGGAGAGTTAGGCAGTTTAACGAAAGCATATTCGCCTCCGTGGTTGAGTCGCCCGTCTGTGCAGTGATCAACCCCGCGGTCGCATCAATGCCCATGGCCATCGAGCTAATGGTAGCGCCCTTTGGGCTCTTCCTTTTCATCTGCGTATTCGGGAGGCATCGGAGTGTGAGGTGGCCGCCGGTCCGCCACTGTTCCGGTTTCACGTCAGGATCCCCGATGCCCCCTCGAAGCCGGACTCAACTCAGTCCACCTACCGCCAGTTCCACGCGCCGGTTCTGAGCGCGGCCTTCCTGTGTGTCGTTGCTGCCCACGGGGTTCGCCTGGCCATACCAAAACATGACTATTCGCTCCGAGGCAAAGTTCCATTTCTCCACCAGGTATTTGGCCACACTCTCGGCTCTGCGCCGCGAAAGCGTGATATTGTATTCCTCCGGGCCGCTGATGTCGCTGTATCCCGCAAGCACAACAAAACTTTCCGGGTTTTTCTGCAGGAAGTCACCCAACTTGTCCAGATCCTTGGCATCTTCCGACGATATCTCCGTGCTGTCGAACGGGAAAAGGATGTTTCGCATTTTCACGCCTGCCACCCGCTTCTCGGTCACCGTCTCAACCTCCACCGTGGATTTGACCACGTAAAGCGCACCGCCGCCAATCACCGGATTGGCGTACATGGCATCGAAGGAGACCACCCTGGAGCTTTGGTTTATCGCCGCCATGTCGTCCAGAAACTTTTTCGCTTCCGGCGTAGAAGCAGAGCTGATGAAATAGAAAATCACCTTATGGTCGGTGGCGATCTTTCGAGCGGCATCCAGCGGATTCAGCTTGGTATACCGATCAAGGGTATAGGTTCCGTCGGAAAAAATGAAAACCGCCGTCTTGCCCGACACTTCCTTCAGCATCGGTTCGATCGCCATGATCCCTTCAGCCAGCGGGGTCGGTTGATCGGCGAAGGCCCCAGCCGTCTTGGTTGTGGGCAGGCTCTCGATCGCACTGCGAAAAGCCGCTTTGTCGTAAGGCTTCATCGGGTAGTAGGTCTTCATGGGCGTGAAGGTGCAAAGGGCCGCATTGAAGCCCAGGTCAGGAAGCACCTCGTTTTGCTGCATGAGAATCCTCTTTGCCGCTTCGATTTTCTGTTCACCGGTATTCCTGTACGGATCCGCCATGGACCCAGAAGCATCGAACAGAATGATAAAGTTGTCCACCACCCGCACCAGGTCGACTTTGGTAACTGTTTTCTCTTTGAGGTCCTCTGCCGTGATAATCTCAAAGGCCGAGACCCCGGTACTGAAGTTAAAAAGGATCAAAACCGAAAAAAGTGCAACGAGTGAAACCATCATCTTTCTCTTCATGTTGTCCTCCTGTATCGACTAAATTCTCCTAAACCTACTCTGTTTCTGCCGAATCTATGCCCCCTTGGACACCAACGGGAGCATTCCCCTCTGTCGCTTGTCTCTCTATCCTGTCAATCCCCTTTATGCCTCCTTTCCTCCTTGGTTCACGCCGTGCCATCGCTCCTCATTTTTCCCCCTTCAGCGAAGGCCGCTCCCCTGTCCCATTTTTCTCTCCTCACTCAGACCCCGCTCCCACAGGCGAGCCGAATGGCATCAAGGAGCGACTGTTCAGGAAAAGGCTTCCTCAGGTAGGCCACTGCGCCCGCCTTCTTCGCCCTTTCCTACCACTGAGTGTTATCGTGGGCGGTCACGAAAATGACCGCGTATTTTGTCCCCCTTTTCAACAGTGTGATAGCGACCTTTCTACCTTCACTCGATTACCGACGCAGCCTTTGCTACAGCTTGGACCAGCTGGGCCGGGTGCGAATTCTTCACTTCTTCACGGATAAGGATTCCAGTAGGAGACACTCCCGGCTTGCCGTAGTAGGCCTCGTTCCACTCGTTTCTGACGGCGACGACGGCGCCTGTCAAAGAGACCCCTCCATACAAACCTTTTGCGAGGGAGTAGGTTACGATATCCGCACTAATGTTGGCCGTGGCTGCCGCGGCACCCGCACCCACGGGTCCTACGGCCACCCCCACGTCCGCCCCAAGCTTTACGCTGGGAGACAGGAGGGCGTTGACTCCCCGCTCGGTCATGGCCAGCGTAACAACCTGCGATGCCTGGCCTCCGGCCTGGAAATCGAAGCCTGCCTCACCGATGGTGTAGAAAGCCGGCCCATTCCAGCTAGCTTCTTTAGGGTCACGAGTCACCAGCACTCCGCTGCCGCCTGAGAGTCCAAAGACAAAAGCTCCTCGAAGAACCTGGGGGGAGATAAACACGCCCTTGGCTTTCTTGAGAAGGCTGCGAAAGCTCTCCAAATCCTTTGCCGCCGCGAAGGTGTCGAAGGTGAGTTTCGCCTTTTCCACCGACTGCTTCGCATCGGAGGCATGATCAGCAAACGCCGCCGGCCTGTCCCCAGCCGTGAAGCCTAAGGTCAAAACCATCGCAAACAGCGGCATCGCTATTCTCTGCAGATTCTTTCTTTTCATGGTGTGTCTCCTTACCGATGAAAGTTGGTTCAATGCCCAGGACAAGATACCTGACAACAAAAGAACCCCCTCGGGACCGTGTGTCATCTGATTGATACGTTGCTCGGCAGTCTCAGGCCAACTCGCTCTGGGGTGATTCATTTCCAGGTGAGCTTTTGGTAAAGTGTACAGAATAAAATTTGTTTGTAACCTAAGTTAGGATTTGTTATATATGACTTATACTGATCAATCTGCTTGATTTTATAGGAAAAATTACGTTTTAATCCCCTCGGCAGAAAACTGATGGAGCGAAATGAGCACGGGATTCTCAACGGACGGGTTAAACCTGTAACGCGTGGACAGGTTTGCCTGTGTTTGATTTTACTCGTGACCTGGCTTGTCAGCGCTCCGGCCCGGGCCACTCCCGCCCCCAAGCGTATCCTGCTTCTGTATGCCTATGGAGACGGATTGCCGGCATATCAAAATGCGACTCCCGCCTTTCTTTCCGCAATGACAGCGGGCGGGATAAAACTCAACGATCTGTTCCTTGAATATCTCGACCTGCAACGCAACCAAAGTGCGGAATATCGAAAAAGACTCGCCGAACTGCTCCGCTATAAATATGCCAAGGGCAACGTGGACTTGATTGTTGCCGTGCACACGGAGGCCCTTTATTTTCTCTTGGACGAGGGCAAGGGACTGCTTCCCGATGCCCCTGTGTTTTCCTATTTGGTTGTTAGGCCGGAGTTGATCGAAGCGAAGAACACAGGGCGCCGGATCTTGATACGGCCACAAAGCCTGGACATGACGGGCACCCTCGAAATAGCCTTGAAGATGTTCCCTGAAACCCGGAGAATAGTCTTCGTATTGGGAACCGCGGAGCAAAGATATGAATATCAGGCGAAGCGTGTTTTTGAGCCGTGGCACAACAAACTGGATTTCGATTACACGAGCGATCGTTCCGTGGAGGAAATCCTGCAATCGGTCGCGAGCCTCCCACCCCAGTCAATCGTCATATATTTTAACGTTTTCTCAGACAAGACGGGCCGCACTTTTATCCCCCGGGAGGTCGGGAAAATGGTCGCCAAGGCAGCCAATGCTCCGGTTTTTTGCCTCTGGGACACCCTGATCGGCCACGGCCCCATCGGTGGCTCGCTGTTGAGCTTCGAGGCCGAAGGCATTTATGCAGCAGAAGTGGCACTAGACATGCTTAACGGGCAAATAGTTCTGACAGAGCCGGTAACGACCCTTCCTACGAGCAAAACATATATGTTTGACTGGCAGCAGCTCAAACGGTGGGGGGTGACCGAGAACATGCTCCCCGAAGGGAGCGTCATCGTAAATCGTGTTCCCACTTTGTGGGAGCAGCATAAAGGATATATCGTCGGAGGCATTGCCGCGTTCTTGGCCCAGACATTACTGGTCATTGGGTTGTTGATTCAGAGATACCGCACGATAAGGGCCGAAGCGTGGTTGCGCCAAAAAACCGAAGAGCTGGATCAATTCTTCAACGTCTCCCTCGACATATTGTGTATTGCCAACACTGATGGCTATTTCCTGCGATTGAACCCTGCCGCAGAAACGATCCTCGGTTATACCCGCGATGAACTCATGGCCCGGCCGTTCTTCGACTTCATCCACCCTGACGATTTTCTGAGGACTCAGGAGGCTGTTTCCGTTCAGGTATCACAGCAGAGAGTGATCCATTTTGAAAACCGTTACCGCTGCAAAGACCGGAGGTATCGATGGCTGGAGTGGAATTCAGTTCCAGTCGGAAATCTGATCTATGCGGCCGCCCGGGATATCACCGAACGTAAGCAAAGCGAGGAAGCGCAGCGGGATAGTGAGGCCCGCTTTCGTGCCACCTTCGATCAGGCCACCGTCGGTATTGCCCACGTTTCACCGGAGGGCCGGTTCCTGCGGATCAACCCGAAATTCTGCGATATGGTCGGATACTCAACGGCGGAGTTGCTGGAACGGAGTTTCCGGGACATTACCCACCCGGACGATCTGGATGCCGATGTCAAACAGAGGGGCCGTTTGCTGCGCGGGGAAGTCGGGACTTACACCCTGGAGAAGCGATATGTTCGCAAAGACGGCCGTCTGGTTTGGGGCAGTTTGACCGCTTCCCTCGTCCGTAAAGAATCCGGAGAGCCGGAGTGGCTTGTAACCGTCGTGGAGGACATCACCGAGCGAAAAGAGGCTGAGAGAGAGAGAGTCCAGTTGCGTAATGAACTGGCGCACGTTCAGCGCGTGTCCACGATGGGCCAGCTTTCCTCGACGCTGGCGCATGAGTTGAATCAACCGTTAGGCGCAATCTTGAATAATGCCTCGACTGCTCAAATATTAATCTCTAAGCTTAAGGGAAGGGAGACGGAGTTTGGGGAGATTCTGGCGGATATTATCGCGGACGCAACACGTGCGAGTGAAATCATACGTAAAGTCCGGGGAATCGTGAAAAAAGAGCGGAAGAAATTTGAACAATGCAATTTGAATCTCCTGATAGAGGAAGTTGTTGAGTTGTATCGGAATGTTTTCAACATAGAGAAGATTTCAATTTTCTTAGATTTGCAGAAGGACGTTGTACCCGTCAGAGCGGACCGGGTTCAGTTGCAGCAAGTCCTCATGAATTTAATAAACAATGCCGGTGAAGCCATGAGGGAAAGCTCCTCAAAGACATTAAAAGTCCGTTCAACCATGCCATCCCAAGACACAATCACCGTTAGCGTCAGCGATTCGGGAACAGGGATCGATGAGGCAAGGAAAGATAAACTCTTTGAGCCTTTCTTCACCACGAAAGAGGAGGGCTTGGGGATGGGGCTTCGCATTTGCCGGTCGATCATCGAGGAACATGGCGGACGGATTTGGGTGGAGAACAACCCGAAAGCGGGCGCAACCTTTTTCTTCTCTTTAAGAGCGTACGGAGGAGGTTCCGGATGAGCGCTCCCAAAGGGGTCGTCTATATTGTTGAAGATGACCCGTCATTCCGTAAAAGCATGGAACGGTTGATCCGTGCTTCGGGATATGAGGTCGTTGCCTGTAAGTCCGCGAATTCTTTCTTGGCGCAAGCCCCCATTCAGCATCCCGGGTGTCTTCTTTTGGATGTACAACTGCCTGATATCGACGGCCTTCGCCTTCAACGAGAACTCATAGAAAAAGGCATTCGTCTTCCTATTGTTTTCATGACCGGGCATGGCACCATCCCGATGAGCGTCCAGGCCATGAAAGACGGGGCGGTCGATTTCCTGCCCAAGCCTTTTAAAACAAAGGATCTTCTCAGCGCCATCGTTAAGGGCCTTGAACGCGATACTCACAATGTGCAGGAGGAGTTTCGGAAGGATCAGATCAATGCTTTGATGGATTCTTTGACTCCCCGGGAAAAGGAGGTCTTGCGCTGGATTATCGCCGGGAACCTTAATAAACAGATCGCTTACGAGTTAGGAATATCCGAGAGAACCGTTAAGGCCCACCGCAGTCAGATCATGCAAAAAACCAAGGTCTCATCCGTCGCAGAGCTTGTCCGCTTAGCAGAGAAAGTGAATATCTCTCCAGCCGACTGATCATCCGAATGCCATCCTCATCTTTAAGACCTTTTTCTGATTTTGCCTGAACTGTACTTTGGTGCATTGCCCTAAAGTACAATAGACAAATCCCTTTTTTCGGTGAAAAATCGCTCCTGTCCAAGAGACAAGCTTAATCCATGGGTCACCTTATGCTGTGCTTAACGGGTTGAAATCAAAAGCGACAGATTCACTCTTTCGCCTTCTTCTGGACACAATGGGCAAAAATCGTCGCTGAAAAGAGGTCCATCCGCTCAATGAGTAGATCTGATGGTTCACGTGATAGACACCAGGAACATACGTCTGGACACTTGTTTATCGTCGATGACGATCGGTCTTTTGGCAGGTCACTCAAGCGGTTACTAAACGCTAAAGGGTTCGCTGCAGAATATTTTGGGTCAGCCAATGCTTTCCTCGATTCCGTTCCTTTCGACCAGAAGGGAATTGCCGTTGTGGATATTCACATGCCTGAGCGCGATGGGTTTTGGTTAATAGATAAAATGCAGGACATGCGCTACAGGATGCCAGTGATTTTTATTACCGGCTACACCGAAGCCGGCTCACGGGACAGGGCCTTCCAACTGGGTGCAGTGGGTTTTTTACAAAAACCTTTTAACCAACAATCGTTGCTGGACTTGATTGAAGCACTGGAAGGAGGGGAGGATGATTAAGGAATCTTCGGCAGCCCCAAGCAAACCATTTCCTCTGTCCGCTGAACGTGTCTTACTGCAACTACAACGGATTCTCGACAGCCCGGAGTTCCACGCCACGAAGCGGCAGCGGGAATTTCTGCAATTCGTAGTCACTGAGACCGTTGCCGGAAGGGAGGAGGAAATAAAAGGCTACACAATAGCCACCCGGGTTTTCGGCAGGAAGGAAGACTTTGATCAGGCGCTGGATCCCATCGTCAGCATCCAGGCCGGCCAGCTTCGCAGAGCCCTGGAGCGCTATTATCTGGTCGCAGGCAAACAGGACCCGATACGTATTGACATCCCCAGGGGCACCTATGTACCGGTTTTCCATGAAAAGACGGTGGTCCAATCGGATGGGATCGCACTCAGCAGCAAAATTCCTGATGTCAGTTTGGAGGATTCGTGGCCTTCTCTGCTGATCCGGCCGTTTCAGAATCTGACAGGCGATCCGGAAAAAGATTTCTTTGGAATAGGTCTGGCAACGGAGCTTACTGTTGAGCTATCCCGATACCAGGAAATCCAAGTATTGCTGTGTGGCCCGGAGGGGGATACAGGGAGCCCTTCAGGAAGTGTAGCCCGTTTTGTCATAGACGGGAAATTCGGCCGAGACAGGGGGGGAATGAAAGTCACCGTCCAATTGGTTGATACAAACACCAACAGGCAAATCTGGGGGGATACGCACCGGTCTAATCTCGATGCCGCTGAACTAATCGCTTTTGAGGAAGAGGTTGCACATGTGATTGCCGTCAAAACCGCCGGCGAACGCGGGATCATTGCGAAAACCTTGTCCCCGGAATCAAGAGACAAGCCGCCGGCCGAATTAAGAACCTATGAGGCCCTCCTGCGGTATTACGAATACGACCGAACCCTTACACCTGCAAGCTTTTCACGTGCGTTGGAAGCGTTAGAATATGCTGCAAGCATTGAGCCCGAATGTGGCCCCGTTTGGAGTATGCTCGGACGCCTCTATGGGAACATCTACAGCCTGGAGTTTCCAGGCTTCGAGACTGCTCTGGAAAAAGCCGTCGTATATGCGGAAAAGGGGGTTCAACTGAATCCGGACAACCAGCGAGCCAGAGGCATATTGGCCCTTATTCGTTTGTTCAGCAATGAAATCCCCGCGGCGCTGGCAGAGGCGGAACGGGCTTTGTTCCTCAATCCCAATTCTCTTTTCATTCTCGATGGCATCGGCTACCTGTTGACCTTGCTGGGAGAGTGGGAACGCGGCCCGGCCCTGATCAGAAAAGTCATCAGTCTCAATCCATGGTACAGAGAGGTTGTGCATTACGCCTTGTGGCAGGATTGGATCCGGCAGGAAGAATACGAACGTGCCTACACGGAAACGATGAACCTTAAAACACCGGCAGTTTTCTGGTATCCGCTTGCGAAAGCGGCCACTTTAGGACTTTTGGGAAGAGACGAAGAAGGAAAAGAATTTGCAGAGAATCTGCTCAAGCTCAAGCCCAATTTCCGGACTCGCGGCCGCATCCTGATCGGACTATACATAAAATTCGAAGAGATCGTCGAGCGCGTCATCGACGGGCTGCGCAAATCAGGCCTGAACGTCGAAGATGCTTATCGATAGATTATAATCCATAGGCTCCGGCCCAAAGTGCATCCCGCTGAGCTAATCATTTGCGACCCTTTGGGAGACCGCTTTTTGCACCGCAATAGAAAAAGCCCTCTTTCGAATGCATTCCTCTCATTACCGCGGAAAGGACAACCACCTCGCGGGTTGTAAAGCTGGGTGATCAAATCGAGTCCGTCCGCTGACCTTTCCTTTGATTCCGCTAAATAGAAATCGAAGGCCTAGGAGGGGGGTCAAATCTTTACTCTTGACCAATGCTGCAATGGCTGCCCAGTCGATTTTCCATTCATAGGAGGGGAAGGAGTGAGCGTTCAGAGCTTCAAGATTTACACGCGGTGCCCGCGCAGCTCAGGCACCGCGCGGCGTTCAAGGTTCCCTTTCTTTCACGAACCTTGAACCCCTGAACTGCCGAAGGATTACGGCAAGGGAAAGCCCTTACCTTTCTAAGGGGGAGATAGAGGGTAGAAGCACTAAGCTCCAGAGAAGAGATCCTTCACCCTCATATCCCCAATTCGAAAACCGTCTTGAAGGTCTTCAGAGAGGACCTGGAGGCAACCAGCGGCCCTTGCAGCCTGGAGAATGAGGGCATCCCAAAACGACAATCTATGCTTTTGATGGAGGCGAATTGCCGTCACTACCAAATCAAAGTCGGGATGGACTGTTTCTAGGATAGAAATGTAGTTAAGATACTCAAGGGCATCCTCTGATGCTATGGGTACCTGGATTTTCCCTGTTGAAACGTGATAGAATTCCTGAAGTACTCGTATACTAATGACTCCGGAGTCATTTCGTACATGTTCCCTGACCAGATCTGTGGCAATTTGGCTTTTCTTCTTCTGGCCTGGAGAAGAATCTATGGAATATACAAAGATGTTCGTGTCCAAAAAGACTTTACCTTTCATGAAGTTCGTCCCTCGTCCATGCTCTTCTCCCCACTTTGGCTTTCGTTCTCAACCAGAAAGCCTCAAGACCCTCTATAGCTGCTTCTCGGCTCCTGTCTGAAGCTACGAACTCCTCTACGGTCTGCCTGACGATGGCGTTTACGGAAGTATTGCGTCGCTGGGCCAGTTTCCGGGCTTTTTCAAGAACTTCATCGTCGATCTTCAATGTAACGTTTGCCATTCTTTTTTCCCTCCTAATCGGTAGGAATAAATAGACCATAGGACAGGAACTGTGCGCTGTCAATTCAAAGCAAAAACAAGGCGCGGCCGTTCCAGTACATCTTCGGGTTGATTTGGGTCGAGGCGAAAGGAGGGGCTCGGAGGTGTCAGGAGTGGGGGAGCGTTTCGCTGTGAAGCTGAAGAAGAATAAGAGGCTGTAAAAAAATGTAGAACCGGAGTTCAAAAAGATGGCAAGGGTCAAGGGCTGCCCGGTAAAACCGGGGAGTCCCCTTGCTTTTTACCGGCAAGAACTCCGCCAATATCTCTTACAACCAAATAGAGGGCGGGTACAAAAAGAAGGGTCAAGAAAGTAGCGGCAAGAAGCCCGTAACAAATGCTCACGGCCATGGGGATCAGGAATTGGGCCTGAAAACTGCGCTCCATCAGCAAGGGCATGAGTCCGGCGATGGTGGTTACGGAGGTGAGCAGGACGGGGCGGAAGCGGACTTTCCCGGACTCGATCACGGCTGTGTCCACATCCGTTCCGCTTCGAATGGCCCGGTTGATGAAGTCGATGAGAATCAGCGAATCATTGACCACAATTCCCGACAGGGCCACAATGCCGAACATGCTGATCATGGTAAACTGCATGCCCATGATGAGGTGGCCCAGGATGGCACCGATCAACCCGAAGGGGATGGCTGTCATAATAATGATGGGTTGGGTATAAGAACGGAACTGACTGGCCAGTAAAAGGAAGATGGCCATCATGGCCAGCAGGTAACCGTTTTCCAGGCTGTCTAAGGACTCTCGGGTGCGCTTTTCCTGTCCCTCCAGATCATAGCGAATCCCGGGATAGCGCTCCACGAGTTTTGGAAGAAACTCTGCCTTGAGCTTGGAGACAATGACGCTGGCGTTGGCCGTGGCTTCATCAATGTCGGAGGTGACGGTGATGGTCCGTTTGCGGTCCACCCGATGAATGATCGAATAGGCTCGGCCCTCGTAAATGTCGGCCACTTCCTCGATGGGGATCTCATGACCATCCTGGGTCCGAATTCGCATTTCCTCGATACCCGCCAGGCTGCGGCGGTCGCGATCCGCATATCTGACCAGCACCTTGACGTCATCCCGGCCCCTCTGGATGCGCAAAGCCTCATCCCCGTAAAAAGCTTGACGAACCTGGCGGGCCACATCCTGCATGGTAATCCCCAGCGGTCTTGCCCCTTCCTTGATTTTCAGCTTTTTCTCTTGTTTGCCCGGCTTGAAGTTGTCGGAGATATCGAAGGTGCCCGGGAAGGTGGCGATCTCTTTCTTCAGTTCGGCTGCGGCCTGTTCGAGCTGTTGGAAGTCTTTTCCTGAAAGCTGAATCTCGATGGCATTGCCGGCCGGCCCGCCTTCCAGGGTTGAGAAGATAAGACTGTCCACGCCGGGGATTTCTCCTGCCAAATGGCGCCACTTGTTCAAGACCATGGCGGTGGAAAGGGAGCCCCTTTTTTCCGATGAGGCCAGTTCGATCCAGATCTCCCCCACATGGCTTCCGATCTCCTCGGGTTTCCAGTCCCGGCGGGGGATGATGCCCACCAGGGAAAAGGCGTTTTTAACCAGGCCGTTATTGGCTTGAGCAAAATCAGAAAACACCCCATTCATTTCAAAGGCCTTGTTTTCTAAATGCTCTACAGTCTGTTTCGTGATTTGAAAAGGGGTGCCCAGAGGATAGCTCACGTCGGCAATGATCCAGTCGCTTTCGCCTTTGGGAAAAAAGACAAAGGGCACGTACCCGCCCATGACGATGCCCAAACTGACGATGAGAACGCCGATCCCCAGAGAAAGGGTAAAGTATCGGTTCCTGATGACGTACTTGATGGCGGGGGTATAAAGCCGCTCAATGACGAAGTTGAGCCCCCCTTCTATTCTTTCCCGGAGACGCTCGTGGGCGGCGGTGAACGCGCCTCGCTTCTTCTCGGAACGGGTTAGGGCACGGTACAGATGGGCGGGGAGGATAACGAGCGCTTCAAATAAGGAAACCATCAAGATGGCAATAACGGCCATCGGCATGACGGCCACGAACTTGCCCATAATACCGGCCACAAACATGAGCGGCAAGAAGGCGACAATGGTGGTGGTCACCGCCATCACCACGGGTCCACCCACTTCCTTCAACCCATCCACCACAGCCATACCGGGTGATTTCCCCCGCCCATAATGGGTGTAGGCGTTCTCTCCCACGATGATGGCGTCGTCTACGAGAATCCCCAGGGTCATGATAAAGGCAAAAAGGGAAATCATGTTGATGGTTTGATCCAACACGTCGAGCACCATGAAGGCACCCATAAACGAGATGGGAATCCCTATGGCGACCCAGAAAGCCAGACGAAAGTTCAAAAACAGGGCCAGAGCAATAAAGACCAGGATGATGCCCTGGGTGCCGTTATAAAGCAGAAGATCGATGCGCTCCTGAACCATCCCGGAAAGATCCCCCCAGACCGCGAGCTGGATCCCTTCCGGCATCGTTTTCTGGCGTTGCTCGACGTAGTGTTTCGCGATCCTGGCAATTTCAATGATGTCCTGCTTACTCGTGCGGTTGACCCGCACAATGGCCGCGGGCTTGCCGTTGAACCGGGTTTTGATGTCGATATCTTTAAAGCCGTCCACCACGGTGGCCACGTCGCCCAGGGATAGGACGGTGCCATCGGAGAGCGTGATCAGGGGAATGTTTTCAAATTCCCGGCCTGTATAAAGCTGCCCTTTGGCGCGGACCAAGATCTCGCCGTGTTCCGTCTTGATGGTTCCGCCGGGAAGATCCATGCTACCGCTTCGAACCGCGGTCACCACGCGATCGAAAGACAATCCGTACCGACGCAGGTTCTCTTCCGAGACCTCCACGGCGATCTCATAATCCCGAACGCCCACAAGATCGATTTGCGAAATGGTATCCGGCGTCTTGAGCTTCAGTCTGCTGATGATCGACAGAAAGATTGCCCTCAGGCCGTCTGCATCCGCAGGCGGCGGCTCAGCTTCCAGCAGATCATCCCGGATGTCTTCGCCGATTCGGTGCAGCGTCTTTTCGGGAAGATCACCGTACACTGCCACCGAAATCGCGGGATCCCGCTTGAGGACTTCAATGACCTGGGGTTCTTCGGCTTCTTCGGGAAACGTATCGATTCGATCGATTTCCGCTTTGATCTCATCCAGCACTTTCTGTACATCGGTACCCGGTTCCAGTTCGACCAGCACTTCCCCGTATCCCTCGCGGGCCGTGGAGATGATGCGGTCGATCCCCTCGATGCTCTCGATTTTTTCTTCGATCTTGATGCAGATACCCTCTTCGGTTTCCTCCGGGCTTGAACCCGGGTAAGCCACACCCACATAGATCATATCCAGCGCAAACTGGGGAAACATTTCCCGCCGCATCTTCATGACGGTCAACGCCCCGGCCACGATGACAAAGATCATGATCAGGTTGACCGTGACGTGGTTTCTTATGGACCATTGTCCCAGCCTATGCATGTTTTCTTTAGTCCCGACCCGCCGTTATATGGAATTCCAATTCCCTGTTTCCTCAGCCATTTGCCTTCTTCGTTCCCCTTGCCCCACCGTAGCGTGAGCTTGCCGAACGGAGCCTGCATGTCCTAAGCTTGTTTCTAACCCAAACCTCCACCTCTGGTGGAGGACTCCCGCCAGAAAAGGCGGATGGAGAAAAAAGAGTTCATAAAATCATGGTATCCGAAATGAATGCCGAGGCCAGGAGACTGCATCGTATTCGCCCACCCGTTTGTTCTTCCAGTTGGATTGGAACCGCCAGGCAGCCATAGCGATAGGGGTCGTGGCTGGAAGCCACTCCCACTGTGTCGTCTAAATGGTCATTCCGGGGTTGACCCGGAATCCAGGTTGTCTTCTGCCTTGATTCTCAAAAGCATTCCCTCCACGGGTGAAGACAAAGGGCTTTTGATGATTCGGTCCCCGTCTGAGAGACCCTCGGTGACGATGACGGTGTCCTTATGGGTGTGCAAAACACGAACCGGTTGGATTTTCAAACGCCGATCGTTCACCGTGTAAACCAGATCTCCGGGATGGACCACATGCCGCGGCAGCACGTGGGCCCGGTTGATCTCCTTGCCCTTGATTCTGACCCGAACAAACATGCCCGGTCTAAGGCGCATCCCTTCGTTTTCATCTCCTTTGGGACGGGTCTCGTCGATCGCGATCACCACGGGCAGTGTCCGGGTGCGTTTTTCCATCTGCGCTTTCATCCGGATCAAGCGGCCCTTCCAAGTCTGGGTCGAGTCATCCTGGTTGTATCCGATTTCTGCTTCTACAGGATGGTCCGGATCAAGAATGGGGGGCAGCCATTTCAAATCCTTCACCGGGATGCGCACTTCAATTTCAAGACCCCCGTCCAAATAGATCGTTCCCAGATGCTGGCCTGTGCCCACGTGCTGCCCGGATTCAACCGCCTTTTCCAGGACCCATCCGTCAAAAGGGGCCGTAATCCTTGCTTTTTCAAGATCAAGCTCCGCCTTTTGTTGCATAACCCGACACATGTCCCGTTGTGCGTAAAGCTGTTCCTTTTTGGGGCCCGTCAAGGCCATTTGATTTTCAAGGCTCTGCAGGTGTTCGTAACTGGCGAGATAACGTTGTTCGGCCTTATCGATAGCGGATTGGGACACTACGTTGCCCGCCGCCAGGTCTTTTTGCCGGAGATAGTCCGCTTTGGCCAACGCCGTATCGGCCTTGGCTATTTCAAAACTCGACTTCAAATTGAGAATTTCCTGTTCAAGATGTTTGATTTCAGCGTCGACCTGCCTGATCTGCACCCGGCAGCGATCCGCTTCCAGTTGATAGTTGCGAGGATCAATATCAATCAGCACCGTGTTTTTCTCAAAAAACCCGCCTTCCTCGAACGTGTCGGCCATCCCCACGATCCGGCCCGGCACTTCAGCAACGACTTTCAGGGCCTCCCGCGGTTCAACCGTGCCGAAGCCCTCAATGATCACATGGGTTCTCACTGCCTCGGCAGCCATCACCTCAACGAGACGGCCGGTCTCCTCGGGCGTTTGCCGCACCGGTTCGGGTCTTAAGGTCACCAGCAAAAAAGCTGCGATCAGAGAAATCACAAGCACCAGCATGACCCGGATGCTCTTAAAGAGGGCGCCCTTTTTCATGGACTAAAACGCATCTCCGATGGTATCTTTCGAAAACTTTTACCTGTTTTCCGGAACTTATACAAATGAAAACGCCCCTACTATATATTAGAACACGCCCGCTATGGTTGATCGGCATCACGGTGCGGCAAAGCGCACCGCATGTTGGGAGGTGGAGGAATGACAAAATCGGATTAGATTCCTTGTTTTCCAAAGCTCAAATGGGGTATTTCCTCCATTGTATTTCATCGGTAAATGCTCCTCTCGGGTTTTTTGCTCGTTGCGGTTTGCCGGGCCGGGAGAATAGAGGGTTTTAGGGACCAAGGGTGAAAGGGGTGTTGGTCGGCAATGAGACGAAAAATAATTCTGCGGATGCTTGTGATGGTCCTATTCTGGTTCCTTGGTTTTTTAACGCATGAGGCAGCGATGGCCATTGAAGAAGCCAAGTACACGGTTCTGGAGAAAGACGGGAGGTTTGAGCTTAGGCAATACGAACCCTACATCGTCGCGGAGACATTCGTGGAGGGAGATTTCAAAGAGGTGGGCGACGTGGCCTTCCGTAGGCTGTATGGTTACATCTCCGGCAACAACCGCAAGAAAGAAGAGATAGCGATGACGGCTCCGGTGACCCAAGAGGCCGATTCACAGAAGATCGCCATGACCGCCCCCGTGGGCCAGGAACAGGTGGACGGCAGGTGGCGAATCACCTTCGTGATGCCCGCTCAATACACCATGGAAACCCTACCCCAGCCCCTGGATCCCGACGTAACCCTGCGAAAAGAGCCCGGGCGCCTGATCGCTGCGATCAGATATTCGGGAACCTGGAGCAGAAGGCGGTATATGGAACAAGAGGTCCGACTAAGAGAGTGGATACAAGCGCGGGGGCTCCAGCAAGTGGGGCAACCCATCTTTGCGCGGTACAATCCCCCTTTCATGCCCTGGTTTCTGCGTCGAAACGAAGTGCTCATACCGGTAAAAAGCAGGACGGTGATCTGATTCAGATCCTGGATACCCCTTACCACATCAAAGAGAAAGGCACGGGAATTTTCGGCATCATCCCACATGGCTCCCACCATCTGCCCGGAGAAGTTGATGTCGTAAACTTCCCCTCATGGATAGGGGGTCATCATAGGGTGAGTCCGGGTCTCCTGCTTCGATACAGGGAAATGGTAATCCCTTGCACCCCATGAGGTCGGAGTGGGACCCTAGGGTCCTTGCCATCGGCCTTTTTGGTTTTCCGTCCCCGTCTTACCCTCTTCGGCAGCAGACTTCTTGACCAGGTCAAAGCCACCCCCGCTGCCGCAGGTTCATAGAAATTTCACCCTCGTGGTAGATTAGATTCATGACAAGGGGCGAGTTATGATAAAGTGTGGAAGTTTCCCGCAGGCCAAGCGCGATCCAGGGGATGCCCATAGGCTCTCGGGAATGCGCCCGCTGCGCCTATTCAAAAGCCCGTATATTGGAGGTGATCATGCCCTTATCGGTGATCGATCTCTACCGCAGAGTCCTTCCAAAGACGAACTGCGGGGAGTGCGGATATCCCACCTGCCTAGCCTTTGCCAGCATGGTGGTCTCGGAAAAATTCCCTCTGGAAAACTGCCCCCACCTTGACCCTGAGACATTGGACCGGACAAAAAGAGAATTGGAGGAGCAATATGCCTCAGGGAAATGGGTCAAGAAAGACCTGGCAAGCGACGCCCTCCAATGGGCAAAAACGCGCGCTGCTTCCATGAGAATCGAGGATTTGCCGGAAAGGATCGGCGGCCGGCTAAGAGAGGAAGGAAGTGAACGGTTCCTTGAGCTGCCTTATTTCACGGGAACCATTCTTGTGACCGAAAAAACGATCTCCATGGAAGATGGATCAGCCCTCAACCGGTGGGAACAGGTTTTCGTTTACAACCACATGGCCCAGGGAGGCAAGAGCCTCCCCTCCGGGAAATGGAAAGGCCTCGAGGAGATTCCCAACACCGTATCCAAGCTCAAATCCATGAAAACGCACGTGGAGGACCCCTTGCGGGAAAGGTTCAGGGGCAGGCCGAACGACCTGCGCAAGGCAGCTCTATCCCTGGGAGCCAGGGATGTAAGGGATGAAAACCCCGGGGTCGACCTGGCCCTCCTTTTCAGGCTCCTTCCACGGATACCGGTGCTGCTTCTTTTCTGGGATGAAGAGGGTGCAGAGGGTTTCGGTGCAAGAGTCAAGCTCCTCTTTGACGAAACCATTGCCGAGCACCTGGATATCGAATCGATCCTTTTCTTGAGTGAAAGGCTGAAACAGCTTCTTTGCGGGGAATAAGGGACCTCGGAGATGTGGAGCGGACATCCGGAAGGAGGATGCCTGAGAAGGGTGAGCGGGCCTCTTTTCTCCCCGTCTCGCAGCAAGCGCAACCATGATTTCAATCCTCTTCGAAAATGACGACGTGGTGGCGGTGAATAAACCGGAGGGGGTGGCCTCCATCCCGGAGCGCGGGAGAGGGAAAGACGACGTGCTTTCGTTGGTTTCGTCCGCGGTTGCAGTAAAACTTTACGTCGTCCATCGTCTCGACAAGGAGGCCAGTGGGGTGATCCTTTTTGCCAAGAATGCCCAGGTCCATAGGGAGCTCAATATGCAGTTTCGCGACCGAAGCATCCGTAAGACTTACTTGGCCTTAGCCCATGGATTGATCAGGAGCGAAAGCGACGTGATCGAAAAACCTCTGCGCCAATTCGGTTCAGGGCGGATGGGGGTGGATCCGGGAGGCGGGAAGCCGTGTGTCACTGAATTTGAGGTGGCCGAACGATTCCGTTCGCACACCCTTGTGCAGGTAGTTCCCGTTACAGGACGACGGCACCAAATCCGAGTACATCTCTACAGCACGGGCCACCCCATAGTGGGCGATTTGCGCTACGGTGATAGAGCAGTGCAGAAGCGGTTTCCTCGCTTGATGCTTCACGCGCGGGAACTTACCTTTCACCTCCCCTCAGGAATGGAGGCGACCATCGAAGCGCCGATCCCCCAATCCTTTCTATCGGTGCTCCAATCGATTCGTCTGGGAGGGCGGGAATTTTTTCTGCCATCTCCGGATGGAGCCATTTCCTGAACGAAGGGACTTGTCCGTGCAACTGCTCAAAGGTTATCGCGGGAACTCCGGGAGACTGTGATTATGGACGTTTTTAAGGAAAGATACACCGAAATGAACAAGCGAGAATATGGGGAAAAGTACCCGAGCATGAGATTCGTATCCGAGGAGGAGGCACAAAAGGCCACCAAAGAGAGAAAAGAAATCCTGGAAGGTGTGAGCTCAGCCGTTCAGTTGGGCTTTTTGGGAACGAAATTGGACTGCAGGCAACTTTCACCCGGTTGTTCGCTATGTGGCCAGGGTGCCTGGTCTTGTCTTTTTCTGAACAACATATGTAATGCCCATTGTTTCTTCTGTCCAACGGAACAGCGTTCCAAAGGAGATCCCGTGACAAATGGAATTTCTTTTGGGGACCCACGGGACTACGTGGCCTATATTGGAAAATTCCAGTTCACCGGGGTAAGCATAAGCGGTGGGGAGCCGCTATTGGCTTTCGAGAGGGCGCGTAATTTTATCTCCGCGATCAAGAGAGAGTTTGGTAGTAACGTCTATCTATGGCTTTATACAAATGGGATACTTGTCACCAAGGAGAAAATCAATAAACTCAAAGAGGCTGGGATGGATGAAATCCGTTTCAATATCGTATCAAGTAATTATGTCTTGGATAAGGTGAAATTGGCAAAAGAATTTATTGATGTAGTTACAGTTGAAATTCCTGCAATTCCTGAACATTATGATCTCCTAAAGGATCTTGTTATTAATTTGGAAAAAATCAACATAGATTTTTTGAATTTACATCAACTCAGATGCACGCCTTATAACGTATGCAATTTAGTCAATAGAGGTTATACTTTTCTTCATGGACCGAAGGTGACGGTTTTGGAATCTGAGATGACAGCGCTGCGCACCATTCAATTTGCCATCGAGCAGAGGTTGGGTTTTCCAATTAACTACTGCTCGTTTCCTTACAAGAGCAGGTTTCAGTCTCTGGGATATCGAAAACGGTTTGCACCTTTCGTTTGCAGAACCTTCGAGAACATAACAGCGGCAGGTTTCATAAGGAGAATGTCTATCAAATGTGAGCCAGATCAACTGGGCAGGATCCTGAAAACTTTGAGAGAAAAGGGTTGTGACGAAAGTCTCTGGTATCTCGATGGCACAGCAAATTGCATCACCTTCGATCAATCTCTCTGGAAATATATCGATTTCGACAAGTCTCCTCTTTTTTTGAACTATTACGTTCCCCAATTGCAATCGGCCTTGTCTTATGGGAGCAGCTTTGAAAAAACCCCGCTGAATCGCAGAAAAACCATTTTCATCGAGAAGCGCCATGTGGTAAGTGGGAGACAGATCGGAGCGGATCACACGAAAGCGTTTCAGGAGCTGATCAGGGGAGGTGCAAAGAACCATCCGTCTTTCGGGGGAACTGAAGACCATGGAAGCTCCGGAAATGCATCGGCGCCTGGACAGGAGCTCGTGGAGTTCGAAGATATCTACGAATTGGAGCAAGTTCCATGCGGATTACAGGAGTATTACTAGCCTGGTGGTCCAATGATCGATTGGAGGGAGGGGGTTGACGCCTACGCCTCCTCGGCCAAGTGGCGTTCGGATCGGGAGGCGGTGAGTCCCGCCCCGATGGAGGCAACTTATCGTGCAGTGGGAATCGATATTCGGCCCTGTCTAAAGAGGGCCAGAAACGCAGCAGTGGGGTCTAAAGGAGGTGAATCAGTGGAGTATACGCAGATCAAGTATGAGATTTCAGACAGGATCCTAACCATTACGCTCAACAGACCGGATCGGCTCAATGCGTTTACCGATGAAGTGATGGCACCGGAACTCATTGATGCCTTCAACCGGGCCGACGACGACGACGATGTTCGGGCGATCATCATCACCGGATCCGGCCGGGGGTTTTGTGCCGGCGTTGATTTGGGCGGCGCGGAAAGCACCTTTGCCTACACCGATACCCGGCCTGAATTTGCACTGGAAACCCATCGAGATGTGGGCGGAACCGTAGTTCTGAGGATTTATGATATGAAAAAGCCCATCATTGCGGCCATCAACGGCCCGGCGGTAGGCGTAGGCTTGACGCTGACTCTGCCGATGGATATCCGCCTCGCAGGAGAAAGGGCCAGGATGGGGTTTGTCTTTGCGCGCAGGGGAATTATCATCGAGTCGTGCAGCAGCTGGTTCCTGCCCCGCATCGTAGGCATCAGCCAGGCGGCGGAGTGGGCGTTTACCGGCAGGATATTCGATGCCCAGGAGGCCCTGGCCGGTGGACTGGTCAAGGAGGTCCTGCCGCAGGATCGGCTTTTGGACAGGGCGCGGGAAATCGCTCAAGAAATCGCCCGGAATACGTCCGCAGTCTCCGTGGCCCTCAGCCGGCAGCTTCTATGGAAGATGCTCGGTGCAGACCACCCCATGGAAGCCCACAGAGTGGATTCCAAGCTCATGTACTGGATCGGCGATCAGCCTGATGCAAGCGAAGGGGTGGCCTCCTTCCTGGAAAAAAGGGCCCCCCGTTTTACCATGAGGCCGAGCAAGGATATCCCGGAATTCTACCCCTGGTGGCCGGAGAAAAAATTCCGCGAATAGCGGAGCGCTCTCCCCGTTTCCGTGCGGTTACAGGTACCGATTGGGGTTGAGCTTCAACTCCTCGAGGAAGTCGTCAATCATTTTTTCCATGGGATACTCGGGCTGCCAGCCCCATTCCTCTCTGGCCATTCTGTCGTCGACGGGCGGAAAACGCCTCAATACCTTGCTGACCTCCCGATCTGGGGCGAACTGGAGCTTTGCACCCGGGATCCGCGCTTTCGCCATTTCCATGATCTCCATGGCGGTTGGTTCAGGGGTAAAACCGTTGATAATATAATTGACGGTCCTGATATTGGCCAGGGGTGCCCGCGCAAGGTCGATGATCGCCCTGGCGGCGTCCTTGAAGTAGAGAAGAGACATCCTCAGTTGAGGATTCACGGTCAAGGTGAGAGGGTTGCCTTTTGCGCTCTCTTCGATGAGCAAGGAGGCGAACCGGGCCGGGGATGGGGTTCTGAATCCCGGCCCTACGATTCCCGGGTAACGGACCCCCCTGAAATCCATTCCGTACTTGTTCTTGTAAAACAATCCCAGATGCTCGCCGAAAAGCTTGGAAACCCCGTACATGGTCGTGGGACGCTGGACGGTGAAATCGTCAATCACTGACAGATCCGGGTTCGTGCCATAGGAACCGACGGAGCTTGCAAACAGGACCTGTTCCACATCAAACAGTCTGGCCGCCTCCAGCACATGGTACGTTCCCATGACATTGGTCCTGAATGAAGCCGCCGGGTCCGCTTGAGAAGGAAGGGTGAGCATGGCGCCGAGATGATAGATCGCCCTCGGCCGCGAACTTCTCACCGCTTCCAGCACGTGGCTGAAAATTCCCAGGTCGGCCCGAAGGGTTTTCACCCGGTCAGAGATATCCTCCAGCGTTTTTTTCTTCGGATTGATGTGAGAGGCAACAATCTCCTCCTCTCCGCGCTCAAGGAGCATGCGAACAACGGCCGCACCAATAAACCCGGTTCCTCCGGTAACCAGTACGCTCATAACTGCCCTCTTCTCAAAGTTCGTCTCAACCGCAAATCGCAGGACGAGGCTTCACCCCGCCATCAGGTTTTAACCGCCATCTCCCCCGCTTCTTCCCCCCCTGGTGGGTCGGAGGCCAGGTCTTCACCCCCGAGATGGTGGGAAAGATGATCTCACGGGGAAAGAAACTTCGGGGGAAGGTTGCGGTGATAGTTTGCTTCCGCTCCCGGCAGGAGCAGCATGGTCGTTGTGCCGTAAGAGAGGAGGCGGCCTTCTGAATCCAGGATTCTTGCATCGGCAAGCGCCATGGTGCTCCCCAACCTGATGCACTCTCCCCGTCCGGTGATCCGCCCCGGTGTCGCTGGACCGAGATAGTTGAGCTTCATCTCCACGGTGGTGAGTCCCGTGCCCTCTTCCACCTGGGAGTAGGCTGCCCAGAAGCTCGTTGAGTCCACGATGGTGGCGAGAACACCCCCATGGGCAATACCCATGGGCTGGAGGTGTTTTTCCGAAACCTCCATGGTGAGTTCCGAAACTCCCCAAGCGAGGCGGAGGATTTTCATGGAAACAAGATTCCAATAGGGGCAATGGTTGATCAGGTCTGACATGGCCTTCACGTACTCGGGGTTAATCTGCCTCATAAAACCTCCGGCTTCGGCCCCTCGTTCCCTCCTGAAAAGAGGAGGAGGGCCAAGGAGAAGGGCCGCGTGCAAAAGCTCTGAACGGCGTCCATGGACCCCGGCTTAGATATCCTTCAAGGGATCCTTGATGACCGAGAGCAACATGAACTGCTTGTTCAATTTCTCTATCATTCTCTCCAGCCTCTCTTCCGGAAGTTTCATGATCCGGATAAACACGTGCCTGTACCCTTCGTCGGCGGTGTCGCTGGTGCTGAGAATACTGACGATCTGCCCTTCTTCTTCCCGGATCACATCGGCAACCTCCTTGATGCTCCCGGGCCGGTCTTCCAGGTTAAAGGCAAACTGGGCGCTACCCTGGTAGATCCCGGTGATGGATATTAAAACCCGGAATACGTCCCCCTGGGAGACGATGCCCACCAGCTCGCCTTTTTCCGTGATTACAGGGATCCCGGTCACCCTGTGTTCCAGCATCTTGACCGCAGCCACCTCCATCGTCTGATCGGGACGGATGGTGATGGGGTTGCGTTTCATGACGTCCTTGGCGGTCATCTGTGCCAGCAGGTAGTAGAGTTCTTGAGCGCTCATGGTGGTGGCCTTGGAGGGCGAGACCTCTCTGATGTCTTGGTCTGAGATCATGCCCACCAGCTTGCCCTTGCTCATGACGGGCAGATGCCTTATGCGGTTCTCTTCCAGGGTCTGGATCACCTTGATGACGGGGGTATCCTCATCAACGGCAATCACTTCCTGGCTCATCCAGTTCTGCGCCTGCATGAATTGATCTCCTCCGGGGGTTATAAACGGTGTCGCTACCCATCCGCGGGTTCGGAAACGCACCACGTGGCATCTTAATCCATCCGTGTCGCTCTATCAATCCGTTTTTGAACGTTGACTGCCCTTCTTGAGCCAATTATTATGCTTCCATGCAAATCTCGCCTGCAACCATCGAGGACATCCTGGGACCTGGCGGCCTCCTTTCCGGGTGGCTTAAGGATTTTGAATTCCGCTCCTCCCAAATGAAAATGGCCTTTCTCATCCAGGAAGCCATCCAGAGAGGAATCCCCGCCATCGTGGAGGCAGGCACCGGGACTGGAAAGACTTTTGGCTATCTGGTTCCCTTGATCCTGGGTGCGAAAAAGGCCGTCATTTCCACGGGAACGAAGAACCTGCAAGATCAGATTTTTTTCAAGGACTTACCGCTTCTGAGAAAAGCGTGCCGGCTCCATATCGATGCCGTCCTCATGAAGGGGAGAAAGAATTACCTATGTCTGCACAAGTATCGCCAGTTTTTTTCTCAGCCTTCCCTGATAGAGACGAAACTGGAGGGGAGGAGGGAGAGGCTGGAGGCGTGGCTCAAAAAGACTGAATTCGCAGACCGGGCGGAGATCCCCTGGCTTTCAGACGACGACGCTCTCTGGGACGCCATATCGTCTTCGTCGGAGCAGTGCCTGGGCGCCAATTGTTTGTTTTTGGAGGACTGCTTCCTGAGCCGGCTTCGAAGCAGTGCGGCCAGGTCCAAGATCATCATCGTAAACCACCACCTCTTTTTTGCTGATCTCAAGGTGAAAACAGGTGGTTTCGGTGAGATCATTCCCCGGTTTCAGGTGGTGGTCTTCGATGAAGCCCACGATGTGGAAGACGTGGCCACTTCCTACTTCGGTGAGAGCCTGAGCACCCAGCAGTTGACGGAGCTGGTGGCGGATTTTGAAAGGGAGATGAAGATTCTTCCAGGGGGGCGGGAGCTGAAAACAAAAAAAAATTTGCAGGCCATAAAGAACGAGGCGGAGCTACTGGGGAGCCTCTTTACGGGCCGGGAGGAAAAAGGCAGGCTCGATCAGGAGACGCACTCCCTGATCGAAGAGGGGCCAGGGCGAAAGATCGGGCGAAACTTAAGGGCCATTTTGGATCGGGCCGGGGAGGAACTGGATCTGGAAAACCCTGTGTTCCAGTCTCTGCTCACGAGAAGTCAAGAAATGGGTCGGGTCCTGGAAAAGATCCTCAAAACAAGGGGCAGGAACTGGTTGCCCTGGTACGAAAAGAGAAAGAGGAACCTGTGGCTCCATGCCTCACCGCTGGATATATCGGAGCGAATGCGTGAAATTCTCTACGACAAGGTGCAGACGGTCATTCTTACCTCAGCCACGTTGTCCACGAACGGCAATTTTGACTATATCCGTTCCCGGCTGGGGCTCCTGGAACAGGTGGTGGATGGTATTTTCCCCTCCCACTTCAGCTTTCAAAATCAGACTCTCCTTTACATCCCCAAGGATCTGCCCCTCCCGAACGATCCCGATTTCGGCTCGAGGGTTGCAGAAAGAATCCTGGAGATCCTGACAAGGACGGAGGGCCGGGCGTTGATCCTATTCACCAGTCATCACAATCTGAATCTGGTTCATGGGATGATCGAAGGAAAGGTCCCTTTTAACGTTTACAGGCAGGGGGAAGCACCCCGATCGGTGCTCCTGGAGGCTTTCAAGGAGGACATTCACTCTGTCCTCCTTGCGACGCGCTCTTTCTGGCAGGGTGTGGACGTCCCGGGAGAAGCCCTGAGCTGTCTCATTGTGGACAAACTGCCTTTCGAATCTCCGGGAGAACCGCTGGTTGCCGCCAGAATTGAAGCCATCCAGGAGCGCGGGGAAAACCCCTTTACCGAATACCAGGTGCCGACGGCGATCATCTCTCTCAAGCAAGGGTTGGGGAGGTTGGTCAGAAAGAATACGGACAGGGGGGTCCTGTGCGTGCTGGACGTGAGAATCCTGATCAGGCATTATGGCCAGCTCTTTTTAAACAGCCTGCCCAGGATTTCCATGAGCCACGATCTTGAGGACATTAGCCGCTTTTTTGAAAAATCGTCCGGCTCCCCCCCACGCTGCGGTAAAAGGTAGAAAGGGCGTGCGGGAATCTTCGACAGACTTTCTTAGAAGGGCTCAAACCCCCTGTGATCAGTTGAAAGGAGATCCGGCATGCCTCCGAAGCCCTGGAAGATCGTCTCCAGCAAACGGGACAAATCCTACCGGGTTTTCAGCCTGAGAACCGACAGGGCCATTTCACCCCGAACGGGTCGGGAACACCGTTTTTTTATCCTGGAGGCTTCTCCCTGGGTGAATGTGATTCCCGTCACCCCGGGAAATGAGGTCGTTTTGGTTCGACAATTTCGCCACGGCATTGGGGACATCAGCCTGGAAATCCCCGGAGGCGTCCTTGAGGATCATGATACCCCGGAGGAGGCTGCGAGGAGGGAGCTCTACGAAGAGACCGGGTATAGACCTTCGGAGATGATTCTTTTGGGAGGCGTCCATCCCAATCCTGCCATCCAGAATAACCTTTGCTACACCTTTCTCGCAAGAGACGTTTTCATGGCCGGCGTACAGCAACAGGACGACATGGAGGATATCGAGGTGCTGCTGCGGCCTCTTTCCCAAATCCCTCGCCTTATCCGGGAGGGGGAGATTACCCACGCCCTGGTGCTTGCCGCTTTTTACAGGTTCTACATGGAATACGAGCCGGTCTCCTTCAGGGAACGTTCGGTTCGATGAAAGGTTCCTCTCCTTTGCCCGGTCGCCGGTGTCTCCCGCGACGCGTGATTTGCGGGGGTGCTTGCGCGCCGTTTCCCGTTCACCGTGGCCTCAGCGCAGCGCTCTGATGAATTCTCCCACAGAGCCCACTCCCTCCTTTTCCATGACCCTGATGGCCTCCGTGCCGATCACGGCGATGTCCCCCATTCCCTTCAAGAAGTCCACATCGGGCTTTCCCCTGATGCCGAAACCGACGGCCAGGGGGAGGGATGTGGCGTTTGCGCATCGGGAAAGGTAGAGGCTCAATTCTTCTGAAAAAACGGTCTCCGCACCTGTGACCCCTTTCCTGGCGACACAGTAGATAAAACCGCGAGCAAAGGTTGCAAGATACTTCATCCGCTCGAGGGAAGTGGTGGGGGAGAAGAGCAGGATGGGGTCGAGACTGTGTTTTTCCATGGCCCTGAGGTAGCTCTCCCCCTCCTCCGGGGGTAGATCGGGGATGATGGCCCCTCCAAGGTTTCTCGCGGCCATGGCCGAGACAAAACGCTCCACACCGTACCTGAAAAGGATGTTGTAATAGCTCATGAAAACGAAGGGAATTTCAAAGGCCGCGGTCACCTGTTGTGCCAGGTCAAGACAGGCTTGAACCGTTGCACCTCGTTCCAGAGCTTTCTGGTTGGCCCGGAGGATCACCGGGCCGTCCGCTATGGGTTCGGAAAAAGGGATTTGGAGCTCCATCAAATCCACCCCCGCTTCCACCATGGCCCGGATAGTTTCAAAACAGGCCTCGAAAGAAGGGTAGCCCAGCACCACGTGGGTCATGAGCAGGATCTCCCTTTCCTTCCTCCTGCTTCGAAGGTACCCCTCAAGCCCCATATTGTTCCCCCTTTTTCCTGATGAAGGCCCTCCACTGGGCATCGCCCAGTGCGTCCGCGATGGTGAAAATGTCCTTGTCCCCCCTGCCTGACTGATTGATCAGGACGATGTCATCTCGACACAAGCCGGGGATCTCTTTGAATGCCTGCGCAAATGCATGAGCACACTCCAGTGCGGGAATGAGGCCCTCCTTTTTCATGGTGAGGGTGAGGGCGTCCAGGACTTCCTTGTCGGATACGGCCTCGAAACGCACCATGCCCCCTTCGTGAAACGCGGCGAGGATCGGGGAGACCCCCACGTAGTCCAGACCCGCAGCAACGCTATGGGTCTCTTTCATCTGGCCGTCTTCATCCTGTAAGAAGTAGGTCTTGTATCCCTGAGCCACACCCACACTCCCGTGCCGCGAAGCCAGTCGCGAGGCGTGTCGGCCTGTGGACAATCCGGCACCTGCGGCTTCAACGCCCACCAGCTCCACGGGATCGTCCAGGAACCCGCTGAAGATTCCCAAGGCATTCGAGCCTCCTCCCACGCAGGCATACACGCGGGTGGGCAGTCTTCCCCTGCGCTCCAAAATCTGTGCGCGCACCTCTTTCCCGATAATCGACTGGAAATAGGAAACCATGGAAGGGAAGGGGTGAGGGCCGCATGCCGTGCCAAGGACATAGTGCGTATCATCCATGTGGGTGACCCAGTCGCGGAAGGCCTGGTTGATGGCATCCTTCAATATCCTGGTTCCGTCTCTCACAGGAACCACCTCAGCGCCCAACTGCTCCATCCAGAAGACATTCGGCCTCTGACGCTCCACATCCACTTCTCCCATATAAATGGTGCACCTGAATCCGAATTTGGCAGCCATGGTGGCTGTTGCCACGCCGTGCTGCCCGGCGCCGGTCTCTGCAATGACACGGGATTTCCCCATCCGTTTCACCAGGAGCCCCTGACCTATGACATTGTTGGCTTTGTGCGCTCCCGTGTGATTCAGGTCCTCCCTCTTGATGTACACCTCGGCACCCCCGAAGTGGGCTGTGAGATTTTCAGCGTAAGTGAGCGGCGTGGGCCTGCACGAATAGGTGGACATGAGCCGCGCGTAGTCCTGCCAAAAAGCGGGATCATTTCTCGCATCCTCGAAAGCTTCCACCAGTTCCTGGAAAGTGGAAACCAGGACTTCCGGAATATAGGCTCCGCCGAATTGTCCGTAGTATCCTCTATCCATCATGAGATCGCTCCCCCGCGAATGGTTTTCATCAGGCTTTTCATGAGATCGGGACTCTTCTTCCCCGGACTTTCCTCCACACCACTGTTTACATCCACGGCGAAGGGCTTCACGGTGGATATGGCCTTTCCCACGTTGGAGGGGTTCAGTCCTCCGGAGAGAATGATTGGTAGGCCGAATTCTTTCCCTTTGACCGCCAGACCCCAGTCGAAGGTGCTGCCGGTACCGCCGCGCTTGTCTTCCGCATAGGTATCCAGGAGGATCGCTCTCACTCGGTCACAATAGGGTTTGATATCCCGGAGGCTCGAATCATCCCTGACCTGAAAGGCTTTGATCGTACGAGGCATGAACTCCACGCACATTTGAGGGGGTTCATCCCCATGGAGTTGGACCAGGTCCAGCCCGCAGAAGTGGACGATCTGATGGATGAGACGGGATTCCTCGTTGACAAAGATGCCCACCGCCTTCACGAAAGGGGGAAGTGCACGAATGATTTCCCGGGCGTTTTCGGGTTTGATCTCTCTCGGGCTGGGTGCGAAAATGAAGCCGAGCGCGTCTGCCCCCATTCCGACGGCCATTTCGGCATCCCCGCTACTCGTAATGCCGCATATTTTTACCCTGACCATCCTTCTTTCCTGCCAAGACAAGTTCCCGTGTCCTAAGCATGAAGTCCTCGCTCTCCATGAGGGCCGTGCCCACGAGGGCGGCCTGGACCCCATGTTTTTTAAGCCGCCGGATATCCCCTCCATGCATAATCCCGCTCTCGCTGACAACCACACAGCTCTCGGGCACCATGGGGATCAGTTCAAAGGTGGTCTGGAAATGGACTTCAAAGGTATCCAGATTCCGATTGTTGATCCCCAGGACATCCGCTCCGCTATCGACCGCCTTTTCCAGATCCTCTCCATCATGGACCTCGACCAGGGGGGTCATCCCCAGTTCGCGGGTGAGCTTTATGAATTCCCTGAGCTCCCGCCGCGACAGGATCCGCGAAATGAGAAGCAGTGCGTCCGCCCCGTAGCGGAAGGACTCTTCAATCTGGATGCGATCGATGATGAAGTCCTTCCGCAAAACGGGAAGATGAATCTTTCGCCTAACGCGCGGGAGTTGGTCCAGCGCTCCCCCGAAAAACGGCCTGTCGGTCAGAAGAGAGATTGCGGCAGCCCCTGCCTCCTCGTAAGCCCTGGCGATGGAGAGAGGATCGGTCTTTTCCCGGATCTGGCCCGCAGAAGGGGAAGCGAACTTTATCTCGGCAATCAGGTTCACCCGGTCCGGGAAAGAGATTGCTTCCCGGAAATCACGTATGGGAAAGTCATGAAGGTCCCGGTGAAAACCATGACCCCTCTTTTTCATCCGCTCCACTTCTCTTCGTTTCTCTTGAAGAATCTCGGCCAATCGGGAGTGCATGGGATCTCCTTACCGGGTGCATTCCCGGGAGAACCGGATCAGAGCATCCAGTTTTTCCCCGGCCCGGGCGGAATCGATGCTGTCCTTCGCCCTGTCGATCCCAGCCACCAGGTCATCATCAAGACCCGTAACCACGAAGGCGGCCGCCGCATTGAGAAGCACCATATCTCTCCTGGGGCTTTTTTCACCAGCAAAGATCTTTCGGATGATGTTCCCGTTCTCCCGCGCGTCCCCTCCCTGGATTTCCTGGGGAGCCGCTCTCTTGAAGCCGTACTGCTCCGGAGTGATTTCAAATGTGCGCACACTGCCTTCCTTCAGGTGGGAGATGCGGGTCGAACCGCAGATGCTGATTTCATCAAAGGTGCCCTCCCCACAAACCACAAAGGCCTCCTTGGTTCCCAATTTTTGTAGGACTTTGGCGATTTTTTCCGTAAGATCGATGGAATAGACTCCCAGAACCTGCGAAGTGGCCCCTGCCGGGTTGGTGAGAGGTCCCAGCAGGTTGAAAATGGTCCTGAGTCCAATTTCCCGTCGGGGCCCGGCGGCATGCTTCATGGCCCCGTGGAAGAGGGGAGCGTAGAGGAACCCTATTCCGATTTCTCGGATGCACCGTTCTACGTCCGAAGGCTTGATTTCCAGGTTCACGCCGAGGCTTGCCAGGACATCCGCGCTTCCGCAAAGACTTGACACGGCCCGATTCCCGTGTTTGGCCACCCGAACCCCTGCGCCGGCAGCCACGAAAGCTGTGGCCGTCGAGACATTAAAGGTCCTGGTGCCATCTCCGCCGGTCCCGCAAGTATCCAGGAGGGTTTCGGATTCCACGTTGATCTCGTCCCGATCGATATTCACGGCGCAGCTATTTACGTGGATTTTCGTCGCCTTGGATCTCATGACCCTTGCCGCTCCGGAGATTTCATCCACCGTCTCCCCTTTCATTCTGAGAGCGGTGACGAATGAAGCAATCTGTGCGGGCGTGGCCTCTCCGGTCATGATTTCCTTCATGGTTTCTTCCATTTCCTTTTCCGTGAGGTCCTCGCCACCAACCACCTTTAAAATACTCTCTTTGATCATGACTCGATCCTCTCTTCTCTATTTTGGGCGCACGGGATTTCCCCCGGCCAGGCAAGGAGGCTACATTTACCCTCGTATCTGCGCACCGGGGGAAAGCGGGGGACAGCGTTATCCCTTCACTTCCGGCCCTATGGATGAATTGGAAGCACAGTGGCGTCAGTTTCCTTCATCCGAATGTTGCTTTTCTTTCTGGTACATTCTGAACAGTTCCCTGGAAATGATCATTTTCTGCACGTTGGAGGTCCCTTCCAGGTATTCCATGCCCCGGGCATCCGCACTCAGCCGATTGATCAGGTCATTCCTGTAGTATCCCCTGCCACCCATCAGTATCTGCGCTCTCGTGGCCACATCCATGACCATCTGGGACGAAAAAAGCTTTGCCTGGGAAGAGCTCATCCTGTAATAGGGTGTTCCGTACTGCTTCAATGCGTGAAAACACAGTCCCCTGGCTGCATTCATGCGGGAGTACATTTCAGAGATCTGAAAACTGATATCCTGGCTGCTGGTCAAGGGATGGTCGAACTGTTTCCTCCCATGGGCATATCGGTAAATTTCGCGGAACAGCCGGTAGGCCAATCCGCAACAGACCCCCGCGATGTGAATTCTTCCTCTGTCGATCACGTCGAGGGTCAGGAGCAGACCCATCCCCTCCTCTCCCACCAGATTGGTGACGGGCACCCGAGCATCTTTGAATATGAGCTGTCCTGTTGGAAGGGGGGCCAGGCCGTCCTTATCGGGCAGGGAGCCCACAATGAAACCCGGGACAGCACTTTCAACGATCATTACGCTCAGGGATCTTGGTCCCTGGACGCCTTTTGAATTTGCGAGGATGGTGTAAATCTCCGCAAGGCCGCTGTTGGAGATAAAGATCTTTTTTCCGTTGAGCACAAACTGCTCGCCGATCCGATCGGCCCGAAGGCCTATGGCACTGGCGTCCGATCCTGCCTTCTCCTCGGTTATGGCAATGGCCCCAAGGTGACCATCCGCCAGTCTGGAGAGATAATCCCTCTTCTGCTCTTCGGAGCCTCTCAAGATGACGTCGGCGGCGCGTCCATGGGACACAAACATGATCCCGAGGCCCGGGGATGCGAAACCCAGAAGCTCCATTAAATAATAGAGGTCTTCCTCCGAGGTCTTCTCCCCTCCATACTCGGGAGGCACGAAAAGAGCGAAGATCCGAGCTTCCTTGAGAGCAGAGAAGATGTGATCCCACTCCTTGCTGAAGACCGCCCTGTTGTTTTCGATTCTCGAGTCGAGAAAAGGATAGGATGGAATGACGAGATCTTTCAGGATGCCGATCAGGCTTTCCATAGGCTTCTTGTCGCGCCACCCCGAATCAAAGGTATCAAGAATTCTCACAAGACTGTCCATGCGATGAACCTCCTTCAAAGAGCATTAAGATCAATGAAATTCTTCATAATCCGATATCCGCCATCCGTCAAAATGGATTCCGGGTGAAACTGAACTCCTTCCACTTTGTATTCACGATGCCTCACTCCCATCACTTCGCCCTGCTCGGTCCACGCGCTGACTTCCAGGCACGGGGGGATTTCGTCCCCTGCCACGATCAGGGAATGGTATCGGGTTGCCGTCATGGGACTGGGGACATCATGGAAAACGGTCCCGCCGTCGTGAAAAATGGAGGAGATTTTCCCGTGCATGATTCGATTGGCTCTAACCACTCTTCCCCCGTAAGCGGCGGCAATGGACTGATGCCCGAGGCATACCCCCAGGATGGGGATGCGCGGCCCGAAATAGCCGATGGCCTCAACGGAGATCCCGGCCTCGGCCGGCGTGCAGGGTCCGGGAGATATGATGAGGGAGGCTGGGGCCATCTCCTCCATTTCTTCGAGAGTTGCCTGGTCATTGCGGACCACCTTCACTTCTCTTCCCAGGCCTTCCACCATCTGAACCAGATTGTATGTAAAGGAGTCATAATTATCGATAAACAGAATCATTTTTCGTCACCTTTTCAATGCACTTGAACATGGCAGCGGCCTTGCGCAGCGTCTCCTCGTATTCGGCCTCCGGAGAGGAATCGGCCACGATGCCCGCTCCCACCTGGATGGTCAACCTATCTCTTTCCACTGCAATGGTGCGGATGGTGATACAGAAATCCATGTTTCCATTAAAGCCAAAATATCCCACCGCACCGGCGTAAGGCCCTCTCGGGGTGGGTTCCAGTTCCTGTATGATTTCCATGGCTCTGATTTTGGGTGCCCCTGTCACCGTACCTGCCGGGAAGGCAGACATGAACAGATCGAAACAGTCCAGATCCGGTTTCAAAATGCCCTCTACTCTGGAAACGATGTGCATCACATGGGAGTAGCGTTCCACCTCCATGAGGCGAGGGACGCTCACCGAGCCTGCCACCGCGACCCTTCCCACGTCGTTCCTCCCGAGATCCACCAGCATCACATGCTCGGCTCGCTCCTTTGGATCGGCCATGAGTTCCTTTTCCAGCGCCTGGTCCGCCGCATCATCCTTCCCTCTGGGGCGGGTGCCTGCGATGGGCCGAAGTTCAATGCGGCGGTCGGTCAAGCGGACAAGGATTTCAGGAGAGGCCCCAATCAACCGGGTTTCCCCGAAATTGAGGTAAAACATGTAAGGGGACGGATTGACACTCCTCAAATTCCTGTACAAAAGGAAGTCTTCCCCGGATACTTCCCCGGAGAACCTCTGGGAAAGGACCACCTGGATGACGTCTCCGGCAACGATATAGTCCTTTGCCCTTCGGACAGCCTCTTCGAACTCTTGTTTCCTGAAGTTACTCTCGAGCCGGGAAATCGCAAATGGTTCCTTCAGGGGTACGGAACTGAAAGGGTCCGTCAGCTCGTCCATGGTCTCATGGAGTTCTTGGCAAGCCCCGGTATAGGCTTCTTTCGGGTCGTCTCTCTCCTCAAGGTGGGCGAACGAAACCACTTTGATGCTGTGGGTCAAGTGATCGAAAATGATCAAGCGCCTTGTGGCTACGAACATGCATTCCGGAAGGTCCGAATTCTCGGGCAGGATCCCCGGGAGGCGTTCCCATGCGCGGATGAGATCATAATTGAAATAGCCCACGAGTCCTCCCTGAAAAGGGGGGAGTTGTTTGGAGGTCACCGGTTTGAATCTCTCTGTGCATTGCCTCAGCACCGTCAAAGGGTTGCGAAAATTTTTGAAAATCTCCCTTTCGCCCTTTTCCTCTATGACCATTTCCTCTTCTCGGGCAGCAGCGATTAGAAAGGGTTTGTAGCCGATGAAGCTGTACCGACCCCATCTTACCCCACCGTCGGCGCTCTCCAGGAGATAGGAGAAGGCCTTGTCCCTGATTTTCAGATATGCCGAAACAGGCGTGTCTGTATCGGCCAGAAATTCACTGTAAACCGGGATAAGGTTGCCTTGTTCCGCCATTTCCTCGAATTCTTCCAATGTGGGCCTGATTTCCATTTCTCATCTCCAAAAAAAAAAGCCGTGAGGCGAATGCCCCGCGGCCTTGATGAGTAGATCACAAAAAAACCGCGGGAATCTGAGAGACTGTCCCGCGGTTCTTTTAAATTATCGAAAAATCCGGGCGGGCCCATCTCTCACGAGATGAGCCACCACCAGCGTCGCAAAGATGAAAGGGATCTTATGTTGTTCCTGATCATGGAAAACCATTTAAGGAGAAAACGGAGGAATTGTCAAGCAAAAATTTTTGCTTTTACCGAGTGCCTTTCCCGGGGGATCGTTTTCGTCCCGGTCGATCCCCTGTTGCGAATTTTCTGAAAGTGTTTAAAAATATATAGTATTGAGCGAAAAGGAGTGGTTTTTCCTCCGGGTGGTCTTGTCAGATTCGGGGAAAATAGTTTCTTCGTCGTGACGAAACCCTCAAGCCCCGGTGGAGGCCTCCCGCTCTGCGGGAGGAGCCTCACTTCATACGGCCGTCAAATGTGGAGGTAAAAGGATTTCCAAAATCTACGGCAACATCACGGGTCTAAGAAGTAATCTTCGTCGACGAATTGAGAATCTCAACCGACGCAGAGTTCCGCCCAGCCAGGTGATTTCCCCCGAGTTGAGCAGGGAAGTCGCGCGGCTTTCATTGGACTGCGGGCGCCAGCTGGGCCTGCTTCTGGGACGAGACGGCACGGTCCAGATGGTTATCCTGGGAGATGCCAATTCCATGTTTATTCCTGAGCTGCCCAAAAGCAGGGAGGGCAGGCATCGCATGCGGGGGCTCCGTTTTATTCACACCCACCTGGATGATGAATCCGTCTCCCACGAAGATCTGATGGACATGGTTTTTTTGCGTCTCGATTGTATTGCGATCATTCATGTGGACGATCACGGTGGAGCCACAGATCTGGAAGTCGCCCATATTCTCCCCGCAAACGGGGATGGTCAGCCGGGCTGGCAAGTACTGCCGCCGGTTCCTTGCTCTAAACCCGACTTGAACTTCTTGGACCTGGTCGAGTCCCTCGAAGAGGAGCTCGAGAGGAACACCCCGGCCATTTCCTCCTTGCAGCGGCAGGAGCGGGCGATTTTGGTGAGTGTCAGCGGCGCCGATCGTCTGGAAGCCATGGAATCGTTGGACGAATTGGGGCAGCTGGCTGCAGCGAGCGGGATCGCGGTGGTGGAAAAAATTGTCCAGAGACCCCGGCAAATCAATCCGAAATACTTGATCGGTAAAGGCAAGCTGAGCGAGATTATTCTTCGGGCTCTCCAACTCGGGGTGGATCTTTTGATCTTTGACCAGGAACTGAACCCTTCGCAGATTCGCTCCATCACGGATACCACGGAGCTGCGGGTGATTGATCGAACCCAGCTGATCCTGGATATTTTTGCCCAGCGAGCCCAGAGCAGGGAAGGAAAAATTCAGGTGGAGATGGCTCAACTCAATTACCTGCTGCCCCGTTTGGGAGTCAAAGATGATGCGCTGTCACGTCTGACCGGTGGCATTGGGGCTCGTGGGCCGGGGGAGACAAAGCTCGAGATCAATCGCAGGAGGATCAAGGACCGCATCAGGCATCTGGAGCGTCAGCTCAATAGTCTCAGGAAAAACAGGGCCCAGAAGCGTGCTCTCCGGCTTCGCAAAAAGGTCCCCACCATATCCATCATCGGATATACCAACGCGGGGAAATCGACTCTGTTAAATACCCTCACCAACAGCCATGTGTTTGTTGAAGACAAGCTCTTCGCCACCCTTGATCCGTCGAGCAGACGCCTGCGTTTTCCAAAAGACTTCGAGGTGGTTATCACCGACACCGTGGGCTTTATTGAGGATCTCCCAAAAGACCTGCTTGAGGCTTTCGCTGCAACGTTGGAAGAACTGCAGGATGCAGATCTCTTGCTCCATGTGGTGGATGCCAGTGATCGGCGAATGGAAAAACACGTGGAGGCGGTAAAACAGATTCTGTGTCGGCTGGGGCTGCAGGAAAAACCCGCTATTATGGTCCTGAACAAGATGGATCTCGCCGACTCGGATGAGTTGGCTTCCGTGGTGAGGCGTTGGGGCGGCGTGGCCATATCCGCTCTTTCCACCAACACGCTGGAGCCTCTCATTCGGGCCATGGAAGACCATGTGGAATCTCTTATGGTCACGATGGACACGAGGCAATTTGAACGTGACGTTCCGGGTACACCATGAGAAGGGAGCGAATCTGAAATTTTTCTCTTGACAAAGGGAGGTGGTTCTTTTAAAAAGGCGGAAACCGTAAGGGTAAGAATCGTAATGGCGAGAGAGAAAATTCATCAATCCTGGCAAGGCTATTATTACTTTTATTTTAGGGGGAGTAATCTGCCCATGGGTTGATGATGGTTCCTTTCCTTTATATCAAGCCGTGGGCAGAAAAAGCCCACGGCTTTTTTTGTCTTGGGAAGCTTCTTCGTGGGGACCTTTTCCTCTTTCCAGGAGAATGAGAGGAGGGCGCCGTTAGGGAACCAGCCCGGCTTTTGAGCTCGAGCTGGCCTGTGGACAAAATGAATATCGTGCTCGTAGGGTATCGGTGTAGCGGTAAGACAACTGTGGGAAAAGCTCTCGCCGGAAAACTGGGGAGAGTATTTGTGGATACGGATGCCATGATCCAAGAAGATGCGGGCTCTACCATCGAGGAGATGGTTTCGGAAAAGGGATGGGACTCCTTTCGGGAGATTGAAAAGCGGGTCATCCAAGAGGCTTGCGCAGTGGACCTGTTGGTGATTGCTACAGGGGGCGGGGCTTTGATGGACCAGGAGAATGTGAGGAACCTGAAAAGAAATGGATGGATTGTCTGGCTCAAAGCGAATGCCCAGGTTATCCACGAGAGAATGAAACGGGATGAAAAGAGGGGGAAAACCCGGCCCTCTCTCACGGGAGCGGATAGCCTTCAAGAGATTGAAGAGGTTCTGGCCATGAGGCTTCCATTCTACGAGCGTGCCGGAGACTTCACAGTGGACACCGATAGGCTCAGCATTCCGCAAGCGGCCGCGCTGATCATGAAGAACCTGCCCGATCATTTTAAATGTGGGATTATTTAGCGATGTCCGGTAACTCCTTTGGATCCATATTCAGAATGACCACCTTTGGAGAATCCCACGGACAGGGTGTGGGAGTGGTTATCGACGGATGCCCTCCCGGGATCCCTTTATGTTCGGAGGATTTCGTGGCCGACATGACCCGGCGCAGACCCGGAAGGCACGACTTGGTTACGCCGCGTAAGGAGGAGGATAGGGTGGAAATTCTCTCCGGGGTGTTCGAAGGCCTTACCACGGGTGTCCCGCTGACGCTTTTGGTTCGAAACCGGGATGTGGACAGTACGCCCTACCAGGTCTTACGGCACCTCTTCCGGCCGGGCCACGCGGACTACACCTACTTTAAGAAGTACGGACACTACGATTACAGGGGAAGCGGCAGGTATTCGGCCAGGGAAACGGCTGCCAGGGTAGCTGCAGGCGTTGTGGCGGGAAAGATCGTGGCGCCCCTGGGCATCGAGGTGGTAGCGTATACGATTGAGCTGGGTGGGGTAAGGGCTGAAAAGGTGGATCTGAGCCTCATCGAGAAAAGCCCGTTTTTCTGTCCTGACCCCGTTGCATCCAAACAAATGGAAGAGATCATCCTTGATGCCAGGCAAAAAGGGGATTCCCTTGGAGGGATCGCGGAAATTCGGGTGCGCGGATGCCCGGCAGGCCTGGGTGAACCTATCTTTGACAAACTTGATGCGGAGTTTGCAAAGGCTCTGATGTCCATCGGCACCGTGAAGGGTTTTGAGGTTGGTGCAGGCTTTGGTGCTGCGACAATGAAAGGCTCTGAAAACAATGATCCCATAACTCCCACCGGATTTGGTTCCAATCATGCCGGCGGCATCCTGGGAGGCATCTCCAATGGGGAAGAGATCGTTCTAAGGGTTGCCATGAAGCCGATTCCCTCCATTGGCCTTGAAGAAGATACGGTGGATCGGCAGGGACGTCCTGCCAAGCTCAAGTTCAGGGGAAGGTTCGACGTTTCTGCCATCCCTCGAATTATTCCCGTGCTGGAAGCCATGGTGAAAATCGTGCTCGCTGACCACTACTTGCGATCCAAGACCATCGTTCCGTATGGATTTGCTCCATGACCGACGATGGTCCCTTACGGGCAGCACAGGTTGGAGAGACCCTGATTCAGCGGAATTTTCGAAGATTCGAAAGGAAGGAGCGACAAGATGCTGGGCAAGCAGATCCGGATGGAGAGGGTTATGGATCGCAACACCAGGAAAATCGTCATGGTGCCCCTGATTCATGGCGTGGGAATGGGCCCCATCGAAGGAATCAAAGATATCAGGAATACGGTGGATACGGTGGCTCTCGGGGGGGCGAACGCCGTGATTCTCCACAAAGGCATCGTGGCCGCTGCGCACCGCAGGACTGGAAAGGATATCGGCCTGATTATCCACTTGACCGCTACCACGGAAGACGGAAAGCAAGCCCTTGTGGCCGATGTGGAAGAGGCGCTCATCATGGGAGCAGACGCGGTTTCTGTCCGAATTGAACTGGGAGGGTCGGAAGAAGAAACCATGTTGAAGATACTGGGGGAGATAGCCGGGGCTGCGTCAAGATGGGGCATGCCGCTTCTCACCCTGATCCATCCAAAACAGGCCGGGGACGAAAAGACCCAGTTGAAAAATCTTATGAGAGCCGCTCGAATCGGTGCCGAGATAGGAACGGACGTGGTTCGAGTCCCGTACAGCGGTTCAGCGGATACGTTTAAGGAAGTGGTTTCCGTTTGTCCCGTTCCGCTCGTAGCGATCGGAAGAGAAAAAAAAGGAACCGAGAAAGAAGTCCTTGAAATGGTTCAAGGTGCCATGGAAGCCGGGGCCTGCGGCGTTTCCGTGGGCAGGAGCGTCTTTCAGCACAAAAAGCCCGGCAACATGATCAAGGCCATCAGTGAGATCGTTCATAAAGGATTCTCCGTGTCCACAGCCGTGAAAGCCCTCAGTGAACAACCCATAGAAGGGACTATTTTCGGCAGAAGCTTGATCTGGTAGACGGCGGGCAAGAAACCTCCCTGCCCGTGCTTGCGCAGTAGAAGTTTTCCGGGTGGATAGAGGAGCCATGGGGCGGTTTCATAAAGATCGGTTGAACATAACGAGGAGGTTGATTCCCGTGGGTGTGGCGCGAAACTTCTATTTTAGCCTTTTTTATTGGAGGGGTCCGCCCACTTGTTCGGGTTTCCAGGACAAGAAGGCCGTGGGCGGAAAAACCGCTCACGGCTTTTTTTGTGGAAAGGATGAAGAGGGAACCACCGGGTTCCCAGCAAAAAAAAAGATCAAGGAGGTCAAAAATCATGATAGGTAAAGACATCAGGGTGGAAAGGATCATCGATCGAAACTCCGGCAGGACCGTCATCGTACCGATGGATCACGGCGTCAGCTCGGGCCCTATCCTGGGGATTGCGAACATGAAGGACGCCATGACGCAAGCGGCCAACGGCGGGGCCAACGCCGTTGTTGTGCACAAGGGACAGGTCGCCCGGGGCCATCGAAGGAGCGGCCCCGACATGGGTTTGATCGTGCACTTATCGGCCAGCACTTCGCTGTCTCCGGAGCCAAACGCCAAGACACTCGTGTGTACGGTGGAGGAAGCCATCAAGTTGGGGGCCGACGCGGTCTCCGTCCATGTGAACATCGGGAACGGTCACGAAGGGGAGATGCTCAGAGATTTGGGAAACGTGGCACAGGCAGCGAGCGAATGGGGCATGCCGCTGCTGGCCATGATCTACCCGAGGGGGGAGAAAATCAAGAACGAATACGATCCGCAGGCAATCAAACACGCTGCCCGCTTGGGTGCTGAGCTCGGGGCCGACGTGGTGAAGGTCTCCTATACAGGAAATGCCGAATCCTTCAGGGATGTTGTGCAAGGATGTCATGTTCCCGTGATCATTGCCGGCGGGCCCAAAATGGATTCGGATCGGTCGATCTTGGAGATGGTCAAGGGGGCCGTGCTCGCCGGAGCCGCCGGGACCTCCATAGGGCGCAATGTGTTTCAACACAAAAATCCCACGGCAATTGTGGCGGCTCTGTGCATGGTCGTGCATCAGAACGCCAGCGTTGACGAGGCCCTGGAATATCTGGAAAGTCAGGAGGAATGACAGAAATGAAAAAAAACAAGAAGAAGGAAGGGGACCGGCACGCGCTGGATGCTTACAGGCAGCAGATCGACACCCTGGACGAGCAGATCGTAAAACTCCTTTCAAAAAGGCAAGAAATCGCAGCCATCGTCGGTGAGATCAAGAGAAACCAGGGAATGGAGCCCTTCGACGCCGCAAGAGAGCAAGAGGTGATGCTAAAACTGGCCCCATTGTGCGAAGGGCACCTGTCCACCGAGGCCATTCAAAGCATCTACAGAGAGATTTTTTCTGCGGCCCGTTCCGTTCAGGGGGATGTCTTCGTGGCATTTTTGGGCCCCGAGACCACATTTACACACCAGGCGGCCATTTCCATTTTCGGCGAGGCAGCCAAATTTCAATCCGCCGGTACCGTGGAAGAGATCTTCCGCCTGGTGGACAGGGATTCCTGCCACTACGGGGTCGTGGCAATCGAAAATGCCTTTGAAGGCTCCCTAAACAACACACTGGATCTATTTCGTGAGTCCGAGCTGAAGATCTGTGCCGAAAACCTTCAAAGAATCCGGCTTCATCTCCTGACCCAATCGGACCAGATGGAGAAGATCAAGTGCCTGTATTCCCATCCCATGGCGGTGGCTCAATGCCGGGCTTGGATTGCGAACCACATGCCGAAGATTCCCCTCAGGGAAGTGGAAAGCACGGCCCTTGCAGGTGAAATCGCCGCCGGCGACCCGGAAGCCGCTGCAATCGGAAGCCAACTGACGGCTCTCACATACGGCCTCAAGATGCTGGAGCAGGACATCGAGGACCACCCCCATAACGTGACCCGGTTCGTGGCCATCGGCAAGACCCGGGTAAGACCCACCGGCAAAGACAAGACCTCCCTCATTTTTTCCGTGCGCCACAGGCCGGGGGCATTGCATGATGCCCTGAAGAGCCTTGCTCAGAAGCGAATCAATATGACTAGGATCGAATCCAGGCCTATGAGGGTGAGAAGCTGGGAATACCTTTTCTTCGCCGACCTCGAAGGACACCGGGAAGACGTTGACGTGGACAAGGCGATAAAAAAGATGAAGGAATGCTGCGAATTCTTTAAGTGGCTGGGATCCTATCCCGTAGCGAGCAGTCCATGGCCTTAGAATCTGGTTTTTTGCCAAAGAGGATCGGGATCGTAGGGGGCACCGGCAGAATGGGAACCTGGTTTGCCGATCTCCTTGAAAGACGTGGAATGGAGGTGATTCGCACAGGTCGAAGGAGCGATCTTACCCCTACCGAGATGGCAAAGCGGTGTGATGTGGTGGTGGTTTCCGTGCCCATTCCTGTGATGGAGAATGTGATCCGGGAAGTGGGCCCGCTGGTCCGGGAAGGAGGCCTTCTGATGGATCTCGCATCCATCAAGAAGATGCCCGTGGAGGCGATGCTCCGGACTTCTCGGGCCGAGGTGGTGGGCGCTCATCCTCTTTTCGGTCCTGATCACGCCTCTGAAGCGGGATTGAAGGTCGCCGTTTGCCCCGCCAGGGGGGAAAGAGGCTTAAACTGGCTTGTGGGGATCCTTAAAGATGCCGGCCTGAGGGCGACCGTTTTGTCGGCAGAGAAGCACGATCGGATCATGGGTCTCATCCAGGGCGTGAATCATTTTTCAACCCTCGCCTTGGCGCTTGCTATCAGCCGCTGCGGGGTGGAAATGACGGACATCTCGAATTTGTCCACGCGCACGTTCGGGCAAAAAGTGGATCGGATCAGATCCATGTTGAAGCAGTCGGAAAGCCTATTCGAGTCCATACTCATGGACAATGCCTCGGCGGGAGAAATCATCGATCTGTACCTGGATGGTGTGACGAAATTGGGTCGAATGGTGAGAGAGAAGGAAAGGGAGTCCTTTCGAGGGCTGTTTGAAAGCCTGAGAGAATTATTCAATCGGGAGGGGTAGTCGGGTTTCCACCCGGAAACGAAAAGGTTTTTTTGCGCCCGGCTCTCCGAGGGGAATGGGAGGCGCTGTTCGCAGGCGAGGGGGCAATCGTTGTATTTCTTGGATCCTCGAGGGCGCAAGGGGCTGGTTCCAGATGTCCATGAGTAAAGGAGGTTTTCGACATGAAGGAAGTATGGGTCAACGCCGATCCCTGGAAAAAGGACCTCGTCACAGGGGCTCTAGAGGCGGGAGCAGACGCCGTGATTGTTCCATCGGACAAAGTGGAAGAGGTAAAGCAACTCGGGCTGATCAAAACGGTTTCTGAAAATGGAGATATCCGCTGGGAAAGGGACGTGGTCCGGATAGAAATTAAATCTGCCGAAGACGAAGAGAAAATTGTCCAGTTGAGCCGTGAAAAAAAAGTGGTTGTCAGAACGACAGACTGGAAAGTCATTCCCCTGGAGAATCTGGTTGCCAGAACCCGGAATATTTTCGTCGAGACGCAGAATCTTGAGGAAGCCAAGACCGCGGCGGGAATCCTGGAAAAGGGAGTGGACGGTATCATTGTCACGGAACGTGACCCAGCCCGGTTAAAGGAAATCATCCATGCCGTGAAATCGGATTCACGGACGCTGGAGCTGGCAACCCTGGAAATTGCCACGATCGTTCCCGTGGGAATGGGAGATCGGGTCTGCGTGGACAGCTGCACCATGATGAAAGAAGGGGAAGGGTATCTGGTGGGCAACAGCAGCCAGGGTCTTTTTCTGGTTCACTCGGAGAGCATCGAGAATCCCTATGTGGCACCAAGGCCCTTCCGGGTAAACGCCGGTGCTGTTCATGCCTATATCATGGTCCCCGGAGGAAAAACCCGGTACCTCTCGGAACTCAAGTCCGGGGACGAGATTTTGGGGGTCAACTGGAAGGGTGAGACCGAGCCGATGCTGGTGGGGAGGGTGAAAATCGAACGGAGGCCCTTGCTCCTCATGGAAGCCAGAGGGCCTAAAGGGCTTATAAGCACCATGGTACAGAATGCAGAGACCATTCGATTGGTGGATCCTGGAGGAAAGCCAATCTCCGTGGTGAACCTCAAGGCCGGGGACCAGGTGCTTTGCTATCTGGAGGAGGCGGGGAGACATTTCGGACACAGGGTCCAGGAGACCATCACGGAGAGATAAGAGAGACAAACGAACCAGCCCGGAGGGCACAATGATCTGCATCCCTATTTTGTCCCGGAATCAGGATGAGGCCCTGAGGAAAATGGAGAGGGCTTCGCCCCTGGCGGACGTGATCGAAATCCGCCTGGATACGATGGAGTCCTTTGATCTGAGAGGAATGGTGGAATCCTCCCTGAAACCGGTTCTTGTGACCTACCGTTCAAGGAAGGAAGGAGGCCTCGGGTCTGCGGATCATGAGACCGTGGTTCGATATCTAACCCTTGCCCTGGAAGCCGGAGCCGCTTTTGTGGATCTGGAATATGGCCTGCCCCCCGGAACTCGGAAAAGGATTCTCCGGGATAGGGGAGAGTCCAGGGTGGTTTTGTCTTCGCACCTGCCCGATGGAACTCCTTCCCGGGAAAAACTGGAGGCGTTACTGAGGGATATGGTTGCCACGGGAGCGGACATCGTGAAGATCGTGACCCGGGCCACGAGACCCGAAGATAACCTCCGGGTCCTGGAGTTGATTCCCGCGGCGAAGAACCTGAATGCTCAAATCATCGCGTTTTGCATGGGGCCCCTGGGGAGAATCAGCCGAATCGCGTGCACGGTCCTCGGCGGTACTCTCACCTTTGCCGCGCTGGAGGAGGGAGAAGAATCCGCAGAGGGACAGATCCCGGCAAAGGAAATGAGGCGCATGTTAGAGAACCTTGGTTGATTGGTGAATTGGTTGATTAGTCAATTGGTTGAGTAGAAAATTGGTTGAGTAGAAAATTGGTCAATTAGTTAATTGGTTGAATAGAGAATTGGTTCATTGGTGAATTCGTTGAATAGTCGACTGGTTGAATGGTTTTACTTCCTACGCAGGTTCTTGAACGATTGCAGCGGTGAACCAATGAACCAATCAACTAATCAACTAATCAACCAATGAACCAATCAACCAATTGACCAATGAACCAAAGCAAGATGAAGATAGACCAGAATACGACCCTTTTCGGTGTGGTGGGATTTCCCCTGGGTCACACTTTGAGCCCGGTCATGCACAATGCCGCTTTTGAGGCCACGGGCCTCAATGCGGTTTATCTGGCCTTTCCAACGAAGGACCCGGAAGGATGTGTACGGGGCATGAGGGCCCTTGGAATCAGGGGGTTGAGCGTGACGCTGCCGTTGAAATCCGCCGTCCTGCCCTTTCTCGACGAAGTAGATCCTCTCGCAAAGATGATTGGAGCGGTCAATACCGTTGTAAACGACAGGGGAAGGCTCGTCGGGTACAATACGGATGCATCCGGCGCCCTCAAGGCGATGGAGGAGAGGACGGCACTCCCGAACAAGCGTTGCCTCATCCTGGGCGCCGGGGGAGCGGCCCGGGCCATAGGTTTTATCTTACGGGAAAAGGGAGTCGCTCTTTGCGTGGCGAATCGTTCTCACCAGCGGGGAAAGGAGCTTGCCCTTTCTCTCCAATGCCCCTATATTGGTCTGGATGAAATGGAAGGCCGGTCAGCCGACCTGTTGGTCCAGACCACACCGGTGGGCATGGCCCCCCATGTGGAGGAAAGTATTGTTCCCGAATCGATTCTCAGGCCCCACATGGTGGTGATGGACATCGTTTACAACCCCGTGGAAACCAAACTGCTCAGAATGGCCAGGGCGCGGGGGTGCGTGACGGTCAGCGGGCTCAGAATGTTCCTGTACCAGGGGGCGGAACAATTTTCCCTCTGGACCGGGATCGAGCCGCCCGTGGAAGCCATGAGGCTGGCAGTGGAAAAAGCCTTGCGAGAAGGCCATGAAGGAAATTGAACCCCTCTCTCCCCTCCATGGAACGGTAAAGATCCCGGGATCGAAGAGCATTACCCACCGGGCCGTGATCGCTTCCGGTCTCGCCAAGGAAGAAAGCTCCATCAAGAATTATCTGGAATGCGAAGATACCCTGCATACCATTGAGGCCATGCGGGAGCTCGGGGCGGAGATTTTCCGCGCGCAGGATAATCTCAGGATCACAGGGACCGGAGGAAAATTGAACCGAGTCCCCGCAAGGAAGGAGTTATTCTTCGGCAACTCGGGTACGTCCTTTCGTCTGCTCCTGTCCATCGTGGCGCTCGGCCGTGGCGAATTCCTCCTGACAGGCTCGGAGCGGATGTTGGAAAGGCCGATAGGCCCGCTGGTTCATGCTCTGAATCATTTGGGTGTGGAGGCGTGGTGCAGGGAGAAGAGCGATTGTCCTCCGGTGCTCGTGAAGGCCTGCGGCATTGATGGCGGTAGGGTCCAAATGGCGGGGAATCAGAGCAGTCAGTTTGTCTCCTCTTTGCTTTTTGCGGGCCCATTTGCGGAAAAAGACATGGAAATTGAAATTGTGGGAGACCTGGTTTCGAAACCTTACGTGGATATGACCCTGGATGTGATGGCCCATTTCGGTGTTCGGGTGGAGAGGGACGGGTATCGATATTTCAGGGTTCGCGCAGGTCAAGAATATAAAGGAGGCGAAATGACCGTGGAGGGGGATGTTTCTTCGGCCTCCTATTTTTGGGCTGCCGCTGCGGTTACCGGCGGCGGGGTCACCACGGAAAACATCTATCCTCTTGACACCCGCCAGGGGGATATCCGCTTCCTGGACCTTCTGGAGGCTATGGGCTGCCGAATTGAGCGGAGATCCGATCACGTGACGGTTCAGGGAGGAACGCTTACAGGAATTGACGTGGATATGGGCGCCATGCCAGACATGGTGCCCACCCTGGCCGCCGTAGCCCTGTTTTCCGCCGGTAAAACGACCATCCGCAATGTGCATCACCTGCGTTTCAAGGAGAGCGACCGGCTGCGGGCGGTGGCCACAGAATGGAAGAGATTGGGTGGCCGCGTGGAAGAGGTTCGCGATGGGCTGATCGTCCATGGAGGGGGAAGGCTTCACGGCGACCTGATGGACCCGCACAACGACCATCGTTTGGCCATGAGCCTGGCCGTGGTGGGCCTGCGAGTACCGGACGTGAAAATCAGAAACGAAGGGTGCGTCGCCAAATCCTTTCCACGGTTCTGGGATCTCTGGGATGGGCTTTGCCGGTTGAGCTAGGAGGAAAGGAGAGCATAATCATGAAAGTGCTTGTGGTGGGAATCCTGATGTTCTTGGTAGTAGCAGGCGGGAGCAAGGGTGAAAGCGCACCGATAAGCGATGACACCCAGAGCTGTCTGGAGTGCCACGAGGACCTGAACCCCGGCATCGTTTCCGAGTGGAAAAAAAGCCGGCATGCTCAGATAACCCCCGCCGAGGCGATCAAGGTCGGAGGCCTTGCGCGGAAGGTTTCAAGCAAAAGCGTCCCCGAGTCCCTCAAAGATAAGGTCCTGGGATGTGCAGAGTGTCACACCCTCAGGTCCGGGGAGCACAGGGACACCTTTGACCACAACGGCTATCCGGTGCACGTGGTGGTCAGCCCCAGGGACTGCGCCACCTGCCACACGGACGAAGCGCGGCAGTTCGAAGAGAACCTGATGTCCCACGCATACGGAAACCTGGTAGATAACCCCGTGTTCCAGCTTCTCATGGCCGCCATAAACGGCACTGCCGTTTTCCAGGAGGGAAAGATTCTACTCGAGGATCCCGGTAAGGCCGTAAAGGCGGAGTCCTGCCTTTACTGCCATGGAACGAAACTTGAAGTGAAAGGCTTTGTGCGTCGAGAAACCATGCTGGGTGAAATGGAATTCCCGGTGATTGAGGGCTGGCCTAACCAGGGCACGGGCAGGATCAATCTGGACGGAAGCCGTGGCACATGCACCGCGTGCCACACGAGGCACCAATTTTCCATTGAAATGGCCAGAAAGCCGTACACCTGCAAAGAATGCCATGTGGGACCGGATGTGCCTGCGTTTAAGGTTTACGAAGCCAGCAAACATGGAACCCTTTTCTCAACCCACAACCGCCAGTGGAACTTCAATGCGGTTCCATGGACCATCGGCAAGGACTTCACGGCCCCCACCTGTGCCGTATGCCATATGAGCCTGGTAGTGGACAGCAACGGAGAGATCGTGGCGGAGCGCAGCCATGAGGTCAAAAACCGCCTGCCTTACCGCATCTTCGGCCTGATCTATGCGCACCCGCATCCCAGAAGCGCGAATACGACGATCATCAGGAATAAAGCGGGCCTTCCGTTGCCCACGGATTTCGACGGCGGTTTTGCGACCGGCTTTCTTTTGAACGATTCCGAGAGGAATAAAGCGCGGGAAACCATGCAGGCGCCCTGTCTTTCCTGTCATGCCAAATCCTGGGTCGCAAATCACTGGGATCGCTTTGAGAACACGATCCGGGAGACTAATGGGGCTACCCTCACCGCAACCGGAATTCTCGGGGAAATCTGGAAACGCGGTGATGCATCCGGGCTGGCAAAGGGAAGCAGCCCTTTTGATGAGTACATTGAAAGGAAATGGGCCGATGGCTGGCTTTTTTATGCAAATTCAGTGCGTTTCGCATCAGCCATGGCCGGTGGGGGGGATTACGGAGTCTTCGCCGATGGCCGCTATGCCCTGTCCAAAAATCTTCAGGAACTGCTGGATTGGTTGCACGTTCGGATGAAGATCAAGGAATAATCGCTCAGTGAACGGAAAACGGCGCGCAGCAGCGCAGGCGCTCCCGCAGCGCCAGCGCTTGCGCGGCGTGTGCGCCGCGTGTGAACGAGTACTCACTGTGTCGTTGGCGGGCCAAGAAAAGGAATGGACATCCTCTCCGGGTCATGATAGTTGACATACGGCGAAGCGACTCCATTCTCTCCTGCCAAGGAGTCAATTTCAGGCCCGAAGGAGTCTCCAGGAGGGCAGCAGGCACGGGAGACCGCCAGGGAAAGAGAAACATTCACGAACCCGCGCGGTAAAACAATCAACGGAGGATGCACTGAATGGTCCTTAGCCTCATGAGAAAACATGCCAAGAGCTGGTTGATAAAGTTGTTGATCGGCATCATCGCTGTGGTTTTCATTTTTTACTTTGGATATTCCTTCACCGCGAGGCAGGGGTTAAAAATAGCCAAAGTGAACGGGGAAATGATCAGTGGAGTGGAATATGAGAAAGCCTACGGGGAACTCCTCGAGAGATTTCGCGCCCAATACAAAGACCTGCTGACCGAAAGTCTCATCAAATCCTTTGATTTGAAAAGGAGGGCTTTAGAGGCCCTGATCGATCAGAAACTGGTCAGCCAGGAAGCTCGGAGATTGGGATTGGACGTAACGGAAGAGGAAGTCCAGCAAGCCATCATGGAGTATCCCCCCTTCCAGGTGAACGGCAAATTCGATATGGGTCGCTATAGGGCTCTGCTTCAGCAAAACCGCATGAAACCGGAGGATTTCGAGGCGGATATGGCCCGCGGCCTTTTGGAGGGAAAGATAAGAGAATTCTTGTTGGCTTTTGTCAATGTGACAGATCAGGAGGTGCTGGATCAATATACCTATGCCAACGAGGGGATGAAAATCAGCTTTGTCCGATTCAAGCCCGATGAATACAAGAAATCCATCGACCCGGATGATGCCGCGGTGAATGCTTATTTTGAGGAACACAAGGAGGATTACAGGGTTCCCGAAAAAATCAAGCTGGCCTATCTCGTCGTGGATCCGGCCGGTTTCAGAGACCGAATTGAAGTCAGCGAAGAGGAAGTCAATGCGTACTATGGATATCATCTGGCCGCCTTTCAGGAGCAAAAGCAGGTGAAGGCCAGACACATCCTTTTCAAGGTGGGTGAAAATGCGCCGGAGGAGGAAGTGGAAAAAGTGAGGAAAAAGGCAGAGGAGGTCCTGGAAAAAGCGCGCAAGGGGGAAGACTTTGCCGCTCTTGCCAAGGAATATTCGGAAGGTCCCACCAAGGAGAAGGGCGGTGACCTGGGCTATTTTTCCCAAGGGCAGATGGTCAAGCCCTTTGAAGAGGCAGCATTTGGGTTGAAGAAGGGGGAAATCAGCAACCTGGTGCGGACCCGCTTCGGGTTCCACATCATCAAGGTGGAAGACATAAAGGAGGCGAGAACCAAGCCTTTAAATGAGGTGCGTCAAGAAATCACGCAGGACATCATCGAAACCCGGAGTATCGATCTTGCCCATGAGAAGGGTCTGTCCATTCTCGACCAGATGCCCTATGACGCAGATCTAGCCCAGGTCGCATCGAAGCACGCTCTTGAGGTCAAGCACACCGATCTCTTTTCAGAGAATGAAACCATCCCTGGAATCGGTGGCGATGAGAAACTGCGCCAGTCCCTGTTCTCTCTTGAGAAAATGGAGACAACTGATCTGGTCGAAGTGGGAAAAAAGTTCTATATCTTTCAGGTGGCGGACAAAAAAGCCTCTTTCCTGCCCGAGCTGAAAGAGGTCGCCGGGAAAGTGAAAAAAGATCTGATCGACGATCTTGCGGACGAACAAGCCAAGGCTGCTGCTGACAAATACCTTGCCCGGTTGAAAGCGGGAGAAGATTGGGCAGGACTCGCAAAAGAAAACAATTTAAAGGTGGAGGAGACCGAGTTCTTTACGCGTCGAGGATCCATTCCCAAGATAGGGTATCAGCCCGATTTGCAGGAGATGGTCTTCTCTCTGAGCAAAGACAATCCGTATCCTGATAAAGTTTTTGAGATCCAAGGAGGAGCGGTTGTGATCCGGTGGGAGGACAGGAAGGGAATCGATGAAAAGAAATATGAAGAAGAAAAGGACCAATACCGCATTGCTCTCATGAGGGCAAAGCAAAGACGCGCCTCCGAGAAGTGGCTCCAATTTTTGAAAGAACATGCGGACATCGAAATCTTGACGACCCTGTGATTCCGACAGGGTGTGGGATTACCGATCCGGCAACCCTTTCCGGGATGTGAAACCCTCTCAAAGAATTCTGAACTTCTTGCCGCGAACCGGCAGGTAGTAATGTCCGTTTTCCTCCACAATGCTTTCAGCGAGCTGATAATAGGCTGCGCGGCTGAAGCGGGCCGGGAAGGCCAGGTTCTTCACCTTGCAGTAAAGGACGTTTTGCTGCCCGACGGAGAGGGTGCCGGGCATAAGCTCCTCCCTGGTATCATCGGACAATTCCAGAAGAATCCGGGCGTTTTGACCTCCGGGTTCCTGCTCGTGGTGCACGCTTCGCACCACGAAAGCAGTATCCTCCACGTCCACATAGCAGCGCTCGCCTTCCCAGTGGATCACGTACCGGCCGTGTTCGTCCAGACGGAGGTTGTCGTAAAACATCCGAATAAAATCGCGGCGAATCATCTCAACGCCTCGATGATACCAATTCCCTTCCTTGTCGATAAAAATGAAGCACGGCGGCAAAACCTCTTCTGTCCGTGTCATGAACGCTTCGGTCTCCTTCCCGATGCCTGATGTCTTCCTCCGGTGGATCTAGTAGTATGGCGCGGAGGTTCGATGCCTCGCTCCTGGAGCCATCTCCTGGCCTCTTGGTGCAAGTCCTTCAAGGCAGAACGAATCAGGATGGCCTTAACCATTTCCACTTGGGCCAGTTCGTCGCTCAAGCCGAGGCAATGGGTAAGTTTTCCTGCCTGTGCCGGATGAGCCGCCACGTGGGATTTGAAAGCCTTGACATTTCTCGTGCGCAGGACAGCGTTTAGCTTCCTGTGAAAGTGGGCATAACCCTGTTCGATCTCTCGCTCGTCCATTCATCTTCTCGCGGCATGTTCAGGATCGAAACCCTACGCAGTTCCGCCGGTGAAACAGAAGTGAGGAACGCACGCGGTGCTTGTTTTCCAATTGGATCGTTCCCTGGCATCCTCTCGCCTTGAAGTCTTGGCGGAGGCCGGATGTCCGTGCGGAGCTCCTTCTCTGAAGCTACAAAACAGTTATCCTACGTGAAACCATCGAATCCTTCAAGCAAGAAATCGGTCAAAAACACTGGTACGCATCTTGCACAAAACCAGGGTGCACGGAGAGGCTCTCGGTCACGAGGCGGATCGAGGCTCCTCGTGATGCATACGCGCCTTTTCCACGAACCCTGAAAGATGAGACGAATCGGCATCCTGTGAGACGGAAGCGTTTGGAGGGCTTCCGCGTATCTCGTTGTGCACGGATTTGTCAAAAAAGTGACAAGTCGTCGATCGTTGGTTGTTGCTCCCTGAGGTTCATTCCAAAAACTGCCGACCTAGGAAGATCTGGTAGCGCCCTCTTGAAAACCCTGAAAAGCGCAGAATGAGGGCATGACAAGGGCCGCTCAGGCCCGCTGTGGGGTGTGAACCCATACCGCCGAAACAGGAGCGGTAAAGGGAGAAGTTCTGAGGACGAGGAGGCTTCCATGTCTATGGCACAATTACTCAACATTTTCCCCGGCTCTCCCATCATATCAGCCGTTATCCTTTTTATCGTGGCTGTATTTCTCCTCTATCTCGCTCGCAACCCCACCCATAAGGCCATCAAGTCCATCGCCCGTGTCATGCACAGTGGCATGCGAATCATGTCCAGGTCCTTGCTGATGGCGGAGCGGAAACTTGTGGAGCGCAACAGAGAGGTTCTGCTCACGGCGGGGGCTGAGTCGGTAGAGCGTTTGATCGAACGTGAATTTCATCGGGTCGATGCCGTGGTAAGGCGTGACCTGAGTGGCTATCCTGCGATCCAGCGCGCACTGGCGGAACAAATCGCCAAGATCGATGAGGATTACCAGGAGAGCACCGAACTGCCGCTGCCGCCCCCCGACTGGGTTAAGGCCGTAGAAACACTGGCGACCCTGCCTTCCAAGGGTGATAGCTGGGTGGCGAATATCCTGGGCGAAGTGCATAAGACCGCGGTCAGCCAATATAAGAATGGCATGGAAGAATACCGTAAGGCGGTTGCTGTTCGCCATGGTCTTCTGGAAAAGATGATGCCTTACTGGCGTAAGCTCTCCCTGACCCTTGACGATGTGAGCAAGACCATCGCAGGCCTTTTCGAACGTGCAAGAATCATCGATAACCGTATGAAGGATTACGAAGAAATACGGAATAAAACAGACAAAGCCGTCCGCATGCTCATCTCCTCTTCCATGACGCAGTTCTTTATCAGTGCCTTGGTTCTGCTGATCGCCATCGGGGGCGCCGTCATTAATTTCAATCTCATTGCGCTACCTATGTCGGAAATGGTCGGGGGCGGGAGCTACATAGGGCCTTACAAGACCTCCGATATTGCGGCACTGGTCATCATTCTGGTTGAAGTGGCCATGGGTCTCTATCTGATGGAATCGCTCCGGATCACGAACCTCTTTCCCATCATCGGGCATATGGACGATAAAATGCGTCACCGCATGATCGTAGTGACCTTCTCGATTCTTTTCATCCTTGCCAGTGTTGAAGCGGCCCTGGCATTCATGCGGGACCAAATTGCCGCAGACATTCAAGCCCTGAGACAGTCCCTTGCGGAAGTGAAGGAGTTCCAGCCCGTGAATAGCTGGATTCCCACAGTGGGTCAGATGGTGATGGGTTTCATCTTCCCCTTCGCCCTCACCTTTGTGGCCATTCCTTTGGAGTCCTTTGTGAGCTCTTTTCGCACCGTCATCGGCGTGCTGGGGGCTGTTTTCCTTCGCTGGCTGGCATTCATCCTTCGCTTGATCGGCAACGTGGCCCTGCATCTCGGTGATTTCCTCGTCAACATCTATGATCTGCTGGTCTTTCCTCCGCTGTGGATTGCGAGCATGATTAAAGGCAGGGAGCGAAATTCAAAAGTCCTCTTGGAGGAGGAGGTATCCCCATGAGAAAGCTATTTTTTTTCCCCCTTGTTGCCCTTCTAACAGCCGGTTGTGCCGACACGACCAGTCACACCCGCGGAGTCTACATGCTTCTGGATAGCTCCGGTACCTACACGAAGGAGTTGGAACGGGCATCGGCCATCATCAATTATCTCCTCGGAACCCTCCAACCTGGAGACACCTTCGGTGTGGCGAGGATTGACAGCGGGAGTTTCAGCGAGAAGGACATCCTTGTGAAAATGACCTTTGACAATCGACCCTCCGTGACCAATCAGCAGAAGCGTTTGTTCAAACAAAAGATCGACGAATTTGTCTCCAATACAAAGGGCAGTGCCTTTACGGACATTACAGGCGGGATTCTGCAGGCTGGTGAATATTTGACGGAAACGGGAGCAGGGCAAAAATATATCATCGTCTTCTCCGACCTGAAAGAGGAGATAAAAAAGGGGCACGTCCGAAACATCCCCCTGGAGCTTTCCGGGTGCGAGGTGGTGGCTCTGAACGTTACGAAACTGCGTTCGGACAATGTGGATCCTCGCCAGTATTTCGATCGGGTTGAGCGTTGGAAGGAGCGGGTCGAGTCTGGGGGCGGAAAATGGCGTGTGATCAACGACCTGAACCGGCTCGATGCAATCCTCGGTGGGTAGGGCAGGATCCTGCAGGCCACCGTGTTCAGGGACCGGGGGGTGATCCTTTCTTCTCAAGCCCGGAAAAGGGGACCCGTTCATGATTGCCGTGAATGGCCCTCCGGAACTTTTCTCCCTTTCCTTCCCAATTTGCCCAGTCCCGGGCAAACTTCCCTCCCCTATTGAGCGCTTCTTTCGTGCCCGGTTTCCCCATGGCCCTCATATCATCCCTTTCGCTGTCCTGCCAACCCTTGACAATCATAAGCGCTTGGCATAAGAGTAAGTATCTTCGCAAGCTCGGGCCGGCGGCCAATTCCGGGAAACATCATTTTCAGATGGGAGCGGGCGGAGAGGATTCTTTTCAGGGAGGAGATCGCCATGGCTGATGCAGAAGGACTCCTTTCGGCCAGGAGTGCAAATGAACTCCCACCCCGGGAGATTCGCACAGGGGAAAAGCCGATAAAAGGCGCGGTCCATCTGGACTGGGGAATGAGAAACCGATTGTCCCGCCTGATCAAACCGGACGGGCACTGCCAGTTTCTCCCCATTGATCACGGCTACTTTCAGGGGCCGACGCGCTGCCTTGAAAGGCCTGGGGAGACGATTCGAAACCTCCTTCCATACGCGGACGGCGTCTTTGTCACCCGGGGCGTGCTCCGATCATCGCTAGATCCCGATATGGAAACCCCGATCATCTTGAGGGTTTCAGGGGGGACAAGCGTGGTGGGCAAGGATCTGGCCAACGAGGTGATCACCACATCCGTTGAAGAAATGATTCGCCTCAACGCGGCAGCGGTGGGCGTTTCCATTTTTGTGGGAAGTGATTACGAGAACGAGACGCTTGAAAACCTCGCCACGCTGGTGGATGAATGCGAGGATTTCGGCATTCCGGTGATGGCCGTAACGGCGGTGGGCAAAGAACTCGAGAAAAGGAACACCCGCTATCTGGCTTTGTCCTGTCGCATTGCGGCGGAGCTGGGGGCAAAAATCGTAAAAACCTATTACTGTGATGAAGACTTCGACAAAGTCACGGAGGGTTGCCCGGTTCCCGTGGTGATCGCGGGAGGTCCCAAGTGCGAAACGGAGCTGGAGGTCTTTGATTTTGTTTACGACGGGATGAAGAAGGGAGCCATTGGCGTCAATTTAGGCAGAAATGTATGGCAAAATCCGCATCCGGTAGCCATGATGAGGGCTTTAAACTCCGTGGTCCATGAGGGAGCAACCCCCAAACAGGCCCTGAGCATTTTTGACGGCCTCAAAAAGGAAAAGAGGTAATCCCGGAACTCCGGGTCCTGCAAGGACCTCCACGGATGGATCGGGGATCGGCTAAAGAGGGCAGGTCGCAATGGCTGCGCGGAAAACCATGCGCGTTTTGATGTATTACAGCAACGAGGATGTGCGCGTTGAACAGATGCCTGTGCCCCACATCGGGCCCGGGGAACTTTTGTTGAAGGTCATGGCCAGCGGCATCTGCGGAAGCGACGTGATGGAGTGGTACAGGCGCGACAAGGTGCCTCTTGTTCTGGGACATGAGGTCGCCGGGGAGGTTGCCGAAATCGGGGAAGGGGTCACCAGATTTCAGCCTGGAGATCGGGTTGCGGCAACCCATCATGTGCCCTGCAACACCTGTCATTACTGCCTGAACGGTCATCATACGGTCTGTGAGATTCTATTGAGAGGCACCCATTTTTACCCGGGAGGGTTTGCCGAATATGTGCGGATTCCCGCAATCAACGTGGATCGCGGCGTTTTCCAGGTCCCTCGAGGGGTCTCCTATGAGGAAGCCTCCTTTATGGAACCGCTTGCCTGCGTGTACAGGGGACAACGAAATGCTCGATTGCAGCCCGGACAGTCCGTGCTGGTTTTGGGCAGCGGGATATCCGGCTTGCTTCATATCGCTTTGGCCCGCACTCTCGGGGCGGGGTTGGTCGCCGCGGCAGATACGATACCCTTTCGTTTGAAAAAGGCCAAGGAGATCGGTGCCCATCTTGCGGTGGAAGCGAACGATTCCCTTCCCAGCGCCTTGCGCGAAGCCAATGAAGGGTACCTGGCGGATCTGGTGATTGTCTGTTTCGAGGGATTTATTCCGTTGGCGCTCAAGGCTGTCGAACGGGGGGGAACGGTGCTTTTCTTCGCAGGGGCATCAGAAGGAGCATTCCTACCGGCGACGATTAATGAGATGTTCTGGAGGACTGAAATTACGCTCACGAGCACCTATGCGGGCAGCCCTGCCGATTGCAGCATCGCACTCCGACTCATCGAAGCAGGAACCGTTCCTGTTCTGAAGACCCTGACCAGCAGATTAGCTCTGCAAGACGGTCCGTTGGGATTTCAGGCCGTCTGTTCTCCCGCCGACCATGAGTGCATCAAAGTGATCGTGGAGCCCCACAGCTAGACAGCCAATGGTTCCCGGGTTGAACCGAGCCGCTGGCGTGGATGAGTTTTTTACGAAGAGGAAAACACAAAGCCCGATAGAGGGAAGGGAGGATTATAGAGACCATGAAGCCGGCAACTTTCTCCAGGGATTATGAAAAGGCGCTAGATATTGGCCGTCCGCCCAATATCCTGAAATTGTTCCCATATTCAAGAGCACTCATCGTGAGCGGTAAAGTGATCGACCGTGCGATGCTGGCCAAGGGGAAGGCCATCGCTATTGCCGCAAACGGTAGAAATCACTTTGTGATTCGAGGAGCGCTTGCAGCCGCGCAAAGGGCCGAGGCAGCCCTGATCATCGAAATCGCCAAATCGGAGGGAGGGACAAGTGCCTACTGCGCTGTCAATTACTGGAATATGGCGAGACAGGTGGACGCCGTGGCCAATGAGCTTGGAATTACCGTTCCCATAGCCATCCATGCCGATCATTACGGCATCAAGAACCCTCAGGACCTGGAAAGGGCCAAGGTGGAAATCCCTTCCATGTTTGACGCAGGGATGACTTCCATTGCGATCGATGCATCCCATTTACCCGACGATGAAAATCTCCTCGCCAGTATTGCTCTTCACCCCTACCTGCCCGAGTGGGCGGGGTACGAAACCGAGGTTGGCGAGATCAAGGGAAAGGAAGGCCTTTCCACGGTTGAAGAGGCCCTTTTCCTGATTCAGGGGCTTAACGCCCACGATATTTTTCCTGACTGGATCGCTTTGAACAACGGAACCACGCACGGCATCGAGGAGAGCGATCAGGGAATCCAGGTGCCCCTGACGGCACAAATCCATGAGGCCCTGGCCAAATATCATGTGTCAGGCGCCCAGCACGGAACCTCCGGAAATAGCTCGGAGCGTCTGCGAAGGATCGCTCAGGAGACCAGTACCACCAAGGCCAATGTGGCCACAGCCCTCCAGATGATCAGCTGGGGAGTGAAAGTGAATGATTACGGCAACGCCATTCTGGATGAGAACGGTGAGTTTGCCAAGGTTCCAGGGAGGGGTGTTACCGAAGACCTGTGGGGGGAGATGGTGGATTATGCCAAATCGAAGGGGCTAAAAAAAGGGGATTACAAGAAACTGAACCTGCCCTTTGAAGCCAAACTACTTAGCCTGCCCCGGGAGGTGCGGGAGAGAATGGCGAAAGGGGTGGAAGACTTCGTATACGATCTCATCACGAACGTTTTAAACTCTAACGATACAGCGCCTCTGGCCATCGAAGCCATACTTAAAGCCGGCTCCTATGACCTTGGACCTAAAGCGACCCGCATCGAAGATCCCGCTCAATGGACCGAAGAAAAGATCCGCCAACGGGCCTCGTCGCTCAAGGGGGCAATGGGGCCGGCGGGTCAGTACGATGACTAGGAATGATTGGGCGTTGCAAGCGGCGCTTTGCAGGTGCGTGTCCGCCAGAGGCAGAAAGGTTATGGCATGATGGAAAATCCCACAGCCTCCGAGCTCTCTCGCCTCTGGATCAAAGATATCAAGGGGGAGGAGAGGGTAGGGGGTTCGTACCTGGTCAAAGAAAAGAGCCTGGGGAAGACACGAAATGGAAAGCCCTTCATCAGGCTCACCCTGGGAGATCGAACCGGGGAAATGGAGGCGCGGGTGTGGGAGGAGGCGGAGAAGTTATCCACGCTTTTTGAGCAGGGGGATGTTATTGAAATCAGCGGAGATGCGGAGGCGTATCGGGGGCAGATTCAAATCACCATCTCCCAGTTGAAAGCCGTCAAAGAAGCGGTGGAGCCGGACATATTTTTGGAGTCGGCCCCCGGTGATCCCTCCGAGATGTTGGCTCTGCTAAAGGAAATTTTGAGAAAGGTGAAGAACATCCACATGAGAGCGTTGATGGATCGCTTCCTCGTGGATCGTCATTTTATCGCGCTCTTCAAGAAGGCTCCGGCAGCCAAGAATTTTCATCACAATTACCTGGGCGGGCTGCTGGAACATACCCTGTCCGTTTGCCGTCTGGCGACTCAAGTGGCCGCGCACTATCCCAAGTTGGACGGGGACCTGCTGCTCACAGCCGCGTTTCTTCATGACATAGGAAAGACCAGGGAGTTGACCTACCGTCTCTCGATCGATTATACGGACGAGGGAAGACTGCTCGGTCACCTGGTGCTCGGGGCGGCCATGGTGGACGAGAAACTGCTGGAGCTGAGAAATTTTCCTCGAGACCTGGCCATCCGGCTGAAACACCTGATCCTCAGCCACCACGGCCAGTACGAATTCGGTTCACCAAAGAGACCGAAATTCTTGGAAGCGTTTGCGCTCCACCTGGTGGATGACTTGGATGCAAAGATGAATGGCCTTGGCCGCTTCATGGAAAAAGATCGGCAGGAGGGGGCCTGGACCGAGTTCCATCGTCTCTTCGACCGCTTCTTCCTGAAAGGAGAATTGGTTCAATCGGAGTCAGGTGAGGAGGACAGGGACGGAGAAGAGGAAAAACAGGGAAGATTATTCTTTCCTAATCATGACCCCTAACCATGGGCACGAATCTGACCTCCATCACTTCTCCCGTGACCAGTTGACCCTGCCTCTTGACTCCCCTTACCAGATGTTGAATTTTGCCTACCCTGCCTACCGGGATGATCATTCTGCCTCCCTCTCTTAACTGGTCAATGAGGGGCTGGGGGATGTCCTCCGGCGCGCAGGTCACGATGATGGCATCGAACGGTGCCTTCCCAGGCCAGCCTCTGTATCCGTCACCGATTTTCACCTCAATGTTCTCGTAGCCCAATTGCCCGAGTATTTCCCGTGCTCGTTTACCGAGTGTTTCAATGATTTCGATGGTATAAACCTCTTTGACCAGTTCGGCCAGGATGGCCGCCTGATATCCCGATCCTGTCCCTATTTCGAGCACCCTATCTTCGGGCCTCAGACGCAGCGCCTCTGTCATGAAGGCCACCACATAAGGCTGAGAGATCGTTTGTCCCTCGCCGATTGGGAGCGGATAGTCTCCATAGGAAGAGGAGCGATGCTTTTCAGGTACGAAGAGGTCCCTCGGGACTTTTTTCATGGCCTCGACGATCTTCGAATCGTGTATTCCTCTTGCCACAATCTGATGTTCTACCATCTGTTCCCGGAGTGAAGTATAATCCTGAGGTTCACGGGCATGGCATGCCGAAGGGCCGAGAAAAGTGAGGGCCAACGAAAAAATCGGGAGAATTGCGTTCTTCACCTTGCACCTCCTATCACAACCCGTCCGCTCTCCAAGCGGCGGTTGTAAGCGTTTCCATTTCAATGATCGATAGGGACGGGCACAAATCAAGCGAGAAAAAATAGCCTTTCCATTTATTTTAAAGGAATCCCGGGATGATGTCCATAGGCCCCTCGGATCCATCCTAAACGTTATGGGTTGCATTGGCTGATGAGAATCGGTATTGTGTGAACTGTATTCAGGGTGCCCGGCATTCCGTTTTTAATGGAGGCGGGAGCTTTCTCCGGGTTCTCGAGGTTCAGTAATGGAAACGGGAGTTTCTTCATAGGGAGATGCACGAAACCCTTGGAGGAATAGAGTGAATATGGTTGGAAACGTCGTCAACCGAATCCATGAAATTTCCAATAATTCCACCTTGCGGTCGATCCTGGGCAAGCTGAGAGTCCCCATCTTCCTGGCATGCTTGGTGGTTTTGATAACCCGTATGAAGCCGGCGCTTTTTTTCCCGGCCCTGTTCGTAAGCCTCTTCGGTGAACTCATCCAGGTTTGGTCCTTTGCTTCACTGGACAAGAATACAGAACTTGCGGTGAAGGGCCCGTACCTTTTGACGAGGAATCCCATGTACTTAGGCCGTTTCTTCTTGCTCCTGGGCTTTCTGCTCCTTACCGGCAGGGTATGGGTGATCTTCCTCTTCATGGTGGTCTATTATTTTTACATGGTGAACCGGGTGAAAAGGGAAGAGAAGAAATTGCTTCAGGTTTTTGGTGAAAGATACGCCAGCTACTGCCGGGAGGTGAACCGCTTTGTCCCCTCTCTGAAGAACTTTCAATGGAAACCGGTTTTGTTTTTCAGGTGGAATCTTCTTATCGAAAATAACGGCCACTGGAACCTGATGGCTGTGGTCTTGTGTTACGCGTTGCTCTATTATTTCGCGTTTATTCACTGAACACACCCCGCGAGCGCATTCGGCGTCCTGTTCGAAGAGCGAGGCGGCAGGGGGAGAGGATGCCGGGGGTTTTTTTCCTCAAGGTCGTATCGCCGGGAAGAAATCGTGCGAAAACATCAAGGCTTCCCAAGGGGAGGGGATCCCGGGGTCACCCTGAAAAGAGTTTTTTCTGAACCGGCGCCTCATCCTCCCTTCCCTGGATTCCGAAATGCTCGCAAGCTCGTCTGGTTGTCATCCTGCCCCGAGCCGTCCTTTTCACATAGCCTTTCTGGATCAGGAAAGGTTCGTAAACATCTTCCAGGGTGTCTTTTTCCTCGCCTACAGCGGCAGACAGGCTGTCCAAACCGATGGGGCCTCCATCGAACTTCTCGATGATCGTCAGAAGGATGTGGCGGTCCATTTTGTCCAGGCCTTGATCGTCCACTTCAAGCATGTCCAGGGCCTCGCTCGCCACCTCCCTGGTGATATTGCCGTCCGCCTTCACCTCGGCGAAATCTCTTACCCTTCTCAAAAGCCTGTTTGCGACCCGGGGAGTTCCCCTGGCGCGCCTGGCGATCTCAAATGCACCCTCCTCCGTGGTAGGGATCTCAAGCAGTCTGGCCGAGCGAAGCACGATTTTTTGGAGGTCCTCAACCTCGTAAAAATCCACTCGGAGAATCACGCCAAAGCGGTCTCTTAAAGGAGGGGTCAGGAGTCCGGCTCGGGTTGTGGCTCCCACCAGGGTAAAAGGGGGAAGTGGAATTTTCATGGTCCGGGCCGAAGGACCTTGCCCGATGATGATATCCAGCTTGAAATCCTCCATGGCCGGGTAAAGGATCTCTTCGACCACGTGATTCAAACGGTGAATTTCATCGATAAAAAGCGTGTCTCTCGGCTGTAAGCTGGTCAGGATAGCCGCCAGGTCTCCCGGTTTTTCGATTACCGGTCCGGAAGTGGTCTTAATGCCCACTTGGAGCTCGTTGGCGATAATGTTGGCAAGAGAGGTCTTTCCCAGGCCCGGACTTCCGTGGAACAGCACGTGGTCCAGAGCCTCGGAACGGGCTTTGGCCGCCTGGATAAAGACTCGGAGATTCTTTTTCAGCTCTTCCTGCCCAATGTAGTCATCCAGGGTTTGAGGCCGTAAGGTCACATCCCCTGAAATCTCTTCCTGTTTTGGCTCAGGATCGATGACTCTATCCATCATGGAATTTCCGTGAGCGATAAGGCAAGGCCTTCCGCTCTTTTCCCTATCAAGCCAGAATTTTCAAGGCTTCCTTAATCAATCCTTCCAGGTTCATTTCATCCATGGCCGAACGTGCTTTTTCGATCGCCTGCCTGGCAATTTTTGCCGGGTATCCCAGGTTCACCAATGCGGAAAGGGCATCGTCCGTTATGCCCTCCACTCCGCCCGCAGGGGCTTGTGGCGGTAAGAACCCCTCGCTATTGCCGAGAAACTTGAGGGCACGATCCTTGAGCTCCAAAGCGATTCTATCGGCGGTCTTTCTGCCCACCCCTGGAATGGCCTGAAGCCTTGCACTGTCCCCACAGGCAATGGCCTCGCAGAGATCATGCGGCCCAATGCCCGATAGGACATTGAGGGCCAGCTTGGGACCAATCCCCGATACGGTGATGAGCATCAGAAAGAGGTCTTTTTCAAGTTTCGTGTAAAATCCGAACAGGGATAGGGCGTCTTCTCTCACATGGGTATAGATATGGAGGCTGATCCTCTCTTTTCTTTCCGGCAAGGCATAGAAAGTGGAAAGAGGGACAAAGATTTCATAGCCGATTCCACCCGCCTCAACGATGACCGTTTGGGGGGTCTTCAAAAAAAGGGCACCGCTCAGATGCGCAATCATGATTCTGTTAAGTATCCGCTTGCCCTGTGGGTTTCAGATGATCAAGACGATGCCGGTTCATGCCTCCAAACCATATCCTCTTTAGATTCGGACCACGCCCGGCGTTGCGACGCGCTGTTTCTCCGGGTCGAACCGGACCCAGTTCAAATGGCATATGGCAGCGGCCAGGGCATCGGCGGCATCGAAATCCGGTTTGCGGTTGAGTTTCAAAATGATCTGGACCATGGAGCGGACCTGTTCTTTCGTGGCCCTGCCATAGCCCACAACGGCTTTCTTGATTTCCAGTGGAGTGTATTCAAAGATACGAACCCCACATTGAACTGCTGCGATTAGTACGGCGCCTCTGGCATGTCCCAATTTCAAGGAGCTTTTCACGTTCTTCGCGTAGAAGATGTCTTCAATGGCCATCTCCTCGGGGCGGTAATGATTCATGAGATCCACCGTGGCCTGGAAAATACGGTGAATCCTCCCGTGGAAAGGAATGTTTCCGGACAAGTGAATGTGCCCGCAGTGTACATAGCTCACTCCCTTGTTTTCCCTCTCTACCAGTCCGTAACCGGTGACCATCGAGCCGGGATCCACCCCCAGCACCAACATCAGCTCAAAGCCTCCATCACGTCGTCAGGGATGTCAAAGTTCGCATACACATGGCTTACATCTTCATGATCCTCCAGGCCCTGCATCAGATTCACCATCTGCTGGGCCTTTTTCCCTTCCAGTCGTACCGTATTCTTGGGAATCATGGTGATTTCCGCCAGCTCGTAAGAGAGTCCTGCTTTATCGACCGCTTTTTTGACCGCCTCAAAATCCGAAGAACTGGTAATGACTTCGAACTCGGTCCCCTCGTCTTTCACATCCTCGGCACCGGCCTCCAGAACCACGTCCAGCAATTGTTCTTCGGTGACGTTGTCTTTGTCCAACGCAATCAGGCCCTTTTTCTCGAATAGCCACGACACGCAGCCGGGCTCTCCAAGGCTGCCCCCGTTTCGCTCAAAAAGATGTTTGATGTCCGCCACCGATCTGTTTTTGTTGTCCGTCAGGCAATCGATCAGGACGGCCACACCTCCCGGGCCGTAACCCTCATAACTGGCTTCCTCGTAATGGATACCCTCCAGTTCACCGGTCCCCTTCTTGATACCCCTTTCGATGTTTTCCTTGGGCATATTCTCCGCCTTTGCAGCGGCAATAGCCGATCTTAACCGGGGATTTCCGGTTGGATCTCCCCCTCCGAGCCGTGCAGCAACGGTGATCTCCTTGATGAGCTTGGTAAAGACCTTGCCCCGCCTGGCGTCCGCGGCGCCCTTTTTGTGCTTGATTGAACTCCACTTTGAATGGCCTGACATACTCTCAACCTCCCCGGTTTCGTTCATTGATCGACCCGCCGTATCCTGGGTGGATAGCGCGTTCCGAGATCATCTGAACACCCACACAACCAATTCCTTCACGTCAACCCTGAACCGATAATGTACACCTCCCTGCTTCGCTTGCGCGTAGCCTTGGGTCGGAAAATACGAGTCTGGCGAAAGAAAGCTGAGGCCTTGGATTGAAAGGAAGGGGAACCCTCTCCTTCGAAGACCTTACACACAAACCTGCCTTCTTGCTTTAGAATGTCCAGAGCAATCTCCAGGGCTCTCTCCGCCAGAGAAACGGACCGGACCTCATCCGTCGTTTTTATTCCAGTAGTCTGTGGAGCCAGGTCACTCACCACCACATCCATGGGACCGATCTTGCGGACCAGCCACTGCACGTCCAAGGTAAGAACATCCGCTTGAAGGAATAGGAAATTGGAAGACGAAAAGCAATGTGGCCGCTTGAGATCGATTCCTACTACCCGGCCCCCGGCGCCAACCTTCTTGACCCCGTATTGGGACCAGGAACCGGGATAACAACCCAGATCCAGCAAGCGGTTTCCCCTCCGAATGATGTTGAATCTTTTGTCGATCTCCTGGAGCTTATAAACCGATCGGGCCAGCCACCTCTCATTCCTTGCCCGGCGGGCGTAATGATCCTCCCACCTGTCTGCCGCCATGAATCTCTTCTACCACACTCATAGGCCTTTTGCAAAAAAAATTATGACGTTACGGATCATCGTTCCAGCTTCCCATGGCATAAAAAAACAGCCGTCGGATCTTGGGTGCAATAGGCTCTAGTCCACGCGGCGAGGAGGCCTACCGCAAGGTCCTGCGCTGGGAAGGCCTTGCGGGCACTGGAAGGGTTTGATAGTATAAATCGGTTTCATGACCTTCCATAGAGGGTCAAAGCCGTTAAAAGTAAGATGAAAGGTTTCCAGTGTCCGCAAAGAAGTGCACGGCTCGGCAGTTGAAGAGGCAGGTCTTGGAGATCCTGCGTTCCGGCCCTATGGATAAAGCCCTGGAGAGGCTTTCGGAACTACCCGCTCGGCGGGTGGTCAGTCCGCTTTTTTCGTTGTTGCTCAGTACCGATTCCAGGACGAAGTGGTCTGCGGTGAATGCCATAGGCGTAATCGTTTCAAGGCTTGCAGACCTGGACATGGAATCTGCACGTGTGATCATTCGAAGACTCATGTGGCAACTCAACGACGAGTCCGGGGGGATTGGCTGGGGTTGTCCCGAGGCCATCGGCGAGATCCTGGCCAGACAGCCTCCCTTGGCGGAAGAGTTCGCCTCAATCTTGGTATCCTACGTGAGAGAGGACGGGAATTTTCTGGAATATGAGCCTTTAGAGCGGGGGGCGGTTTGGGGAATAGGACGCTTGGGGCAGGTCAATCCCCTCCTGGTTGAGCATGCGAAGCCTCACCTGCTGCCATTCCTGGAGGCCCGTGATGCCTCATTGAGAGGGTTGGCCGCATGGGCGCTGGGAGTTTTGAGAGCCAAAGAGGCCCGCGAAAGACTGGAGGCTCTCCTCGATGATGATGCCCGTGCCGAGATCTATCTTGACGGCGAGGTGAGGGTGTTCCGCGTCATGGACCTGGCAAGAGAAGCGCTCAAAAACATCCTTTGACACACCGCGACGAGAACCGAGAAAAACGGATGGATGCAAGAACGGCCCGGAGTTGAGAACGAAAACGCGAGAAGGAGCCGATGATCAAATCCAAATGAGACTCGGACCTTCGGCAAATGCCGTGATAACCGGGTAGGGATATTGAGCCGTGAACTTCCGAGATTACAGAAGCGGGGGCGGAAAACCGGCCTTGGTTGAATGTGAAAGGGACAAATCGAACGGAGGGAATTCGAACCTTTTCTTGCGTTGACATCGGAAATGGTCCATCTTATTTTTCGAACAAATCGAACGTCTACAGGTTGCCGGTGGCGTTCAAAACGCTCCCGTTTTTTTTGAAATTGGAAGCGCACTCCATCCTCAAGAGCAAAGGAGAACGAGCATGAGACCGATTGAAATCGCGAAGGATGTTTATTGGGTTGGGGCCATTGACTGGAATATCAGAGACTTCCATGGGTATTCCACCTACCAGGGGACCACCTATAACGCGTACCTTCTTATGGACGAGAAGATCACATTGATCGACACGGTCAAAAAAGAATTTGCGGACGAAATGATCTCCAGCATCGGTCATCTGATCGATCCCAAGAAAATCGATCAGGTGATCAGCAACCACACGGAGATGGACCACTCTGGCGGCCTGCCGAGAATCATGCACAGGATCGGGGAGGATAAACCCATTTATTGCTCTCAGATGGGTTTCAAGAATCTCTCAAAGCACTATCATCAGAAGTGGAACCTCAGGAGTGTGGAAAACGGAGGGGAGTTATCCATCGGGAAAAGGACACTCACGTTCCTGGAGACCAGGATGCTTCATTGGCCGGACAGCATGTTTACTTACATAAAAGGAGAGAACATTCTTTTCTCCAGCGATGCCTTCGGCCAGCATTACGCAGGGCTTGAAAGATTCGACGATGAGATCGGTGAGGCCATCATGCCCCACGCGCTGAAATATTTCGCCAATATTCTCCTCCTTTATGCGCCCCTGATCCTGAAGCTGGTGGACAGGGTCAAGGAAATAGGCTTGGCGATCGATATGATTTGTCCCGACCATGGGATCATATGGCGGAAGGAGCCGGGAAAAATCATCAGCAGCTATGTGGAATGGAGCCTCCAGAGGCCGAAAAGAAAGGCGTTGGTCGTCTACGATACCATGTGGCACAGCACGGAGATCATGGCCAACGCCATCGTGGACTCCCTCGGCCAGGAAGGGGTAGACGCAAGGCCCATGCATCTGAGAACCTGTCACCGAAGTGACATCATGGCGGAAATCATGGACGCGGCAGCTGTCATCATGGGCTCACCAACCCTCAATAACGGGCTGTTTCCCACCGTGAGCGATTTTCTGACATACATGAAGGGGCTAAGGCCACAGAATAAGAAAGGAGCCGCGTTTGGGTCCTATGGCTGGAGCGGGGATGCAGTGAAACTGATCAACAAGGAAATGGAGGCCATGAAATTTGAACTGATTGATCCCGGCCTCAGAATCCATTACGTGCCTGATGAGGAGGGAATCAAAGCCTGCCACGAACTTGGAAAAAAGATAGCGGCGGCGCTGCCTTCACAATAGGCATGGTAGAATTCCATAGACACTAGCCGGATGCACGAGGGACCTCCTTTGTCAAATCAAAAACTCCGATCCCTTCAATCTCGGGCCATGCCGCGCGGATAAGGGTTCCTCTTCCGGGCGCGGGCTCGATGGTGAAGGACCCACCCGACAGTTCGACTCGCTCCCTCATGCTGGAAAGCCCAATTCCCCTCTCCGAGCTCTGCGGGGATGGCTTCTCCTCCAGGCCTATGCCATTGTCCTCAATGGCCAATTTTATTTTGCCTCCGGCCTTCTCCAGGGAGAGAAAGACCCGATCCGCTTTGCTGTGCTTGGCGATGTTACTCAAAGCCTCCTGCATGACTCTGTAGATAATTGTCTTCAGAGGGTCGGGCACTTCACTCTCATGGACATCCACACGCTGCTGGATGCGGATCCCTGAGTAGATGGTTTGAAATTCCCGACAGAACCAGGAAATGGTTGCCACGATCCCCAGGTCATCGAGCGTGGGCGGACGCAGGTTCGTCTGAATTCTCCGGACTTCCTGGATGGCATTTTGTATCATCGAGACGACGGACTCCAGCGGATCGATGATCTTCTTGGGCGCCTTTTTTTCTAACTGTGCGAGCGTTCTTTCCGTTCCGAATTTGATGGCGGCCAGGGTCTGCCCGATGCTGTCATGGAGATCTTGAGCCACAGATTTCCTCTCGTTTTCCTGCGCCGAAAGGAGTTGGGAAGAGAGGTGGTGCAACTGATTCTTGGATTCGCGCAATGCCTTTTCAACCCGCTTGCGATCCTTGATTTCCTGTCTTAATTGAGCGGTTCTCTCCTCCACCCTTTGTTCAAGCTCATCGTGGGCTTGCTGGAGCGCTTCCTCGCTTCGCTTCAGATTTCGGAAGAGCAGGGTGTAAGGCCTTGCCAGGCCGGTCTCGATGACGGCCTTGTAGATTAGGTAAAAGGAAATAATCTTGAAAAAGTGCCCTATCAAATTTGAAAACCCGTAGGCGTGCATATAAAAAGTGAAAGACAACTCCGCCACGATGGTTAAGGTCACGGATGCAATCAGCAATCGCAAGACACTCCCATCAAACTCCCGTCGCTTTCTATACAACATGGCAACCGCGGCAAGCAGAATAAGACAGATGGCATACTCACTGACCTTTTTGAATCCGGTCAAGCCCACCCCTTCGATAAAACAGATCGGAAAAAGCTCCCAATAGAAGATGGAGCCGAGCAAAAGCGAAGTGGCCAAGGCGTAGCTGAAAAACAGCATATTCAGTTTCAGCTTCCGGCGAATGAAAAAAAGGGCGATGAAAAGGGAGAGGCTCTCCTCGTACCGGGCTGCGATCCAGAGCTGGGTGGGAAGATTCGTGTTATATGCCTGAAAAACCCCCATTCCCTTGTAGGCAAGGGTGTGGAGCATATCCAGGCCGCCGATGAAGAGATAAGCAACGCCCAGGAAGAGGAGATAGGTATGATCCAGGAAACGACGTACGTTCCACGCAAGCATGAAAATGCCACAGGCGACGACGATGCTGAACATTTCGGCCAGACTGTGGAAAAGAAGGTAGCTGTAAAGGGAGGTGAGATATAGCCCGAGCAGAATCAAAATCCAGGATATGAGTGAAAACGTTGTGCGCTTATCGACAACGAGAAAGTTCTTCTTCATGGCTTCACCTTGGTTTTGGCAAGGGGATGGGTTTGCACTCGGCTATCGCGAGGCAGAAATGCCCGGAATACCGGTTTGTGAGGGAGTAGGCACAAAGATAAAATCCTTGGCTCGGGTCGGAGAGGCCCATGGGTATTGAGTACTTTCTTTCCGGCTAAGCAAGGCGGCCTTCCCGAAACGCGGTCACATATTCCATGCAAAAATCATCTTGGCCGGCCAGCACCGTTGCGGCCTTGAGCGATCCATAGAGTTGCCTGTCACAGGGATCCAGAATAGCCGAGTCCAGTCCACGGGTCATGGCCATAATCAGAAATGTGCGATTAATGAGCCTTCGATTGGGAAGTCCATGTGAGACATTGGTCAAACCGCAGGTGGTATGCACGCCTGGAAATTCTGCCATGATCCGATCGATGGCATCCAGTGTGGCCTGTGCCGACTTGTAATCGGCCCCGAGAGGATACACGAGCGGGTCGATGTAGAGATGATCCAGAGGGATTCCTGCAGCCGCGACCTTTTCCGCCAGTCGGCCCGCCATCTCCGTCTTCTGATCTGCGGTTTCCGCCATGCGATCTTCGGACTGGCACAAACCGATCACCTTTGTCCCATGGTCCTTCACCAGGGGGATTAACCCTTCGAGACGGGACGGTTCCAATGTGATGGAATTGATCATGGGGGTTTTCCCGACCAGGGGCAGAACGGATTTGACCACTTCCGGATCGGGGCTGTCGATGCACAGAGGGAGATCGGTCACCCCCTGGACAGCAATCACAAGCCACTTGAGGCACTCCGCTTCCTCTCCGACGAAAACTCCCGCATTCACATCCAAGTAATGGGCTCCTGCCTGGGCCTGAGCCTCCGCCTCCGCCTGGATGAAACCGACATCCCGGGAACGGATGGCTTTCTCGATGGAGTTCCGGGAGGAGTTCAGTCTTTCTCCGATGATGAGCATCTTGATTCCCTCCTGCAGACTGAAAAAAATGGCTGACTTGAAGGAGCAAAACGGGGTGATGGGGGGCTTTGCCCGATCGCTTAGGGGAACGCGTTCAGCTGAAGAGGATACTTGCCCAATTCCCGGATCGCCCGGACCATCGCCGCATAATTGTCCGGCTTTACCCCGGAGTGGATCGAGTTACTGGACATACAAATGTAACCACCGCCGTAGCCCGCTTTTCTGATCGCCTCTTTCACTTCCTGACGGACCTCCTCCGTGGATTTCCAGCTCAAGGTGGCCCCGCAGTTGATGTTTCCCATCAGGCACAGCCTTTTCCCATACCTCCTCTTGACCTCTCCCAGATCCATCCCCGCCATGGGGTCGATGGGATGGAGTCCATCGATGCCGGTTTCCACCAGCATGTCCAGGATCCTGGTGACGTTCCCGTCGGTGTGTTTGAAAACAGGAACCTTCAGGCTATGGGCCAGCGCCACCTGTTCTTTGAGGGCGGGAATCAAGAATCTGGCCGTGTGCTTCGGGGAAACCATGGGCCCGTTGGTCATGGCAAAATCCCCCGTAATCGCCAGGGCATCAGCACCAAGTTCGATCTGGTTCTTGATGGATCGAAGATTATACCTTAATACGATTTCGTTGACCCGATCGATGAGCTCTGGATTCTCGATCATCGCTTCGTAATAGGCCACATCCCCGAGCAGGCTTTCTCTCGCAATATCAAAGACATCCGTAACATGGGCAATGACGGCTCGATCTCCTTTGAACCTCCTCAGCCAGCTTTTAAGGGACCGGTAACGCCACTGCTCATCGGGGTCCGGCGGTGCATATCGATCAAGGTCCCTTTCCCTTTTGATCGCCGGCTCGATAGGGTGTCCGATGGTCTCGGATCCATACTGAACCAATGCTCCCCACTGATCTCTGAAGATTCTTTTCGACTCATCGACCGCTTCGTAACTCCAGGAAGCGACCTTGTCAAAAATGACGTTCCCGTCAAGCCCCATCGTTTCCACGAAGTCCTTGTATGAAGCTCCGGGCAAAAGCGCTTCCCTCACCTTTCCATCCACGCCCAATTCCATGTGTGGGACCGTATCAGGCTCTTCCCGGTTCAATGCTTTGAGAATCCTTTCCACGCCGGTCATCGTCATTTTTCTCAGTTCCTCCGTTCACCGGCTCTGGTCCAGCAAGCGCTGAGCCTTCTGCACGGCCTCCCAGGCGTCTTTGGCGTACTGGTCTGCTCCGATCTTATCCGCGAACTCCTGAGTCACGGGCGCCCCGCCGATCATGATTTTCACCCTGTCCCTGAGCCCGGCTTCCCTCAACGCCTGGATGGTTTGGGCCGCCGCAGGCATCGTCACCGTCAAAAGCGTGGAGATTCCGAAGACATCGTGATTTCCTTCCTGGATCGCCGAGCAAAATTTCTCAGGAGGAACGTCCACGCCCAGATCGGTCACATTCCATCCGTTTCCTTTGAGCATCATGATGACGATATTCTTGCCGATGTCATGAATATCCCCTTTGACGGTTCCTATGAGGAAGTTGCCCACGGAAAAGGACTGTCCTGCCTTGGACAAAACCGGTTCGATCACTTCCAGGGCCGCTTGCATGGATTTGCCCGATACAAGGAGCTCCGGAAGGTAATACTCTCCACTGCCGAACAGTTCACCAACGGCCCTGATTCCCGGAATGAGACCCTTTTGGATGATCTCTATTCCCTGAAGCCCTTGCTCCATTGCTTCCTTCGTGAAGCGAACGGTGTCATCGCGCCTTCCTTGGATAATGCAACTCTTCAAATCTTCGAGAATCGAAGCCTCCATCGATTCACCTCCTTTCACCAGCGTTCCGTGATTCTTCTTGCCGAGGGAGCAATTGCTCCCGTTCAAGACGGGGGCATGGGACACCGCAATTTTGAATCGAAACGGGAAGCATCAGGCCCAGGCCACAAGGCCCAGGACAAAGCGATTCTCGAGCCTCTCCTTGCTTGGCATGACGCGCACCGTGTAGCCGAAACGACCCGTCTGAGCGCAAGGAATCCGCCCCTGGAAAGTGTGTATCCCATCTTGCGAATTCACCAAATTGAGGGGCAAAGTATCCCGTTGCGCAAAGTCTCCATGCTGGTCCAGTTTTCCGTAATAGGCCTCCACCGTGACATCCTCGGGGAGCAGCGAACCGAGTCTGACGCGGGCCATCACTTCCACGTCCTGGCCCACGGGCATTTCCAGATCATCCCTGCTCAGCACCTCATCCACCGAGACTTCGTGCCAGCCGGTCATGAGCTTCTGCCGCCACATGGCAAGATCCTTGGCTCCTGAAAAGTCGTCACGGGACAGGAAGTTGAAACGCCTTGAGCAGGGCATGTAATAGCGGTTCACATATTCTTGAACCATTCGATGGGAGTTGAACACCGGCACCAGGTGCCGCAGCCCGGCCCTCATCCTTTCCACCCAGCCCCTGGGGATGCCGTCACGCCCGCGCTGATAGAAAAGGGGAACCACTTCTTCTTCCAGGAGATTGTAAAGTTCCCGGCTTTCAATATCATCCTGGGCCTGGTAATCCTGGTAGACTTCCCCCTGCCCCAGAGCCCATCCGTAATCTCGATGATAGCCCTCGTCCCACCAGCCGTCAAGAACGCTGAAGTTCAGGGATCCATTGGCAAGTGCTTTCATTCCGCTGGTCCCGCACGCCTCCAGAGGTCTGCGGGGGGTGTTGAGCCACAGATCACTTCCCGAGACCAGGTGCTGTGTCACGTAAATGTTGTAGTCCTCCAGGAATACGATATGACGGCGAAAATGCTCCTGGCGGGCCAGATGGATGATGGCCTTGATGAATTGCTTTCCCTCATGATCCTGGGGATGTGCCTTCCCGGCGACGATGATCTGAACAGGCCTTTCAGGATGGTCGACGATTCTCGCAAGGCGATCCGGGTCCCTGAAAAGAAGGGTCGCCCTCTTATAGGTGGCAAAACGTCGAGCAAAGCCGATCGTCAAGATGTCCGGAGCCAAGACTTCGCTGGCGGCCATGACTTCGGTGGCTGAAGCTCCCCTGTTTTTGAGCTGCTCGGCCAGACGAATCCTTGTAAATCCAACCAGTTGTTCTCTGCACCGTTCATGAGTTCGCCAAAGTTCGGTGCTCGGAATCTGCTCGATCTGCTCCCATACCCGGTCATTATCGGGGTCCTCTGCCCAATTGGGTCCCAAGTACCGATGGAAAAGTGCGCCCATTTCTCTGGAAATCCACGTGGGCACGTGGATGCCATTGGTGATGTGGCCGATGGGCACGTCCTCCACAGGATGGTGGGCCCAAACTTTCTGCCACATGGCGCGGGAGACCTGACCGTGGAGCCTGCTTACGCCGTTTGTGTAAGCCGAGAGGCGAAGGGCAAGCGTGGTCATTCCGAAGGGCTCCCCTTCGTCCCTTGGGTTCAGACGGCCATATCCGAGCAAAACCTTGAAATTGATCCCCAGCTCCTTGACATATTCTTCAAAGTACTCACGAACAAGGCCGGGATCGAACACATCGTTGCCTGCCGGAACGGGGGTATGGGTGGTAAAGACGGTGCTCGCCAGAACAATTTCCCGTGCCGCGTCAAAGGAGAGGCCTTTCTCTTTTCGGAGGATGTTGATTCTCTCCAGGGCGGAGAAAGCCGAGTGCCCCTCATTCATGTGGATGACGGTGGGTTCGATTCCGAGGGCTTTGAGAGCCCGAACCCCGCCGATCCCCAGGACGATCTCTTGTCTCAGCCGCATGTCCCGGTCTCCCCCGTAAAGCTGGGCCGTGGTGCCGCGGAACTCGGGAGGATTAAATCCCGTATTGGTATCAAGCATGTACAATGATACCCTCCCAACGTTGATGCGCCAGACAAGAATCTTCACCTCCTGGCCCTTGAAATTCACCGAGACGATGAGAGGCTTCCCCTCCGGGCCTCTGACCAGTTCCACCGGCAGGTTGTCAAATTCATTGACTGGATAGGTCTCCATCTGCCAACCATCGGAGGTCAGGTACTGACTGAAATAGCCCTCTTGATAAAGGATACCGACCCCGACGAAAGGTACGTTCAGATCGCTTGCGGATTTCACGTGGTCTCCCGCAAGAACTCCAAGGCCGCCCGAATAGATGGGAAGACATTGAGTAAGACCGAACTCCGCGGAGAAATAGGCTACAAGGAAAGGAACTTCCGTGCAGTACTCCTCCGCCTGGATGCGAGGCTGGGACATGTACCTGTCAAAATCCTCGCTGACTCTTTCAATCTGGGCCAGAAATCCCTGATCCCTGGTCAGCTCGTCGAGACGCTCCTGGTTGACCAAACCCAGCATCAACACCGGATTGTGTTTGCATTCCGCCCAGAGCTTGGGATCTATGCGCTGAAAAAGATCCCATATTTCATCCTTCCAGCTGAAACACACATTATAGGCCAGACGCCGGAGCGCCTCCAGTTGGGGAGAAAGATTGGGAACGACTCTGTATCTTACCTTGGCCTTCATTCTGAATCCTCATTTAAAAAAGCGCTGATCTTCGCGGTCCCAAAAATTTTTGAACCGGCCCGGAGAATTCGTCTCGCCGGAACCCGACCTTGAATAGACCGGGAAAGCAGTTTCTCAACGTAAATGAGCGTAAACCCTGTCCAACGCGGAACAGAATCCTTTTCATGTGCGGTGAAACCTTTGATCGGCAATCCGTGCAAAGGAGACACCATTCGATGCCGTTGAGAAGTTTCTTTGCAATTCAAAACCACAAAGAATATAGTATAGGATACACGGCTAGAGCTGTCAAAAACAAAAGGGGCGGTTCGCCGGCGCGAAAGCGTGTACCATGACAGTCCCAGGATTTATGATCCGTGCGGGTCCGGGTGTTGATCTTTTACCAGGGGTAGCCCTTCCATGGGTTCAGCTTTGCTCCGGGCTCTGCTCGCTCGGGCGACCGCGGAACAACCCGCACGGAGGGTTTTTCTTGCAAGAAGGCGATGCTTGTGATAGAAAATCATTTCTTGAGGAGAAGGTCCGGGGTCATCCGATGCCTTACCTGATCAGGGAGATTTTTTTAGAGACAACTGCGAGGACGGACATTGTGGATTTGACCCCGCGTGTGGCCGAAGAGCTCGAAGCTGCCTCCATTAAAAACGGTTCCGTTATCCTTTTTACTCCGGGGTCCACTGCTGCATTGACCACCATCGAATATGAAAGCGGAGTGGTGAACGATCTGAGAAAGGCCATAGAAAGGATTGCCCCGGAAAATATCGATTACGAGCACAACGCCAGATGGGGAGACGGAAATGGATATGCGCATGTGCGAGCGGCTTTGATTGGGCCTTCCCTTCATGTTCCGGTGGTCGGGGGCCGAATGGTGCTGGGGACATGGCAGCAAATCGTCTTGCTGGATTTCGACAACAGACCTCGTGAACGTCGTGTGGTCCTACAAATATTCGGGGAATAGCTAGCGTCTCGCGACCCTTCAGGGATTTACGTAAAGCCGCTTTTTCCCTCGCCGTCAAGGAGGAGAAAGGGGATGAAGGATCCGGGACATTTTATTGTTTATTGAGATCTGAGTCTTGGAAAATTCCGTTTCCCGAAATAGGTATCCGGTTCAGAAGAAGATATCCTTTTCCGATCCAGAGCTGATCCGTGCCCTTTGTGGAGAACAGAACGGGAATCTGCGATTGCTGGAGGAGAAAACCGGGGTTAACGTTCACATGAGGGGGAACGTTTTCCTGCTTCAGGGTGGTGACTGGGAAGTGGAGCTTGGGGAAAATGTCTTGAGGCAGCTTTACGACCTGCTGGGAGCAGGTTATCCCCTTTACCGCAACGACGTGGATTACGCCATCCGGATCCTGAGCAAGGATCCACGGTGTGATTTGAAGCGAATATTTAAAGACGAGGTCTATATCTCATCAAAGAAGAAAGTCATTACCCCCAAAAGCATCAATCAGAAAGAATATCTTGATAGCATGAGAAGCTTTGATATCGTCTTCGGAATCGGGCCGGCAGGGACCGGAAAAACGTATCTCGCCATGGCCATGGCCGTCTCGGCGCTCGTAAAAAAACAGGTCAGTCGCATCGTGCTTGCTCGGCCTGCCGTAGAAGCAGGAGAACACCTGGGGTTTCTGCCAGGGGACCTTTCCGAAAAGGTCAACCCTTATCTCAGGCCGTTGTATGATGCCCTTCATGATATGCTCGATTTTGACCCCGCGTCTCGTCTTCTTCAGCAAGGCGTGATCGAGGTGGCTCCACTTGCTTTCATGAGAGGAAGAACTTTAAATGACTCCTTCGTGATCCTCGATGAAGCCCAGAACTGCACCTCCGAACAGATGAAAATGTTTTTGACGCGCCTCGGTTTCAGCTCAAAGGCGGTCATCACTGGGGACGTGACGCAAACAGACCTGCCAAACGGAAAGATATCCGGGCTGGTGGAGGCAAGTGGTATCCTTCAAGGGATTCATGGAATCAGATTCGTTTACTTTTCCAGGGATGACGTGGTAAGGCACCCGCTGGTACAAGAGATCATCGATGCCTATGAAAAAAAAGCGAGAGAGAAAAGGAACCAAAAAGCGGGAGAGGATAATGAAGATTTAATCTCAGGTGATGATGGCGATGTCCGATAAAATAAGATATGTGAGAAGCAGGCAAGTGAAAAGAGGAGAAAAGGATAGTGTTCAGGTGGGAAGCAGGAATCCTGGACAGAGACAGAGCTGGCTTCCCGCCGAAGCGAAGAGATGGTACATCGTGCTGGGCCTCAGCGCGATTGCAGCCATCCTGCTTTTTCCAAACTTCCTGGCTCGACCGAAGATCTACAAGCTGGGAGATGTGGTTGACAGGGACATTAAGGCTTCCCACGAATTTCTGGTGGAGGACGCCGAACTGACAGAGAAGACCAGGCAGGAAGCCACACGGAACGTGCTCTCTGTTTATGATTTCGATAGAACGGCCAACAATTTGGTCTCCAGGATAAGAGAAGCATTCAGGTTGGGGCGGGAACACCTGGTCGAAACCGTTTCTCCGGCATCAGGGGCCGAAAACTCCAGTGAAGCAACTGAAAATACCCAGGAAAAACCTCCAAGGAACATGGACGCCCTGAAAAGCAGCTTCTTTGAAATCCTCGATATCCCCCCCGACGCTGAAGCTTTTGATTCGCTCGTCAAAAAAGGGTTTCCCGAGGAGGTAGAAGAAACCCTTATTGATCTTGTGAATCCGGTCCTCCAAGACGGGGTCGTCGGGGACAAGATGATCCTGATGGGCGAGCGCGGGAGAGGGATCGTTCTCCATGACATTTATACGGAAAAAGAGTCTATCGTGACCGATCTGGAGCGCTTTTACGATCTAAGGGTGGCGAAGGCTTTCATCAAGGGGCAAAGCCAGAATCTAAACGCCTCCCTCACCTCGAAGGATTTGGGAAAATGCTGTTTGAAGATTGCGGCCATGTTGATCAGGCCGAATGTAACTTTCAACAAAAGGGAGACCGAAGTAAGGAAGGAGCTTGCGCGGAAATCGGTCAAGCCTATCTATTTCAAAGTCAAGAGAGGGGAAATGCTTGTGAGGGAGGGGGAACGGATTTCCCCTGAGCACCTCGTGAAGCTCGCCGAGCAGAACAGATTCCTCAGACAGAGGGAGGTGCTGGCTCGGACGCCTGCCATGGCGGTACTGGTCTGTTTTCTCCTGGCATCCATCTATCTTTTTGGACTCCACAAGGATCGTCCCGGAAAAGCGGCCCTCAAAGATCTCCTGCTCAATGCGCTGGCCCTGCTGGCTGTCTTTCTGGTGGTCATCGCTTCCAATTTTGTGGCTTCAGAGATTGCACAGGCCTTCAATTTCTTCACTCCCAGAGCGTTCCTGTATGCGATTCCGGTAGCTGCTGGTGCCATGCTCATCTGCGTTTTCCAGGGCATTTTATCGGCGGTCAGTTTCTCACTCATCATTTCCGTCCTCGCCTCCTTTGCCTTGGGAAGCCGCGTGGAATTCTTCGTCTATTTCTTCCTTTGCTCTCTCGTGGCCGCCCACGGTGTGAAAAATTGCAGGGAAAGGGGCATCTTCATTAAATCAGGAGTGATGGTGGGCGCTTCCGGCATGATTCTCGCGCTGTGCATCGAAGCTCTGCACGGGTCCTTGCACTCGGTGGAGACGCTCCTGTCCTGTGCGTCCGCTTTGTTGGGGGGGATTCTGGTAGGAATCGTGACCACGGGAGTCCTTCCGCTCATCGAGATGTCCTTCGGGTACACCACGGACATCAAACTGCTGGAATTGGCCAGCCTGGATCAGCCTCTCCTGCGCGAGTTCCTGGTTCGGGCCCCGGGGAGCTATCACCACAGCGTCATCGTGAGCAACATGGTGGAGGCAACCGCGAAGGCCATCAACGCAAACCCGCTCCTGGCAAAGGTGGCTGCCTACTATCACGACATAGGAAAGATGAAAAAACCCCTCTATTTTATCGAAAACCAGATGGACTGTGAAAACAAGCACGAGAAGCTTGCTCCTTCAATGAGCAGTCTGATTCTCACATCTCACGTGAAAGACGGCGTTGAGCTGGCCACCAAACACAAATTGGGCAGGGAAATCATTGACATCATCAGGCAGCATCACGGAACAAGCCTGATCACCTATTTCTATGAAAAGGCCAAGGAGCAGGCAGAAAGGAAAGGGGACAAAGCCCTGAGGGTCAAAGAAGAAGATTTCCGCTACCCGGGCCCGAAACCCCAGACGAAGGAGGCGGGACTTGTTATGCTGGCCGACGCGGTGGAAGCCGCGTCAAAAACCCTTGTGGACCCTACGGGCGCCCGTATCCAGGGCATGGTTCAGAAGATGATCAACAAGGTTTTCTTCGATGGCCAGCTTGATGAGTGTGAGCTCACCCTGAAGGATTTGCACGAAATCGCAAAGAGCTTCAACAAGACGCTGAGCGGGATTTTCCATCACCGGGTTGATTATCCGGAGCCGGTCACAAAATCGGCGGCTGGAAAGAAGGGAGAGAATGGAAATTCAGATCCGCTGGGAGCGGGAGATCCCAGGGGGAAAAAGACGGAAGACAAGGCGGAAGGTGTCGAAGGTCTTAGAAGACTTGGCATGTCATGACAAGGAATTGAGCGTGGTGTTCACGGGCGATGAGAAGATTGCCCAGCTCAACGAGCGCTATCTCGGCAGAAAAGGCCCGACCAATGTGCTGGCATTTCCTATGCGGAATGGTGCCGCGGGTGGGTTTGAGTCGCGCATGCTTGGGGATGTGGTTATTTCCGTGGATGCGGCACGGAGGGAGGCTGCGGAGCTTGGTGAAACCGTCCAAAACAGGGTGGACCGCTTGATCGTTCACGGAATTCTCCACCTCCTGGGGTACGACCATGAAAGATCCAGCGCCGAAGCCAGGCGAATGGAGAAAGAAGAGAAGCGATTGCTGGAAGTGATCGGAGAGGTGTAGGGCATGGCACGTTTAGCGGTGAATGTGGATCATGTGGCTACGGTTCGTGAAGCAAGGGGGATCGATGAGCCCGACCCTGTACTGGCAGCCGGCTTCGCGGAGCTGGCTGGTGCAGATGGAATCATTTGCCACCTGCGAGAGGATAGGAGGCACATCAGAGACAGGGACCTCATGCTTTTGCGACAGACCGTCAAGACCAGGCTCAATTTGGAGATGGCCGCCGTTGAAGAGATGATAGAGATTGCCCTGAAAACCAAGCCGGACCTCGTAACCTTGGTTCCTGAAAGGAGAGAAGAACTGACCACCGAGGGCGGTCTTGATGTGATGGGGCAACCCGAGCATTATAGAAAAGCGGCGGATCGCTTGAAAAAAGGCGACATCCAGGTCAGCTTCTTCGTGGATCCCGACCCTGACCAGATCAGGGTTTCTCATGCATGTGGGGCGCAGATCGTGGAGATCCACACGGGGCATTATGCCGAGGCCAAGACAGAATCGGAAGCGATCACAAGGTTCCGGCGAATCGTGACGGCTGTGGAATCGGCCGCGGATTTGAATTTGCGGATCAGCGCGGGGCACGGGCTCAATTACGTGAACGTGAAGCGTTTCAAATCCGTGCCCAAAATCGAGGAGTACAGTATCGGACACAGCATTGTGGCCAGAGCGGTCATGGTAGGATTTGAGAGGGCTGTGAGGGACATGGTGGACCTCGTGACGTTTTTTTAGGATGATCTTCGGAATTGGTATAGATCTTGTAAAAGTATCCAGAATCGAGAGAGTCATAAGGCGATGGGGAGATCGGTTTCTGCGAAGAGTGTATACGCCGGAGGAGACTGAAACTTGCTCCCTCAGGGCTTCTCCTGCTTCAGCCTTTGCGCTGCGGTTTGCCGCCAAAGAGGCCTTTTCCAAGGCCTTGGGTGTTGGAATGAGAAGAGGGCTTAAATGGCGCGATATAGAGGTTTTCAATTCCGCTACCGGCAAGCCCGGTCTGAGACTCCATGGTGCATCCTCTGAAATGTGCCTGAAAAATGGGGTCACCGCCATCCATCTGTCTTTATCGGACGAGGGCGAGTACGGAGCAGCCGTTGTCGTCCTCGAAAAAGAACCATAGAAAGCAGGAACCATCCTTGAGGTTGAAGGGAAATGCTTCATGCCCGTGACATCATGACCACTGAGGTCATTACCGTCAAGAGAGAAACAAGTCTCAAGGATCTTGCCAAAATCCTTTACGAAAAACACATCAACGGTGTGCCCGTCGTGGATGATGACGGGGCACTGATCGGTATCATCTGCGAAAGTGACCTCATCCGCAAAGACAAAAAGCTACACATTCCAACCGTAGTGACCCTTTTTGACGCCGTATTCTATCTTGAAAGTCCCAGAAGGCTGAAGGAGGAGCTCCAGAGGATCAACGCCACCTCGGTGGGAGATCTCTATACGAAAAAAGTGGTCACCGTTCGTGGGGATACTCCGGTGGAGGAAATTGCGACCCTGATGACCGAAAAGAAGATCTACACCATCCCTGTGGTGGATGGGGAGCGGATCGTTGGGATTATCGGCAAGGCGGACTTGATAAGGGCTCTTGTCCGTTGAAGGAAAGATCTATCGCATACCGCACGGCTTCCGAACGCGAAACCATTGATCTGGGTAGAAAGCTGGGCAGTGTGCTCACAGCGGGAGATGTGGTGGCGCTGGGCGGGGAACTGGGAAGCGGGAAGACCTGTTTCACGAAGGGTCTGGCCCTTGGCCTGGGCGTCGATCCGGAAATCATCGTCACCAGTCCCTCCTTTTCCCTCATGAACGAATATGAAGGTCGGCATCCCTTTTTTCACATGGATGCATACCGGTTGGAGAATGCATCCGATTTTCTTTCGGCGGGGCTGGATGAGGTTTTTTACGACGAGGGTGTCGTGGCCCTGGAATGGGCCGACCGCTGGCCTGAAATTTTGCCCGATTGGAGGGTCAAAGTGGAGTTTTCCATTTTGGATGAGCGGTGTCGAAAAATCATTCTTTCCGGCTCCCATCCTCGGGCTGTGGAAATCTTGAAGAGCATCGTGGGGTTGAAAGCTCCGCAGGCCCAATGGGAAGTGAAGGAATGAGGAGGTCCTTAGCCAAACTCTTATTCGCACAGAGGTTCCGTGATGGCGTTGATTGTACAAAAATATGGTGGCACTTCCGTAGGAAGCATTGAAAGGATAAGGTCCGTCGCTCGAAGGGTGATCGAGTCCCATCTTCAGGGACATCAAATGGTGGTTGTCCTTTCCGCCATGGCGGGCCAGACCGATGGCCTGATCCGACTGGCCCGCGAAATGACCGAAGATCCGGATCCCCGGGAGCTGGATGTGCTTATGGCCACCGGCGAGCAGATCAGTGTGGCCCTTTTTGCGATGGCCGTCAAATCTATGGGTTATGATGCTTGTTCCCTCCTTGGGTTTCAGGTTGGAATTTATACGGATGATCTATATGGAAAGGCCAGGATTCAACAAATCAAGAAGGAACGTATCCTGAAAGAGCTGGAGAAAAACAGGATCGTGACTGTGGCTGGATTTCAAGGCCTTGACGACCACGGAGACATCACCACCCTGGGAAGAGGCGGATCTGATACGACTGCGGTGGCCCTGGCAGCGGCCATGAAAGCGGATGTGTGTGAGATTTACACCGATGTGGACGGGGTCTATACGACGGATCCCCACGTCTGCCCGAAGGCCAGGAAGCTCAACCTGATTTCCTATGACGAAATGCTGGAAATGGCCAGCTTAGGTGCCAAGGTCCTGGAGATTCGTTCCGTGGAATTTGCCAAGAAGTATAACGTGCCGATTCACGTCAGATCAACTTTTTCTAACGAAAGGGGGACCATGGTGGTTGAGGAAACGAGGGATATGGAAAAGGTTTTGGTGTCCGGGGTGGCCTTTAACAAGAACGAAGCCAGGGTGACCATCAGAAAGGTGCCCGACCGCCCGGGAATAGCTTTCCGGATATTCGAGCCTGTTTTCGAATCCGGCATCGTGGTGGATATGATCCTCCAGAATACGAGTGAAGATGGGCTGACCGACCTGACCTTTACCGTCCCAAAGGCTGATTTCTACAAAACCATGAAGCTGGTCAGCGATACAGCTCAAAAGATCGGAGCCGAGAAGGTCCTGGGAGATGAAAATATCGCGAAGGTTTCCATTATCGGGGTGGGCATGAGGACTCACGCCGGCGTGGCCAGCAGGATGTTCGAAATTCTTGCCAAAGAGAACATCAATATCATGATGATCAGTACCTCCGAGATCAAAATCTCCTGCGTCATAGAAGAAAAATACACCGAGCTTGCCGTTCGGGTGCTTCATGAGGCCTTTGGACTGGATGTGGAGCCACAGAAAAGCTGAAGGGATGAGAGTCGGGGGCCTTTTCCTTTTGCTGATTCTCCTTTCTCTGAATTTGCAAAAGCGGGTCTTCGATCTGGTACGTTCGGAGGATTCTCTTCCGGAGGAAAGGGTTTTTGTCCAGGTTTCCGTGAACGGCTCCAGGGCTGACCTTTACGGATTTGTTGAAGAGCCCGATCTTGGAGCCTTGTTGACCCGCACCGGTCTTCATCCTGGAATTCACGAGGAAGCCCCGGGCACGCGGTACGCATCCGGCACAAAGCTGGATGTTTTGATCGACGGGGAAAAGATTCAGATTTCGAAAAGTCAAATGTCCGGATTCCAAAAGGTTACCCTTGGAATCCCCATTTCCCTGAACAAGGAAAGCCTGGAAGGGCTCGTTGCAGTTCCCGGTATCGGTCCGAAGCTGGCCGCCGCCATCATTCAGGAGAGAGAGAAACGAGGCGGATTCAAGGCAACTGCCGAGCTCTTGTCTGTTCAGGGCCTCGGGCCGGCGTTGTATGCAAAGATTGGCCGTTATTTCTCATTGTAGGAGGGGTCATAGCACTTACCATGGGGATAAAGCAGAAAGTTCCTGATTGGCTTGTCGGTTTCGTGGTGACCCTGTTCTTCCTCTTCATAACGCTTAGCGGAATTTTCGACTTCACAGATCCCGTCGAAATGAAAACCTTCGACTTTCGGGCCAACTTGGCTGCGGACGGGGATCCGAGTCAAGACATTGAACTGGTGGTCATTACCGATGACGATCTGGCGGAACTGGGGCGTTTTCCCTGGTCAAGGAATATTCTGGCCCGGGCCATCGAAAATCTCTCCCTTGCCGGCTCCAAGGTGATTGCTCTGGACATCCTGTTTCCGGAACCAGAGGAAAGTGCGGGACTGAAAGAGATCGCCCGCTTGAAGGAAGACTTTGAGTCCTCCGGCCTGGTCCAGATGGAGGCCGGGGCCGGATTTTACCAGAAGTTGTCTGAAACGCTAGCCGATTTGAATAACGATGCAAAACTCCACGGAGCCATTGAAAAGGCAGGAAATGTGGTTTTGCCGGTCTATTTTGATACCCAGAGCGAGGGCAGTGATACTCAAGTGCCAGATTTCATTACAAGAAACGCCTATAAGAGAATCAGCGGGATGAATCATGACTGGGCGGTGTCCCAACTCATTTGGCTTGCCAAGCTGAAACCGCTCCTTCCTTCTTTCGCCGAGGCTTCGGCGGGGATAGGCCATATCAATGTTTTTCCCGACCGGGACGGTTATATCAGAACCCAGGTCCATGTGCTGGGTTATCTAAAGGATGTTTACTTCCCCTCGTTTCCGATGGCCATTGTGAAGCTTTTCAAAGGTCTTAAGGACGAAGAGATCGTGGTCGCGTTGGGGGAAGGGATAAAATTGCGGGAAAGCCCTTCGTCGGTGATCCAGGTCCCGGTGGTCGATGGTCAGATGAGAACTCTGATCAGATGGAGCCAAGGTCCCAATAAAACATTTCATCAAACGCCGTTCAGCAAGGTCTATAAGAATCAGATGAAAGGCGGCCTTTTCCGGGACAAAATCGTGATTATCGGCCCCACAGCCCCTGGAATAGGGGATCGCCATGTCACCCCCATATCAGGAAACATTCCCGGGGTTGAGGTCATGGCAAATGCTGTGGCCAACATCCTCAATAAGAACTTTTACTCGCGGCCGCAATGGATCCCTCTGGCGGAACTTTGTGTGCTGGTACTTTTCGGGCTATTTCTCACTCTTGCACTCCCCAGGATGAAGGCAGGAACGGGTGCCGCCACCACCCTGGGGCTTCTTGTTTGCTACGGCGCGGCCGGTATGGGACTTTTCTTCTCCTCCCACATCTGGCTGAGAATTTCGCCCCCCATTCTCCTCCTCGTGCTGGGCTATGCTCTCGTTGTCTCCAAACGCTTCCTCGTCACGGAAAAGACAAAGGAAAAGGTGGAGGCGGACTCTTTCGAGACGAATAAAATGCTTGGGCTGTCTTTCCAGCAGCAGGGAATGCTCGACCTGGCGTTCGAGAAATTCCAGCGCCTTCCCATAGAGGAGGAAGGGGTCAAGGATCTCCTCTACAATGTGGGGCTGGACTACGAGCGAAAGAGGCAGTTCTCCAAGGCTCTTGCCGCCTATAAACTCATTGTGGAAGACGGCAAGAATTTCAAAGACCTGGACGAGCGGATCCCCAAGTTGAAGCATGCCGAGGCTACGATGATTTTCGGCGGAGGCGGAGGCAGGCATCCTGGAGATATCGGAGCTACTTTAAAAGACGTGACCACCAGACCGACGTTGGGGCGCTATGAGATCGTTGGCGAACTGGGCCGCGGTGCAATGGGTGTGGTTTATCAGGGGGTTGATCCAAAAATCCACAGGACGGTTGCCATCAAAACCGTGAATTTGTCCCAGTTCGATGAAGATTCGGTCAAAGAAATCAAGGATCGTTTTTTTCGCGAGGCGGAATCGGCAGGCTTACTGACGCACCCGAACATCGTGACCATTTACGATTGCGGTGAAGAGCATGACCTGGCCTATATCGCCATGGAGTATCTGGATGGGAAAGACTTGGAAAAGTACACGGATGCAAACCATCTTCTTCCGATGCGGGATACAATGGAAATCATTGCTCGGGTGGCAGAAGCCCTGGATTATGCCCACGGCAAAAACATCGTACACCGGGATATCAAGCCGGCCAATATCATGAGACTCACAGACACAAACGACATCAAGGTGACCGATTTCGGGATTGCGAGGATTACCTCGTCCTCCGAGACCAAGACGGGGGTCGTCCTGGGAACGCCTTCTTATATGTCTCCTGAACAGGTATCGGGGAGAAAGGTGGACGGCCGGTCGGATATTTTTTCTCTCGGCGTGGTGCTCTTTGAGTTGTTGACCGGGCACAAACCGTTTGCCGCAGAAGACCTCACATCCCTCATGTTCAAGATTGCCAAGGAGAGACATCGATCTCTCAGGGAAATGAATCCGAAGATTCCAGCCGTGGTGGAGAAGATCATTGACAAGGCCCTTGAGAAAGATTTGCCCAAGAGGTACCAAAGGGCGAGTCAAATGGCATCCCACCTCAGGCAGGTGATTGCAAAAATCGATGAGATTCAGGCCCAGAAAAACTCTAAACCCACCGGATAGAATTTCCTATTTTGCGGCCTCTCTGAACGGAAGATGAGCGCAGTGGGCCGGCGTTGCGTTTGTGGATGCAGAAAACAAAGCAAGAACACTCGGTTTCCTGGGCGTGCTGCGACGAGCCTCGAATGGTCGTTGCCGAGCGGGTCTTAGAGAAAATATTTCGCCGGGGAGGTTTCGATGGGAGGATCCTTTCGCTGTGATGATCTTGGGAATAGACACCTCCTGTGATGATACTTCCGCTGCGGTGGTCGTCGATGGACAGCGTCCTTTGTCCAATGTGGTCCAATCCCAGGTCAGACTCCATTCCCCCCATGGAGGGGTGGTCCCCGAGCTGGCATCCAGGGAGCACGTCAAAAACATCGTGCCTGTGATTCATGAATCCCTCAATCGGGCCGAGGTTCACATGAAAGACCTCGACGGCATTGCCGTCACTGTAGGTCCCGGCCTTGTGGGATCCCTTCTCGTTGGGCTTTACTATGCCAAAGGCATGGCCTACGTCCATGACATTCCCCTGTTGGCGATAAATCACCTGGAAGGGCATATTCTTTCCATTTTCCTGGAAAAGGATGTCCCCGCGTTCCCTTTCTTGGCGCTGACCGTCTCCGGAGGTCATACCAGTCTTTACCACGTCAAGGGATACGGCCGGTATTGCTTGCTGGGCCAAACCCTTGACGATGCGGCAGGAGAAGCGTTTGATAAGGTGGCAAAAGTCTTGGGTCTTGGTTATCCGGGGGGCATGATCATCGAGCGGTTCGCCCTGGCGGGGAACAGGGACAAGATTCAATTCCCCAGAGCCTACCTGACGGCCGATTCTCTCGATTTTAGCTTTAGCGGTCTGAAGACGGCAGTAGCCCTTTACGTGAAGAAGTGGCGTGCAGACCCAGCGGAGAAGAATCGCGTCACGGTGAACGATATCGCAGCCTCTTTTCAGGAATCCATTGTAGATGTTCTTGTCCACAAGGTGATGAGAGCAAGAGAAAAAGTGGGAACGCAAGGCCTGGTCGTCGCCGGTGGCGTGGCGTGTAACCGCCGGCTGCGAGCCAGGATGTCGGAGGCCGCGTCCATGGAGGGCGTTCAGGTTTACTATCCGCGTCCGGAGTATTGCACCGATAACGGGGCCATGATTGCAGTGGCGGGGTATCATCGGCTGCTCAACGGGGAAAAAGCGGAATTGTCCACCGACGTCCGATCCAAGTACCCGATCCTGTGCGTTTCCAAGAAATCTTAATCCGACTGGAATAGACGAGAGTTGAAGCTTAACAGGTTGCTCAGGTATACGTATTTAAGGTTTGTCAGGCTTCGGGGTACGTCCCATGAGTTGGCGCTGGGAATGGCATTCGGGATCTTCACCGGCAGTATGCCCATCATGCCTTTTCAGGTTGCGTTGGCTGTAGCCTTGGCTGTTTTTTTCAAGGGTAGCAAAATCACGGCTGTCCTGGGGACCTGGATCAGCAATCCCTTGAACTGGGGCTTTCTTTATTTTTACAGTTACAAAATAGGGGCTTTCTTGTTGGGCCTGCCGGAGAGGAATACCATGATCTCATCGATCATGGAAGGAGTTCGAGCGGGAGAGAAAGCGATTACGATTGTAGAGAAAATTTTGGGAGCGGGCGGTTTCATGATCGCGGCATTCCTTCTTGGGGGGCTCATTCTCGGGCTCCTTTTTTCAATTCCCTCCTATTTTATTTTTCTAAACATCTTCCAATACGTGGCGTCCTGGCGAAAATCCAAGAGGGAGCGCAGGAAGTGGCACGCACTCGCTCACTAAATGAGAGGGTTCTTCCCCGGCCGAAAAGAAGCCTGGCCCAGCACTTTCTCATCTCCCCCAAAACCGCTTCTCAAATTCTGTCACTAGCACGGTTTCGAAGGTCTGACACGGTTGTGGAGGTCGGTCCGGGCCGGGGTGCCATCACCCTCCCCCTTGCCAGGATCGTGGATAGAGTGGTCGCGGTGGAGAAGGATGCCCAATTGGTCCATTTCCTGGAAAGGAGAATATCCCAGATGGGGATCGGGAACGTCACCCTCATCCATGGAGATATTCTCAAATGGGATTTACATGAAGCGGAGCCTCTTGGTACAAGAAAAGTGCAAGTGATTGGCAATTTACCCTATAACATTTCCTCTCCTTTCCTGGAAAAGCTCATCGAGAGCCGGGTGGGGGTTGAGCGGGCCGTCCTCATGTTTCAGCTGGAGCTTGCGCGGAGGATCTGTTCCGAGCCCGGGGGGAGAGTTTACGGGGCCATCAGCGTCTGGGTTCAGTACCACGCGAAGACAACTCCTCTGGCAAAGGTGCCGGCAGAAGCCTTCTATCCTCGTCCGAAGGTGGACTCCATGGTGGTGGAGCTGGACTTCCAGCAGCCTTACAGGAGAAGAGCCAGGGACGAGAATCTCTTCAGGCGGGTCGTGAAAGCGGCCTTCGCACACCGACGCAAGACTCTCTTAAACTCCCTGAGGGGCGGACAGTCGTTGTGGTCACAGGAGTCGCTTGTGAAAGCCATGGGCGAATGTGACATTGATCCCAGAAGAAGGGCTGAAACACTCAGCATCCATGAGTTCTTGTGCCTGAGTTCGAGCCCGGCGCTCATTTGACAAAATGGATGAAATGAGATATGTCCTGAATTCGAGAACGTAAAAAGACCAAAGAGGCTGTGATGAACGCTTTTTCTTCTCCGTTTTTCTTGCAGTCAGGGTTGGACGTTTGTTTTTTCGAAAATGGCATGGTTGAGCTCTGGTCCGCCCGGAAATGGAGTCTTAACGAGAGAGCGCGAGCATCAATTTTCCATTCCCCGGAGAAACGCCGATGGAAGTGATCGAAACCGTTGCGCAGATGCAGCAGAGGGCGGAAGCATTGAGAATGGCGGGACATGTCCTTTCGTTGGTGCCGACCATGGGTTTCCTTCATGAAGGACATCTGGAACTCATGCGGGTGGCAAGGAAGCATTCGGATAGGGTCATCATCAGCATCTTTGTGAATCCGATCCAATTCGGGCCAACGGAAGACTACGACGCCTATCCAAGAGATACGGAAGGCGATCTCGAAAAGGCCCGGAGAGTCGGCGTCGACGTGGTTTTTCTTCCGCGCGAGCAAGAGATGTACCCGACCGGGTTTCAAACGGAAGTGAGGGTGAAAGAGGTCACACAGCATCTTTGCGGCCTTTCGAGGCCGGGTCATTTTGAGGGGGTGACCACGGTCGTGGCGAAGTTGTTCCACATGACAAAGCCCCATTTGGCCGTTTTCGGACAGAAGGACTATCAGCAGTTGACGGTTATAAGCCGGATGGTCAAGGATCTGAGCATGGATATCAGGGTCCTGGGCGTCCCTACGGTTAGGGACCCGGACGGGCTGGCCATGAGTTCCCGGAACAAATATTTGACTACGGATGAGAGAGTCTCGGCCCTGTCTCTGAAAAAATCCTTGAATCTGGCTGAGGAAATGTTCAAGAAGGGGGAGGGAAGTGCGCCGGGGATCAAGAGAGCGATTACGGATTTGATTGAGAGTCATCCTCACACCGAGATCGATTACATCTCAATTTGCGACCCGGTCACCCTGGAAGAAGTCAAACGGCTGGGGGACGAAAACCTCGTGGCTCTGGCCGTCCGGGTCGGAAAGACCCGTCTCATCGACAACTGCTTGCTTCGGGTTAAGCAATAAAATAGGTCGTGCTTGCATTTACGGTCTGCTGAAAGGAGTCACCCATGAAATCATCAAACTTTCTGTTTACTTCTGAGTCTGTTACGGAAGGACATCCTGATAAGATTGCCGATCAGATATCGGATCATATCCTGGACGAGATCCTTGAGCAGGATCCGAAAGGCCGGGTGGCCTGCGAGACACTGGTGACCACGGGAATGGCCATTATCGCGGGCGAGATCACCACAACGGCTTATGTGGACATGCCGGATGTGGTCAGGGAGACCATCAAGGACATCGGGTACAACAATTCCTCCATGGGCTTTGACTGGGAGACGTGCGCCGTGCTGACCACCATAGACAGGCAGTCCCCTGATATCGCCATGGGGGTGAACGGAGCGGGACTTTACAAGGAGCAAGGTGCCGGGGATCAAGGGCTGATGTTCGGCTATGCGTGTCTGGATACAGCCCCTCTGATGCCCATGCCGATCTACCTCGCCCATCGGTTGACCCGAAGGTTAGCCCATGTGCGAAAATCGGGCCTCCTACCCTGGCTCAGGCCCGACGGCAAATCCCAGGTCACGGTGGAATATGTGGATGGAAAACCGTTCAGGGTTCACACGGTGGTCATCGCCGCCCAACACGAGCCGGATGTGGACTATGATACCCTTCGAGAAGCCATCACCGAGCAGGTGATCATGGAAGTGATACCGGCGGAGCTGCTGGATGAGAGCACGCAGTATTTCATCAACACCACGGGGCGATTCGTGGTTGGGGGCCCCCTGGGAGACTGCGGGCTAACAGGGCGCAAGATCATCATGGATACCTATGGCGGTTTCGGCTATCATGGCGGAGGTGCGTTTTCGGGAAAGGATCCCTCCAAAGTGGACCGAAGCGCGTCCTATATGTGCCGCTACATCGCCAAGAACATCGTGGCGGCGGGTCTGGCCAAAAAGTGCGAAATCCAGATCGCTTATACCATCGGCCGTGCTCATCCTGTCTCTGTCATGGTGGGAGCCTATAGCACGGGCATCCTCCCCAGCAGTGAACTGACCGAAATCGTAAAAAGGGAATTCGATCTCCGGCCTGCGGCGATCATCGAAAGGCTTGATCTGCTCAGGCCGATCTTTAGAAAAACATGTAATTATGGACACTTCGGAAGAGAGCTCCCCGAATTTACCTGGGAAAAAACCGATGCGGTGGAAGCGCTCAAAAGTGCAGTGAAATGAGAAGAGAGGAGCGATATTGCAGAAATGGACTATGATATCAAGGACGTGGGCCTGGCACCGAAAGGTCGCCTGAGAATAGAGTGGGCCGGGATGAGCATGCCCGTTTTGAAAAGGATCAGAGAACGTTTTTCGGCGGAAAAACCCCTGAAAGGAGTCAAGCTCTCCGCCTGCTTACATGTCACCACGGAAACAGCGGGCCTGGTCACGACCCTCAAAGCCGGAGGAGCGGAGGTGGTTGTGTGCGCTTCCAACCCGCTCTCAACCCAGGACGACGTGGCCGCCGCCCTCGTGGTTGACGACGAGATCCCGGTTTTCGCCGTGAAAGGGGAAGACCACGAAACCTACTACAGCCACATCCTTTCCGCGCTGAAGCACGGCCCCCATCTGACCATGGATGACGGGGCGGATCTGGTCAGTTCTCTGCACTTCCTTGCCCTGGAAAAATGGGGAGAGCTGGAGCCTACGGTGCGCGCCTGGGGGAGAAATCTTTCCGAAGGGCAAAGGTCCCGTCTGGTGTCAGCGGTCATGGGTGGGACGGAGGAGACCACCACAGGCGTGATCCGTCTGAGGAGCATGGAGCAGTCCGGCGTCCTTCAATTCCCCATCATCTCGGTGAATGATGCCAGCACCAAACACCTTTTTGACAACCGATACGGGACCGGTCAGAGTACGGTGGACGGGATCATCAGGGCAACCAACCGATTGCTCGCCGGCAGCACGTTTGTGGTCAGTGGTTATGGCTGGTGCGGCAGAGGCGTGGCCCTCCGTGCCAAAGGGTTCGGCGCCCATGTCATCGTTTGCGAGGTGGATCCATTGAGGGCCCTTGAAGCGGTGATGGATGGGTTTCAAGTGATGCCTGTCGGGCAGGCCGCTCCTCTTGGGGACTTCTTTTGCACACTGACAGGCGATACCAAGGCCATCCGGGCAGAGCATTTCCTGACCATGAAAGACGGGGCGATTCTCGCCAACTCCGGGCACTTTGATGTGGAGCTGGACCTCCCGGGGCTCGCGGAGATTTCCGTTTCCAGGCGCCCGCTCCGGGAGTTTGTGGAGGAGTTCACCCTGAACAACGGCCGGAGGGTGTATCTTTTGGGAGAAGGCCGACTGATCAATCTGGCTGCTGCGGAAGGGCATCCTTCCAGCGTCATGGACATGAGTTTTGCCAATCAGGCCCTTTGTGCGGAGTACATGGCGAAAAACCACAAAAACCTGGACAAGAGGGTTTACCCGGTTCCGAGAGAGATCGACGAGGAGATCGCGCAGCTCAAGCTTGAATCCCTGGGAGTGAAAATCGACAGGCTCACCGCTGAGCAGGAGAAGTACCTTTCCTCCTGGGAAATGGGAACGTAGGGTTTTCGGCAGGAGCAGAACAATAGTTAGTATTAACAGAGCTAAAACTGCTGCAGCTATTTTTCGCATAATTAGACACCTTACTGCACGTGCTAACGGTGGCCTTGAGCTGTGCGAGTTTACGGGCGCCCGGATCCAAGGCGATGTTCCACAAGGAGTGAAATCAAGTCAAGCCTTTACAGGGAGAGTGCAAGTCTGACACCCTCTTCGACCTCCCTCAATTTCTGAGGACTCAATGTGCCGACTTTTTCGGTCAGGAAGGATTTATCAACCGTTATCAATTGAGAAACATTGGCTACTGACCTTTTCGGAAGACCTGAACTCTTTTGAGGCAAAAGTACATTGCCCGGAGCATCTGCGAGACGAAGGTTCGATGTGACCACTACCCCAATTACTGTGCTGATACGGCTCCGAGTAAAATCATCCGATTGAATAATGAGCAAAGGGCGTCTGTAACCAGGTTCAGAGGCAGTTGGAGAGGGTAGGGTTGCCCACCATATTTCTCCCCGTTGCATTACCACTCATCCTTTTGTAGGGAAGCAAACTGCAGTGTATGGGAGACTGGATCAAGTTTAGATGATTCCTGCTGATAGACCTCATTGAGCTTTTCCGTAACTTTTTCGCCTCTATACTCTCGGAGGTATTCAGAAACAGCGGTTGCGTACAGCTCGCTTCGAGACATTCCAAGCCGTTGGGCCAGCTTCTCTGCCTCCTCGAAAATATGGTCAGGTATGGAAATGGCTGTTTTCATAAAACTATGGTATAACCCGGGTTATACTCTGTCAAGAGCTATTTTGTCGAACTTTTCTTTGACAGTCGAGGAGGCGTCAGGGGCCTAATTATGGCCTGTATAACGCCGGCAGCGTGAGTGTCAACGGGGAGAACAACTGGTGGGGAGATTCAAACGGCCGCAACCACAAAGGGGATGAGGCTCACGGCAGGGTGGATTTCGAGCCCTGACTCACAACCGAGTCAGACTGCATCAACGCACCGCCCACCACCAGCCAGCCCTCCGAACCGGCAAATCCGGGCCCGGCTCACAATGCGGTGAACGTTCTCATGATCGATGCATCCGTGGGGTTGAGCTGGACGGGAGGGGATCCTGATCCATGGGATGCCTGACCTATGATTTTTCCTTCGGCACCTCATGGGACAGCCTTGTCCTGGTGGGGGCCGGGAATAGTGAGGCCGCCTCCAGATCTGGTGGTGAGTGGGGTCATCTGGGAACCTGCCATGGCTATTGAGGCCGGAGCAGGTCACTTTCACGGCCGTTATCGAAAACAGGGGTGCGAGGGGTGCGGGTCCCCTGGTGGATCCCTGTCATGTAGATTTCCGCATTGCCGGCCACCCTTGACTGGAGCGGCTATGACGAGTCCGTCCACGGGGACATCGCCTCTTGCATTTACCGTCATTTCAAGGCATCCGCAATCTTCCCCATGGCTTTTTCAATGTTCTCGTAACTATTGAAAGCGCTGATGCGAACATGGTGGGTTCCACACCGGCCAAAACCGCTCCCTGGAGTGCAGACAACTCCCGCCTTTCGCAGCAAGAGCTCAAAGAATTCCCACGAATCCATCTTGGCATCCACCCAGATATAGGGGGAGTTTTTTCCGCCAACGCATTCGTAACCAAGATCGGTCATCGTCCTTCGGACCAACCGGGCATTGGTGAGGTACCCTTCGATCAGGTTGCGGACTTCCTCCTGCCCTTCCTCCGAGTAGACGGCTTCGGCCGCCTTCTGCACAGGGTAGGCGACCCCGTTGAACTTGGTGGTATGCCGTCGATTCCAAAGCGCGTGGAGGGCGTGTCTGTTCCCTTCCGAGTCATACACAGAAACGGACTTGGGGACCACACTGTAAGCGCAGCGTGTTCCGGTGAAGCCGGCGTTCTTGGAAAAACTCCTGAACTCCACGGCCACATCCCTGGCTCCTTTCATCTCGTAGATGCTATGGGGCAGGGAATCGTCCCGGATATAGGACTCGTACGCGGCGTCGAAGAGAATAAGCGACCGGTTTTGACGGGCGTAGTCTACCCAGAGCTGGAGCTGTTCCTTGGATGCCGTGGCCCCGGTGGGATTATTGGGAAAACAGAGGTAGATCAGATCGACCCGTTCCTTCGGGATGTGGGGTACGTAGTGGTTCTCCGTTGTGGATTCCAGGTAAACCAGGCCCTCATATCTTCCGTGGGAGAAAAAGCCGGTTCGGCCTGACATGACGTTGGAGTCCACGTAGACGGGATAGACCGGATCCGGTATGGCGATGACGATATCGGTGGAGAAAAGTTCCTGAAAGTTTCCCGTGTCACACTTTGCACCGTCGCTCACGAAGACTTCATCCGGAGAAATGTCCGCCCCCCGTGCCTGAAAATCGTGGGCCGCAATGGCTTCCCTCAAGAATGGGTAACCCTGTTCAGGCCCATACCCCCGAAAGGTGCTCTCATTGGCCATTTCATCCACGGCCTTGTGGAAAGCCTCGATACATGCCCTGGGGAGTGCGCGGGTCACGTCACCGATTCCCAGTCTTATGATCTCCCTTTCCGGATTGGCCTCCTGGAAACGGGCCATGCGTTTCGCGATATCGGAAAAAAGATAAGAAGACTGAAGCTTCAGGTAGTTTTCGTTTATCCTGATCATGGGTTCTCCCTCAACCTCCGGGTGGATCCTCTGGGCGAGTAAAGGAAAGACTCTCAAATTACAGAAGGAGTATAGGGGGATTTGAATTCCTTGTCAACGGGGGACCCTCCTTCAGGAAAATTCAAACCGGAGCCCGTAACCGGGTCATGGCCCAAGTGCCTCACGCCTAAACGCTGTGATCATGGGCGCAGCATCAATACGCGTATGGGCGGACGAATAATTAAAAATATGATTAAAATGCCTTGACAAAATTTTTTCCATGAGCTCAAATGCCTCAATCCCATGATTCTACTAAAATATCGCGCTTGAACGTTGAGGAAAATCATGGATCTGCTCCGTCTCCTGCCCAGAGCTCACACCCAGAAGCGGGGTTCCCGCAATGAAGGCTGCGCTCCCTTTTCTCATTTCAGCCAGACACTCCCGGATCCGTTGAGCAGTCTTTTGCCGGGAAGCCAGCCCATGGCCTCCAGATATTTTGCTTTTCCTTTGAAACCTTGTGTCGGTTTTAGGTCTGGCAACCAGAAAGGACAACTCCACTCAGAAAAGGTCCATGCCCATCCCATACCAGGGTGGCAGGAGGAATTCCTCAGAAGAACACCATGAGATCGGAAGTTGCAGGACATTCCTCTGATGCAGTGCTTCAGAGGGTCCTGCCGGGGTAAATCAATGGCCGTTTTGGGATTCGATTCACAGACGGCCCAGATTGCAAAGGAACAGGAGGTGTGAAATGAAAAGGAGTGCTTTCGTTATACTGTTGGCGGTCTTTTTTTTCCTGGGTCTTTCGGCCGGGGCTCAAGCCCAGAAGGCAGAGGAAAAGCCCAAAAAGTTTCGGTTGAGGATGCCTCTCTGCATCCCGTCAAAGTTCCCCGGTATCGACCTGATTCCCCGTTTTGCGGAGCAGGTCGAACTGGCCAGCAACGGCATGATCCAGTTCAAGCTCTACGAGCCCGGCCAGCTGATTCCCGCCTTCGAGATCCAGGAAGCCGTATCGAAAAGAAGAGTAGAGGCCGGCTGGGCTGCGTCCATTTACATATCCGGGCAGATACCGGCGGGGTCCTTGTTTACCACGGTGCCTTTCGGTCCCAATGTCGTGGAATATATGGCCTGGTTTTACTATGGAAACGGGATGAAGTTGTACCAGGAGATGTACGACAGGTACGGCTTCAACGTGAAGGTTTGGCCCATGCTCATCGGGCCCATGGAGACGGGCGGCTGGTTCAGGAAACCCATCAACACGGCGGAGGACTTCAAGGGGATGAGGCTTCGCTGGCCCGGCCTTGGCGGAAAAGTGCTGAGCAAGCTGGGCGCCTCCATCAGCACCATCCCCGGCGGGGAGATCTTCCCGGCCCTGGAGAAAGGCGCCATCGACGGAACGGAGTTCGGCTCCCCGGTTCTTGACACGGCGGTAGGATTCTGGAAGGTGGCCAAATACAACTATTTCCCCGGCTGGCACCAGCCCTCTACCGCCATGGAGATGACCGTCAACAAGGATGTCTATAACAGCATGTCAGAGGGTCAAAAGGCACTCCTTGAGATGGCGATCTCGGATATCAATTTCAGAACCCCTATCTCCATGGAGGCCGTGACGAGCAAAATCATGAAGGAAAATGAGAAGCGCGGGGTCATGAACATGGTCTACCCGGCCGAGGTGCTCGAAGCCCTCCAGAAGGCATGGGTGGAGGTTGTGGCCGAAGAGTGCGCCAAGGACGAGTTTTTCAAGAAGGTGTGGGAGGACTTGAGAGACTTCATGAAGGAATATAACTACTATGAAGCCCGCGCCCATGCGGCCTTGCCGCCCCAGAAGTTCGAATAGAGCCGAGATGAGATCATGAATGCCCGGTCGGAAGGGAGCAGTCTGGCCGGAGCTCTGACGAGATTCGTCCTGGGCTCCGGTCACGTTGTAAGTTACGTGAACGGGATCCTTGTCCTGGTGATCGTGCTCCAGGTGATGCTTCGTTACCTCTTTGGGCGAGGTTTCGTGACCCTGGAGGAGCTGGAATGGCACCTCTGGGCTGTGGCGTTTCTCTGGGGGCTTTCCTACTGCGTGGCCAACGATTCGAATATCCGAATGGATCTCCTCTATAAACGCTTGCCGGAGCGGCACCGGGAATGGATGGACGCCTTTGGCATCCTCTTTCTGTTGATTCCCTTCGTGGTCGTGATGTTTGTGCAAGGGGTTGATTTTACGGAACACTCCTTCAGGCTCGGCGAGAGATCCGAAGCCCCGCTGGGTCTTCCCTACAGGTGGATCATCAAATCGGCCATTCCCATCAGCATGGTCATGCTGGCACTGGCGGTCGTTGCTCGTCTGGCCCGGTTTTTCCATTGGATTCTGAGCGAGAAGGGTCATGGAAGACACTAGTTTCCTCGTTATCTCAATGCTTGTCACCTTTATCGGGCTTTTGATCGTAGGCTACCCCGTGGCCTACTGCCTGTGGGGGTCCGCAATCATCTTTGCCGGCGTGGGATACCTGTCCGATCTCTACCTGGATACCTGGACGGGCATGGGCTTCAATTTCCTCGGGCTGGCGGTCTCGCGCCTTTACGGGGCCATGTCCAACTGGATCCTGGTGGCCATCCCCATGTTCATCTACATGGGGTTGATGCTCGACCGGTCCGGAGCCGCTGAAAAATTGATGTACTCCGCCCAGAACCTTTTCGGGAGAATCCGGGGCGGACTCGGCGTGACCGCCACGTTTATCGGGGTACTTCTGGCGGCTTCAACCGGGATTATCGGCGCCTCGGTGGTGCTGCTGGGGATGCTCAGCCTGCCGACCATGCTCAACCAGGGATATTCCAAGGAGCTGGCTACGGGCACCATCTGCGCGGCCGGGACCCTCGGGATTCTCATCCCTCCCAGTATCATGCTGGTCATCATGGCCGACCAACTGGGCCTCTCCGTGGGCGATCTCTTCCTGGGGGCCGTTTTTCCGGGATTGATCCTGGCTGCTTCCTACGTGGTCTACATCCTGGTCTTCGCCTATGTGAAAGCCGAGTCGGCCCCCTTGCCCGCGGACAGACAACCGATCACCCGGAAGATGGTTCTGGCGCTCATCAAGGACATCCTCCCCCCGGCGTTTCTCATTCTGGCCGTCCTTGGAACCATCTTTGCAGGAATCGCCACGGTGACGGAGGCGAGCGGCGTCGGCGCCCTGGCCGCCACCATACTGGCATTTTTGAACAAGCAGTTGAACCTCAAGGTTTTAAAGGACGTCTTGAGGGGAACCTTTCACACGGTGGGCTACATCATGTCCATCCTGGTGGGCGCAACCGTCTTTGCCATCGTACTTCGCGGGCTTGGGGGGGATGAGGTCATCGAGGGGGCCCTCACCGCCCTGCCCTTCGGTCCTAGCGGTATCGTCCTGGCCATCCTGATCGCGGTGTTTTTGCTCGGCTTCTTTCTTGACTGGATCGAGATCAGTCTGATCATCCTGCCCCTGGTTGCCCCGGTGGTGGCAAAATTGGGCTTGGATATTCAGGGCTACGGGGTCGTTGCCAATCCTGCCCTCGTCTGGTTTGCGGTGATGATCGCAGTGGCCCTTCAGACCTCCTTCCTAACGCCGCCGGTCGGGGGAGCCATTTTCTATCTCCAAGGGATCTGTCCCCCCGATGTGAACCTGGCCCATATCTATCGGGGAGTTGTGCCCTTCGTGATTCTTCAGCTATTGGGTCTGGTGATCATCTTCCTGTGGCCGGTTCTGATTACCTGGCTTCCGGCAGTTGTGTACGGATGACGCCCATCAGGGGCTTGCCGTTTCCGGGCTCGCCCTGGGCGGATCTGTCGAAACGCGGAGAACAGCACCGTCCACGGATGGTAGGACGCTTGCCGGGGCGGCTTTTACTGGTGCAGTCATCTCCACAGGGATCGGAAAGAGCGGGGAGTTGAAGTGCGCCTCGAAACCGGAGAACTCTCCTTGAAGGACGAACGCGAAGCCATAGCGGTGTTTGGCAACAAATTGACATCGGAAAGGTCCACGAGACGCGGGCATAGGGGAGAGGGTTTTCATGGTTAGGATCGGCTTTGTGGGGGCGGGCATGATGGGAAATTTCATGGCCCTCAATTTGATGAATGCAGGGTTTTTCCTGACGGTGCTGGATAAGAACAGGGACGCGTATCTAAACCTTCTGAGCGAGGGAGCCCGTGAGGCTTCTAATGGGAAGGATCTTGCTTCAAATTCAGATGTCATCATTTCCATGGTGAACGATGATGAAGCAACCTATGAAGTCTTCACGGGCAGTGAGGGCGTTGGTGAAGGTGCTCGCCATGGCCAGATCGCCGTTGTGATGAGCACAATCGATCCCGGTACCGTAAAAGAAATCGCAGAGAGAATTCCGGAAATCTCGTTTCTTGACGCACCCGTCAGTGGGGGACCCGTCAAGGCCAAAGACGCCTCACTTACGATCATGGTTGGAGGGGACAAAGGTTCTTACGAGAAATGCCGGACTATCCTGGGGGCCATGGGGAGCCAGGTTTTTTATGCGGGACAGCTCGGCTCTGCCCTGACGATCAAGTTGATCAATAACGTTTTAGGTCTTGGGAATCTACTCATGACCATTGAAGAATTGAGCCTGGCGCAAAGTGCGGGTCTTGACCTCTCTCAGGTCGCCCGGATCTTGAAAGTGAGCTCCGGGAGCAATTTCTACGTATTGGACTGGCCGGGAACGAAGGATGTATTTGATTATCTGACGGAAGACATCGGGAGACTGGATAGTCTATTGCAAACTTTCATAAAAGATGTTGAACTGGCGGAACGCTTTGCAGAAAATATCCACTTCAATGCGCCCATGATCCAAGTGGTTAAAGAGGCGGCTAAAAGAATCAAGCTTGAAGATTGCAATAAGAATATCAAGAGATTAATCTCGTAAGCGCACCTAATCATCCGAGACCAGAGGCCGATCTTAGAAGATTTCTGGAAAGCTGGGAGCAAGACGATGTTGCAGACGTGCGTCGGAAGGATTTTGGACAAAACGTTTACACAATACAACAATAGGGTTGCATTTAAGGTAGGAGAAAGAGACGTAACGTATAACGAGTTGGCGGCATCCGTCAATAGCCTCGCTAATGCTTTCAATTGCCTTGGTTTAAGAAAGGGGGATCGCGTTGTCTTAATGACTGGAAATTGCATTGAATATGTCTATGCTGATTTCGCCGCGTCAAAAATAGGCTTGGTGAAGGTTCCCCTAAATACGATGCTATCCAGTAAAGACATCGAATACAGGATAAAGGACTCGGAAGCGAAGGCCGTGATTCTGGATGAGCTTTTCTTGGACAAAGTTGGACTGTTTTTCAAGGAATACGATTTCGTAAAGAATGTCATATGTATCACCAAAAAGAAGGAAAGATTTTCAGAAGGTATGATTGATTTCTATGAACTCTTGAGTCGGTATCCTTCAATCAATCCAAACATCGAAATAGATCAGGATGATTTGTTGGCCATCATGTATACGGGAGGCACAACTGGCGAACCAAAAGGCGTCATGCATACCCATAAATCCTATTTGAGCATCGTTTATAGCGAACTGGTGGAATTCGATATCCGTGAAGATGACGTGATGCTCCAGACAGCTCCACTTCCCCATGCTGCGGGGTTCATGATCCTACCGTGTCTCCTGAGGGGCGGGAAAGTGATCATTACGGACGGATTTAATCCTGAAGAGGTGTTCAGGCTGATCGAGAAAGAAAAGGTTACATGGACGTTCATGGTGCCTACGATGATTTACACGGTTTTGGATCACCCAAGAAGAAAGAATTATGATCTTAGCAGTCTGAAAACCATCACATACGGGGCTGCGCCAATTTCACCCAGAAGGTTAGAAGAGGCGATGGAAGCTTTCGGACCGATATTCTCGCAAGGGTATTCGCAGATGGAGGTTGCAAACCAAACCACGATGCTGACAAAGAGACAACACCTTGAGGCTCTTGAAGGGAACAAGGAAAGATTGAAATCCTGCGGTATGCCCGTCATCATATCCCAAGTCAAGATTGTAGATGAATCAAATCAAGAAGTTCCACCGGGGGTCATAGGAGAACTGATCACCAGAGGCCCCCATATGATGAAGGGATACTGGCGCAAGGAAAAGGAAACGAATGATACGATTGTCGACGGATGGATACACACGGGTGATCTGGCCTTCAAGGATGAGGATGGGTACATAACCCTGGTTGACAGGAAGCATGATATGATCATTTCCGGTGGTATGAACGTTTATTCGGCTGAAGTTGAAAATGTCATCTCTGGGCACCCAGCGGTTGCCGAGGTTGCCGTGATCGGAATACCCGATGAGAAATGGGGAGAGTCGGTGCTGGCGATCGTTGTGAAAGCCCCTGGAAAGGAAGTGAGTGACAGAGAACTGACAGGATTCTGTGGCGACAAGCTTTCCGCCTATAAAAAACCCAAGGGCGTTGAATTTCGTGACTCACTTCCGAAGACGCCCTATGGAAAACTGGATAAAAAGGTGCTGAGAAAGAAATACTGGGAAGGCCGGGACCGGATGATTTGATTGCCCGCGGGTACCCCCTCCCAATCCGAATCCGCGCAGGGTCTCCCTTCCCTTTTGACGCCGGGCTGGGGGTGGACGGGTTTTGAGTCGGGTGAGGCGGGGTGGAGGTGGAGGTCTTCCCAAAAAAAGGAGGACCCATGAAGGACTTATTCAAGGACAGGGTCGCTGTGGTTACGGGAGCAGGACGGGGCCTGGGTCGTGCGGAGGCACTCGCTTTGGCTGCCCGGGGTGCCAAGGTGGTGGTCAATGATCTGGGGGGCGAGGGAGACGGAACCGGGGCCTCCAGGAGTCCTGCCGATCAAGTGGTGGAAGAGATCAAAGGGGGAGGCGGAACGGCAATCCCCAACTATGATACGGTGACCACGGAAGAGGGCGCCCGGGCGATCATCATGACCGCCCTGGACAACTTCGGCCGGATCGATATCCTCGTAAACAACGCGGGAATCCTGCGGGATCGAATGGTGTTTCATATGACCTCCGAGGAGTGGGATGCCGTGATCAGGGTGCATCTTTACGGCACCTTCCACTGCACCCGATATGCCTGTGAAATCATGAGGAACCAAAAATACGGAAGGATCATCAACACCTCTTCCCATGCCGGATTGGGCAACATGGGGCAGGCGAATTACTCCGCAGCCAAGGAGGGTATCGTGGGTTTCACCCGGACGGTCGCCCGGGATCTGGGGCGCTACGGGATCACGTGCAATGTGATTCGGCCTCTGGCCGCTACCAGGTTGATGATCAATGATCAGCTCAAGGAGGCATGGATCAAGAGATGGGGAGCCGAAGCGGTGGAAAAGCAGTTCAAAATGATGGAGGAATCGGCGCGCCCGGAGGATGTGGCAGCCCTGGTGGTCTACCTTGCCACGGAGCAAGCGGATCATATCAATGGATGCGTATTCGAGGTGTGGCGTGGTCACGTGGGCATTTACCGTGATCCACCGCCGGTGGAGGGGACCCTCTGGAAAGATGGGTCCTGGACTCCTGAGGAATTGATCGCGGTCATGCCCAGGACCCTGACCAGGGGCAAAACCCGGGAATTGCCTCCCTCCACCTTCAGCATTGCCGATTTGGCGTCAAGCTGAGCACGGGAGCTAAGAAAGGAGCTGAGCAAGGAATGACACAAGCGCTTTCTGGATTTAAAGTCCTCGATTTCGGACGTTACATTGCAGGTCCTTACGCCGCCATGCTGCTGGCGGATCAAGGTGCGGAGGTGACCAAGGTCGAAGCCCCGGGGGGTGATCCCCTCCGAAAGGAGCTGGGGTTCATTGTGTGGAATCGCAGCAAAAGGGACATCACCTTGAATTTGAAAAAACCCGAGGGTCAGCGGATCGTTCGGGAATTGGCCAAACAATCCGATGTGGTCATCGAGAATTTTCGCCCCGGCGTGGCTGAGAGGCTCGGAATCGGCTATGAAACCTTATCCGAGTTGAATCCTCGTATGGTTTACTGTTCCATCTCCGGCTTTGGTCCGAGCGGACCGTACCGCGATTTACCGGGTTGGGAACCTATCGTATCCTCTCTGTCCACGATTTATACCGAGCAGGGTTACGTGACGCATCCCGTTTATATCGTGCTTCCCCTGGCCAGCACCTATGCGGCGTTCATGGCTGCCTTCAGTGTGACGACGGCCTTGTATGCAAGAGAATTGACGGGAAAAGGCCAGAAGACGGATGTATCTCTTTTTGGCGCCCTGCTGGCGGCTCAGAGCATCTGGGTTCTGGACTTCAAAGGGAAGGAGAGGATGCCCTGGGGTCCTCAAGGAGTCCTGCCTCTCTATCGCCTGTACCAGGGAAGTGACGGGAAGTGGTTTTTCCTCGGCCTGGGTACCTTTACGTTCTTTACCAAGTTTGCCGTTCTCATGGGACACGAGGAATGGCTTGCGGATCCCCTTTTCGACGGTGCTCCTTTCCTGATCATGCCCCCCAGGAACGCAAGGGTGATCGCCATGCTGAAGGAGACTTTCAGCACAAAGACAAGGGATGAATGGGTGGAGCTTTTCACCTCGGCGGATCTCCCATGCGCGCCGGTCAGAGCCATCGACGAATTCTTCGAAGATCCACAGATCCTAGCAAATGAAATGGTGGCGGAAGTGGAGCAACCTGGTTTGGGACGAGTGCGTCAGATGGGAGTTCCTGTTAAGTTCTCACTGACCCCCGGGAGAGTAAAAGGCCCCTGTCCGGCCATGGGCCAGCATAACCAGGAGGTGCTTGCCGGCCTGGGCTACTCGGCAGGCGAAGTGGCCAAGTTTAAAAACGAAGGGGTGATCTAGCAGTCTTTTTAGAACGATTCCCGACGGCGTTCCTTGCCGGGGCGGCAGGGGAGCCGACATCTAGTAGAGAGGTTAGGAAATGCTTCCTTTAGAGGGTATTCGAGTAGCGGATTTCACGACGTTTCTCTCCGGTGCGGGTATCACCCATTTGTTGAGCGACATGGGTGCCGATGTGATCAAGATAGAACCTCCCGACGGAGATCCCTGGCGGTTGGTTGCAGGAGGCTTCATGGGAACCAATCGGGGGAAGAGAGCCATCGCCATTGATCTCAAGAAGCCGGAGGCAAAGGAGATCATCCACAGGCTGATCGCCACCGCAGATCTGCTGGTGGAAAATGCACGGTCCGGGGCCATGGAGAGGTTGGGGCTGGGCTACGAGTCGGTCGTCAAGATAAAGCCTGATATCATCTATATTTCCGATCCGGCCCATGGCTCAAAAGGGCCTCTTTCCAGATTCCCGGGGTTTGACCCGATCATACAGTCCCGGAGCGGGCAAATGATGGGTCAAGGAGGACTGGAGGATCCACCCGTTTTTCACAAGGTCGCGGTGAATGATCAGGCGGCTCCCATGCTTGGAGCTTTTGGGGCGGCCCTTGCCCTTCTCGTACGCGTGAGAACCGGCAAGGGGCAATATGTGGAGACTTCGCTCACCAATGCCTCGGTTGCCTTGCAGTCTGGAGTTTTCATAGACTATGAGGGAATGGAAAGAAAGTACCCGGGCAAAAAGGATATCAAAGGCCTGTGCGCCACGAGCCGGTTGTACCAGGGTACGGACGGGGTTTGGTTTTTTGTCCATTGCGCCGATGACGCCCAGTGGCGAAAGCTTTGCCAGGTCCTGGGCCTGGAAAGACTCCTTGCGGACACCAGATTCGCTACCCCCGAAAAAAGAGCGGAGCACGATGCGGCCTTGACGGAGATATTGACCGAGAGCTTTTTCACCACACCGGGTGCGCTCTGGGTGCCCATCCTGCAGAAATCAGGTGTCCCGGCAGCTTTGTCACAGAATCTGGAAGGGTTGCTTCAGGATCCCCATTGCTTGCAGAACAGCATGTTTCTTCATCAGGACCATCCCCAGTGGGGCCCGTGCAAGATTCTCGGTGTTGTCCCCAAATTTTCGGAGATGGAGGGAATCGTTCGGCGCCCCTCTCCCCTTCTGGGCGAGCATACCCAAGAGGTGTTAAGGGAACTGGGCTACACCCCGGAACAAATCGATGAGTTCAAAACCAATAAAGTGGTGTTCCAGGCAAAGCCCATGGTGCCGATGAGCGAGCGCACTGAAAAAGAGCTGAAAGACCTCGGCTATTCGGACGAACAAATTGCCAGGCTCAAGGAAGGAGACTGATCGGTTGCTTTTACCGCGGTTTTCCGGTCGAACTCCAGGGCTCCTTTTGCCCTCGGCGTGCGGAAAATTTTAATTCCTCTTGACTTTCGGAGGAACCTGCCCTATTTTCCACCAGCTAAGGGGTAAATTGTTTTGTAGTGTTAGTCGCAACTGTCTTCCGATTAAAAAGGGTAATCCTAGTCCTTCCTTTTCCCTCCTACTGCCCTTTGATGGTTCCTAACATTCCCTTGCATGACTTTTGACCTAAAGGAGCTTTATTGTGCGGTTTCTCTGTGTCGCGAAACGATTGCGCCTCGATTTTCTCATTTGCTGCCTCGCCCTTGGATTCAACTCCATGGCCGGTTATCCCGCGGTTGCACGATCCTTGCCCGATGGGGATTCATCCCATCTCAGGGAGCGGATCCAATTTGCTGTAAAATGGTCCTTCATCCCCCTTGTGGATACCTACATGGAGACCTATCATCTGGATCAGGGAAAAGCGCCCCGCCACTATCGCCTGACCCACCAGGCAGTGAAGAACTCTTTTTGGAACGACCGAATGGATTCCATTATCCACTCGGAATCCCTTTTGCCGGATCAGATGGATACCCATATAGAGGACGGGGAGGAGCGCTGGACAGAAAGTGTCATCTTCGACCGTGACCTGGGCGTGGCCCACTGTTCGCTCCGGGACCGCGAAAACGGTCAAACGGTGGTGAAGAGCGTGAGTATCCATTCCCGGAGCATGGATCCCCTCTCTGCCTTCTATTATATCCGGAAAAGGCTTTCCCCGGCGGCGCCGTTCCTGGAGCTCACAGGGGTCACCAGTTCAAAACGCTTTGCGCTTACCGGCAAGCTGGCGGGTGAGGAAACCATCGAAGTCCCTGCAGGGACCTTCCGCACCTATCGAATAGAATGCAGCCTCACATACTGGCCGCAATTCAAGGAAGCCGGCGATGACGGGGAGAATTCCAAAGACAATCCGTTTATTCTGTGGGTCAGCCAGGATTCTGACAGATTCCCTGTTCAGATCCGTTACAAACTCTCGATAGGAAGCCTCTGGGTTCGGGCCATTTCCGCCCAAAACTACGAGCCGATCTCTTGAATGATCTCGGGGATCCCAACCTCATCCAAGAGATCTTTTGTGGTCTCTGCGGGTGAAACCAAAGACTGCCAGTCCCATGTCACGGATGGCGGGCTTTCAGTCTGTCTATGATTTCCTGGATGATCTTCTCCGCGTCGCGCAAATCAATTCCCTCCAGGACGCCTCCCATGAAGGGGCCGTACTGGAAAAGGGCAATACTCTTTTCCCCGTGAACCAAGGCCACCTGGTGATGGCCTTTCTTCGCCCGCGTTATTTTTTCGTGCTGGGATTGAAGGAAATCCTGGTACCTCCGAAATATGTCCTCAGCCTCTTCCTGCGAGTCTTCCTGAAGGAGGAACACCTGGTAGCTTTTTCCTCCCTTCTCGTAATCCACCCGGTAACCGTTCTTCAAGAAGGGGTGTCCCAAAAAGTTCCTGGGGATAAAGCGTTCACTTCTCTTGACCCTGAACTCTTCAGGAAAAGCCGAAAAGAGCTCCGGCACGGAGCAGTTCCCTTGGATCTTGTTCGCCACGACACTCCCCGCCTTTTCGAGCAGCGCCTTTGTGACAGGGGACATCCGGAAGCAGATAAGCTTGGCATAGTAGGGTCCCTTCCAGAATCCCAGAACATTGTCGCCCAGATACCCCTGAACCCCTATTTTCACGGGCGTGTCCTCGGGGTTTCTTTCCGCGGCATAGATCCCGAAGGCATGCCTGGGGCTTGCCATCCTGTAAATTTCAAGGGTGATCACGGATCCGTCCGCACCACCGTATTCCCTGGCAACCAGGAGACTGAATCCGTAATCGAGATAAACGTCAGCCTGCCCGTCCATGTAATCCCAGAGGTTTTGAGGAACATAGAACACGGCCTCGGAAAGGACCTCCAGTTCGGATATCTCCCCTGCCTTTGGAAGCAGGGCCTGGAGGCTCTCCTTTTCCTCTTTGGCAGGCTCGCCCGAGAAAACCTCGAAGCCGGGCCAATTGAGAACGAAGATATCCAGGACCAGGACCATGGCGAGGAAAAAGGGCTTCGTCCGTTTCAGCCATCCATTTGCGCGAGCCACGTTAAGCGAACCTCTTTCCGTTGAGCTGCATAGCCATGAGCGAGTCCACACGACGCCGGATGTTGATGCCGAATTTGCAGAGAGCGGTGCATCCTTTACAAGCCCTGCACCTCTCCAATCCATGACCTTCCGGGATTTCTCCCATCGTGAGCTCCGCCTGGATGAGGTTGTGGTACCCCTCTGCGTACATATAGGTCCTCATCAGGGTGGGAATGTCCACCCCATTGGCGCAGAAAGCCAAACAGGACCCGCACTGCTGACAGTAAAGCGGGTCGGTACGTGCCGCAAAGTCCCTCAGGTCCCGTTTCTCCTTCTTGGACAGGACGAGGTTTTTCATGACCCCGAAGTCCAGATCCATCTGATCGAAGGTGGTCATCCCTGGAATCGCCGTACAGACGTTCTTGTCATTGAGCACCCACTTCAACGCGGCCGCGTGATTCACCTGTCCGGGGTCGTCCCGGTTGAGCCTCACACCACCCTGGGTCTTCATGGCGATGATTCCTAGGCCCTTGGATGCTGCATGCTGGATGGCTTTTTTCACCTCCTCCCTGTGGTTCTGCATGAAATTGTAAGAGGTGAGAACCACATCCCACACGCCTGCATCGGCGGCGGCGCGGATGGTTTCCGGTTCATGGATGTGGGTCGTTATACCGATAAAGCGTGCTTTCCCTGACTTCCTGGCCTTGGCGAAAAACCGCATCACGGGCTCATAGGTGGCCATGAGCGGGCCCTCGCAGCTGTGAAGGTAGAGGATGTCCACGTACTCCGTTCGCAGGCGTTTGAGGCTCAGGGCCAGTTGCGCTTCGAAGACCTTTTCCGTTGCCGGATAGGGGCGCCCGCTTTCTTCACCGAGAAAGATTTTTCGCTCTTTATCCCGATCGAAGTACATCTTTGTTCCCACATAGACCTTTTCCCTGCATCTGCGCTCCTCCAGAATCTGACCGATAACGGTCTCGCTGTTCCCTCGCAGGTAGCGGTGGGCCGTATCCAGATGCCTTATTCCCAGATCAAGGGCTTTTCGAATCAGATCCGGGCTGTCCGAGTTCATGACTCCGAAGCTCACTACCGGAACCTGAAGGCCCGTTCTTCCGAGGGTTCGATGGACGATTTCCGATGTTGTTGGCGGTTCCTTACCGTCGGTCGGTGACGGTGCTCCTCCCAAGCCGAGGGTCACCATTGCGGCCGCGCTGGACACAATGAATTTTCTTCTCGTGATGTCTCCGTGATGGGTCATGATCCCAACTCTCCTGCGGAACTCCTTGGTCTGGAAAGGGTGACAAAGAGTTTTTTGCGTCCAGGCTTGAGACCTTTGCTCCTAAGCATGCACCGGCGGCCATCGATCCTTCCACGGATGGGCCACTTCGAGCTGAGAGGCAAGTCGGATCAGAAGGTCCTCCTTTCCATAGGCTGCCACAAGCTGAACGCCGACGGGAAGGCCATCCCCGTTCCAGGAAAGGGGCAAAGAGACGGCAGGCTGCCCCGTGGCGTTAAAAGGCGCGGTGAAGGTCATGAAGGGGAGAGAGCGGCGCCCCACTTTTAGAGGGTCCTCGGCTGTTGATGTGAATTCCCCTATCCTGGGTGGCGGTTCCGCTAAGGTCGGGGTGAGAAGGAGATCGTGCCCTTCCACCCACCATTGGGCTACCTGTCGCGTGAGGGTATGGATCTCCTGGATCGCTTTCAAGTATCCGGGTCCCGTGACTTTACGTCCCAGCTCGGCAAAAGCCCAGATAAAAGGCTCAACGTCATCGGGGGTGATTGTGCGACCGATCTTGTCGCTTAAGATGTCCAGGTCCCGGGCGAGGGCGACCGAGGAAAGGATGGAAATGTTCCTTCTGAGCTCCCGTGAGCCCAAGGGCGGCGGAAAGGATTCCTCCACATGGTGCCCCAGGGATTCCAGAATTCGGCCGGCCTCCTGAACAGCCTTCACACAGTCCACATGCGTGGTCATATTCTTTTCCGCTGCACTGGTGAGCATGCCGATCTTAAGCTTTCCGGGGTCTGCTCCCACCTCGGAGAGAAAAGGGCGCACCGGCAAAGGTGCAAAGTTTGGGTCCCCGGGCATGGGTCCGGAAACGGCATCCAGGATTGCTGCAGTATCCCTCACAGACCGGGTGAGCACATGCTCGACGACCGCTCCTGCCCACGCCTCACCGATGTCCGGCCCGAGGGAGGTCCGCCCACGGGAAGGTTTCAGCCCTACAATGCCGCACTCGCTGGCAGGGATGCGGATGGAGCCTCCACCGTCGCTCGCATGAGCGGCCGGGACCATCCCTGAAGCCACTGCGGCGGCGGCTCCGCCACTTGATCCTCCTGTTGAGCGGGCTGTGTTCCAGGGGTTTCGTGTGGGTCCGTAAGCACGTGGCTCCGTGGCTGGAAGCGGTCCCAGCTCTGGAACATTGGTCTTTCCAAGGAAAACGAATCCGGCTGCGCGGAATTTCTGAGCTAAATACGTATCGTGGTCCGACCTCCATCCCAGTTTTTTCAAGAGCTCCATTCCTTCGTGGTAAGGATCTCCTTTGCTCTGAAGCATAAGGTCCTTTAGAAGAAAAGGGACTCCTTTGAAGGGGCCGTCGGGAAGATCAGGCGATGTGGCCTGAGCTCTCGCCTTCTCGAACAGTGGTATGATGACGGCGTTCAGGTCGGGATTGAGCTTCTCAATCCTGTGAATGGCCGCATCCACCAGTTCAATGGGTTTCACCCGGCCACGGCGCACCAGTTCGGCTTGTGCCGTGGCGTCTAATCTGGTAAGCTCGTCGGACATGTTCTTTTCCCTCCATGGTGGGGTTATGGGTCAAGGAAACAGTGTTCGGAATTCTTGTAAAAAAGATTCTTTGCCCTGGTAATGGATGGTTTTCAAGCCCTTGGCTTCTGCTCGCAAAATGTGGGGGCGGTGATCGTCGATGAAGAGGATGTTCTCCGCTCGTGTATTCAGCCGCTTCACCACAACGTCGAAAAGGGCAGGGTCCCTTTTGCTCAAGCCCGTATGAAAGGAGTTGAAGACATAGTTGAAGCGAGGGAAGAGATGGTCCCGTTCTTCGATTTCATCCAGCCAGTGGGTCTGGTCACTCAGGATCCCGGTGGCCACCCCTCTGTTTCTTAGCTCTGAGACGATCTCAATCATCCATGGCCGTAAAATGAAGCGGGATAGGATTTCCTCCCTCAGTTCCCGGTCTTTTCCGAGAATACCGGTTTGTTTTCGGAGAGCCGCCCAAAAGACATCCTCCCTCACCTCGCCCGTAATAAATCCGGTGCCGTAGCTCACTTCATAGGCCATTTTGCGCATCTCCATGGGATCCACGTCATTTTTCTCGGCAATGGCCTCAATGCCTTCCTGGAAACCTTCCTCGGCCAGCACGCCGCCGTAATCAAAAAGGACCACTTGGATTTGGAAGTTTCTGCACACCGGGATGGGACTCCGAGTTCATGGCGGCAAGTCACGACCTCGGCACCGGGTAACGAAGTTCACGGGTGTTGCCGAGGCGGACCCACTGCACATCATTGGCAATGATGGGAACGTATCCCTCACCCCTTCATATCCCAAAACGGCTATGAAAGCGAGACTTTTTCAATGCGCTCGCCAGGTTTCCCCATGGGGCCGAGGACTTCATGGCAGTGGCGGAAGGGGGCTGAGACGAGATCAGGAAACCGACCCGAGAAAAGCTCCAGCGCCTCAGGTGGAGAAATCAAGTACTCTTTGCGCGATGAGGACCTTGGCTCAACGTTGACTTGTTTTGGACTTGAGCAGCAGTAAAGAGGTTGCACCGGCTGCAAATGTCGCGCATCCTTTTTAATTTTTTCCTTGCGTTTCCCTATCTGGATAAGGCATTGACGGAAACCCTTCGGTTGTGTAGAAGGGAACTCACGCATTCAAATGGGAAGGAGGCGGGAATGCATGGAAACCCCGATTACGAAACTTCTGGGAATTGAACATCCCATCATTCTGGCCGCCATGGCATGGGTCACCAACGCTGAGATGGTGGCTGCAATCAGCCATGCGGGCGGATTGGGTACGCTTGGTCCCAATGCCGGCGCCACTGTGGTGACCAGAGGTGTGGAGGAGACGGCGGAACGCATGAGAGAACAGATCAGAAAGGTGAGAACCTTGACCGATCGACCCTTTGCCATCAACTTCGTGGTGGGGGTAGATGGTTTTGATCGGGCCTATTCGGATCGGTGCGCGCAGGTGGGAATCGAAGAGCGGATTCCGATCGCCATCGTCTCCCAGGGCAATCCCGATGTATACACGGAAAGGCTCAAGAAGGCGGGAATCAAAGTCGTTCACGTTTGCGCAACCGTTCGTCACGCCGTGAAAGCGGAGGAAGCGGGTGTGGATGCGGTGGTCGCTTCCGGTACGGAGGGCGGGGGGCATAGCGGTTTCGACCAGAACACCACATTTTGTTTGATTCCCCAGGTTGTGGATGCTGTGAGGATTCCTGTCATCGCGGGAGGCGGCGTGGCCGACGGGCGCCAGCTAGTCGCGGCCCTCGCGCTGGGAGCTTCAGCCGTCTACGTGGGAACACGCTTCATCGCCACCACCGAATGCCCTGCCCACCAGGATTACAAGGATGCCATCGTCCAGGCGGGGGACGGGGACACCATCGCCATCCGTCATGGCACCATGGGAGAGCACGGCTCAGGGAACAGGGGATTTTCCATCGAGCGTCGAGGTTCCTTGAGAATGATCATTAACGATAGAATCAGAGATCTCCTGATCGAACACAAGGGGCATATCGATTTCGATCTCGTGATGAAAGCCTTGGGTCCTGCTTCTTCAGCGGACATCATGCTTCAGGGGGACACCTCAAGGCGCGGCTATGCGGCCGGTCAGGGTGTGGGACTCGTCCATGAGATTTTATCTTGTAGAGACCTGATCCGGAAAATGGTGAGGGAAGCGGAGATGGCTGAGAAAAGGGTGTGCGGGAAAGAAATCTCTTGACAAAACCGCCATGCATTTGTGCTTTTCCGCGGGCGTGCTCCCGGTCCATGCTTTCTCCGTGGTCACTCTCAAGAAGTCCATCGAGACGGGTGCGATGGCCTATCCGGGGAAAGATAGAATGACCGGGCTTCCCGCCTTTCCGCAGGAGGTGCTCCCCTTGAGCCATCAATTCACATGAGGGCGTCTTTTCGAGGGGCTTGGGCCTTTCTTCTCCCCTTCCTTTGGCGCGGGCTTGCAAAAGTGGGACAGAGACTTCCGGGAGCAGGTGCGCTCGGGAAAGGATGCACCCGAGCCGGTTATCCTGAAGAAGAAATGACCCTATCGGAGGCCGATCCCCCCCTGCATCGGGAAAACGTTCCATGAGCACCGTCCCCGCCTCCCATTTTGATCTCCACCCGTCTAGGCTCAGTCCGCCATTCAGGGTGACAATTCCATTGACAAAGATAATGGAGTTTCGCCAATATAGCGCTCAGTGGAATCCCTGCCTGCACGGGTCTGGAGTATCCATGAAGAATAGAGCAGAGGTGACCGCCTTTTGGTCCCCGGGGGCAACCCGCTTTCTTTCACTTGCAGCAAGGGAACATCCGGGCCGGAAGCTGAGAATCGATGGTTCTTGAACGGGTTTTGGCATGATGGACATTCAAAAGGCATATCAAGATGAGATAGGCTACTTGTACAGCCTGCAGAAATTCGGGATCAAGTTCGGGCTTTCAAAAACGTCGAACCTGTTAAAGACCTTTGGAAATCCGCACGAGGGTCAAAAGTATGTCCACATCGGGGGGACCAACGGAAAGGGTTCCGTCTCGACCTTTATTGCTTCCATCCTCAAGGAGTCCGGACTCAAGGTGGGTTTCTATTCGTCTCCCCATTTGGTCAGGTTTACGGAACGTTTCAAAATTAACGGGGAGGAGATTCCCAAGGAAAAGGCAGTCCGGTTGATCCGGGAACTCCGGGAAGTCCTTGCATCCCAGGATCCGCCCACTTTCTTTGAGGCGATTACGGCGATGGCCCTCATCTATTTCGCGCGGGAAAACACGGACGTGTCCGTGATCGAAGTGGGGATGGGAGGCCGCCTGGACGCCACGAACGTGATCACACCCCTTGTCTCCGTGATCACGAATATTTCTAAGGAGCATACGCAATACCTGGGATCACGGCTCCTGGATATCGCCGGTGAGAAGGGTGGTATCATCAAGAAAGGAATCGATGTGGTCATTGGAGCGACGCAGCCTGAGGTCATCCGTCTTTTTGAATCCATTGCGTCGGAGAAGGGGGCTGCCCTGTGGCGTGTGGGGAAGGACATTCGCTATCGAGCCGGGGATTCAGGGCTGAACTATTCGGGGCTCAAGCAAAGGCTTCGAGGTCTTGAGCTAGGCCTTCAAGGAAAATTTCAGGCTCGAAATGCAGCGCTGGCGCTCGCCGCAGTCGAGAGGCTGGAGGAAAAAGGGTTCACCATTTCAGAGGGGCATATCAGAGAAGGGCTGAAGAAGGCGGCCTGGATAGGAAGAATGCATGTGGTCGCGAAAGAGCCGACCATTTTGCTTGACGGCGCGCATAATCCCGGAGCCATCCGGGCCCTGGCCGATTCTATCAGGGCGCTTTTCGACTATGACCGAATGATCCTCGTCATCGGGGTGATGGGAGACAAGGAGATCGACAAAATCCTTGGCGGAATCGTACCCCTTTCCGACCACGTGATCTATACCAGACCCGTCTATGCTCGGGCGGCCAGGCCTGAAGTCCTGATGGGCGAAGGCTCCCGCTTGGGGAAGCCCGGTGAGATTGTGCCTTTTCTGAAGGAGGCCCTTGACAAGGCGAGGGAAATGGCGACTCCCGGGGATCTGATTGTGGTCACCGGTTCCCTTTTCACGGTCGGGGAGGCTCTTGCCTATTTTGATCCTGCGACATACATCCCGGATGGATTTTGAGAGAGCGGCTCCGGAGGATTCGACGTTTTTGAACCCGCTCATATCCGAAAAGCGCCAAGAGCCCAAGGGTCTTGCCGCCCATCTAGCTCCTGCGGGTTATTTTAACCTTCCCGATTAAAAGGCAGAGAATTTCGAAGGAGTCAGACCATCCGCATCCGAAAAGCCTCTATACTCTGGCCCGTAGTTATGTCTTTTCTTCTGGGTGCTTTCATTCCAGCGGCCTCCTCTGCCAGGGAGCGGTTTCCTTCGGATTCTCTGCTCGAGGATGATGGGATTCCATGGGAAATTACAGCCAAGAGGCTCTCCTTTGATGTGGACAGGCAAGTTTATATTGCGGAAGGGGACGTGGTGATTTCAAAGCAGGACACGTCCCTGCATGCGCAGAGGGCTGTTTACGACAGGATGTCAGGCACAGCGGAGGTTTCGGGAGATGTCAGGATAGAGATCGGCAAGGACACCCTCAGGGGTGAACACGGGATTTTCGATCTCAACAAACAAACCGGCCGAATCACAAACGGTTCGGTTTTCCTGAGCGAGAACCACTACTACATTCAGGGCAAGGTCCTGGAAAAACTTGAGAAGGATACCTATCTGGTCAGGGAATGCCGGGTGACCACCTGTGACGGGGTTCACCCGGACTGGACCATCACGGGCTCGGAGGTAAGGGTGACGGTCGAAGGTTATGGAGAGGTGAAGCACGCTGCCTTTCGTATTCGTGGGCTGCCCATCCTATACGTTCCCTATATGCTTTTCCCGGCCAAAAGCAAGCGTCAAAGCGGGTTTCTTCCCCTCGGCCTGGGCTATTCCAGTTCCAATGGTTTCCTCACGGAGCTGCCCTTTTTCTGGGCCATATCGGATCAAACGGATGCAACGTTTTACCAGCAATATATGAGCAACCGGGGATATATGCAGGGGACCGAGTTTCGCTACCTTCTTGACGGGGATTCGAAGGGCATCTTCCTATTCGATATCCTTCCCGACGACCCCGAAGAAAAGGACCTGAACGATCCGGACGATGTGGGGATCAGTCCATTTTCGAGAACCAATCAGACCCGTTACTGGCTCAGGGGCAAGTCGGATCAGGATTTTCCCTTTGGACTCACGGCTCGTCTGGACTTGGATTTCGTGAGCGACCAGGATTACCTGCGAGAATTCCAGCAACGGCCCTACGGGTTCGATCTGAGAGCGGACTTAGCGGAAGAATTCGACCGGCCGGTGGAGGAGCGGTATTCCCCGACCCGCAGATCCGCTCTCAGACTCGGTGCGGATGGAGAAACCTACAGCCTTCAGGCACTGAGTTCCTACGAGGAGATGCCTGATGCCCCGGTCGAGGATACAACCCCTCAGCCCCTCGCAGCCTTGCGCTTCACTGAGTTGCCCAGGGCGATGATGAATTCCAGCTCTTTTCTTCTCTTTGATTCGAACTACGACTACATCTGGAGGGAGGCAGGATCGAATGGACATCGAATTGGCATGACTCCGCGATTCCTGTTTCCCCTGTGGATCGGCCCTCTCGGATTTGAGCCTTCCTTCCGCTACGATCTGATCGGGCAGTGGTACGACCAATTCCAGGAAGGTGCGGATCGTCAGTGGAAAACGGCCTACGAAGCGAAAGGGAGGCTCTCCTCCAATGTGGAGCGGACCTATGATCTCAAATGGAGAGACATGACCCGGGTGAAACACAGGATTTGGCCGAGCCTGACGTACCAGTACCGTGTGCTCCAGGACAGAGACAAATTGAGCCCGTGGTTTGAGCCCACGGACCAAGAGGGGGACCTGAATCGACTGATCCTGTCCCTTGAGAATTTCCTGGACGCCCGGTTGGAGCCCGGAAATGAGAGCGTGGTCTATCGCCAATGGGCCACCTTCACCCTCAGTCAGGGGTATGATCTTGGGGAAGCAAGGAGCAACAACGCCAAAAAGCAACCCTTCGAGCCCCTGACCGCCCTATTTATCGTCAGACCGCTCCACTACATTGATATTTTCAGCAAGGCGGCTTGGGATCACTACGAGGGGGAGTTCGCCTTTGCCGAGGTTTCCCTGGAGCTATCCGCCCCAAGGCCGGAGAGGGTTCACAGGGGAAGCGACGTTTTTAGAATCGATTATCGATACGAGAAGGATCTGGAAAGCTTAAGTGTGTCGCTGGATACCTACTTGGCCTACGGGTTTTCCGTGGGCGGCTCCCTGGACAGGGATTTGAGTTTGAAGGAGGACGTGACCAGCACATTCTGGCTGGGATACGAGAGGCAGTGCTGGGGCGTGCGCTTCGGGGCAAGAAAATCCGATGAGATCACCACCTTTGTGATGTCCTTCGACCTGCGAGGCTTGGGGGAAGTCAAGCCTTTCTGAAGTCCAATTTTTCACCCTTTGCCCCGGTCCCGGCCAAGTATCCGCCTTTTTTCCGGTGAAGGGCATCGTTTGCCCATTACGCGCGGCGCAGGCCGCATCCGGCTTTACGTTTATCCATAGCTTCGGTTCGAGTTTCCCGTTCCTCCTTCGGCCAGACGGTCCAGAATGAGGACCACTACCAGGCCCAAGAGCATCAGGGAGATTGCGGCCAGGAGCTCTCCATTCCACTGGGCGGGCAAGGTGTTGATCTGGACGAGGGGGACGATTTCTCCGTGCCGATCCACGAAACTTTCCACCGTTTTTTTCCAAGGCCAAACCTTCCTCATGGATCCCAGCATGAGCCCGGTGAGGATCGCAACCATGAGATCATGGTAGTTTCGAAGAAGCCATCCCAGAAGGCGCGAAAAAGCCGCAATTCCGACACAGGCTCCTGCGGCCACGGTGGCAAGTAGAAGAAAGTCCCTCTGATTCACGGCTTCCAGGACAACCTGGTATTTGCTAAGGAGCACCAGGATGAAGGATCCGGATATTCCCGGCAGAATCATGGCACAGATGGCGACGGCACCGCTTAAGAAAAGAAACCAGGGATCGTCGGGGGTGGAAACGGGGACAAGCCCCACGAGAAAGTAGGTTCCCGTAATCCCGGCGATCAAGGAAATCCATGTAGAAAGCCTCCACGTCTCAATCCGGCGACTCACGGTGATCACAGAGGCTAAAATAAGGCCCAGGAAGAAAGACCAGATGAGAACAGGTTTGTTTTGGAGCATCCAGCCGAGAACACTTGCCAGGCTGAATATGGCCGTAAGAATACCCAGTCCCAGGGGGAGGAGAAACTTCCAGGAAATATGGCGGAACAACTGGCGTCCCTGCCAGGTGAAGAGGAGCATTAGACTTTTCAGGTCAAAGGACTTTATGGCAGCGATCAGCTCTTCATAAATTCCCAAAATAAAAGCCATTGTGCCGCCCGAAACTCCGGGGACCACGTCGGCCGCCCCCATGCAGAAGCCTTTGGCAGCCAGGAGGATATAATCACGAAAGGTTCTTGACTTCGATAAATGAGAGCGGTTTTCTTCCATGGCATTTTCCCATAAATCGGCTATCGGGGATCAGCGGGTAGTTGAGTTCCCGCTCGATTTTTGGTTTCCTTATCAAATGGAAATCGGATTTAGCAAGGGTAAAGTTCGGTCGCCGGCAAGCTTGACACGATTCCACCGTTCATCTATATTCCAGATGGTGCGCCGCAAAGGACCCAGAAAAAAACTGCCTTTCGGAATCTCCCATGAGGAGGCGGCTCCGGCCGGTTCCAAGCGAAAACGAAACAGATTCTCTGGACCTGTTTCGCATCGACTCATTGAATTTACCGTTCCCATGGTATTACCGCGGCGGTGAACCGTACTCTTTAGGATGGAGGCGATCCATGAAGACAAGGATAGGTGTCCTATCAGCGGGGGGCGATTGCCCGGGTATCAACAGTGCCATTCACTGGCTGGTCTATTCTGCTCTGGACAAGGATCTTGTCCCCTCGCGCGGGATGATGTTCGAAATCCTTGGGATTCTCGACGGATGGAAGGGGCTTATGGAGCTTAAACCTGAGAGCAAAGAAAGCCTCAAGCAGTGGACCCTGCCGTTGGATATGAACACGGTGAGAACCTGGGATAGATACGGTGGGACAAGGCTTGGAACGAGCCGCACGAATCCATTCGACCCCAAAAAGGATCGATCTGAGGAGGTGCTCCGCAATTATGAGAAGCTCGGTTTAGAAGCTCTGGTGGTCATTGGCGGCTTTGACAGCCTGGGTGTGGCCTACGATCTTTACAAAAAGGGGATGAAGGTCGTGGGAATTCCCAAAACCATCGACAGGGACCTCGGCGAGACGGATTACACGCTGGGATTTGACTCCGCTGTAAACATCATCACCTTCGACGTGGACAGACTGCGCATCACTGCCGGTTCCCACAGCCGGATCTTCGTCGTGGAATGCATGGGAAGGAAGGCCGGGTGGTTGGCCTTGGAATCCGGGGAGGCCTCGGGGGTGTCCATCATCCTGATCCCCGAACATGATTTTGTGCTGGAGCGGGTGGTGGAGATCCTGAAGATGAGGAAGAAATCCCTGGAGCGTTACAGCATTGTCTTGGTTTCCGAAGGGGCGAAGCCCAGGGGCATGGATGAGGTTCTCGAGCAACGAGGCAGGGACGGCTTCGGACGTTCCTATCTGGGAGGAATCGGGGGGTTTCTGGCAGAGGAGATCCAGAAACATACCAATATGGAAGTGAGATATGTGGCGCTGCGCCATCTTCAGAGGGGAGGGGCTCCGACGGCCTATGATCGGCGCATGGGCAGAAAATTCGGAGTTGCGGCTATCGACATGATTGTGAATGAAGACTTTGGTCGTATGGTCAGCCTGAGGCACGGAACCATTATGACCGTGCCTTTGAAAAAGGCGCTGGAGAAGGTGAATTTGGTGGATGTGGAAAAATATTACAATACCAAGGACTACAAAACATTGGATCAAATTCTTTAGGAGTTTTGTGACCCGGGAAAAATCTTTCCGGGATTGAGAATCCCCCTCGGATCAAAGGCCTTCTTGATTCGAGCCATGAGTTCGAGTCCGGCCCGGCCAATTTCCATTTCCAAATAGGGCGCCTTGGTGATGCCTATGCCGTGCTCCCCGGATATCGTCCCTCCCATCTCAAGCACCTTTTCAAAGAGCTCTTTAACCAGCGTATTTGCTTTTTGCAAATCCTGAGATTTGTTTTTGTCGAGCATGACGTTCACATGGATATTCCCGTCGCCTGCATGTCCGAAAGCCGGGATAGGCAATCCATAGCGGCTTCCCAATTCCCCCAGGTAGTCCACCAATTCGCCCATTTTAGTTCGGGGGACGACGATGTCCTCGCTGATCTTATGGGGTTTGAGCTTGTACAAGGACGGAGAAGCTTTCCTCCTGGCCTCCCACAGTCTCTCAGCTTCCTGTTCTGTGGATGCGGTTTCGAACCGATAAGCACCCCCAAGGGAACATATTCTGCGGACCTTTTCCGTTTCGTGGTTCAAAAAAATCTCCCTTCCATCCAACTCAATCAGGAGCATGGCACCGACTTCGGCGGGTATGGAAAGGTTCATCTCCTCCCTGACACAATCAAGGCAGAGTCTGTCCAGCAGCTCCAAAATCGTGGGGGTAATTTTCTCCCGGATCATGTGGGAGACGGTTGTGACGGCCGAAGAGACGTCCGGGAAAAAGGCCGTCATGGTTTTCTTACTCTCAGGCTTGGGGAGCAACCGGACGGTGATGGCCGTGATCACGGCCAGGGTGCCTTCGGAGCCTATCAGCAGGCGGGTTAAATCATATCCCACCACGCCTTTCATGGTTTCCACGCCGGTCTTCAGGATTTCCCCCGTGGGCAGGACAACGGTGAGGCCCAGCACATAGTCTCGTGTCACACCATATTTGACGGTCCTCAGTCCGCCTGCGCACTCGGCCAGGTTTCCTCCCATGGTGGAGACGTTCAAGCTGGCGGGATCCGGGGGATAGAAGAGCCCTATTTTTTCAACGGCTTCTTGGAGGTGAGCGGTAATGACGCCCGGCTCCACTTTTGCGATCAGGTTGTCCTGATCAATGAGGAGGATCCGGTCAAAACGGTTCATGGACAGAACAAGTCCCCCCTTCACAGGGAGAGCTCCTCCGCTCATTCCACTTCCTGCGCCTCTGGGAATGACGGGAAATCCCGTATGCGTGGCCAAACGCAGGATTTGAGAAACCTGTTCGTTGTTTTTAGGAGAAGCGACGGCGTCTGGAAAGAACTGAAGTTTGGTGCCGTCGGAAGCATACTCTCTCAACGCATCGCGGTCGGTGATGAGGTGCTCTGCTCCGACGATCCGGCATAGTTGTTCTACGATATTCCCCTGGATCATGGGCTTATGGGCGTGCGACTCTTCAGGGCGCGTTCGATGGTCATGCGGTCCATGTATTTCAAATCTCCTCCCATGGGCACGCCCAGGGCGATCCGCGTCACCTTTAAGTCCGCTTTTTTATTGGATAAAAGCTTAAATAGAAAGGATGCGGTTGCCTCTCCTTCTGTGGTGGGATTGGTGGCAAGGATCACTTCCTTGATCCCCTCTGCATCAATTCTTTCGAGAAGCTCACCGATTCTGAGATTTTCCGGCCCAATGCCGTCCAAGGGAGAAAGAACGCCATGAAGCACATGGTATCTTCCCTTGAAGGACCCGCATTCTTCCAAGGCCAGCTGATCCGAAGGGGTTTCCACCACGCAGATCGTACCGTCGGCACGGTCTTGATTCCGGCAAATGGAGCAAGGATTTTCGTCCGTGAGATTGAAGCAAATGGAGCAGGATTGAATTTTCTCCTTGACTTCAAGCAAACTCCTGGCCAGCCTTTCCGCCACTTCCTTGTCGCTTCTCAGGACGTAGAGGGCCATTCTGGTCGCTGATTTTTGTCCGATTCCAGGCAGTCTGGAAAACTGTTCAATGAGTTTTTCGAGAGACGGTGGATAGATCCCCATGGCTTTGTATCTAAAAGAGAGCTGGGAGACCGGGAATGTTCATCCCTTTTGTCAATTTCCCCATTTCCTCGTTCACCATGTCTTTGGCCTTGGATAAAGCGTCATTCGCTGCCGCCAGGATCAGGTCCTGGAGCATCTCCGCTTCAGCCGGGTCAATGACTTCACGATCAATTTGAATGGATAAGATTTCTTGTTTGCCGTTTGCCGTCACGGTGACCATGCCGCCTCCCGAAGAGGCTACCACCGTCCTGTTGCCAAGCTCCTCCTGCAACTTTGCCATTTTCGACTGGAACTGCTGGGCCTGTTTCAGGATTTGGGTCATGTTGGGGCCTTTCATGGGCTGTCCTCCTCTTGTTCGCTTCTCTTCGCTGTCACATGATTTTCCGCTTTTGCTTTCTCGATTTCACCCTGAAACATCTTCAGAATCTCTTGAACAGGAGCGGGGAGGTCCGAGGAATCGTCTTTTGCGACTTCTGATCCGGATGGCGGCGTCATTGAAAGAGGACTCTGCTGATTCGCCACAATTTTGATCCGGATGTTTCTCCGCCAGAAATCCCGGGAGTAGCTGCTGAGCTGTCGGAATACCTCAGGGTCATCCAGATATGTTGAGGAAAAAGACTGCTGGCTCTTGGAGATTTGCAGCGTGGATTCCGTGAAGGAGACCGGATGGCAATCCTTAAGAACATTATATATGGGTTTACTTCGGGATGAAAGAAACTTCAAGAAATCCTCCCAGCCCGATGAGATCGGGTCAGTCGTGTTCTTGTCTTCCAGCCGGTCGCTATCCGCACTCTCCACTTCGAGGGCTGCGCCGGGATTTTCTGCGCGCGTGCACGGGCTCCCCAGGAGTTTTTTTTCCAGGGATTCGATCCTTGTCAAAAGTTCTTTGAAGGAAAGAAAATCCCCCAATTGGCATAGCTTAATCACGGTCGTTTCCAAAATCAAGCGGGGGTGGGAAGCGAATCTCAAGTCTTGTTCCCGGTGTATGAGAAAGTTGAGGATGGTCTGAAGCTTCTCCTGCCCCGCCACATGAACCTGGCGCGCCGCTTCTTCCCTTTCGCTTTCGCTCATCTCGATCATATCGCTGTCGGGTGCAATCTTACAAATCAGTAAATTCCTGAACTGGTCCATCAGGCCGCGGTAAAACTCCTTGATGTCATATCCATAGTTGTAAAGCCGGTCGATAATTTCGAGACACTGCCGACTGGAACCCTCGATGATGGCTTGTGATAACTGAAAAACGGTTTCCCTGTCAATGATGCCGAGGATTTCTGTCACATCTGCATCCGCTACTTTTGTGCCGGTAGAAGAAACAACTTGGTCCAACAGGCTCTCGGCGTCTCGCATACTCCCTTCAGATTGTTTTGCGATCAGCGCCAGTCCCGCTTTGCTGATTTCGATCCCTTCTCCCTTGGTGATTTTTTCCAGGTGGTCGATGATCTTAGCGGGAGGGATCCTTTTGAAGTCGAATCTCTGGCATCGGGAAAGAATGGTGACCGGCACTTTGTGAGGCTCAGTGGTTGCAAAAATGAATTTCACATGGCTTGGAGGTTCTTCCAATGTTTTGAGGAGAGCGTTGAACGCCGGGAGCGTCAGCATGTGCACTTCATCAATGATATAAATGCGGTATTTACCCGATGCAGGCATGTACCTGACATTTTCCCTCAGTTCCCTGATTTCGTCAATGCCGCGATTGGAGGCGCCGTCGATTTCCTGAACGTCTACCGAGGACCCGCTGATGATTTCCGTGCAAGACGGGCATCGATTGCAGGGAATCCCTTCTCCTCCAAACTCGCAGTTCATGGTTTTTGCCAGGATTCTGGCAACGGAGGTCTTGCCCACGCCTCTCGATCCGCTGAAAAGATAGGCATGGGCCACCCTGTCGGTCTTGATGGCGTTCATGAGCGTCTGCGTGATATGTTCCTGGCCGATTACGTCCTGAAACACCTGTGGACGCCATTTCCTGGCTAAGACTTCATAAGTCATGTTCGGCTCTTTTCCCTTTCTTTCTTATCGGCCGTTGCTTTTCCCTGTCTCTCGGAGCCGTTCCAATACCATAAAATCAGATCGCAGACCCTCGCCGTCTCACCCGGCGGCCCAGGGACTGGACGATGGAGAAAATTGGTTTCTATTCTCGCATGCAGCCGCGCCCAGTCATTGATGGAACGGACCGAGGGAGGAGAAAAGTGGGAGGATCATTGGCTTTGGCCGCACGGCCTATGAATGGCGGAGAGAGAGGGATTCGAACCCTCGGTACCGCTTTTGGCGGCACACGCGATTTCCAGTCGCGCTCCTTCGGCCAGCTCGGACATCTCTCCGCAGCGGACGATTTCGCTTGCCCTCCCCGGTGCTGCAAGCAAATCTCCAGGGGGGATGCGAAGGGAAAAAATTTTTGGCGGAGAGGGTGGGATTCGAACCCACGTGCCCCGCTTTTCACGGGACAAGTCGATTTCGAGTCGACCCCGTTACGACCACTTCGGTACCTCTCCCTATCGGCTACGCAGTCTTCCTTCTGCGAACCCGGAAGAAATCCTGCAACAAGGCCAGGCACTCCCTTTCCATGATTCCCGACGTGACCTCAATCCTGTGGTTGAGGGCTTCCTCGGCAGCCAGATTGTATAGCGAACCTGCTGCACCCGCTTTCGGGTCGGCGGCACCAAATGCCAAACGGGCGATGCGGGAATGGATCGCAGCGCCCATGCACATGAGACATGGTTCCAAAGTAACGACCAGCAAGGCATTGTAGAGGCGGTAGTTCTGATAGAATGAAGCCGCCTGTCTCATGACCAAGATCTCGGCGTGCGCTGTCGGATCTTTCAGCGATATGGGCTTGTTGTGGGCTCTGGCTATCATTTGACCGTCCGGAGCTGCTAAGACCGCTCCGATCGGAACTTCTCCCTCCAAAAGACCCTTCTCCGCTTCCTCCAATGCCAGACCCATGAGATGGTAAAGATCCGCTTCCATCTTTCATTTTTACCATATTGTGTTTTTGACCGTCAACCGATAGTTTTTCTGATGCCTCCCTTCGATCCCCGGTCCAAAGAGGAGGAATTTGCTTGCCGTCCGGCGAGAAGGCGTTATAAAATAGTTAATGTTTATCATAGATTACTCGGTTGTTCTTTCCATCGTTTCAGGCCTGCTCAACCATGCATCCAGCGAGAAACACTCAGGGCCTATGGAAATCCATGATCGGGTCATCCCATGAACAAACCATGAACTGGCATCACATCGACAATCGAGAACAGATCGTGTCGGTCATGAAGGCCTTGATTTCAAGAAATACGGAAATTAGGGTCCGGCTGCGGGGAGAGGCCCTTCCTTTCAGCTCTAAAATTACGCGCATTCGTCCGGGGAGCAAGTCAAAGGCTCCCGGCGTTACCGGGCGATTGCGTCCTCTTCTGGTGATGGAAAGATTGAATCCGGAAAGAGGAAACATGTTGATTGAGTCTTCCCAAAAGGTGATTGTGGATGCGATCATAGGGACCAGGGCCTTGCGGTTCGATTCCCTTTACGCGGGGATGAGCAATGTCCATCCTTATGTCGGTATCTTGGTTTTTTTCCCGGATCGATTAAGGATTGCGGAGATTCGGAGAGAAGAGAGAGTCCCTGTCCGGGTTTCCGACTTTATTTCCGTTCAGTTCGTCCCAGGAAAGGGGCCTATTTCGGACAAATTGTTCAGGCTCGATGTTCTCAATTATTCCGGGCATGGCCTGGGTATTCTCATTCCTGAACCGGCTTTCGACCTGCTGCGGTACTTGAAACGCGGGGACAAGATCCGGGATATGTTCCTTTTCTCCAAATGGGCTATGCTCAAGATGGATGTGACCGTCAGGCATATCTCGAAGATTCAGGAGGGAGATCATAAAGGACAGTACGTGATCGGCGTCGAATCGGAGGAGATGATCGGGCTTTCCAAGAAGCCCGGCCAGGGTTAGTTTATGGGAAAAACTCCATCCACGCGTGAATCCCGGCGGCTTGTTTTGAGGCCTTGGCTATGGAGAAGGTCCAAATGGCAGAGATTTGTAATCGGGGTGTAAGTTTGCAGGATCAAGTTCCTTTCGGGTTCCATATCCTCAGCGAGGAAGAGATAGGTCGCGAAAAGGAAAAGGCGAGAAAGCTGAAGCGTACCCATTGGTGGGAGAGAAAGATCCGATCCGGGGCGTGTCATTATTGTGGCCGCATCGTGGGCCGAGGCCAATTGACCATGGACCATCTGATCCCTCTTATCCGCGGGGGCAGGAGCAAGAAGGGAAATCTCGTTCCCGCATGCAAGGAATGTAACAACAAGAAAAAGTATCTTTTGCCCGTGGAGTGGGAACAATACTTGAAAAGGCTAGCCCGTACCTCCGAAGATCTTTGAGGCTCATGTTTTGGCCACTTCGACCTTGGTGCCGATGATTTCCTCCGTATCTGACTGCAAACGGTCGGATGCCCGGCCTAAATTCACGGCGATTTCCAGATAATTGGAACTACCGATCAGGGCCAGTGGTTCTCCTGCTGGAACCGATGCATAGGTTTTTCTTAATCCTTCAATCATCAAGTTTTTCACCTTTATGGAAGGACGAGCGCTTCCCAGGAATCGAGCCAGATTCTCCTGTCCGATATTGGTGACAAGATTTCCGAAGTGGTCCACCCGAACGACTTCTCCCACCAGGATATTGCCTTTTTCTCGCGGCCTCGGGCGATGAAGCGGGACAGGGTCGGTAATGATCTGTCCCATTTTCGAGGGGTCTACGCCCCGGCACAGGTGCGCGGCCACAGGGGCAAATATGTCCCGCCCGTGAAACGTATAGCTCAAACGGGGAAGAAAGTACTTTGTCTCGGTGAGATGGATGATCTTCGGGGGTTGATGGGGTCTGACAAGAGGCCAGAACAGACCATTGTCAGGACCCACGAAAAAGTGGTCTTCCGTCATAAGAAGAATCGGCCGCCTTTGACCGCCCACTCCAGGGTCAATCACCCCAACATGAACGGTGCCCTTGGGAAAAAAGGGATAAGCCTCTTGGATGACGCCTGCGGCGTGCAGGATGGAGCCTGCTTTGATCTGGTGAGAGATATCCACCACAACAGCCTCTGGGTGAATCGAGAGGATGACTCCTTTCATCGTGCCCACATAAGGGTCGGACAGTCCGAAATCCGTCGTAAGCGTAATCACACCAATGGCGTTCATGTTCAATTCTCCATCAGCTCCAAAATCCTATGGGCCTGTTTGACGTCATTTAGCGGATCAGACCTTCGCTGCGCTTGTTGAATTCCGGACGAATCGGGCAAGGGGCTGCCGATTGGTTAAATCTCAAAAAAAGCGAACCGTCGTCATTGAAACCATCCGCTTCCCCTGCTGGGCACTAGAGCGGCAGACATTCATCATGGCAGGCTCAATGTAGCGAAGGCATCGATTTAAGTCAAGTTACCGGGGGCTGCAAAAAGGGAGACCTGAGAAAAACCCCTTCCCATTTAGTTTCCCTTGCCATGGATCACTTTTTTGTTTTATGGATGAAAAAGGCGAACTTTCGGACTGGAAAGGAAAGAGGATGATCCCCAAAGAGGAGATTGTCTCCGAGCCAAGGAGGGAAAATGAAGGTTTCAAAAGGTCATCAGATTGAAGAACTTACTGGATTTGCCATGGAGGTCATGCGTGTTACGGGTGAGAAAGCCCTCTCCTACTACGGAAGAGGCAGAGCCGGTTTGAAATTCGACGAGGCTCTGATCACGGAGGCGGAGCTACAGCTGACAGAACTTTTCCGGGAGCAGCTTCAGGCTCGTTTCCCCGGACACCAGATCAATGGATCCATTCAAAAGGATGGGGGATACAGTCACGAGGGCAGGAGGTATTTGTGGATCTACGATCCATTGGACGGGGTTGCCAATTTCCAGGCTGGTATTCCTATTTGGGGGACCTCCCTGGCTCTTGTTGAGAATTTCTGGCCGATTTTCGGCCTCTTTTATATGCCCTCCACTGGTGACCTCTTTTACGCTAAAGCGGGGGGAGGGGCTTTCTGGGGCCAAAAGGAAATCCATGTCTCCACGCAGGAAACTGTAAACGACGAGAGCGTTCTTCTGACCTATTCGCGCTTTCACCAGCAATATCGTTGCACTTTTCCCGGGAAGATTCGCAGCCTGGGATGCACTGCCGCTCACGTGTGTTACGTGGCGATGGGATGCGCTGAAGCGGCGGTCCTTTCCAACGAATCCTATCAGGGGCTGGCCGCAGCAAGGCTCATCATTGAAGCGGCCGGGGGACAAATCTACAAAATGAGCGGAAGCGAGTTTTCTCTGGACGACTACATGGACGGGCAGCGCCTGGATGAACATCTCCTGGTGACGGCTGCCGGTGGTTACTCACGGGTTCGAAGATACGTGAAAGAGATCTCCTAGCCCCACGGATCCGTGACGGCCCTTCGCCTTCGGAACTCTGGAATTTTCCTGTGGTAAAGCAAGGTTGAAAATGATAAGAAAAGATTACGTGGGAATCGGATAATGGACCCACGGACACCGGGTGAATGGAGTGATGGTCTATGGAGAAAATCCCAATCACAAGGGCTGGGCTTGAGAAGTTGAGGGAAGAGTTGAGTTACCTCATGAACGTGGAGAGGCCTAAAAACATTCAGGCCATAGCAGAAGCGCGGAGTCACGGGGATATCAACGAAAACGCGGAATACCAGGCGGCCAAGGAAAAACAATCTTTTATCGAGGGCAAAATCAGCGAGTTGCAGGCTACGTTGGGCAGGGCTGAAGTGATTGATGTGGACGACGGGCCCGCAGACCATGTGGTTTTCGGTCGGACGGTTTTGCTGTGTAACGTGGAAACGGATGAAGAGGTCTCCTATCAACTGCTTGGACCCTATGAGTCAGATCCCGAAAAGGGCAAGATATCGGTGAATTCTCCCCTGGGTCAGGCATTGATCGGCCGCGTTGAGGGTGACTGGATAAGGGTCAAGACCCCACGAGGAATCCAGGAATTTGAAATCCTGGAGATCCGCTAGCGCTTATCCGGAAATGTAGAAGGTTGAGGGGTGCAGGGCAGTTCAGCCTTCGAATAGTTGAATCCGCGACCCGGAGAGAAAAGAGAGCGCGTGGCCAATGCGGGTGCCTGTTCGAATTTTCATCCATGGTCTTGAGAGCAGCAGTAAGGGCACGAAGGGAGTTTTCTTCAGGCAGAGATACCCCGAGATGATGGTTCCCGATTTTTCCGGAGACCTTCAAACGAGGATGAAGAAGCTCCGAGAAATGCTCTCCCACAGGACGGATATCATCCTGGTGGGCTCGAGCTTCGGTGGATTGATGGCTGCGCTTTTTGCCTTGGAAAACGAATCCAGGGTGTCAAAGCTGATCCTCCTCGCCCCGGCCATTCATCTCATGGAAACGAGGGCTGAAAAGAGCAAAACCATCTCCGTACCCACGTGGATCTATCATGGAAAGGAGGACCAGTTCATTTCTTTGACCCGCGTGGAGACTGTCGCCAGAGAAATATTCACCAATCTCTCTTTTTATGCGGTCAATGACGATCACTACCTCCACGGGACTTTCAAGACGATCGACTGGGACGCTTTTCTGGGTTAGGTTTTTCCCGGGCAGGGCCTTCCCCCCCATCGGTCGCCTCCGAAAAGAGCCCTTCTCTCAGAACTTCGCCCCGCGTGCTGATGACCACCTCCTTGAGGGGGATTTTTTCCCCGGCTGAAGTCATGGCCCTTTTCAAGATCACGGGAAGACCGGAACAGCATGGAACCTCCATGACAAGAGCGGTGACGCTCTTGATTTCGGCGATCCTGAAAATATCGGCGAACTTCTCAATATAGGCTCTAACATCATCGAATTTGGGACACCCCACCATGACCACCTTCCCCGGCAAGAAATCCTCATGAAATCCACGGTAGGCTAGGGGTACGCAGTCCGCAACGACCAGCAGGTCTGCTCCCTTGAGAAAGGGCGCGGTAGGCGGCACCAGGTTGATCTGCACCGGCCACTGATTCAACCGAGACCCGGGGATGTGCTGCGCTTTCCTGTCCGACTTCCTGCCGTCTGAAGCGTCAGGTAGGAAGGTCTGAATGCGCGCGGATGGGCAGCCGCCGGCAAAAGCCGTATCCCTTTGTTCCTGATACGCTTCTCCTTGACTCAGATGTTCCTCCACTGCCTTTTCATCAAAATCGTCTGCAACTCTCTCCACAATCCTGAGGGCACCCCACGGGCACTCCCCGAGGCAGGCCCCCAGACCGTCACAATACCTTTCAGCGGCAAGTCTGGCTTTACCGCCGATGACCTCAATGGCTCCCTCTGCGCAGGAAGGGACGCACTGCCCGCAACCATCGCAGAGTTCCTCGTCAATTTCGACTATCCTCCGCAAAAGTTTCATAGCCTTCTCCTCTTTTCAATTTTCGGATTCAAAGAAGATTTTTTCCAGATTTTGTTTCCTATGATAAAGCATCTGAAGTCATTTTCCTTGACTTAAATCAAAACCCGGGCGTTTTTGTGATCCCCATGGGGGACCTTTCATGCGCACGGCCGGGATCCTCCGCTGCAACTGGCTCGAAGAGCGGCACGCTGCCGTTTTGCTCCGGGAAGCACAGGGCGAAATATCCACAGATCCATTGTTCGTTTTCTAAGGGTTGCCAAAATGGATGATTTGATATAAATTTTAATTGGATTTGAAAATCCTGTAGGTGTATGTTAAGTTTAACGACGGAAGACGCTTCCTTGTTCAATGGATCACCCGGCCAAGGTTTGGAACCTACAGAGCCTGCCTTGCGCTGGCCTTCAAAACGATAGAGTTCTCCTTTAAGACCTGAAGGTGACCGAAGGTTCAGGGCTGATCCTATTTCGCCGGAAGCTTAGCGGACACAGGGTTCGATGGGACAGAGGAGGCGCGCAAGGAAGCCGTTTCTGATATTGGCCGACCTGGAGTCCGGAAAATTTAGGCAAGCATGAGGCAGGTGAAGTATGAAAGTCATCGTTCATAATAATCAGATAGAAAAAGCGATTAAAGACCTCAAGAAAAAGCTCTCTCAGGAGGGGTTTTTTTCCGAAATCAAAGAAAGACGCTTTTACGAAAAGCCCAGTGTGCAGAAGAAGAAGAAGCAGGCAAAAGCGGAAAAAAGACGTCGCAAAACCATGAAGAAGTTCTCCTGAACGTTCCTTCCTCCATGGACTGCAATGAAGTTACACGCGAGGCGGTCAGCCGGAAAGGGTACGTGAGCTGATTTCATGGCCATTGGTGGAAGCGGGGCAAGGAATTGGAACCACGCCAGACAAGAGCTATTCCCGATATCCTTCCGGCACGGGATGTCCATCCACATAAACCCGCATTTTCTCATCCAGCCCGAAACGGCCTCTGGCGATCATTTCGATGGTGCGGGGAAGAATTTTCCAGTCCCCCAGTTCCTTAAGGCGGTCCTGATGCTCTTTCACGACGGTGAGGAGCCTGCGGTGATTTTTTTTCAGCTTTTCAAGCGGCTCAGGCAGCAAGACAGGAAGGGGCTTTGATACCATCAACAGCGGGCCCGTATCCACCCCTTCATCCGTCCAGAGGGTGGAGGCGCGTAAGGCGGACTCCCCGGCGACGATGGCGTCATAGACCGCATGATCCCCCACATATTTTCTCCTTCCATCGGGCAGGGAAAGAGAAAGGTCTGCGGGGTGAACGTTGACGCACCGCTTAAGGGTGGTATAGCTCATGTATCCGCCCAGGGCGATCACATCAATTTCAAAGGCCTCCACCAGCTTCTTGGCCACAAGGTCGTACTCGACTCTTGCGGCCAGACCTTCCGGAGTGGTGACCCCCCTTTTTAATCCTCCCAAAAGATGAAAGGCTCGGATGTCGTAGCTGAAGTAAGGAAGGCCGTGCTCAAAAGCGATTTTCTCGCCGGCGCTTTGGCCGTCGGAACGATCGCTGTAAATGAAGGCCACCCGAAAGGGAGATTTTCCTTCGTTCGCTTTCAGGTCCTTCTCCAACTGGATCAACTTCAGGATATTTGAGCCCGTACCGGACATGAACGCGGCCACGTGCATGGATCTTGCGGCCTTGATCGGGTCAAAAATGGCGTTGATTGGCATGAGAGCAAACCTCGCTTTAATTGAATTTGAATGAGGGCCTCAAGGGGAGTCGTCTTGAAACCCCGCCGGCCGTGGGTTCAATTGCCCTTTCCCCGTTGTCATCCTTCAACCTTTGCATTATAGTGCGGCATCATGAACCCTGGTTAGGGTCCATTTCTAGCCCTTTAGAGAGGGCGAATCAAGGTGGAAAATGATGTTCCCGGATGTCTTGCTCATCAGGCCCGGTGCCATTGGAGATACCCTGATGTTGCTGCCCGCCCTGGTGGGCCTTTCCGGACAGGCGACCGTTACCCTCGTGGGCAGGCAACCCGGCCTTGGTTTTGTCCAGGAGCATGTGCATCGAGTGATGGATTTTGAAGAGGCCCGCTGGCACAGGCTGTTTTTGAAAAAGCCGGAAGGCAGGCCCTTGCCGGTTTCTTCAACGGACCTGGTGGTGGGATTTTTCACCGACGCTGACGGCTCGATTCGCCGCAATCTGAAGTATTATTTTCCCCGGGCGCCTCGCTTTGTTTTCCCTTCCCTGCCACCCGAAGGAGTTTCTGTTCATGTGGCCAGATATCTCTGCGATTGCCTGGTCCGAGCGGGCCTTCCCATCAACGCGGACAAATCCATGGAAGCTGCTTCAAGGATCGCTCTTCTCGGCGGGTCAGAGCCGGTCGGCAGGAGGGATTGGATCCTGATCCATCCGGGCTCCGGGGATCCCAGGAAGAATCATCCACCCGAGTTTTGGCTTGAGGTTTTCGCCTCGCTTTGTGACAGAGAAATCCCTCGCGGGTTCAGATGTGGCTTGCTGCTCGGTCCAGCGGAAGAACGCCTGTGTGCCCACTTCCAGGGGAAAATCCAATCCACGAAAGGCGTGGTTCACTTCTGTCCGGAAAAAGATGAGCTTACCGCGCTTCTCAGGAAGGCGGCCATATACCTCGGTCATGACAGCGGCGTGACCCACTTGGCGGGGCTGCTGGGAATTCCCACAGTGGTCCTCTTCAAGGGGAGTGATGTTGTCCGATGGAGGCCCCTGGGACCAAGGGTGCATGCCATGGAAGCGGCAATGGATTCCGCTCTGCTTTTCCGCAAACTCCTTGAAGCTTCCCGTTCAATTCTCTCCGGCTCCGGATAGACGATTGCCGGCCGCATAGGGTCGGGCAATTTTCCCCCCTGGTTTTGTCTTGTCATGGATAGGGGAATCTTGTACTGTCGAGAAAAAGTGAGAAAGGATTTTGAACAGGGTCAGGTGCCTCTAAGAATTTGGAGGGGTCTTTCAAGGGATTCTTACGTCAGGAGGCAAGAATGGAAGAGATCGAAGCAGTGGGTGGGCGGGAGATTTTGGATTCGAGAGGCAACCCCACCGTGGAGGTGGAAGTGCTTCTCAGTGACGGTGGCTTCGGACGCGCGGCCGTGCCCTCCGGGGCCTCCACAGGGGAGTACGAGGCTGTGGAGTTGCGGGACGACGCGAAGGATCGATATGCAGGAAAGGGAGTAGAGCTGGCAGTGCGAAACGTCAATGAGGTCATTGCCCCTGCGATTATCGGTATGGACGCCACCGATCAGCGCCTGATCGATAAGACGCTGATCGAGCTGGATGGAACCAATAACAAGTCAAAACTCGGGGCAAATGCCATCCTGGGTGTCTCTCTGGCGGTTGCCAGGGCGGCGGCCGATTCCCTATTCCTGCCCCTGTATCGGTACATCGGAGGAACGAACGCATGCCGCCTTCCCATGCCCATGATGAATATCGTCAATGGGGGGCTCCATGCGGCGAACAACGTGGACCTTCAGGAGTTCATGATCATGCCCGTGGGGGGGAAGACTTTTAAAGATGCCCTGAGAATTGGCGCAGAAGTCTTCCACAGCCTGGCCGGAGTATTGAAAGAAAAAGGAATGTCCACCGCCGTGGGAGACGAAGGGGGCTTCGCGCCGGATCTTAAATCCAATGCGGAGGCCGTGGAAATTATCCTGAAAGGGATTGAGAAAGCGGGCTACGAGCCGGCCAGGGATGTGTTGCTGGCCCTGGATCCCGCCTCCTCGTCCTTTTACAGGGACGGAATGTATGTATTTTTTAAATCGGATCAATCCAAGCGGAGCGGCCTGGAAATGATCGATTTCTATGTGGACTGGGTTGATCGATACCCGATTTTTTCCATAGAGGATGGCCTTGCGGAAGACGACTGGGAGCATTGGAAGGAAATGACGGCGAGACTCGGCAACCGCATCCAGATCGTGGGTGACGACCTGCTTGTCACCAACACGGAGCGAATCGCCAAGGGCATTGAACAAAAGTCCGCAAATGCGGTTTTGATCAAGCTCAACCAGATCGGAACGCTCACGGAAACGCTGGAGGCTATCCAATTGGCCCATAGAGCGGGATGGAATGCGATCATTTCTCATCGATCGGGGGAGACAGAGGATACGTTCATCTCCGACCTTGCCGTGGCTGCCGGAACGGGCCAGATCAAAACGGGCTCGCTTTGCCGCTCGGAGCGAATTTGTAAGTACAACCAGCTCCTGAGAATCGAAGAAGAGCTGGGGGATGCGGCCGAGTTCGGATGGGGGAAATAACCGGTCACCGATGGGCCCGGCAAAGCCCTGGGGGCTTCGCCGTCAATAGACCGATTAGGGGGGGATTTTTATGCCGTACGATCCAAACAAAGATGAGTTTCTACAGGCCTGGGAGAATGATGAGACGGGCCTGATCGTTGGGCTTTATCGCTATGAAAAAGGGGAACCGAAACTGCAGATCGGGCCCAGGAGCTACACCAGGCGGGACGGGACTAAAGGAAACACGAAAGCAGGTCGCCTGACCATTGCTGATGTCCTCTGGCTTGAAGAAATCTTGGGAGAAGTCACCGAAAAGATGAATGAACTTTACCTGAAGGAAAGCTGACTTCGGAAAAGAAACGGCGATAAACCCATATGCGTTTCCGGGCAATGAAGTTTGATTCATCTTCTTCAGAAAAGAAAGGAGCGTTGAAATGTCCATATTTCAGAAAAGGGCTCTATCCGAGATCAGAAAGAAAGAGTCCTCCTGGGAGGAGGCCTCCGGTATAGGGAAATCCCCGCGGGTTATGACTGACGGAGAGATCGAAGTCAAAGCCGTTTACACCCCTTCGGACATTTCGGATTTTGACTATCTCGGCGATCTAGGCTTCCCCGGGCAATATCCTTACACGAGAGGACCCTACCCGGAAATGTGGAGGCACAAGCCCTGGAGATACAGTGTCTTCACCGGTTTCGGAAGCGCGGAGGATACCCATGAGCGATGGAAGTTCCTCTATGAGACCGGACAGAGGAACTTCAGTGTTCTTCCCGACCTTCCCACCCATATGGGGTTGGACTCGGATCACCCATTGGCCCTGGAGGAAGTGGGTAGAGTGGGTCTGGCCATCGATTCCTTGAAAGACTTTGAAATCCTGTTCGATGGCCTGCCGGTGGAGGAAGCCCTTTTCAGCTGCAATGAGGAGACGTTGGCCTCCGTCGTCATGGCGTTTTTCATCGCAATGGCCGAGAAGCGGGGGATTCCCCTATCGAATCTCAAGGGAGCCATCTCCAATGACCCCCTTGGAGCGGTGCACAAGGGGACCACGGTCTTCCCCCTGAAACACGGCGTGCGGCTCGCCTCTGACCTGATCGAGTATTGCACCAAGAAGCTTCCCTTCTACTATCCCATCAATCTCAAGGCCGTAAACCTGAGCGAGGGCGGAGCCAACTGCGTGCAGGAGGTGGCCTTCACCCTCTCCAATGCCGTCTGCTACATTGAAGAACTTCTCGGGAGAGGGCTCCAGATAGATTCCTTCGCGCCCAAGCTTTCCATTTTCTTCGCATCCGGGATTCACGTATTCGAGGAGGCGGCCAAATATCGGGCTGCCAGGAGGATGTGGGCAAAGATGATGAAAGAAAGGTTCGGTGCAAAGCATCCGGCTTCCCTCTCTTTGAAATTTACAGCCATTGCGAACCCGAACATGCTGCAGGCGGAGGAACCTGAGCTCAATTTGGTTCGTGCGGCCTATGGTGCACTTGCAAGCGCCCTTGGGGGAGCCTCCGGGACTCCCCATCCTTCCTACGATGAAGCCTACGCCATTCCCACACAGAAAACCCAGAGCCTGGCCTTAGGGACCCTGCAAATCTTGGCCGAAGAGACCAATGTGACAAGGACGGTGGATCCCCTTGGAGGTTCCTATTATATCGAGGCGCTCACGAACCAGATTGAGGAGAAGGTCAAGCTCAAGATGCAGCAGGTGGCGGATTTCGGGGGAGCGATCAATGCAATCGAGAATGGATTTGTCCCGGGAGACATCGTGGAGAACTTCGTCAAGGATCGCAGAGCCATCGAAAGAGGTGAAAAGGTGATCGTGAGAAAGAACAAGTACAGGGTACCGGGAGAGGATGTGGAACAAGTTTGGGATCGGCTGGAAGTTCACAGGAGCGATCCGGAATCGATCAAGAGGCAGATCGAGAGATTGAAAAGAGTCAGAAAAGAACGAGACCAGAACCGCGTGGCCCGGGCCCTGGAGGGATTGCGCGGGGCCGCGGAGGGGAAGGAAAATCTGATGCCCTATCTCGTCGAGGCTGCGCACGCCTATGCCACCGTCGGGGAAATGACTGCGGCCATGAAAGAGGTTTTTGGCGAATATGCGGATTCTTCGGCTTACTGATGGAGGATCGCGGGGTTAAGATCTGGAAGGAGGCTTCACCATGAGAAAAACAAGGGTGCTGATCGCCAAGCTTGGTCTGGACGGGCACGATCTCGGTGCAAAATGGGTGGCCAGGGGTCTTCGGGAGGCAGGAATGGAGGTGATCTATACCGGAAGGCAACAAACTCCGGAACAGGTGGCCTCAGCGGCTCTTCAGGAGGACGTGGATGTGATCGGGGTGAGTTTCCTGTCCGGGGCTCACCTCGGATTGATCCGAAAGCTGATGGAACAGGTTCGAACCCTGGGCATCGCCGATAAGAAGGTGATCGCAGGCGGGGTGATTCCTAAAAAGGACATCGCGGATCTGAGAGAAATGGGCGTTCAGGGTGTATTCCCGGTCGGGAGTTCAATGGAGGATATCGTAAAGGCCATCTCCGGCATGGTTTGATGATAAAAGAGAACAAGGGCCATTTGCACACGCTCAAATAGAGCCAATTCAAACTCGGGAGGGATGCGTGCCAAAGGAATGGGATCGCTTTTTGGAGGAGACTTTCAGCCTTAAGGAGTACGAAGGAAAAAATAAAGTTGTGGACCTGGCCGAGGCGATCAATCGCTGTGTGAAGCCGGGCATGACCTTGTATCTGGGAGAGAAGTGCAATGCGCTGATTTCAGAGCTTATCAGACAATTTTACGGGAAGAAGCCTGAATTCACGGTGATCATGCTCTTTGTGACAGAGCAGGCTTTAAATCTTGTGCACTGCGGACTGGTCAAAAAGCTCATCACCGCATCCTGCACCGAGTTTTTCCCATCCTCCGGACCCACTCCCATTATTCGAGATGCTTTTAAAAACAAGACCTTGGAGATAGAAAACTGGAGTCTTTGCACCTTGAACCAACGGCTCTTGGCCGGCGCCATGGACCTTCCTTTTATTCCTACCAGGTCCATCGGCGGAAGCAGTATGGCCCGGGAGAACACCGAGACTTTTTGCCAGATCTCCGATCCCTTCGGAGGAGACCAGACGGTCAACCTGATGAAGGGCCTCAAGCCGGATATTGCTCTGATTCATGGTTGGGCCGCAGATCCGGCGGGGAATACCATCGTGGCTCCTTCCGTGATTTCAGGGGAACATAGCCACGGAGCGAAAGCCGCCAAAGATGGTGTGATCGTGAGTGCGGAACAGATCGTGTCCACAGAGTTCATCAGGCAACACTCGGTTCTGGTCAGTATTCCCGCAGGGGTGGTGAGCGTGGTTTCCCTTGTCCCTTTGGGGGCCCATCCTCAGAGCGTGGGCAGTGACTATGGTGTGAAAGCGTTTTCCACTTACGCTGAGGACTATGATTTCACCAAATCCCGCAGAGACGCCTCCAAAGACCCCCTGGAAATGGATAAATGGATCAAAGCCTGGGTGTTGGATATCCCCACCCATGACGCCTACCTCCAGAAGTTGGGCCGGGGGAAGATTTCATCCCTCAGGGAAAGGGCCGGCAGAAAAGGCTGGAGAGCACATCTCGATCCCCGGAGTATATCCTACAGTCCCGAGTACAATTCCCGGGAGATGATGGTGATCGCCGCAGCCAGAAAAACCAAGGAGATGGTTCTTCGAAACCAATATGATGGACTCCTTTGCGGCGTGGGCACCTCGGGGTTACCGGGGTGGGTCGCTTACTACGAGCTCAGAAAGACAAACTATGATTTGAACCTGTGGATCGGGTCCGGAGTTTACGGCTTTTCGCCCTGCCCCGGCGATCCTCAACTGTTTAGTCCGCCCACAATCAAGAGTGCCCGGATGCTCTGCGATGGCTTGAACGCCTATGGCATCTTTGTGGGTGGCAATCACAGGGCAAAATACATGAGCATTCTCTCTGCGGCTCAGGTGGACCGGTATGGGAATTTGAATTCCACAAGGATATCGGGAACCTCCTATCTCATTGGTGCGGGAGGGGGAAATGACGCGGCAAATGCCAACGAGGTTCTCGTCCTGATCCCCCAGTCCTTAAGGCGCTTTGTGTCGGAGGTTTCTTATATCACCTGCCCTGGAGAAAATATGACGGTGCTCATATCGGACATGGGCATTTTTGAAAAAGAGGCCGGAGAATTCGTCCTTACCGGAGTTCTCCCGAACCCGAAAATGCTTCACCGCGAAGAGATCGTGGAGGAAATCCGCCGCAACTGCGGGTGGAGGCTGAAAATTTCGCCAAAACTCGATGCGATGTCCCCGCCTACCCTGGAAGAATTGGTCACCTTACGGGCACTGGATCCGGAGGGGCATTTCATCGGGGGAAAAGAGACCGGGTAGCGCCTGCCCTTTTCTCATCGATTTTGACTTGACCATTTCAGCTTTTTCCTGATAGTATTTATATGTTTAGTCGCCCCAGGGAGGTTGCTGTCTACGAAAGAGAACTTCCCCATGACCGTTGATCAACCCATTCTGATCACCCCCAGGACGAGCATCTTTCTGTTCATGGCAGTGTTTTACTCGGTCTTGCTCGTTTATTTCTTAATCGCAATGCTTTTCCCCGGGAGCATTGTGGCCAAGACCCCATTCGACCATTTCATGGCAAATTTCCTTTTTCTGACATCGGTGCTCCTTATGCTTGCTCTGGGTATTCACACGTTTGTATGTTTCTGTTTGAAAAAGTTCATTGCCCGCCGGTGGTTGTTCCCGAAGTTCGGCAATGTATCCGTCTCTGAAGGCTGTATCAGCAGGGAGGATTTAAAAGCGGCTTTGGCCGAGCAAAAACGGAGGTTGGGAGAGACCCTCATCCAAGGCGGCCGTCTCTCGCCCGAGCAGCTTGAAGAAGCATTACGACGTCAGAAAAAGGTTTCCGCCCCTCTTGGTCAGTTGATCAAAGAATTGGGTTACTCGACGGAAGAGGATATCAATTGGGCTCTGAGCCAGATGGGCAGGAAGCTGGGAGAGATCCTTGTAGAAAAAGGGATGATCACAAAAGAGGATGTCATGTGGTTGCTTGATCAGCAGAAAGGCCCCATGCGCATCTGAGGCTCGGACTTGTCCGGGTGCCGGGATCACCAGGAAGGGGAACTGCCCCGGAGGTATCCTCCCTGGGTTGAACTTCGTGCCATCAGCGGATAGAAGTGCTTCAGAAGACGGGAGTTGCTTCCTCGCTGAGATCAGTTCGAAAGAATTCCAGGATACGATCGAAAGAGGCATGGACCGGGAAAACTTCTCTAACTCCGAGTTTCTTCAACTCCGGGACATCTCGGGGCGGGATGACTCCTCCCACGACCACGGGGATGCCCGAAAGGCCTTTCTCCTTGAGCTTGGCCATGATCTTGCGGCTCACCTGCTTATGCACACCGGATAAAATGCTCAACGCGATCACATCCACGTCCTCTTGAATGGCGGTGGTGATAATCTGATCAATGCTCTGGCGCAAACCGGTGTAAATGACCTCCATGCCGGCATCCCGCAGAAGCATGGCCACCACCTTGGCTCCTCGATCATGACCGTCCAGTCCCGGCTTGGCAAGAAGAATCCTCTTCTTCGGTTTCATGGATCTATTCCCCCTTCTCTACCTTGATACCGTGTTTCATGGGCAGAATCCTGCCTAGGTGGTCTCCTGGTATTCCCCAAAGACCACCTTCAGCACGTTGCAGATCTCTCCCACACTGGCATAGGCACGGACCGCCTCAAGGATCGGGGGAAGGAGGTTTTCTCCACCCGCCGCGATCCTTCGGACCTGCGCGAGCGCTTGCGTAACTTTTTCCTGATCCCTTGATTCTTTTACCTCCTTCAGCCTGGATAGCTGTCTTTGCAGAATGTCTTCCCTGGGCTCATAGAGTTCCACTTCACGCTGTTCCTCTCCGGAGGTGAACTTGTTCACTCCCACGACGACTTTTTTTCCGCTCTGGATATTCTTTTCCAGTTCATAAGCCTGGAGAGCGATTTCCCGCCCAATGGATCCGTCTTCGATGCATTTCAGGATCCCCCCTCTGTCCTCGATGCGGGACATCTCTTTTTCCACTTCTTTCTCGATGCAGTTGGTCAGGTATTCCAAAAAATAGGAACCACCCATAGGATCCGCGACACTGGGAACATCGGTCTCACAGGCGATGATTTGCTGGGTTCTCATGGCGATTCGAACGGAGTCCTCCGTGGGAATTTCGTAAGCTTCATCGTAGGAAGTGGTGTGGATGGCCTGGCATCCGGAAAGGGCCGCCACCAGGGTCATGATGGTCCCCCGGGCGATATTGTTCAATGGTTCGGTGGCCGTAAAGCAGGTGGCCAGGCAGCCGCTGAATACACGCATCTTCATGGAATCCGGGTTTTTGGCTTTGAACCTGTCTTTCATGATCCTTGCCCAGAGACGCCTCGTGGCTCTGAACTTGGCCACCTCCTCGAACAGATTCATCCCGCACCCGATGAGAAAGCTCAATCGCGGGGCGAATTGATCCACGTGGATTCCTTTCTTCACTGCTTCCTCCACGTAGACAATGGCATCCAGAAGACACAAGGCCACTTCCTGAATGAGGCTGCATCCAGCTTCCCGCATGTGATAACCGCAAATGCTGATCGTGTTCATTCGCGGCACGTGATCTTTGCAGTACTCGATGATATCGCCGGTCAGTCTCAGGGAAGGAGCCGGGGGAAAAATTTGTGTCCCTCTGGCCATGTATTCCTTGAGAATGTCATTCTGTAATGTTCCCCCGATCTTGTCCGGAGGAACCCCTTGTTTCTCCGCCACGGCCACGTACATGGCGAGAATGATGGAAGCGGTGGGATTGATCGTGAAGGAGGTGGTGATTTTGTCCAGGGGGATCCCCTGGAAGATGATCTCCATGTCCCTCAGGGTATCCACGGCCACTCCAACGCGACCCACTTCATCCTCCACCAGGGGATCATCGGAATCAAAACCGATCTGCGTCGGCAGATCAAAGGCGACGCTGAGACCCATCTGCCCTTGCTCCAGAAGGTACTTGAAACGGGTGTTGGTCTCTTCGGGCGTTCCATAACCTGCATATTGTCTCATGGTCCATGGCCTTCCCCTGTACATGGAAGGGTACACCCCCCTCACGAAAGGGAACTGCCCCGGGAAACCGATGTCCCGCAAATATTTTGTCTCCTTTACTTCCCCCGGGTCGTAGACCGCATCGAGTTCTTGACCCCAGGACGTGGAGGCCCGGGAAAACTTCTTCGTTTCCAAAAGACCTTTTCTCCATCTTTCCTTTTCCCTTTGGATTTCAAGGACTTCATCCATTGCGCTCGCCTCCTTCTCTCAACCATCAATCCCCGGAATGCTTCCCTCTTTTCCAGTAGCCCGTCTCTTAGGACAGAGACGTCATCCATTCTATCATCCCCTTGAGGAAGAAGGAACCTCCTAGTGATCCTCCAGGAGATCGATTCCCGGAATTTGGGTATACTCCGGGCAAACTGATTCCGGGGATCTTGGTTTTTTTGATCACGCTAGAGGTGGATGGTTTCGGCTCCCCTCGCTGTACACTTGCCCGAGAGTGTGCTATGCATCCGGGATGCAGCATCGGGAGCGATGGGGCCATTCGTAAATGGGCAGGATGAAGGCGAAATGATCGTTCAGATCTACGAAATCCAAACACCCTGCGAGGCGGAAAGGTGCATCGAACTTGGGGTGGATCACATCGGAAGTGTTCTCCTTGCCAAGGATACATGGCGGAATTCGACGCTGAAGGAGACCATCCTTTTGTCTGAGCGCGCCGGCGCCCGGTCCTGCCTGATTCCTCTTTTCAGAGAGCCCCATACGCTTTATCGGGTCGTCGATTACTACAGACCCCATTATATTCACTTCTGCGACAGTCTCCTGGATCCAAGGGGGCAGAAAATGGACTTGCAAAGTTTCATTGGACTTCAGAGAGAGCTAAAGGGGCGCTTTCCCCATGTACGGATCATGCGTTCCATTCCCATTCCCCGCAAAGGCGTGACGGCTTCTTTCAGCCCGCTGGAAACCGCCCGAGAGCTTGAGTCGTTCAGTGACGTGTTTTTGACGGATACTTGGCTGGGAAAGGAGCCTGTGGAAGGATACATCGGCATCACCGGAAAGACAGCGGACTGGGACCTTGCGCGGCAACTGGTAGAACAAAGCCGGATTCCGGTGATTCTTGCGGGGGGGCTTTCTCCGGAAAACGTCTACGATGCCGTGTCGAAGATTTTGCCGGCAGGTGCCGACAGCTGCACGTGGACGAACGAACAGGATATCCTGGGAAGACCCCTGCGGTTTCAAAAAGACTTCAGGAGGGTCGAGAAGTTTGTCAAAGAAGTCAGGCGGGCGGAGAAGGAAAGGATAGAAACGACGACGCGCGATGAAACACCAATAGGGTCTGCTCTCCCAGAGAACCTGCCCGACCGGCCAATCTCTAGATGATTTCCCAAATCTCGACTTTCGCCTTTCTTAGCAGGCGTAACGGATCCAGGATTTTGATATAACCCCCGGAAAGATTGATGATCCCCTGCTCGCGGAGGGCCCTTATCTGCTTGTTGACGCTTTCTCGACTCGCTCCCACCATGGAGGCCAGGTCCTTTTGCGTGACCCGCACGGCGATGCGAATGCGTTCCTTTTCTTCGATTCCGAACATTCTGCTCAGGTCTAGGATTTTCTTGGCCAGGCGGGAGGTAATATCCAGAAAATGAGTGTCGGCGAGCAAGGTGTCCGTCCTTCGCAATCTTTGGGCGAGGACTTCCAGCACCCGCAGGACGACGTCGAAGTGCCCGCGCAAGAACTCCAGGAAGTCCCCTCGATGTAAACAGAAGACTTCCGTGGGCTCCATCGCTTGAACTGTTGCTGACCTGGGCTTCCCGTCGATAAAGGAAAGCTCGCCCAGGAGCTCCGGCGCTGAGAGAATCGTCAAGATCACCTCTTCCCCTTTGGAGGAAGGAATGCTCACTTTTACGCGGCCCTTCTGAATGATATACAAGTCATCTCCCTCGTCTCCCATATGAAACAAGACCTGACCCTCTGCATATCGTCTCCGGACGAGGGAAGCTTCCAACTTATCCAGCTCATTTTCCTCTAAGGCAGAAAACATCGTGATTTTTTTAAGTAGATTTCGCATCCATTTCCCTCCTCAACCGGGGCAGATCTTACCTTCTGTCCGCATAGCGAATTTGAGGGCGCTCGCCGGTCCCTGTCTGCTCTGAATCACGGAAAGAATACCAGAATTTTCATTTCATTTCAAAACTTCGCAAAGCATGTGGGGTACGCGAAAGGCCTGAGATGGTCGAGAAACGGGAAGAGCTCATGGCTACGGGTGGCACTCAGGCCAATGGAAAAAACGTGATCATCCATGAACACGTCGGAAGGAACCCCCTCTCTCATTGCAAAGCGGGCGGCAAGGCGATTTCTGCAAACGCCTTCCCATGAGTCCGGCGTTTGATTTACCTCACGGCGTACTTTCCACCTTGCCTTCCCATATGCACCCTGTGAATGGCTTGTTCCAGTAAAGAGGTCGGGTCTTGAACCCCGGGCTCCTGAGTACTTGCAATGCCCAGGCCAAAAGAGGGGGTGAAGGGGGAGCCGTTGGTGTTCAAGCTTTGTTCCTTCAAATAGGACTCAATACGTTCCGCAAGCTTTTGAGCATCATCTGAAGTGGTTGAGGGGAGGGCGATCACAAACTGCTCTGGTGTGATTCTGGCAACGGTATCGCTTTGACGGCATATTCTCAAGAGTTCATCTCCAAGGGATTCGAGACGGTCGTCTCCGTCCTGGACACCTTTTCCCTGGATTTTTCCGGGAGCACCCATGTCGAGAAAAATCAGAGAAACCGGATTCTCATAATGCAGAGCTCGGTAAGATTCACGTCTCAAAAGAGATTCCAACGCTTGACGATCCAAAAGCCTTCTGAGGGGATTGGAGGATTTCTCCGTGCGGAGCATCACGTGTGCCATCACATTGGAAAGACAAATGGACACCTTGACAGCTAACCGTTCAAGCAGCGACGTATCCATTCCTCGAGAATAGCGGTGGGCATTGGAATCGCCGAAATTCAGGCTTCCGATAATTTCCTTGCCCATGGCGATCGGGGCGAGAGCTATGGACCTGATCAGGTATTTCTCGTGGGTGGGAAAGATGCGATAAAAGGGCCTCAAGTTCTCGTTGACCAACAAAGGCTTCGTGTCATGTCCGATAAGTTCCAAAAAGGCCTTTCTGTCTAAGAGGTTTAGACGTTTTTTGATGGCATCCGAGGACGTAAGTTCACCTATCAGGTAAGCAGCCTCTTCATCGATCAGGGTGATCCAGACGAAAGGGATCCGGAACTTCTCTCTGAGACCGTTTAGCAGCGTTTCGAAGAGATCAGGAAAATTGAACGCCGACAAGATTTCCACTTCGATCTCAAAAAAAAGCCGTGCAATCTCCTCATTTCGCTCAAGCCTTTCAAGAATCGCGTCGAAGTCTTGCATTTTCATCCTTTGAGCGGTTTGAAGCGCGGACAAACGAGACCGGAGCAAAAACGTCGCCTCCCCCGGAAATCGGAAGGCAGTCATAGAAATCCCCGCACCCTGTCAACTGCAAGGGGATAGACCGTCAATGGCCGAATCGCGCAGGTTTAGCGGCGAGGTCCTCGCTTTTCCGAGTGAAACGTCGGTGAACGCTTCTCTATATACGGAGAATCGAACTTGCCTGTCAATGGAAAATTCCTACCTGCCCTCACGAATCCATCGGATCAACTGAGGCCTTTCCTCGTTGCCCCACTGCGGTGACAGGCGTAGCTTTACATAGGAGAAATAAAGAGCGTCCACGACGGAAATCGCCTTTTCAACCAGAAAAATCTTTTCATAGAAGAGCCCGTCGGGGTCATCGTTTTTGTCCTGCACGACCTTGGGGGTTTTTAGCGATTTGAAATTCATCCATTTTGCATCCAGGACAAAGGACCATAGATCCTTTCCAATCGTGAGGGTGATCTCGGCCTCAGTCACTTTTTTGTCCACGGTGAGGGCAAACCGTGCTTCCTTCATGTGGGGGGCATGCCCGGCGCATGTAATCGTTTCTGTTGCCCTGTCTCCTTCTGCCTGCAGCTTGATTTTCCGACCGAACCGGAGCTCTATCCGCCCCAACTCTCCAAGATCGAATTCGCCGCCATTGGTTTCGCTCTTGAACCACAACCAGACGAGAAAATCTCTTCCCAGAAATTCACTCTGGCGCAATCGTTCCAGAAGGACCATCACCACTTCTCCGTTTGGAAGGATAGAGGATATAAATCATCCAGCAGATCTGTCCCGACTCCATCATCTTCCAGGCACTTGTGGGCAAGGGAGTAAGGAAAAATGCTGTGCAGGCGAAGGTCGAAAGTCTTGAAAAAGAACTCTGCAAATTCATCACATAGCCTGCTGCTGACCGAACCGAAGATCACCACTCCAAGGGGAAGGTGCCAGACCATATCGTAAACACTGGAATTTGGTATGGTTCTTCTCAGGAGCTGGAGCCGGACCCTCTCTTTGATTTCCTGTAACCGCGCCTTGGACAGGTATTGCACGTTTTCTGCTCTTTTGATTTCCAGCTCGGCTTCTCTCAAGTGGAGTTTGAGAGCCTTGCCCGGGACTTTCCTCTCATCTACCCGCCAGGACATTGCGATGTAGGGATCTTTGAAGAACTCCTTTCCTCCAAACTCACTATCGAGCATTTCCATGATATTGACCCAGCCCACCGCCCGCTCCTCCGTGGAGTCTTCCCGGAGTTTTCGAAATGCGTGCCTGGCAATCCTCCCAGGAAATTCCTCCATGTAATGATCGGGCAGAGGACCTTCAACGGAAAACCTCGTTAGATTTATGGATCCAAGGATGATGCTCATTCCATGTCCTCAACGCTAGGCGATCACGGAGTAGTCGCATGGGCATCACAGTCTGCCATCGGATATCCTGAAGGAGCTGCGGCTGATGGCTTCTCTCCGAGACCTGCTTTTCGGCAAGTGGTCACAGTGGCATGGCGAGAGCACAAAGATCGCGCCCGCCTCTACCCCCTGATCCGTCACGGTTTATCACGTCTACCAGAGAGAGGATCGCCGTGTCAACCTCCAATCCCAAGGTGATCTTCGCGCAGTTTCCGGGTTCCGAAACCAGGGGGCACGGTCGTTCGATGATTCGCCCGAAAACCCGCCACACGCACCGGCAGGTCAGCCCCCATTGGAAGAAAAACTCACATTACCCGTTGGGCGGATCTAGAGGCAACGACCCTGTGATCGCTTAAAAAAAACATCTCCGGAACAGGCCTGATGCCAAGAGATGTGTTTGTCCCCAGCAGCGCCAGCCGGGTGGGAAACGGAAGCGGCAACGGAAAAGGCCCTTATTGAAGCGTTGGCGGGGTGAAGGTGGGCGAAAAAGTTCCTGCGCAACGGAACCCATGGGAAATAGGCGGCGAGGTTCCGGTTACGGGAGAGGCCGGACTGCCTCCCTATGCCGCCAAAGATCCATGCAAAGATCCATGTGCATCGACCTAAAAGCCGACGGTGAGAGCCACGTAAGGGCCCAAGGTCCTGTAAGCGAATTCGAAATCGTCCTCATCCACGTCCACAACGAATGCGCGATATCCCCCGTGGATGTCCAGGAAGGGGAACGGCGTGAAGGAGATGTCGGCCTGCCCGTCGAAAAGATATCCTTTTGAATAGCCGATGCCGGTGGCCAGGATCCGGCATTCCAGAATATCAGACAATAATCCTATATGAAAATGGAGGCCCAGAGAGGGAATGGGAGCGAGGAAAGACTCGCTTTCCTTCACATTGAAGTCCAGAGACTCGATGGAAACGTCGGAGTCGAACACTTCCACCCTGGCGACGATTCCCAATGAAAATCCGGCCAGCACGTTTTCCAAATCCACCAGTGTGTACCGATACTGAAGGTCAAACAAATCGTAATCAAGGTTTGACCGAATTCGACTACCCGCTAAATAGGTCCGGCCATTGAAGGTGATGGAGCTCGTCAATGTGGTGGTGCCGTCATAATCGGCCCGAAAATAGGACAGGCTGATGTGATGATTGCCCAGACCACCAAAGACTTCCAATATGGGGTAGGATTCATCCTCCATGCCCAGGTCTTTTTCGAGATCAAGCTTTGTGCCGACGATATCTTCGTCGTCCACCCTGAGATCACCGCTCAGGGAAGGAAACCAGTAATATCCCCGCACACCCAATTCAAAAGCATGGCTGGGAAGACCGATCGCGACAACAAGCACAACAAAGGCCACGGAAAGCACCGTCTTTTTCATGGGACTTCCTCCCCGAAGATGAAGATTTTGATCGTTGCAAAGCCCGGGCCGTTTCCTCGAAAGAATGATAGAACATGCCCAGAAGAAATTCTGACCCTGCAGGCACGTCGCTCACGGAGAATTTACCCTGCATTGCTGGAGGAACTTCGGGCTTTACATAACCGTTTATCGGGATTTGTGGAATCGCACTTTAGCGAAGAAAAAAAGAATTTCTGGGCTCGTCCCTTTATTGCGAGCTTTAGATCGGTCTGCAGGCCTACAGATAGCGGATCCAGGCAACTTGAGGGCCGCAAAAAACCCTTGACACGAAGTCTGAAACAGGCACTATGGGTTTATTTTGCGGTCGCGATCGACCCCGGGAGTGACCGTGTGGTGGTGGGTATCGGCTTTACGGTGGAGAAGGTTGGGATGAAAAAATGCGCCTGGCGATCATTTCTGACATCCACGGGAATTTAGCGGCTTTCGAGGAGGTCCTTGCGGACATCGATCGACAGGGCGTGGATGGAATCATGTGCCTGGGCGACAATATCGGCTACGGTCCTGAGCCGGAGGGCGTGGTGGGCTTATTGCAGGCTCGCGGCATCCCATCGATCATGGGCAATCATGAATCGGCCCTTGTGGAAAAGAGCCACCTGAACTGGTTCAATCCTTACGCTAAGATAGCCCTGCTGCTGACTGAAAGACTCCTGTCCCGGGACACAATGGCCTTGATTCAAAACCTGCCTCCCACAGTGATCACCAATGAGTATCTGTTTGTGCATGGTTGTCCTCCCGATCAAATCAACACCTATCTTTTCGAACTCTCCGTGGACGAGTTCAAGGAACGTTTCACCCGGATGAGGGAAGACATGTGTTTTGTTGGCCACACTCACGAGCTGGTCCTGGTCTCTTACGGGGACGGACGGGTGACATGGAAACGGCTGGGAAAGGGTTCAACGACGCTTCCGGAAGACCACAAACACATCGTGAGCGTGGGAAGTGTTGGTCAACCAAGGGACGGCAACAACAATGCGAAATACGTACTATGGGATGATAGGACCCACATGCTGGACGTCCGTTTCGTACCCTATGACATTCGAAGAACCGCAGACAAGATCATCGCCATGGGCTTTCCCAGAACCTTTGCGGACAGGCTTTGGTAACCGCACGGGCTCCACCCTCCCTGGGGCGGATGAAAAAAACCCCGACCACGGGGTAAAGACGAGTTAAAAGGTGGAGGAGGGAGAGAAGTGAAAATTGCAGTCGGTGCCGACCATGCTGGATTCCGTTACAAGGAAGAGATCAAGAAGTCTCTGAAAAAGAATGGGCACGAGGTGGTTGATTTTGGGACCCACTCTGAGCAACCCGTTGATTATCCGCTTTTCATCCGACCAGTGGCAGAGGCGGTCGCAAGAAAGGAGGTTGACCGGGGGATTGTTCTTGGGGGTTCCGGCAACGGTGAAGCGATTGTGGCCAACAGGGTGGCAGGCATTCGCTGCGCGCTTTGCTGGAATCAGGAGACCGCTTTGCTTGCGAGGAAACACAATGACGCCAATGCACTTTCTCTGGGAGCGAGGATGATTTCCCTGGAAGAAGCGCTTCAAATTGTAGAGGTATGGCTTGCTACGCCTTTTGAGGGGGGAAGACACTTGCGAAGAATTCAAATGATCGATCAGCGGGAGGAGGGCACGTCTCCCGCGTCAACCTCTAAAAAGAAGGGAAAGGAATTGCCCCAGGCAGCGGGAGGATCAGAAGCTTTGAAGACTAAAGGGAGAAAACCCGGGGAAGAAGCTTTTGATCTGCTCATCGCCTTTCGATATATCAAATACATGGAAGGAGACATGAACCTGGAATTCAAGGTTGATCCGGGGCTGAAAAGACCTTCCGTCATTTATATCCCCTCGCCTCAAAGATGGAATCGGGACGTTCCCCCATGGGCCAGGGACCGAAGAGAGGAGATCTTGTCTCGGATAAGATCAAAGACCCTTCACCTGAACCTGGAATGGAAGGAGGATCCCGATGCTTCGTGACGGATCGCGGGAATCTCATGAAAGTGTGCTTGCCGGAGGAGCAAGCCCCCCGGGGAGCGATAGCCGGACCATCAACTTTCCGCCTTTTCTGCGATCTTTTTCTTCTTTTTCTGCTGGCGCTTGCTGATCTCAGGCTCTTCTTTGAGCTCCTCCTTTTTTTTCTTTCCTTCTTCTTTCTTGGGGGCGGCCAACTTTTCCGCCTTGGCCGTGAGAAGCTCTTCGTTTTTCTTTTCCGTGGCAGCGATGGCCCTCAACCTTCGGTTCGCTTTTCTGATTTCCCCTCGAATTTTTCGCAAGGTCGCATCCTTGGCCATTTTTTCCGCGTCCACACCCCTTTCAGTCAGAAAAGAGAGACGCTGATTCAACTGGAACTCCCAGTAGACTTTTTGTGTCATTCTTGCGGCTTTATTTTTGGACGCCATAAACTTCTCCTTTCACAACTCCTCTTTGCTAGTGCATGCACTCCCGTGGAAGGGATTCTCTTCATTCCCTGCCGTAGAACCTACGCCTGGTCGATGAATCAGGATAGAGAATGGGCTCATCGTGCATTTCCATTGTTCCCCTTGTCTAACGGAGGGATTGCACAAAGAAAGAACATATTTTATGGTTACCAAAAAATTCAGACATAGTAAACAGGTAAACCGCCGTCAACCGTTGGCCGAAGGCAGGGGCCCCATTCGATGCAAGATCCAGCACGATTTCGTTTCTGGAGGTTTCCCCTTTTGGTTCTTTCGCCATGCATCTGTGGGTGAAAGGAAATCGTTAATCGGTGGACGGTCATGCTTTCAGATTCCCATGAGACCCCGTTATATCTCTCTAGACCCATTGGTAGCATGGATGAAAGAAGAGCGACCCATCCATTGGGAGGGGCACTTCGGCCGTTTGCGCGAATTGCATGTTGAGATTGGGTTCGGTCTTGGGGATTTTCTCGTCAAGCAGGCCACGGCCTCGCCTGACAAGAACTTCGTGGGGATAGAAACGGCATGGATTCCGGTTCGCACGGCCCTCAGAAAAATCACACTGGCAGGGGTGAATAACGTGCGAATCGTAAGAGCAGATGCACGGGTTGCAATTGAACGGCTATTTCGCCAAAAATCACTCCACCGGGTCTACGCACTCTTTCCATGCCCATGGCCCAAAAGAAAGCACGCGAAGCATCGTCTTTTCTCCCGGGCCTTCTTCGAACTTGTCAACAACCGTCTGGCGGAGGGCGGTGAGGCATTCATCATCACGGACCATCAACCCTATTTCGACTGGGTGGTCTCACAGAGCCGTGGAACCGGCTTTGAAGTCTATGGGGGGAGAGTATCCCCTTGCTACGAGACGAAGTATGAGAGAAAATGGCGGAACCTGGGGCATCAAAAATTCTTTCAACTGCGGCTTATAAAGTCCCGACACAGAGACATCCCGCTAAAAGAGGAGATAGACTTGAAGACAGTTCGACTAACCCGTTTTGACCCCGAGTGTTTCCGGCCTACCGGCAGCAAAGGGGACATCGTGGTCGAATTTAAAGACCATCTTTACGATTCCAAGCAGGGGAGAGCGATGGTTAGGTCATGGGTGAGGGAGGAGCATCTGATTCAAGAGTTTTGGGTTGAGATTCTAAGAAGGGAAGCCGGCTGGATCATTCGCCCTGCAAAAGGCTGTAGCTTGATACCAACGACAGGGGTTCAGAGGGCATTGGATTTGCTGCAAGGCTCCATCGAGGCTCAAGGCAGAGGTGGCTCCAGGGTGCACCCCACGGTTTCACCTTGAACGGGGTGCGGCAAGAAATCCTCGGAGGACTCTGAAATCCCTTCTTGTAATCCGGGCAAATTTGACTCCCATCCCGGCCGGCCGGCCTGGGCGTGATTTCTCGGCCTTCCGATTCCAGACCACTTCACACCTGATCTTCAGAGGCTCCGGTATGATGGGAAGCTGCAATTTGAGCAAAAACAGCTCTCCGGAGGCGAGAGGCCGGTGGGTTTTCAAGAACAAGCCGGCGCCGCTCACTTCGGCCGAGTTATAAGCCTGGAGCAAGGACTGGCGATCTTTAACGGTCAGAGACAGCACCTTTCGGGGCTCCATTTGTGAGCCACTGACCAAATCACCGGTTTTTTCCAATATCTTTTCGAACCTGCGCGTGATGGTCTCGAGAATGCTCCTGAATTGGACAGAGAGCTGATTGAATTCCTTTTCAAGGAGCTCCCGATCAATGATCCCGAGGATACAGTCTTCAAGGGCCCGCGCGGTGGCGGTTCGTTTTGTCCTACCAACAATTCCCAGCTCTCCGAAAATTTCACTGGGCTTCAAAATGCTCATCACATGTTTCTTTCCCCGAACAGTTTTCGAGATCTCCACAGAGCCGGAAAGAACCACATAGATCCAGTTCCCGACGGTACCCTCTTTGAAGATGATCTCACCGCGCTTGCAAATCTGCTCATCAGCAATGTTGTATATGTTTCTTGGTTCCATTGGGTCGGGATTTACCGCAGAGCCCCTCCGCCATTTTGACAAGAGCCTTTGACCGTCAGGGTTATCATCACCACGAACAAAGAGCTTCTATAGAGAAACACGCCATATAGAGCAAGGATACCTAAAATTCAAAAAGGCACCACACTAATTCGTGGAAGTGGTTTCTCCGGCGGCCAAATGGTGAACGCCTAGCCTTTCAGTGGCCTTTCGCGCCGTGGCTCGTAAAAACGGCTGCTGGTTCCCCCTGGTGATGCTGCACGTACCCCCCGTGGGGCGGGAAGCTTCACCCATCCGGGATAGCCGTCGCCAAAAATTGTTTGAGGGTCTGGTAGTCGCTCTTTGATATCTCGCAGAATTTGACGCCCATTCCAGAGGGCCTGTTTGGCTGGGCCTGCTCTGGTTTTCGAACCCAGACCACCTGGCTCTTGATTGGTAGAGGGGCTTTGGTTCCGGGCAGGTGGAGTTTGAGCATAAACTCGCGGCCCATTTCCAGAGGAGTCTCTGTCTTCAAGAAGAGTCCTCCCAACCCCACATTGGCTGTATAGGCTTTTACAAGAGAGCGGCGGTCCTTGAAGGAGACGGATAGCACCTTGTCGACCCTCGGGTGGGCTCGTTTGGTGAAGTCGGAAGCTCTGTCCAGTAACTGCGTGAACCTTAGGATGACCATTTCGAGGATGGTTCTGAATTCGCTTGAGATTCGGTTATACTCCTCCTCCAGGAATTGTCGATCCACAATGCCGAGCTTGGTCTCCCCCACGGCCCTTGCCGTGGCCGTTCGCTTAATCTTCCCGATAAACCCTAATTCCCCAAACACTTCGCCCGGTTGTAAAATCCCCACGATATATTTCTTGCCGCCAATCGTTTTGGAGATCTCCACGGCCCCCGACAAAACCACGTACACCCAGTCACCGGAGCTCCCCTCCCTGAAAATCAGTTGGCCGTCGTGGACAGCCTGTTCTTCAGCTACTCTGTGTATCCGTTTTTCTTCCAAGACATCACCGTCATAAAGAAGTCCATTAACACGGGGAAACCCGTCCGGATGTCTAGCTTCTGCATAATATGTGCCATCTGTCATCAGAGCGTCGCCCGGGTCCCGGGTCCAATCGCCGGTCGTGGCCATAAAGCAAATCTCGCTCCATACAGAAACGGGACCCTGGGAATGAAGGGCAATCTCATCGTGCTTCCTGTTCCCCCCAAAGTGCCAATCGGCCTGTCGCAAGGACCTTGGATTTCTATCCCTTGGGCGTGTCTTGCCGTATGGAGTTTGTTTTATTGCAAGGCGGAGGGGGTGTTCAATTTTTTGACACGCCATGCATCGGTCACGCAGCTCAGAAGGCCATTCACCGTTTTTTGTGGCGGGTCACGATCTTGTTTCGCTCGGAGCGAAAAGCAAGAGCCTTGACGGAGGCGCTAAGAATGATTATAATCACACCATTGCCGTTTCGCCAAGCCGGACCCGGAAGGGGGGTGAGGGAAATCTCGGCGGGTCGAAGAACTTTTATCTTAGGAGGGAGGTATATGAGGAAGCTATTTATTCTTGCATTGATGGTATTTTTCGCCATTGGAGCTTCAGGTATGGCCCTGGCGGCGGATCTGGCCGACAACGAGAAAGCCGTTCACAAGACCTTTGCCGACCTTGTTCCAGCAGACAAGATGATCGGTGTTGAACAGTTCTTTAAAGTGTACAATGAAGTGATGGAAGGGAAAAGGAAGGCTTACCTGATCGATGTGAGGAGCCATCCGGAGTTCTATGCCTTTCATATCGAGGGTACGGACCATGTCCATGCCGGGCACATGTACACCATCCCCAAATTGATCAAGGATCCCAATGCTGAGATTTACATCTTTTGCCGCACCAAGCACAGAGCACTCTATGTGACCGGATTTCTTTACAAGTACGGGTACAAAAACGTATACTGCTTTACGGACGGTGTGGTTGGATGGGCTGCGGCCGGACATCCCTTCGTGAACCAGTTTACGGGCTCCTTCAAAATCTTTGAATACAGGAAATCGCCATCTGAAAAAGAGAAATCCTATCGCATAAGGGAATTTCATCCCTATTGATCAGGAATTTTTCTTCCTCTCGGGGAAACGGTGTAGCCTTTCCCCGAGGATTTTTTAGGGCTCCTCAAATCGTGCTGATCCTTCCATTGAGTCCCACCGGATGTTTCCCATTTTTCGAGAAGTCTCCGGGAATAATTTGCCTGTCATGGGTCCCTGAGAAGCCGTGTAATGCGGTGCCGGGTCTCCAGGTGAGAATTCCCTGGAAAGAGGGTGATCTGTTTTGAATGCTTCAGACCGTCCGCACCCGGGATGGCTCGAGATCTCCATTGAAATCCATCCCGTCGCCTTCGAGGCCTTGAGCGCGTTCCTTTTTGACATGGGATGCACGGGGTTAGCCAGCGGGAATTCCAAACAGTTCGAGCTAAAGGGGTATCTCCCCCTTGAACAGGACGAAGGAGGGATTCGCAGGAAGATTGAGGCTTTCTTTGGGGAACTGGAGAGGATCTTCCCTGAAGCGGCACGCGCCACGCTCAAGCTCACCAGGATGAAAAATCAGGACTGGAGCCGCAATTGGCGAAAGTTCTTTCACCCACAGCAGATCACCTCAAACCTCATGATCTTGCCCCCATGGGAAGAGGTTCCGGCTCTTGCAAAGGGTCACATCATCCGGATCGACCCGGGGCCTGCCTTTGGAACGGGCCAACATGCAACCACGCAAATGTGTCTGAAAGCCATGGAAAAGGTGACCCTTGTCCGGCCATGGACCATGCTGGACGTGGGAACAGGGAGCGGAATCCTGGCGATTTACGCCGCCATGCTGCGCGCTGAAAAGGTACTGGCGCTTGATATTGATCCCGAGGCGGTTCGCTGGGCCAAAAAAAATATCCGGCTGAACGGGACCTCAGGGGCGATCGAACTGTCCATGAAGCCACTGGCGGAACTGCGCGGAGCCTTCACCCTGCTTGTGGCAAATCTCCTCCCTGAGGAGATTTTTCGGCTGCTGCCTCAATTTCCCCGTTTGATACTCCCGGGCGGATGGCTCATCCTGTCGGGGTTCATGAAAGTGCACACCAAAGAAATGAGGAAGCTGCTGGATGGCCATGGATTGAGGGACCGGGAGACTCTGTTCCAGCGAGATTGGGCATGCATGATCTGCAAAAAGGGGGATGAGGAAGCGGTTTGAAACATTTTTTCGTTGAAAAGATCCATGCCGATTCGGGGTTTTTTTCCATCACGGGATCAGAGGCAAAACATATCGCGAAGGTTCTGCGTATGGAGGCCGGAGATCGGCTTATCCTCTCGGATGCCGGAGGCGTCCGTTTTCTCGCTTCCATTGTGTCCGTCCATCCCAGGGAAGTGCGGGTTCGTCTTGAAAAACTTCTGCCAAAACCTTCTCCATCTCCCATTGAGATTGTTCTCTGTCAGGCTTTGTTGAAATCCGGGGCTATGGACTACGTGATCCAGAAGACGTCGGAGCTCGGGGTGGATTGCATCCTTCCCTTTTCTTCCAGCCGGACGGTTGTCAAGCTGGGAGAAGGCCTTCCCGGCAACAGGGTCAGACGATGGCGTGAGATCGCGCGCAGCTCCACGAAGCAATCCGACAGGTTGAAACCGCCCGAGATAGAAACGGTTCAAACCTTTGGACAGTTGATGGAATCATGGAGAGGGGAGGATGTCCTCAAGGTGATTCTATGGGAGGAGGAAGGATCGAATCATCTTAAATCCTTGCTGAGAAGAGAAGGGTCGAGGAGGATCTTTGTGGGGGTGGTGGGTCCTGAAGGGGGTTTTGGAAGAGAGGAGATTGAGGCCGCTGTGCATGCCGGCTTCGTTCCGGTGTCTCTGGGGAAAAGAATCTTGAGGGCTGAGACGGCCGCGATCTCCATGGTGACCATTGTTCAATATGAGCTCGGCGATATGGGAGGCTGAAAATGGGGCCTTTTTGCGGAGAGGAAAGGTGGAGAGTCAAGTGAAATAAATCGTAAACTGGCAGTGATCTGAATCCTTTTTCTTAAGGAATATTTGTGGTAAAATTAATTTTTATAGTTTTTAAAAAGAAAAACAAAGGGGACCCGCGTATTTTCAATAGAAGGGTTTCCCGGTTCTCTTAGGTGGAAAATGGATTACAGGAAACTGACGGAAGACGTTAAGAAATTGAAATTAGAGACGATTAGAACCGATTCTCCAGACCTCCTGGAATTTGTCCTGGCGAAGGAGTCTATCCCCCATCTGGAGAAAACTCTCGCAGCCTTTTTTGGGCCGCCGTTAAAACCTTCGGATTTGAGAACCTCTAAAAAGCTCAGGGATCACGTCTCCCCGCACGGCGGAATACGGGCGGGTCAAAGTCTGTATTTCTCTGAAGGAGAGGAACTGTTGTATTTTGCCATGATCTGGCCGTGGAGCGATGGAGCCCTGGCCACAGTGAAAATCATCAGCGAGGAAAAAAGCGAGACGGGGCCTTCGTCCCAATCTCTCTTGGGAAGAATCTTTGGCCCCTTGTTTGGCCGAAAAGGATGAAAGAGGCGGATGAAGTCTACAAGGGAACTCCGCCCTGTCTCCTCGCTTCACAAGCATTAGAACCATGCGCGGTCGTCTAGAACAGTCCGAACAACAAACCGTTCCATCCGCATCGCTACAGAACGATTCCATTCACGTGAAACAACTGATGACGTGCGTGGAAATCGGCAAGGCTCTCACATCCACCTTCAACATGGAGCGGATCCTGGTGATCATGCTCAAGCGATTGAGCGAGTTGATCAAGGCCAAGAACTGGACCCTCTTCCTGTTGGATCCTGAAACGCACACACTACGATTCGAGGTGGTTGTGGGGCTGGATGGAAGATCATTGAGCGATGTCCGAATCAACCTGGGGGAGGGGATTGCAGGAAAGGTCGCCATGACAGGCAACCCCATCCTCGTTAAGGACGTCCAGGACGATTCACGGTTCAGCAGTCGCGTAGATCACCTCACCGGATTCGTCACCCGCTCCGTGATTTGTTTGCCTTTAAAGATGCAAGGCTCGGTTATCGGCGTCCTGGAGGTCATCAATCCGGAAGATCCTTCTCTCTTTGAGGTGGAATGGATGCCGCTGCTCTCCGCGATGGCTGATTACGTGGCGATCGCCATCAGCAACGCCAGGAACTACAGGCAGATTGAAGCTCTTTCCATTACCGACGATGTGACCGGTTTTTACAACACGCGCTTCCTGCACCAATACCTGGATCAGTTGCTGCAGTCTCCCGATAGGCGGGCGTATGAAGTTTCCCTGGTCTTTCTCGATTTGGACAATTTCAAACAGGTGGTGGACACCCATGGACATCTTATGGGAAGCAAGGTGCTGAGGGAGGTGGCGGAGGTGATGGCTGCGCACCTGGATCAAGAGGACAAAATCGTTCGCTACGGTGGCGATGAATACGTGATCATCCTGCCAGGTCAAGATAAGAAGATAGCCCTCAGCAAGGTTTTTACCGTCCGTGCGGCTTTGGCCGAAGCCGTCTTTCTCGAAGAGGATCAACTTCGGGTTCGAATCACGGCGAGCTTCGGCATTGCCAACTACCCCCATGATGCCGCGGATAAGAAAGCGTTGCTCCATATCGCCGACAACTCCATGTATCGGAGCAAACAGAGAGGCAAGGATTCCATCACCATCGCATGACCGTTGGAAATGGCGGGGCTGAAACCAGGACCCTCTCTCCCATCGGCGTCGGGTCAGGGCCTTGAAATTCGGGTCATCGAGCTTTCGGCTGGGGCTGGAGAGAGAGCTGCTCCATAAGGGCCTTCAATTCCTCCCCTTCAATTTTCTCTCTTTCCAAAAGAAGACGTGCCCCCTCTTCCAGGGTTTCTCTCTTTCCTTTCAGGATTTCCATCGCCTTCCCATACTGCGCGCTGATGATTTCCCTCACTTCATTGTCGATCAATTCAGCCGTGGACTCGCTGTATTCGCTTCCTCCCGGCTGTGCGGCCGCTTCGAGGAAAAGGGGCCTTCTCTCCCTGGCAAAATAGACCTGACCTACCTTTTCGCTCATTCCATACTCCTTGACCATGCTACGGGCAATATCCGTCGCTTTGGCAAGATCGTTATGGGCCCCTGTGGAGATGTCCCCGAACACGAGTTCCTCTGCTGCGCGGCCTCCCAGAAGGGTCGCAATTTTGTTGAGCAATTCCGTCTTTTTCATGAGAAAACGATCCTCGGTGGGGACCTGCATGGTGTAGCCCAGTGCGGCAATTCCGCGAGGGATGATCGAGATTTTGTGAACGGGGTCCGTCCCCGGGAGGGAGAGTGCCACAATGGCATGACCAAGCTCGTGGTAGGCAACGATCTCCCTTTCCCTCGGATTGATCAGGCGATTCTTTTTCTCCAGGCCGGCTACGACTCTCTCCACCGCTTCCTCGAATTCAGCCATGCCCACCTTTTTCTTTTTTCTCCGAACGGCTAAAAGTGCCGCTTCGTTCACCAGGTTGGCAAGGTCGGCACCCACCATGCCCGGGGTCATATTGGCCAGTTTCTCCACGTCCAGGTTCTTGACGGTTTGAATGTTTTTCAGATGGACCTTCAAGATCTCCTCCCTGCCTTTCTTGTCCGGCCTGTCCACCAGGATATGGCGGTCGAACCGCCCCGGTCTCAAAAGTGCTGGATCTAGAATTTCCGGGCGGTTTGTGGCCGCCATCAGGATCACACCCACTTTAGGATCAAAGCCGTCCATTTCCACGAGGAGTTGGTTGAGGGTTTGCTCTCGCTCGTCATGACCTCCCATCGATCCGAATCCCCGGGCCTTTCCCAGTGCGTCAAGCTCGTCGATGAAGATGATACAGGGGGCTTTTTGTTTCGCCTGGACAAAAAGATCTCTCACCCTGGCCGCTCCCAAACCCACAAACATCTCCACGAATTCGGATCCACTCAGACTGAAAAAGGGCACGTGGCTTTCTCCTGCCACCGCTTTGGCAAGCAACGTTTTTCCTGTACCGGGCGGTCCCACCAGCAGGATCCCTTTGGGGAGTTTCCCTCCCAGCTCGGTAAACCTCGCCGGCTCCTTCAGGAAGTCGATGACTTCGATCAACTCCTGTTTCGCTTCATCCACTCCGGCCGCGTCATCGAAGGTCACATTGAGCTCGTCTTCCATGTAAATCTTGGCTTTATTCTTTCCCAGGGTCATAAAACCGGCCTGCTGGCCGGTCATCCGTCTCATGAAGAAGTACCAAACCCCGATAAACAGGAATATGGGAAAGATCCAGGAAAAAAGGTCTCTGAGAAAAGTGGATTCCACTTCCCCCTTAAAAGAAACATGATACTCCTGCAGCAAAGCGGAGATTTCCGGGTCCACTCTGACCGTTTTGAAAGGCTCCCCGTTCTCTTTTTGCGGGTCGTCCGGTTTGAGTCTACCCTGAATCTCGTTTGCGGAGATGGCCACCTCTGATATCTTCCCTTCCTTCAGCATCCTAAGAAACTCGCTGTAGGGAAGGGTCCGAATGGACAAGGTGGAGGATAGGTAGTTTTGGATGAGCAGGACTACCCAGATTCCCAGGAGCACGTACCATATGGAAAATTTGTGCTGCTTTTGCATGTCTTCACCCCTTGACGATCAGGTCATCCATTCACCCTGAAGGCATGGTCTCATCGAGAAGCGGGCAACCGAAGTCCAAAGGCCGAATCTGAGAGCCTCAAGGTAAGCGGGCATGTTTCGTGTTCAATTTAGTGCGTTTTGACGGAAAAATCAATGAGGGATCCCGTCATTCAGCCAGAGCAGGAGTGGCGGTTAAAACGACCTATGAGGCTTGCGCATTATCCCGGTGATCGAAGACACGCTTGCTCTTTTTCTCTGACCTGGGCAAAGAGCCATAATCGACCACTTGGATCTCCGGGGTTACAAGAACCTGTTTTTTGACCTCCCTTTTTATGGTTTGCCCCAGTTCAACATCTCTGCTCCTGTCCACACCCTGCTCGCGCTCCACCTTGAGGGTCATCGTATCTCGACCATCATCTTTTCGATGCAAAATGATCTGGTACTCGCTTCCTATTCCCTTGATGCCGGACAGCACATGGTCCACCTGTCCCGGATAAATGTTCACAGCTCTGAAGATGATCATATCGTCAGACCGGCCAAGAATACGATCGTGCCTGGGCAGGATCGACCCACAAGGACAATCCCCTGGTACGATTCTGGTCAAGTCTCTGGTCCTGTAACGAATCAGGGGGACGGCCTCCTTACTCAGAGTGGTGACCACCATCTCTCCTGTTTCTCCATCAGGAAGGGGTTTCATGGTTTCGGGGTCCAGGATTTCGAGGATGTAATAATCCGCCCAGTAGTGGATCCCCGTATGGTAGACACAATCCAATCCGGTGCCCGGGCCGTAAAGTTCCGTCAAACCGGGGATGTCGAATAGATGCTCAAGACCCAGCAGTTCACGGACCCGTTTCCTCATGGCGTCGCTTGACCTCTCGGCGCCGAAGATCATCTTCTCTAGCTTGATCTTGTCCTTGATCCCCCGCCTGTTCACCTCCTCGGCCAGCAGAAGCCCCATAGATGCGGTGCAGCACATGACCGTGCTCTGGAAGTCCATGAGAAAGTCGCACTGCATGTCCAGGTTCCCGGGACCAACAGGAATGGCCATGGCGCCGAAGGTTTCACAAGCCGTCTGAAAACCGATCCCCGCCGTCCAGACGCCATATCCCACGGCGATCTGGACTCGATCCTCAGGGGTCAATCGGGCCATCTCAAAGCAGCGCGCAAAAAAGTGACGCCAGTCATCGATGTCTTTGCGGGTATAACAGAGGACTTTTCTCTTTCCGGTGGTACCGGAGGATGCGTGAATGCGGACTACCTTTTCGAAAGGGACAGACAACAGAGGGAAGGGATACCCGGTTTGCAGATCTTCAGCGGCTGTAAAGGGCAGCCTCTCCAGATCATCGAGTGAGCGCACCTCCTCCGGCCGCACACCCGCTTCATCCATTTTCTTCCTGTAAGCGTACGATCCGCTGTAGGCATGCTGTACCGTCCATTTCAGCCCGTGGAGCTGAAGGGTTTTCAATTGTTCTATCGTGGTTATTTCAGGCATGAAGGTCTTTTTCATGACATTTCCTCTCTACCAAACGGCCTCCGCCTCGATTCGGGGTTCGTGAGACGGGAGCGGAGCATGATCCCGGAGCGGGACTTGCCCCCTTAGAATTCCTTGACCCTTGGGCTTTGACCTCTGACGTTCGTCGATCCTCCATACGCCTTGTATAGGCTTCCTCATCTGGCCATTTGGGGTATAAGCAGAACTATCTTCGGGAAAACAATCAAAATCACGATAGAAAGGATACAGGCAGACAGGAAAAAGCTAACGCTCTTGAAAATCGTGGAAAGCTCGATTTCTGGAGCCAGTGCTTTGACCACGTAAATGTTGACTCCCACAGGGGGCGTAATGGCCCCCATGGTGGTCACCATGGTCAAAATAATGGAATACCAGATGGGGTCGAAGCCGAGAGCCGTCCCAAGGGGGAAGAAAATGGGAATCGTCAGCACCAGAAATCCAAGGGAATCCATGAAGCATCCGCCTACCAGATAAATCAACAAAATGACCCCCAGGATGAAGAGAGGGGACACTCGAAGCCCGGCAGCGAATTCCGCCACCTGGAAGGGAAGTCTCGTCACCGCGAGAAAACGACCGAAAATCATTGCCCCGGCCACCAGGAAAAACACCATGCAGGAAATCTTCAGCGTGTCCTTGACGGACGCCAGAATTCCTTTAAATTTCAGCCTGCGAAAGGGCAGGGTGACAAGGAGGGTAAAAAAGACCCCCGCGGCCCCTGCTTCCGTGGGCGTGAACCAGCCCATGTAAAGCCCTCCCATAACCAGGAGAAACACCACGACCGCTTCACTGACCCCGGTGAGAGACTTCATTTTGTCCCGGAAGGTCGTTTTGGGCCCGGCGGGCCCAAGTTCAGGATGGATACGACATAAAACCATGATGGTGAACACAAACAGAATCCCCAGAACAATGGCGGGCAATATCCCGCCGAGGAAAAGCTTGATGATGGATTGTTCCGTTTGCAAACCGATGATGATCAGGACCACGCTGGGGGGCATCACGGTTCCCAGGGTTCCACCGGTCACGACCGTGCCGCTGCTCAATCTGTTGTCATAGTGATACTTTTCCATCTGCGGTAGCGCGATTGCCCCCATGGTTGCCGCTGTGGCCGTATTGGACCCGCAGATGGCAGCAAAGAGCTCATCTGCGCCGATGGTGGCGATCGCGAGTCCTCCACGCCAATGGCCGAGCCATTTATAGGCCGCGCTGTAAAGCCTTTCAGCAATCCCCGAATGGAATGCCAGATAGCCGAGAAGCACGAACAGTGGAACAACCGTCAGCCCGTGCTTCGAGAATGTGGTCCAAACGTCCGCCCCGACCATGGTGATGGCCGCCTTGAAGGATACACAGTACCAGAAACCGCAGAAGCCTACCAGACCCATGGCGAAACCCACGGGCATACCCAGAAAAAAAAGGACCACAAGGAGGACCAGGATTCCCAGGATGCCGACTACGGTCAGACTCACCTTTGATTCTCCTTTTCAGGGAAGAGAACCAGCAGAAAATCGGTGAGAAAAACCAGAGACAACGTCGCACATCCCATGGCGACGCCGTACGTGAACGGGTAGTAAATGATTCTCAAGGTTTCGGTGACTTCTCCGGTCTTCCACAGGGTGGTCGCATACCTTGCGATTTGCCACGAGACCATCAAGAAGAAGACCATGCAAACCAAGTTATTGATACTCTGCAAAGTCCTCCGCGTCTTTTCTCTGAACCGGAGCACCAGGACATCCACCGAAACGTGACCGCGCTTCATTTGGGTATAGCCCAACGCAAAAGCGGTCACGATCGCGCTGAAGTATCCCATCATTTCAAAGGTGCCCTCGATGGGCATCCACACTCGACGGAGAAAAATGTTGGCACAAGCCAAGAAGACCATCAAAGCGAGAGAACAGCCGGCGATCGTCACGGAAGCACGGCTCACGAAGCGGTTGATCTTGCGAAGGCATAGCATCTCCATCCTCCTTTGTGGCATTTCTTCGGTCCGTTCACAACAACATCAGCCCGGCGGCCTTCGAGCCCTTTCGGTCAAAGCCCGCAAAGGATAGGTACGGGGGCTCATTCGCCGGCGTACATCTTCGCGTAAGCCTTGATGTCTTCAACCATCGCAGCCGCCGGCAGGCCTTTCCCCTTGGTATTCAGAATCCACTCGTCCGTGATCGGTGCCAGTAATTGGTCCCATCTGGTTTTCTCTTCCGGCGAAAGCTGGATGAACTCCACCTGATAATTCTTCTTGGACCATTCTATGGATTCGTTCACGTGCCTGTCCATGTAGGTTCCGGTCCAGACGGCTTGCTGGGTGCCCAATTCCTCCATGACCTCTCGGACTTCCTGGGGTAAAGATTTCCATCGGTTCATGTTCATGACCACAGCGAATGGATAAACGGGCCCATTAAAAATGGTCGCATATCGGCAAATTTCCGCATACTTGAAATCCATGAGCGTTTCCAGGGAGGAGCAGGCACCCACCACAACCCCCTTTTGAAGGGCTGCGGGGGCCTCTGACTGCGGCATCCCCACAGGGCTTGCTCCGAGAGCTTTTAATACCTGTGCGACTCCCCCGGAAGCTCTCAACTGCAAACCTTTCAGATCTTCCAGCTTCCTCACGGGTGTTTTCGCATAGATGTTTGCGGGGGCGCACGCAAACATGGTAAGCACCTTTACCTGGGCAAATTCCTCCGGGCGGTACTTTTTGTACAAATCCCACAGGGTGAGGCTTGCCACGGTTGCATTGGGGAATCCCACAGGAAGGGCGGTAGCGTTGGTGACCACGAACCTGCCAGGCTGATAGGCCATACAAAGGCAACCGATATCCGCCTGCCCGGCAATGACGCCATCCATCATGTTTTTAGCTCCGAGCAAGGTCCCACCGGGAAAAGTGTTCACTACAACCTTTCCGGCAGTGCGTTTTTCAAGTTCCTTTTTCCACCTTTCCATCTGAACACAGGGGAAGGTGGGAGCAGGTGGAAAGTTCGCATAGCTGAGCTCAAGACCACCGGCAGTGGCTGCGACCGTCAAACAGCCGGTTGCCAAAGCAATGGTCAGAAAAACCCCCGCAACGGTGAATCCCAATCTTCGTCTCATCCCTCAAACCTCCTTTTTGGTTTTTAGTTTTCTGCGCAAACGCGCCGCGAAACAAGGCAGTCAAGAAGCGCTTCTTCGTTCTTGGTGTCTTCTTTAACGGGAGGCGGTGCTGAATCCGGCCGCCAAACAAAAAGGCCATGGTTTTTAGTCCCCACGGCCTTTGACGAATCACAAAAAAAACCGTGGAGACCTTCAAGGCGACCCCACGGTTTCTATATGTTACGCTATTTAAGTGGGCTCACCTCTCAGGAGATGGCCCACCACCAGTTCACCAGGAAAAGGGTATTTTTTCCTCCACGCTTCATACTTTTTTTCTAACCGCAATAGGGAAAGATGTCAACAAAAAAGTTGCCCCCGCCGCAACCCATGGATCCATTTTCCTGTGATCTCCTCTCCAGGCTCCTTGCCCACACGCGGTTGGATGCAACATTGGCCGAGGCCCCGAGCTCGCAGTTCGACCGGCTTTCCCTCATTATCCCTTTCTCAGCGAACCTGTCGGTGGACGGAAAACGGTGATCGGTGGATGGTCAGGAGCCTGCGTTGCTCCTGCGCCTACTCCTCTGATATTTCCTCACGGCCCGGTTGTGCTCGGAGAGGGTCTTGGAGAAATAATGGCTGCCGTCGTTCTTGGATACAAAGTAGAGGTAATCGGTTTCGGCCGGGTAAAGAACGGCCCGGATAGATGCTGTGCCAGGATTGGCGATGGGCCCGGGAGGAAGCCCTTTGATCACGTAAGTATTATAAGGAGTGCGGGCCATCAGGTCAGTCCTTGTCAGATTACCGTTGAACTCACTGATTCCATAAATGACCGTGGGATCGCTTGCAAGGCGAATTCCTTTTCTAAGACGATTCAGAAAAACGCTCGCGATAAGGGGCCTTTCATCGGCAAGACCTGTTTCTTTCTCCACGATGGAGGCCAGCGTGACCACTTCCTCAAGATCCTTCCCCAGCTCGGTTGCCCTTTCTCTGAATGGTTCAAATGCTTCCCAGAACCGTTTGACCATCACTTCCACAATGGCCTTGGGGGGGAGGTTGCGGGAAAAATGATAGGTATCCGGGTAGAGATACCCTTCCAAAGTGTGTGCGGAGATGCCGTAGCTCTTCACAACGTCCCGATCTGCCGTGAAGCGCAGGAATTCTTTCTTGGAAACGATCCCTTTTAGGGCCAATGTCTCTGCAATTTGTTTTCTCGTAAAACCTTCGGGGATCGTCACGGCGTGCGTGATGATCCGCCCCTTGCGCAGGATGTCGAAGACGCTCAGAGGCGACATATTGGTGTTCAGCTGGTACTCTCCCGCTTTGATGTTTCTGCTGCCACCTGCAACCCTGGCCCAGAGCAAAAAAAACTCCTTGCTCCGGATGATTCCTCTTGCCTCCAGCTCAGAAGCTACCTGTTTAAGGGATGAGCCGGCCTCCACCAGGAACACTCGTCCCTCAACCCGTTCATGGGTGGGGCTAACCAGGTAATACCAAAAGCCAAATAACAGAAACACGCCAACGAAAAACATGGCGAAGGCCAATAGAACGGATCTCTTGTGGGTCATAAGAAATGACATTGTCCTTTCCAGGAGAGCTTTACTCTCGCCCTGGGTTTCTGCCTTCTTCCCTTGCACCCTATGCGGCAATAGAACGCATTGACATCCACTGCTGCCTGTGGATCATGCATAAATGATACCAGCGCGGCATGATGCCCGTCAAGGGCCCAGCCCCGCACAAATTCCCTGATTCAAGGATGGACCGTTCGAAAGGAACCACCTCCTTTTGTGTCAAGTTTTCTCCTAAAATGCCGATCTAGCAATTTGCTACGACCTGAGCCAAGGGGTTCCCGGTTCCTTTCAAATCTTTGGAGCTTGGCGGTTGTTTTATCCGAATGTTCCGCATCGCCATGGAGGTGCTCAGGGGGTGATTCCATCATGGGGGGAAGACGCTTGGAGAAAAGATACCACTCACTTCTTCAGATGATCTCTCATGTCTTTTTTACCATAGATCGAAAGGGAAACCTCTTGTTCCTGAGCCCCAATGTGAAGAAGGTCTGTGGGTATGTCCCCGAACAGCTCTGTCACAAGGGGATTCGTCCATGGCTTGAAAAGGTCCATCCGGAGGATTTTCCTCGCCTGAGAGAAGCACGGACGGTATTTTTCGGAGGGAGCGGAAGCGATCCTGTGGAGTGCCGAATTCAAAAAGAGGACGGACAATGGATATGGATTTCCATCAGACGCGTTGATTCCTATGGGAATAGGGCCGTGGAATACGCCGATGGAGTTTTCTCGGATATCACGAAAACGAAACTGCTGGAAACAGCCTTGAGGGCCAGGGAGAAAAGCCTCGGCTCCATTCTGAGGACGGTTCCTGAGATCGTCTATCAGCTTGATTCCAAGGGTTCGATTACCTTTATCAGTGGCGCCGTAACAAGATACGGGTACTGTACAGCGGAGTTACTGGGGACGAACATGTTGGAGATGGTTCATCCGGAAGATCGGGAAAAGGCAAGGTACAGGATCAACGAAAGAAGAACCGGGGAAAGGAGCACGAGGGCGCTTGAAATACGGCTTCTTCCAAAAAGCTCCACCACCCCATCCGGCCCTTGCCCAACGGAATTGAAAGGCTGTCCATTCTTCCTCGTCACAGCGCAAGGGCTCTATGATTCAGAAACACCGGAGAGCACGAGTTTCCTGGGCACGCAAGGTGTTGCGGAAGACATCAGTGAACGGAAGAGGTCCGAGGAAGAAAGAAGGAACCTTTCCTCCCAGATTCAACGTGCCCAGAGGATGGAGGCCATTGGGACTCTTGCCGCGGGAATCGCCCATGACTTCAACAACGTACTCACCGGCATCCAGGGAAATGCTTCCCTTATCATGCTCGGCACCGGCTCCAACCATCCCCACCTGGAAAAACTGAGGAACATCGAAAAATGCGTCCAGAGCGGAGTGAACCTCACCAAACAACTGTTGAGTCTCACAAAAGGGGACAAGCTCGAGTTCACGACCACCGATCTTAACCGCCTCTTGAGGAACACCTGTGAGATCTTTGGACGGGCCAAGAGGGAAATTTTGATTCACATGAAAGAGGAGCAGGATCTATGGCCGGTGGAGGCAGATCAGAAGCAGATTGATCAGGTGGTCCTGAACCTCTGCATCAATGCCTGGCAGGCGATGCCCGAAGGTGGGGACCTGCATCTGGAGACAAAAAACGTCACGCTCGATGAGCCCTTTGCCAGGCCTTTCGGGGTAAGGGGAGGAAAATACGCGCGGATCTCTGTGAGGGATACGGGGGTCGGGATGAATGAGGAAACCCGTGGAAAGATATTCCACCCCTTCTTCACCACCAGAGGAGATCGCGGTGGGACGGGTTTGGGGTTGGCAACCTCTTATCGGATTATCAAGAATCACGGAGGCATCATCGACGTTCAAAGTGAAGAAGGAAAAGGAACCACTTTTTTTGTATATCTCCCGGCTTCGGAAAATGCCTGTAAGGAGACAAGAAAATCGACAAAGAGAGTGGTCAAAGGAAAAGAGACGATTTTGCTTGTAGATGACGAGAAGATGGTTCTTGAGGTCAATCGAAACTTGATCTGCGAGCTCGGCTACGAGGTGCTTGTTGCGGAAAACGGGGCGGAGGCCTTAGAGATTTACAGAAAAGATCCGGACAGAATCGACATGGTGATCCTGGACATGGTGATGCCGGGGCTCGGGGGAGGTAAGGTCTTTGGGAGGTTCAAAGAGATCAACCCGTCCGTAAAAGTTCTCCTCTCGAGCGGCTACGGCATGAATGGATGCGCCAAAGGACTACTGAAACGTGGATGCCGGGGCTTTATCCAGAAACCCTTCAGTCTCAACCATTTGTCTCAAACCATGAGACAGATCCTCGACGCCTAGTCGTTTAGCGGTCATCATAGGTCCCCGCGGGTCGGTGGGTGGAACGTCCAACGTGTTTTTCTGCTGGGAGTACAGAGCATGAGGAATGTGAAGAACGCACCTTGAGCCAGTGGGCCTACTCCCGGCCAAGCGCTGAATAAAGAGAATTTCTCAACCTTCGGGGCTTGTTCCTTATTCGTTTTGTGTAGCGGAGGATTGCGAGGGACAACTAGTCCCGATCAAGACTGAGAACGGGCTACGGCTGTGAGGAAAGCGATCTAGAGCATTCCGCTCGCCATTCCGGCGCCGACGAAGATCAGCATGACTCCGACGATAATCTGGACCATTCGGAGGGTCACTTTCTTCATGAGTCGGGCACCGATGAAGGCGCCTGCGAAAGCGGCCAGGGTTGCAGCGAGAACGATCCCGGTCATGCCTGAAGGAAGGCCCTGAAACTTCGTGGTGTAAAAGCTCAGCCCATAGACAAAGAGACGCGCCACATCCACGATCACCGCCGACACCGTGTTTGTGCCGATGAACACTTCTTTATCCAAGCCTGCCTTGATCAGGAAGGCGGAACGCAACGCGCCTTGAAGTCCGGACAATCCGCCGAAAAACCCGGAAAGGACCCCGCCCATGGGCAGATACCTGCGTTCAAAGGCCAGGTTCTCGAAGCGCGGCAGGAGATCCAAAAAAGAGAAAACGAGGATCAGCGTGCCGATCACCAGTTCGACGAGGGTGATCTCGTGGGCTTTCCCGCCGAGCGTATAGGAGGCGACCGTGGGGAGCGAGGCGAAGACGCTCAGAAGCAGAGCGCCGAAGACCGCCGCAAAAGCGCCGGGAAGGGCGAATTTGGCAACCACCGGCCAGTTCGCCCTGCGGCCCACCAGGGCGGTCTTGAACAGATTGTTCGCCAGATGCACCACGGCCGTAACCGCCACCGCCACGGGCACCGGGAAGAAAAGGGCAAAGGCCGGCATGAGAAGAGTGCCCAGCCCAAAACCCGAGAACAGGGTAAGGCCCGAAACGGCCAATGCTACCCCGCAGATGATGAGATAACTCATTTTTTTTGGATGACCTCCTCGTGTAATTCCCGTCTTTGCGCCGGCGCAAACAAGGGAGATTCGATCCACCTTTTTTTGTGCGGTCGCGGGCCACAATCGGCGGCCTTGTCAATGAAGCCTGACCGGTTCAGGCTGCCCTAGAGGTACTTGGTTTTCAGTGCCTCCGCCACTTGCTTGACGGCGACGAAAGCGCGCTCCACAGTGCGCTCCTTGTCCGGGTTGATGAGGCAGCACGTGGCCGGGGAAAGCATGCTCCTGGAAATGAGCTGGTCCCGGTCAATTCCCTTTGACCAAAGGGTTTTCCAGACCTCTTCAAGCCGTTGAATGAGGGAGGGGATTTCTTCCTGGGCAAAGGCTTCGAAACCCGTGGGGACGATGCCCCAGACAAGGACGCCCCCCCGGTCGAGAAATTTTCCAATGGAGGCGACATAGGATGAGAAGATCTCCCCATTGGTGTAAATATCCAGGGAAAGCACGTCCAAATCCAGTCTGAGCAGGAAGTCCCAATCCGGGTTGCCGCACAGATGAATGCCCCGGGGGCGATCGACCTGGGCGAAAAACTGGTCCAGGTCATCCTTGGCCTTCAGATCCCCGTAGCCTGCCATGGCGGAAAAGAGGAACTGAAGCCCCGGTTCATCGACAAACATGAAGGCATTGGGGTTTCGCTTCTTGAGGCGGGCCAATTGCACGTTTATCCGCCGGGCCATGAAGTCGAACAAGAAGGGCCGAACCGTGTCCTCAAAGAGTATGGGGCGCTCATCCTGATCCAGGACGTTGAACCCGAAACTGATGGGACCTTCCAGTTGGCCCCGGATGGCGGGCCGATCCGCCAGGTCCAGGTTCAAGAACCGGTGGTACACGACGGAATAGGTTTCGCTCACGTCGAAGAAATCCGGATCGTCGAATCGGAGCAAAGCCCCCTCCAGTTCTTCAGTGAACTTGTCCATCGAAAAACGGAGGGTCCGATTTTCCATGTCCAGCACAATGCCCGGGAAGTGTTCCGCGGCCTGGACATACATGTCTTCATAGTAGCTGTAGTGGGGCAGTTGAGGCCAGAAAGGCACATCCAGCGAAAGGGCCATTTCCAAGGCCCGATCCACATCCGTGTGGGGCATCACCGCCATGGCGGTGGTCAGCAGGTTGCCGGGGATTTTGTTGGTCATGATGGCCTCTCGATCATTTGCCCTTCGGCTCTTTGACCAGGGTGAGGAACGTCTTGAAGGGCTTCACCGCATTGACGGAGCGGGGAACATCCGCCGGCATCACCACCACCTCTCCGGACTTTGCCGTCACCTCCTTGCCCCCGATCGTGAGGGACACTTCACCGTCCAGAACCTGGACCATGGCATCGCCGGGCGCCGCATGGGTGCTGAGGCCTTCTCCCTGGTCAAAGGCAAAGGAGTTCTTGCCTTGGCACGGCCCCATTTTCATATAGGGCATCCCCTTGTGGAGGAGCTTTGTGAAACAGTTCTCTTCTCGATTGGCGACAGCATGAATGAATGCGCCAAAGGACCATTGAAACGGGGATGCCGGGGCTTTATCCGGAAGCCCTTCAGCCTCAACCATTTTTCCCGAACCATGAGACGGATCCTCGACGCTTAATCGCTTACGGGTCATCCCAGATCCCCGCGGGTTGGTCGCTTCGATCTCCTCTCACCGCAAACATCAATATGGTGCCCAGCAGGGCCATCGCCGTGTTGATTGCAAAGGGAAAAGCATAACTACCCGTGGCATCTCGGAGAAAACCACTCACCCAGTGAACCAGGATCGCGCCAAAGCCGTAAAAGGGCGTCCACGATCCCATCACCGTAGCCAGGACCTCCCTGGGGAAGTAATCCCCGGCGCATGCCCCGTACATGGGAAACACGGCTCCATAAAAGAAGGCCATGATTCCCACAGATGCGTATAGAACTCCCAGAGAATTGCCGCTGAGGAGGATTCCCATGAGGGAGACGGCAATGAAGGCGTTGGCGAGAATCAAGGTTTTCCTTCGACCCAGAAGATCGGAGAGGGGAAGGATCGTCAAAACGCCCAGCACTTGGCTGCCCCCGTGAATGGTTGCAAGAAAGCTCGCTTTGTTTAACGGAAGGCTCATCTGATATTTGGCATAATCCACCATGAAGGTGGTGATGCCATACAAGCTGTACGAAATAGAGGCGTAGGAGAGGCCGATAAGCCAGAAAGTCCTGCTCCTGAAAACCTGCTTCAGCGTGCTCGCGTGAGCCCGGATGATCGGCTCGGTTCCAGGGGAACGCTCAACTTCTTTCTGCCCCCAGGGCCACCAGCCTGCCGATTCGGGATCCCTCCTCAACAGAAGCCCGTTTGCTGCAACCATTGAAAGTGCGGCCGCCCCCAGGAAATACCAGGAATAGCGCCAGCTGAACCGGCTGACGATCCATGGAAAGGCGATGCCCATTGTGGCGAAGCCCAGTCCGTACCCGGTGGAAAGGATCCCCAGTGCCAATCCCCTCCGCCTTGGTGTGAACCAGCGTTGAACGAGCGCCACCACGGGCGTCCAAAGTCCTGTTGCTCCAACTCCGGCGATGGCATAGGAAAGACATGCGGCCCAGAGGGTCTCCACCGCTCCCATGAGAAAAACGCCTGTCCCAAGGATGAGCAGACAGGCGCTGATGACTTTCCGGGCTCCAAACCGGTCTGTCAGGAAACCCGTAAATGGCGTGATGGTAATGTATACGAACAGGTACGAATTGTAGATGGAGCCCCCAGCCGTTCTGGTGAAGTTCAGGTCTCTGATCATCTCAGGGAGAACTATGCTGTACCCCAGGCGAACAGAATAGTTGATAAAGAGATCGACAAAGCAAATTCCCAGGATCACCCAGGCCCAGTGAAGATTCCCTCTTTTTCTCAAGAAGGGGGCTCCTTTCTCAGACTGTCCATGTATTCTTTCGTCCCGGGACCTGTAGCCTCCGGCAGGCTCCTCGACTGTTCCGTCAGGAAAAGGCTTGCCCGTTTCTTTTGAGTCAAGGAGCTCCGAGAGCCATGGCGGCAATCGATCCAGGTTGCGGGTAACGCTCCTTGCCTGCGACGGAAAGCAATCGCCCTGCTGCACCACCCATTGGGTTTTCATAGCAGAAAAGGCAGGTCACAGATAGCGACTAGCGAATGGAAGCCTGTTCACAGATTCCAAACCTTGAGGCGATTTACAAGAAAAACTCCCAGGACCAGAGAGGAGCCGTGTTCGTTCTTCAGGATTGGCCAAGTTGTAAGCGAGTGAGGGGTCAGGAAGGAGGCCGTTGAGAAGGGTGGTCTTCCCTGTCTGCCTCGCCCCGAAAAGGATATGAACGAAAGGCCTGGTCAGGTTGCGCGACAAACCTGTCTGGATCCAACGATCTATCATATTCACTTTATAATGATCGCCATAATATAAAGTCAATATATGAATTTATCGTTTTCAAGGCAATCTTAACCCTCGTTGCAACGTCCAGAAAGAATTCGCGGGACCAGATGGCAAGATTTTCCGGGTTTTTCGCAAGCGCTCCACTTCCCTGCGCGCCTGGTTCACGTCCAACTTATTCACTGCGTCCGCCAAAAGGTCTTTGAATCTTTCAGGGATCAGAGGCTCATTGCCTTTCCCGTGGCCCGTCTGGCGCACGAGTGCTTCGAGGTGCTCCAAATGCAGTTCAGGAGTATGTGGTCACAGGGTGAGATATCGTAAGGGCTGTCCGAAGATGGGTTAGGGTCCACCCGAGGGTAAACCGCGTTTTAAAAAATACAGGATTGGCCCCATTGCTGAGATGAAACATCCCTGGTAGTAAAAATCGGTTACCCTGAAAGAAAAGCGCATCGGAGGAAAGCCGGAAAATCCGTCAAAGGAGCGGAGAATGCTCGTGAGGGGCTACATTCAGACAGGCCAGGTGAGTTGTCATGACACAACAGGGCGTGAAATCCCCTGCCGGGGGACCGGACAGGATGGGGCGTTCAGGAGGGGGGTGGAATGGCCGGAACCGAGATTTGAAGAAAAGGAGGGGAAGGTCCTGGACCACCTGACAGGTTTGGTGTGGACACAGAACGCCAACCTCACCGAGTTCCCCGTGACCTGGCAGGAATCACTGGATACCATCTCTTCCCTGAACCATGAAGAGGCCTTTGGCTGCCTGGACTGGCGGCTCCCGAACCGGCGTGAGCTTCGTAGCTTGATAAGCCACCAGGCGAGAAGACCCGCTCTGCCGGAAGGTCATCCCTTTATGAATGTATTCCCGGGCTGGTACTGGACTTCGACCACCGCGGCGATCAACACCGCCTATGCCTGGTACATCCACCTGGATGGCGCCCGCATGTTTTACGGGGGCAAGGAGCAGTTCTTTTTGCTCTGGCCGGTTCGCGGTGAAGGTTATGGCATCCTTCCAGCCACGGGTCAAAGACGCTGCTATGACGCGAAAGGAGATCTGATTCCCTGCGCAGGTTCGGGCCAAGACGGCGAATTCCGTTTCGGATTCGTGTGGCCGGAACCGCGTTTTGAAGCGGGGGGTGGTGTGGTCATCGACCGGCTGACCAGCCTCTGCTGGCTCAGGAATGCAGACCTGACAGGCGGGCACACAACTTGGCGGGAGGCATTGGAAGCCATAGGGGAATTGAACCGGAAATCAACCGGCACCGAATGGCGGCTTCCAAACATCAACGAACTCGAAACGCTCGTGGACTGCGGCACACACAGTCCCGCATTGCCGGAAGGCCACCCGTTCGAGAATGTTCAGGAAGCGTACTGGTCATCGACCACGAGCATGTTCGAGCCCGACTGGGCGTGGGCCCTCTATCTTCTCAAGGGCGCTGTGGGGGTTGGACGAAAGAGGGGGACTCATTTTGCGGTGTGGGCCGTGTCCGATATGCAGTCAAGATGCAAGCACTCCAGGATCTAGATTTGTCGCAGGTCTCAGGACCGCCAATGGGAAAAGACCGTATTCAAAGGGAAGAAATCTGGAATCCTGGAAAAGGCTGGAGGTGCATGAATAAGCCGCAGAGATAAGCCGCCCTCATGGACCGGGTTCTCGTCAACCTGCGCAAGGCCGGGCTCAGATGAAATGAGCGGATATACTCCATGGCCTTGACGTCGGGTTGGATGCCGACCGGACCAAGTCTGCCGTTTCCTGATCCCGACGGGGCTGGAGCATCGGGACCAGGGAGGACAAAGGCGGAGATGAACGTTTTCTCAGAACACAAGCCGCTCGGGAGGTCTTCGCTCGGGAACGAAGGCATGGGGTATTTCTTGCTCGTTCCACTCCTTTGAGACGTAGAGGTTGCAGTAACAGCTACCGTATTCCTCCACATCGGGCTCGCGGTAATGGCAAGGGCAGATAATATCCAAGTCCTTCTTGCGGTCTCCCGAAGCCAGCCTGCAGGGACAGCTCATGTACCCGTAGCGTTTTCTGTTGACCAGAAGCGCATCCAGAAGTTCCAAAACCCTTTCCCTGTCCCTATTGAAGAAGTACCCTTTGGCCTCCTGGGTTTTTTTCAGATTTTCGTAAAGCTTCTCCACCTCATTCATAGTCCCAAGGCCTCCTTGATTTGATCCTCCTTATGCCCCACAATGACCTTCTCCCCGATAATGATCGTCGGGAAGGAGCAGTTGGGATTGAACCTTCTCACCTCTTCGAGAATCGCTTTCCGCTCTTCTCCGTCGAGCAAATCCACGTCCGTAAATTCGAACTGTATCCCGCATTCGCCAAGAAACCTCTTCGTTGCCTTGCAGTGGCTGCAAGTGCTGAGCGTAAAGATCTTAACCGTTGGTAACTCCTTCATTCCCTGCTCTCCTTTCTTCATACTCGTTGTAGAATGTCAAGCCACAAGCCACTTCCCTCAGATGCGCGTTTCAAGACCGAAGATTCCCCTTGCATGACCGGCCGCGCAAAATTCCCTTCCGCCTTCATCACAATAGGTTTGTTTTAACCCTCGGTAGGCTTTAACATAATGGCAAACGAGCCCGGATTCAAGTCCGGGGTCATGGCCTTTGTGCGGGAGTCAAGGCTTTCCGGTGCCCCGACCTGCAGTGGGTAAAGCTCTCCGGGAAGTGAAGAGTCCGGGCCTTTTGCAGGTTCATCGCGGGGTTGCAACCCCAAATCCATGTCCGGATTTTGCTCCCCTGAAGCGGCTTGATAACAGAGTCGACCTATTGTAAATCGAAGCAGGAAATTCCCCGTTTCCCAATGCGGTTGTTATGAAAAAGCTCTCCCTCCCCTTCAGCGGTACATTCCGACACTTTATGCCCCTCAGGGAATATTTCATTCAGAATCGCTGGCCTCTCGTCTTTGGCCTGGTTTGCCTGCTCACGGTGGATTTTCTCCAGCTGCTGATTCCATTGATCATCAAAAAGGCCATTGATTCTCTGACCACGAAGATTGCCACCACCCAGGCTCTCCTGTGGTACGGCGCTGCCATCCTGGCAATTGCGGTCACGATCGCTTTTTTTCGTTATCTTTGGAGACATCTGATTTTCGGCCACTCCAGGAAAGTCGAAGAAACCCTGAGGAACCGCATCTATGCGCATCTTCAGGGACTCTCCCTCGCATTTTATCAAAAGATGAGAACAGGGGACCTGATGGCAAGGGCCATTAACGACCTCAACGCAATCCGCATGGCGACCGGGATGGGAGTAGTCGCTCTGACCGACGGCCTCTTGCTTGGAACGGCCGCCATAGGCTTCATGCTGTCCATCGACATGAAGCTGACGCTTATCTCTCTCATTCCGGCCCCCGTCATCATCCTGCTCAGCCGGATGCTCACCAGGCGCATGTCCATTGGTTTCGAGACGGTACAGAATACCTTCTCCGATTTAACGGAGCAAGTCCGGGAAGCCTTTGCAGGGATACGGGTGATCAAGGCCTACGGGCGTGAGGAATGGGAAAATCGGAAAATCAGGGATGAGGGGGAGAAATATGTTTCCGTGAACCTGAGCCTGGCAAAAACCCTCGCGCTTTTCCTGCCCACCATGACCATTTTCACCAATGTGGGTCTCGCCATTGTGATCTGGCTCGGAGGTCGTTTAACGATTCTGGGTCAGATCACCACCGGCGACTTTGTCGCCTTCATCAGCTATCTGAACCTTCTGACCTGGCCCATGATGGCCATGGGCTGGGTCACGAATCTCGTTCAGAGGGGTTCGGCTTCCATGCGCAGGATCAACAGGATTCTGGAGGAAGAGCCGGAAATCAAGGATTGGGCGGGGGCCAAAAACCCAGAGGGAATCCGGGGAGAGATCTCGGTCAAGGACCTTTTTTTCAGATATCCCGGTCAGAGGCACGATGCGCTCAAAGGGCTTCATTTTCGAATACGGGCCGGGGAAACGGTTGCTGTTGTAGGAAGAGTGGGATCAGGGAAGACCACATTCCTTTACATTCTGCCGCGCCTTTTGGAGGTTCCTGCCGGGACGGTTTTTTTGGATGGCACCGATATCCGACGGATTCCGCTGATCGCCTTGAGGCAGAGCATGGGCTTTGTGACCCAGGATGTTTTTGTCTTTTCGGATACCATCCGCAACAATATCGTTTTCGGTAGAAGGGGGATATCTCAAGAAGACGTGGAAGGGGCGCTTCACGCCGCAGATATCTTTAAAGAGGTGCAGGATCTCGATCAAGGTCTGGACACCCTCCTGGGTGAGCGCGGGATTACCCTTTCAGGCGGCCAGCGGCAGCGTTTGACCATTGCCAGGGCACTACTGTCCAATCCGCCGATCCTTATCCTGGACGACGCCCTTTCCATGGTGGATACACGGACGGAAGAGAGAATCCTGAACCGGATCCTCAAAATGCGGCAGGACAAGACCAATCTCATCGTTTCTCACCGAATCTCCACCATCACACGGGCCGATCGGATTTTGGTGCTTGAGAGAGGAGAGCTGGTGGAGGAGGGTAGTCACGGAGAACTCCTTGAACAGGGGGGCGTCTATGCCGCCCTCTACCAAAAACAACTCCTTGCCCAGGAGCTGGAGACAGGAGGATCAAGGCATGTACGGTGACTACGGCTACATGGAAGAGGGCAAACTGGGCAAACCTTATGACTTCAGGTTATTGCGAAGGCTTGGCCGTTACGGAATCCCCTACAAGACAACGATTGCCGTAGCTCTTTCCCTGACCCTTCTGATTACCCTTTTCGATCTGGTGGTCCCCTATTTTTCCAAAATAGCCATTGATCGCTTCATCGTTTCTTTCTGGTACACCGTGGATGAAACCGGGCTCAGCGATTCCGAGCTTCAGGCTTTCCTCGAAAAGTATGACCATCTGCTCGAGAAGAGCAAGGATGGAACGCTGTGGGTGATTTCCCACCTGGACACCAAAAAAATCGATCCGCGAGACCTCGCTGAGTATCGGAGAAGAGGACTCCTGGGAACACAGAGATACTACAGAGCTTATGCGGATCTCCGTGAGAGCCGATTGCGGGAAAGCCATTTAAAGAGGCTGCGGGAGATGGCCGACGGCTCTTTCATGATTCCCTGCGAACTGCTCGAGGGTCTCTCAACAGGGGAGGTTCTGAAGCTTCGTGCCAGGGATGTTCGGGGTGTGACCGTGATCGCGCTCTTATTCCTTTTTCTGCTCGTCCTGGCCTTTGGACTGAACTACGGAGAGTATTATCTTCTGGAGTTTGCCGGACAGCGGATCATGCAGGATATTCGACTTGAGCTCTTCGGCAAGATGCAGTCCCAAGCGGTGCGTTTTTTCGACACGCATCCGATCGGTCGCCTGGTCACCCGGGTGACCAACGATATCGAAAATCTCAATGAGATGTTCAAGTCCATATTCACCACGGTTTTCAAAGACGTTTTCTTGCTAACGGGGATTCTGGCCGTTCTCCTGGCGCTCAACTGGCGGTTGGCCCTCATCTCTTTCATCCTTCTCCCGCCGATTTTCGGTCTCACGTATCTATTCAGTTCCTTGGCCAGAGAGACCTTCAGGGAACTGCGGGCAACGGTGGCCAGGATCAACGCCTTCCTGCAGGAACGGCTTACAGGGATGCGCCTGATACAGCTGTTTTGCACCGAGGAGTTTCAAATGGGTCAATTCAGGCGGGTAAACCATGACAACTATCTGGCGGGAATGAAACAGATCCGGGTTTTTGCCGTTTTCATGCCCCTCATGGAACTGTTCTCATCTTTTGCTGTGGCTCTTCTCCTCTGGTACGGGGGCGGCAAGGTGATCCAGGAGCAGTTGAGCCTGGGCGCTCTGGTGGCCTTCCTGAGCTACATCCAGATGTTTTTTAAACCGGTCCGGGATATCTCTGAAAAGTACAACATCATGCAGAGTGCCATGGCTTCCACGGAACGGATCTTCGAATTCATGGATATGAAGGAAGAAATCCCTGAACCGGAATCTCCTTGGACTCCGCGTTGCGTAAAGGGGTGCCTGAGCTTCAGCGGGGTCTGGTTCGGTTACGAGGATGGACAATCCGTGCTAAAGGACGTGTCCTTTGAAGTGAAGCCCGGCCAGACCGTGGCCATCGTCGGGGCTACAGGGTCGGGGAAGACCACGGTCATCAATCTGGTGGAGCGGTTTTACGATCCGCAAAGGGGTGTGGTGTTGCTGGACGGAGTGGATCTGCGCAAATGGTCGGGCAGAAGTTTTCGCACGCACATCGGGCTTTGTCTGCAGGATGTCTTTATTTTTTCCGGAAAGCTGGAGGATAATATTTCGCTGGGTCGAGAGGGGCTCGATGGGGCAGTCATTGAATGGGCGGCCAGAATGTCCAATGCCCTTCCCTTCATTGAAAGGCTTCAAAACGGTTTTCAACAGCATCTGGGTGAAGGAGGTTCCACTCTTTCCGCCGGGGAACGCCAGCTTTTGTCATTCGCCAGAGCCATGGCTTCCAACCCCAGGTTGCTGGTCCTGGACGAAGCCACATCCAGTGTGGATCCCGAAACCGAAAGACTGATCCAGGAAGCCATTTCGGGGATGACCAGGGAAAGAACCACGTTGATTGTGGCTCACAGACTTTCAACCGTTCGGGATGCAGACCGAATCCTGGTAATGCACCAGGGCCGGATCGTCGAGCGGGGAAATCACGAAGAACTGGTGGCCCTGGGGGGGATCTATTCAAAGCTCTTGAGGCTGAGGGAGGATTAGGAAAGAGCTGCAACGACGACTGGCCGGGCACCGGGAGCCGCCTTGCTCTTCCTCATAACCTATGCTTCGTTCAGAGCTGATGAGCCAATGCTCCGGATCTGAGGTAAACCCCCGTCTCCAACCAAGAAGACTGAATCCCTGAACGATCACTATTTGGCATTGACAGGCAAAGGGGGATTCATTACACTTCGATTCACGAAATAGGTCTTTTACTCGATGGAAATATGAATGGGGTTTTACGTATGATCATTGATATGCATGTGCACACTGAAAAGTCATCAGATTCATCGGCAACTGTGGATCAATATTGCGGCATCATACAAAAATATTCTCGATACTATCCTTTCGATGGCCTCGTTTTAACGGAACATCGTCTGTACGATGTTGACGGAAACTACCAGGAAATCGGTGAGAAATATGAAATCTTGATTTTGCAAGGGATTGAGATCGATGCAGATCTTGGACATCTACTGCTGTACGGTATCACCAATAGTTTTCTCAAAAAAATTGATATTTCCAGTAGAGGACTTGAAAGTGAAAGAGTGATCAAAACCATCAACGACTGTGGAGGTATTGCCATCCCGGCTCATCCTTTCAGGGAATCAAGTTATGGATCTGCATTGGCAGAGAATGACAAGGCATTGGATGAAATAGAAGTTATTGAGGAATTGAACGGGGTGAATTCCACCGATCAAAATGAAAAGGCAAGAGAATTGGTGGAAAGAAACGGTTTGAAGGGAACCGGTGGAAGCGATGCGCATTATGCCAACCACCATTGGTTCCTGAACAGTGCCACGGAGTTCAGGAATCCGGTTCACACCATGGAAGATCTGGTGAAGGAATTGCGTTATGGGGAATTTCGGGCCATTGCTCTCGATAACTCGGTGCTTGGGGAGTTCTGAAAAGAAATCGGGAAAACCGTGCAAATCCGTGGAGACCAAATATCGGTGTTGCACCGTGGCCGGATCGTTGTTTGGGAAATCGTCCCTGTTCACAGGGTAACGCGGGCATTTCCAAAGGGGCCGTCGATAACCCCGCCACAACCATTGGCGGCCAAGCCTCGGAACGGCAGAAAAGCCCCCGTCACCCTCCAGCGAATGCACATGCAACGATCCCGTGATCGCTTGAGGTTCCCTGTGTCCAGCGACTGTTTTCACCCGGGCAAAGCTACAAATTTAGGCCCTGGGCAATTTTCTCATAGTGATAACTCGAGTCGCCCACGATGTATTCGGAAGCCTTGGCTCGCCGGTAAAATAGCCCTGTATCGTACTCTCTGGAGGTACCGATGGCACCGTGAATCTGGATCGCCCGCTCCGAGATGAACTTATACTGCTCGTTCAAAGCCGCCTTCACGGCCGAAGCTTCCAGGCCCACCTCCATCCCCTGATCGATCATCCAGACGACCTTATAGAGATAGTTATAGGTGGTGTCGTAGGCGAGCAGCATGTTCGCCATATAGTGCTGGATGATCTGGTAGCCCCCGATGGGTTTTCCGTATTGCACCCTCTCCTTGGCATAGGCATTGCTCTTATCGATGCATATCCTGCACCCGCCAACCATCTCCGCGCTCTTTGCCACAGCCGCCTTGGGGGCGATTCTTTCCAGGATTTCCCAGCCTTTACCCACCTCCCAAAGGATATTGTCTTTGGGGATCTTTACCTCCTTGAAGATCACTTCGCAGTTGTTGTCCATTGCGATGGTGGGCATTTTGGTGATGGTGATGCCCGGGTCCTTGGCATCTACAAGGAAAAGGGTAATGCCCGCATCCCCGGCCCCGGCCACCACAATGAGCTTGTCCGCCACATTGGCGTCCATGACAAACATTTTGGTTCCGTTCAAGACATAGTGATCCCCATGAAGCCCGGCGTTCAACCGGATCCCGGCCGGAAGATAGCTTCCTTCCTCCTCGAACTGGGCCAGGGCCATAATCAGGCTTCCTTCGGCAATTCGTCCCAAAAGGTCGTTTTTCTGCTCTTCCGATCCTCCCTCCAAGATGGTGAGTCCGCACTGGATCACGGTGGAAAAAAAGGGGCTTGGAAAAGCTGCCTTTCCCATTTCCTCCATGATGAGGGCGATATCCGTAAACTGGCCGCCGTATCCGCCGTACTCCTCGGGGAATAATACCCCGAGCCAACCCAATTCGGCCATCTTTGCCCACATCTCAGGAGAGTAACCGAGATCACTCTCCTCCAGCTCTCTCACTTTGTCGTAAGGGCATTCCTTTTCAAAAAACTTTGCGGCCATGTTCCGCAACATTTCCTGCTCTTCGGTGAAACCAAAATCCATTTCGTCTCCTCCATTTGCTAAGGGGTCGTGATGAACCCCTTTCCGGTTTCTGAAAATCCACGGGAAGAAAGCGTGCTCCGCGCGTCCCCGATCCGATTCCGAAAACAGGAGCGCACGGGGGAACATCACTTGAATCTGGGAAGCTCCAACGCCACCCAGGCGATCAGGTTCCGCTGGATTTCAGAGGTCCCTGCCGCGATATTGGAGCCTACGCAGAATTGATAGTCCTCTACCATAGAGCCCTCCATGGGTGCCCACTTGGATTTCTCCAATTGACCGTAGAGCCCCATGATCTCCGTGCCGTAATTGGCGAAGCGCTGAATCAACTCCGTTCCGAAGACTTTGGATTCCGATGCGGCTGAAGCTGCGAAAGAAAGCCCTGCCTTGTCCTGCATCCACCCGATCTTGTAGGCAAGCATATACCCGCACTGCAGGTCGATGAACAACCTGGCGATCTTTTGCCGGACGAGGGGATCCTCGGAAAGGAACTTGCCGTCTCTTTTTGTGTTTTTCACGAACGAAATAAGCTCGTTGAGGACACTTTCACACTGGGCATACTTGCCCACCCCCGATCTCTCGAAGTTCATGGTATCCCTGGTCAGTTTCCATCCGTCGTTTTCCTCGCCAATTCTGTCGCTCGCGGGGACTCTCACGTCGGTGAAAAAGACTTCGTTATACAGATGTTTGTTATCCATGTACTTGATGGGGCGCACTTCAATTCCGGGCAAGTCCATGGAAAGATGGAAGACGGACAGCCCCCTGTGCCTTTTTTCATTGGGATCGGTGCGGGCCAGCAAAAACATGCAGTCTGATCTGTGGGCCCCGGTGGTCCAGATTTTCTGGCCGTTGATCACATAATCGTCCCCGTCGCGAATGGCCTTCGTCTGTAAAGAGGCCAGGTCAGAGCCGGCATTGGGCTCACTCCAGCCCTGGCAATAAACAACCTCCCCCTTGGCGATGGGAGGCAGCAACCTCTCCTTCTGTTCTTCCGTCGCTCCCACCAGAAGGGTGGGCGCGAACATCCCCACACCGAAGTTGTCGATCCCGGGCGCACGATGCTTTTCCCTGACTTCGTTGAAGATCAGTTGCTCGATGATCGGTGCTTCCTGCCCTCCGTATTTCTTCGGCCAAGGGCGGGCGATCCAACCCCTCTCACCGAGTTTTTTGGCCACGTACTTGTGGAACTGGAATCCTTCCGCTGTGTTGTATATGGCTTCCAGACCGCCCCTGCCAAACTCGGGAGGGGCTTCCTTCATGATCTCTCTGAAGAAATCCTCAAATTCCTGTTTGAGTGCTTCCTGTTTTTCCGTAAGCCTGAAATCCATGAGACTCCTCCTCGTTGTCTTTGTTCGTTGTCGTACGGGTGAAAAGGTTTTCCGGGTTCGTTGCGGGCCTTTCCTGGAAACTGAAACCTTTTCCCCGTGCGTTTCAGTGACGTCCCCTGAAGCCGTGAAGGTCAGCACTGAAGCAGCGGTGGGCACGGCGGTGCAGAGGAAAGATGCCGTTGTTAATCATATTTTTTATTATATGTGAACCTTGGTGATGTCAAGTGTTTTGAAAGTTCAAACTTTCAGGACATCCTCTCGCAGAGTCCGGATTTTGAAACCCGCTTCCGGCATCCCAGATTGCGCGGGAAGGGCTTTCCTGAAGCAAGGCCCTCTCCCCCTTCGCACACCCAATCCCGGTAAACCGGGCGGGCAGGCCACCCGGATTTCTGCGCCGCAGGGCTTCGAACCCACGCAACCTTCTTTTAAAAACGCAACAATGGTTGCAGCCAATAGGAATATTGGCTGGTCCAGGGTTTCTTCGGCTTTGCCCATTTTCTATGACAACATAGGTTGCAGGGGTTTTTCAAGTTCTTTTCTCTTGGAAGGTGGAAGAAAATTCATGAGATTTCATGAACTTAAAACGAGGGGCTGGTTCCGGTACACTTCTTGCGCAATGATTCTGGTTCGCCTTTGGGAGTTCCGTCATAAAACCCAGCTATCGCGTCGAATTCACCACTGCTGCACGTGATGATATCGGACTCTTGGAAAAGCGATGGTCTCCTGGAAGACGCGATTTCGGCCACAGTTCTCCTGATTTTCTCCGAGCGATAAGCTGGCGTTGCTAGGTGAGTCCGGGCTAACCACACAAGAAACTGAATCCCTGAAACCAAGCGGTTTTTGCTGTACCGTTTCCGAGGATAGAAGCGCTTTGAAGGTATGAAAGCCCGTTCAAAGCCTTTCAAGGATAACTTTTCCAGCATCGGGAAGGAACTCTTTCCTGAATAAAGTTTTGTGGGAGGGGAACATGAAAAACAACCAAATCAGAAGACACTCTGCAGCCAGGATCTTAAAAAAGATTCCTGACATCGTGGCGTTGGAGACAAAGCGAGGGCCGCGGTGGTGTCTTTCCGCCGGGATGGAGGGCCGGACTCCACGGCCCTCCATCTCCACCTGCTTCATGCTTTTATGGATTTTTTTGCTGCTTCCCATTGCAGGGGTTCATGCCCAGACCTTCGTGAGCGGGCACATTACCGCAGATACGATTTGGACCCTGGAGGGCAGCCCCTACATGGTAACCGCAGATGTGACGGTGCGGCACGCAACCCATAGCGGTCCCACGGCCACACTGACCATCGAGCCCGGGGTGGAAGTGCGTTTTGCACCGGGTACGGGCCTTTATGTGGGGGATTACTACAAATATAAGTACCCTCAGTACGGCGCTATTTTGGCCCGGGGGACGGAGGAATCTCCCATCGTTTTTACCTCCAGCGCAGGCACTCCCGCTCCGGGAGACTGGAAAGGTTTTTATTTCCGGCCCCCCACCAATTCTGGTTTGACCGCATTTGAACATTGTCTCATTGAATACGGCGGAGCAGTGAACAACGCAAACCTTTACCTTGACGGTGTCTCTCCGTCTATCACCCATACCACGGTCCGTGAAAGCAGCGGCCACGGACTCTTCCTGAACAATGCCTCTCCCGGCATCACCCATTGCACGATCAGCGACAGTGCGTGGAGCGGCATTTTCATGAAAGGATCGTCCAATCCGGTGATCGGTGGCGAGGGGAAAGGGAATATCATCACCGGAAGCGGCACGTATGCCATTTACTGTGAGGACGCCTCGGGAGATCCCCTGATCGCCCATAACACTCTTTCTGATTATGGAACCTTCGCCATGCGGTTAGGGGCGAAGATGAAGGTGGAGGGGAACACCTATTCGGGAGGGGGAATCAGGGGCATTGAGGTAGTGGGGGAACATATCGTTTCGGATACCGTCTGGAGAAACGAAGTCCCTTTGTATGTCGTTCTCGGAGACGTGACGGTGCGGCACGTAACCCATAGCGGTCCCACAGCCACACTGACCATCGAGCCCGGAGTGGAAATACGCTTTGAACCGGGCACCGGCCTCTACATAGGTGCCTATTACAAGTATAGCTACCCCCAGTATGGGGCGCTTTCCGCTCAAGGGTTGGAAGGATCACCCATTATTTTTTCATCAAATGCAGCCACACCGGTTCCGGGTGACTGGAAGGGGATCTATTTCCTCAACCCCACCAATGATGCCCTCAGCTTTTTGGAGCACTGCGTGGTGGAATATGGCGGGCATACGCACAATGCCGATATTTTCCTGGAAAATGCCAGTCCCACCGTCCAGTACAACACCATCCGAAACAGCAGTCACTCCGGGGTATATTCCCGTGGAGCGGGATGCAATTCAACCTCCATCGCGTGCAACAATTTTAAGGATAACCTCTACGGAATCTACGTGACCGAAGGCGCGGCCCCTCAAATCTTGAACAACAATTTTCTGAGGAACTATAGCGACGGCCTTTACAATGAAGGAAGCTCCGCTCTGAATGCGGAGAACAACTGGTGGGGTGACGGGAGAGGACCTGGCTTCAGTGGCGATGACGTCTATGGGAACGTAGATTTCGAACCCTGGCTTGCGCAGGAGAGCGGTTGTATCAATGCACCGCCGACCAACAGTCCTCCTTTTACACCCAGAAATCCCGCTCCGGCAGACGGCGTGGTTCGAGTGGCCCTTGACGGGGGGGCTGTAAGTCTGAGTTGGCTCGGCGGGGATCCCAATCCCTGGGATACGGTGACCTACGACGTTTACTTCGGAACTTCCCCGGAGCGTCTTACCAAGATCGCAGAGGGCGTTTCATCGACCATCTATGAAAAGGACGATCTGGCCGAAGGGCTCACCTATTTCTGGCAAATTGTCAGCTACGACCATGCAGGCTCTGTGGCGACGGGAGCCGTATGGCGGTTCACAACAGACGGACCCCCTCCCAATCTTGTGGTTGCCGGTATCACCTGGACACCACAGCCCACGATCGTGGTCGGGGACGAAGTGACCTTCGTGGCCACTATCCGAAATGAGGGAGAAGGTCCTGCCGTGGATGGATTTCAGGTAAACTTCCTGATCGATGGGGTGCTCGTGGGCACCAGACAGGTAAGCGAGATTCTTCACAGCGGCGAATCTTTGCCGATAAACCAGCTCTGGACGGCTGAGGCGGGAGAGCATACCGTCCAGGCGATTGTGGAGGGCAACGCGTCAACCGATGCCTCTTTTGAAGTGAGCACAAGCGTGGATACGGATGAAGACGGAATGCCGGATGGATGGGAGATGGACTACTTTGATACACTGGAGCGGGACGGCACCGGCGACTTTGACGGCGACGGTATCTCAGATTTGAATGAATATGGGAACGGCACCGATCCCACCCAGAGTAACGCCCCCACTCCTCCCGTGATCTTTTCTCCCGAAGAGAATCAGGAAATCGCCGTTTTGCGGCCGGAGCTTGTGGTTATGAACAGCACCGACCCGGACGGGGATCCTCTCCTCTATGCCTTTCAACTCTACCCGGATGGGGACAGGATACCCCTGGTTTTGTGGGAAGAGGAAGTGTCCGAAACCCCGGAGCAGACGTCGTGGGTTGTCTCCGAGGAGCTTCAGGACAACACCCGTTATTTCTGGCGGGTCCAGGCTACAGACGGCATGGGAGTCAGCGCCTGGGTGTACGGTTCATTTTTTGTGAATACGGAAAATGACCCGCCCTCCTCGCCCACATTGAAAAGTCCGATTTCCGGTGCTTGGGTGGCCTCCCTGACGCCCACCCTGACCCTCAATGCCTCCTCCGACCTGGATCAGGACCAGATTTCCTATCGGCTTGAGCTGTATGCGGATCCGGGCTTGAACCAGCTCGTTTCGGAAGCCGTTTCCAACGCTTCCTCATGGGTGGTGTCTCCGGGCCTTGTAGACCACACCTGGGTTTACTGGCGAGCAAGGGCGGAGGATGAGCATGGAGCCGTTAGCCCATGGACGGACGCGGCCGTCTTTTTCGTGGATGAAAACGGGATCAATGATCCACCGCAAATTGAACTTTTCGATCCCTTGGCAGATCTCCTGACCCGCGAAGATCATGTCACAATCCGCTGGGAGGACAGCGATCCGGAGACGAACGCTGAAATCTCTCTCTACTACGACACGGATGATTCCGGTGGAGATGGAGTTTTGATCGTGAAAGGCATCCAGGAGGATCCGGATGGATTGGGAGACGGCTACACCTGGGATATCAGCCAGATTGGCGATGGCGTTTACTATGTGTACGCCACCATCACGGACGGAAATTCAACCGTGACAAGTTACACAGGGCTTCCCATCACCATCGACAGGACACCGCCCGTACTTGTGGTGGAGCCTCCCGCCGGGACCTATGCACCGCCCCAGCTTGTGACCCTTAGGGTGACTAACGAACAGGCTGCGATCTATTATACCATGGACGGGAGCGAACCGACGGCCGATGCCTCCCTGTACACGGAGCCGATCCGGGTTCCGGACGATGTCACCATCAAGTGCATGGCTGTGGATGGTGCCGGAAACCAGAGTGCCGTCATCGCCGCGGTCTATGTGATTACCGACAGTGATGAGGACGGGATGCCGGATGAATGGGAAGTCCAGCATTTCGGGAGCCTTGAAAGAGACGGCACGACCGATTGGGATGGCGATGGGCTTTCCGACGCAAACGAGTATCTCAGCGGCACGGATCCGAGGTATGCAGACACGGACGAGGACGGGATGGTGGATGGGTGGGAAGTTGCCCATGGCCTCGATCCCTTGAAGGACGATGCCTCTTCGGACATGGACGGCGATGGTTACAGCAACCTGACCGAGTATCTGATCGGAACCGCACCCAATGACATCGATTCAAAGCCTGAGCCTCCCGTTGCCGGCGTCACCCCCAAAGAGCAAGAAGTGGAGGAGGGAGAGACGGTGAGCCTGGACGCTTCCAACTCCTCAGACCCGAACCATGATATTGTGACCTTCAAATGGGAGCAGATCGGTGAGCCCTTGGTGATGCTGTCGGATCCCGGGGCGGCTCTGTGCACCTTCACGGCTCCGGATGTGGGGCCGGAGGGCCTTGCATTGACCTTTCAGCTTACGGTGACCGATTCCACGGGTTTGCAACACACAGACACCTGTGTGGTGAATGTCATCTGGGTGAATCTGCCGCCCACCGCGGATGCAGGCTCCGATCAAACGGCGGATGAAAATGAACGGGTCTCTTTAGACGGGTCCGCTTCGACGGATTTAGATGACGGCGTTTCCTCTTATCTTTGGACCCAGACGGAAGGACCGGAGGTCGTCCTTTCCGATGTAATGTCTGCCCAACCCACCTTTATGACGCCCGATGTAGGCCCGGGTGGTGCAGCCCTGGTTTTTGAGCTCACGGTGACGGATCACGGAGGGCTCAAATCCACGGACACGTGTGTGGTGAACGTGACCTGGGTGAACGCGCCTCCGCAGGCCGACGCAGGGTGTGATCAGAAGGTGGAGGAGGGCACCACGGTGATTTTGGATGGCTCTGCATCCGCCGATCCGGACGACGGCATTGCCTCCTATCACTGGAAACAAACCGGAGGCGTGGCGGTGACGCTTTCCGATCCCGTGTCGGCTCAGCCCACCTTTGTGGCTCCTCCCGGGACATGGAAGTTGAAAGGCAAGAAAGCTGCGACTATTCGCTTCGAGCTGACGGTGAGGGATCACTCAGGTCTTCAGTCGACCGACCAGGTGTCGATCACGTTAAAAGAAAACGGAATCCTCGGATTCCCGATGAAGTCGATCACCACCTTCAGTTCCACGGGAGAGCCGTTCGGCATTATGCTGGAAACCGGCTGCCATCTGGTGAGCCTGTATTCCGTGGATCCCTCATCGATTCCTGAGACCGAGGAAAAGCCTGAGGAACTTCCCTACGGTCTGGTTCAGATGAAGGTGAAAGTTTCCGAGCCCGGGGGCAGCGCGAACATGAAGTTCTATTTGGAGAGCGGGGCCCGGAGTTCCTATGAATGGTTCGAATATACGGCCGGGGACGGATGGCAAGAAGCCGGGGATTACGCTCGATTTGATCGGGGAAAGGGACGGGTTGTGGCTCTTACCCTGGTCGACGGAGGGGCAGGTGATCACGACGGCGTGGCAAATGGATTCATCGATTCCACTTCGGGTCCTGCCTTCAAAGAAAAGTCGGGGAAGAAATGGATCGACCGTCAAGCGGTGGTGAAACTCATAAAGCAGCTCCAGACCCGATTTTTTGACAAAAAGAGTGCGGCTAGAGGCTGCTTGTAACATTTAAGGTTTTTTTCGCACGCGGGCTGCAGGACTCCTCGCGGCATGAGGGATCCTGCAGCCCATCCCTCTTTCCATCAGATTCTGGGTTGACCCACCTATCCCGCTTCCCTATACTCAGGTTAAAGCCAAGATCTTTCATCAACCCGTGAAGGGGTTGCCCTCACGGGCCGAAGTCCGCGTGTTCATCCCATGCCCTGGTGTGCATTCACCTCCGGAGACGCTCTTGAAAAGATTTCGTGATCTCAATGGATATCTGAGGGAGATATTCGGCGAGCGCGTCCATAGGATTTCGCTGGATGCAGGAATGAGCTGTCCAAACCGGGATGGGACCATCTCCACCCAAGGCTGTATTTTTTGTGATCGCCGGGGGTCCGGAACCGGTGCGCTGCTCGATCATGGTCTTTCCATCGAGGAACAGGCCGATCGGGCTCGGGAATTCATTCGGAGGCGATACAAGGCGAGGAAGTTCATCGCATACTTTCAATCCTTTACCAACACCTATGCCCCGGTTGCCACCCTGAAGACATTGTACGACCGGGCCCTGGCCCACCGGGATATGGTGGGGCTTTCGGTGGGGACTCGCCCCGATTGCGTGGATGGGGATATCCTCGAACTATTGAGCACCTATCGGAAAGATTATCTGGTTTGGATTGAATATGGACTCCAATCGGCCCATGATGCCACCTTGAAACGGATCAATCGAGGCCACGATGTTTCGTGTTTTGAGCGAACCGTTCAAGTGACCCGCGAACACGATTTGAACATATGCGTGCATGTGATCCTGGGCTTGCCGGGTGAAGATCGTGAAATGATGCTGCAAACGGCCAGATTTCTGGCTGCGTTGCCGATACAGGGAATTAAGATCCATCTCCTTTATGTGAGTGAGGGAACACCGCTGGCCGAGCTCTATCATCAGGGCGAGATTCGCTGTCTTGACCGTGGAGAGTATGTGGAGTTGGTGGCGGATTTTCTTGAGCTTCTCCAACCCGATACAGTGATTCACAGGCTGACGGGGGACCCGGTTGGGTCAGAACTTGTGGCCCCCTCTTGGGCGAGAGATAAAACCTCGGTGCTGAAGTGTATTCACGGGGCCTTGGAAAGGAGAGGCACATGGCAGGGCCGACTGTACGAGAAATAGCCTGCCGCAAAGAGCCTGTGATCGCGGTTGGCACCCCCCTTAGGAAAACAGGTCCAGGAGCTTCTCCAAGCTCTCGACCCCTTCCACATTATGAATCTTTACGCTCCCATCGGCAGGGACAATTTTTTTAACCAGGCCGCTCAACACCTTACCGGGTCCCACTTCGACGAACGCACCCACGCCGTCTTCCAGCATATTCAAGATGATATCGTGCCATTTCACAGGGTTGATGAGCTGGACGGCCATGAGTTCCCTGATTCGTGCAGGTTCTGTCTCGCTAAGGGCCGTTGCATTGAATAGAATGTTGGACGTTGGGGCGGAAAAACGGATCCCTTCCAGAAACTCCCTGAAGTCATCCACAGCGCCCTCCATGAGTGCACTATGCCAGGCGCCGCTGACTTTCAGAGGAATCGCCCTGGCCTTCTTTTCTTTGGCCAAACCGGTGAGGCGAGAAAGACATTCTTTTTGACCTGTCGCAACGATCTGTTCAGCGGTATTGTGATTTGCCACAGAGAGGACCCCCGTGTCTCGGGCATTTTCGATGAGCTCCTGCACGGCGTCGATTTCCAGGCCGACCAGCGCAATCATTCCTCCAGGATTGGCCACGGCTTCCCTGTGCATGAGTTCGCCCCTTTTTTGAACCAGTTGGAGCGCATCCTGGGTGTTGACCACGCCTGCTGAGACAAGGGCTGCATACTCTCCCAAGCTGTGTCCCGCAGAAACCGAGGCATGGATTCCCGATTCGTTCAGCGCAGCAAGGCAGGCCAGGTTCACCGCAGTGATTGCGGGCTGCAGATTCACAGTGAGGGTCAGTTCCTCCAGAGGTCCTTCAAAACACAGCCTGGATATAGGCTTGTCACAGATCTCATCCACCTTATCAAAAATCTCTCGGGCCGAAGAAAAGTGAGCCGCCAGATCCCGTCCCATCCCGACCGACTGGGAACCCTGGCCGGGAAACAAGAACCCTACTCTTTCAAACATGCCGAATCTCCTCCAAGACAATGATGACCGCCGGAAAAAAAAGCGGTATTTGCGTGCCTCCTGCCCATCCATAAATAACAATTGGACACGGGCGCAGTTTCCAGATCAGTCCCGCCTCGGGCGGGATTCGCAGGATCAAGTCGAAGATCCCGCTCCCGGAGCGGGGGAAGTCAAGGGGTTGCGGGGAGACGTATCCCGCCATCGGCGGGATACAGAAAACCCCGTGGACTGACGCCGCTTGCCCCGCTATAGGGAAGATTACGGAAACGGGCCATTTCTGGATGGAAACGAACCTGGAGAAGGGAACCGGGAGCATTCCGCGGTGAAACAAAAGAAAAAAGAAAAGAAGCCTTGGAAGCTATTTTTCGGGCTCCCCGAATTTCTGACGCAAAAGCTGTTCCAGGGCGATTTCATACTCCCGAGACCCAGCCACCAGAGACCGGCTGCGAGCGAGTTGTTTCTCCACCTCTGCCTGTGTCCTTTCAAACTGGGCATTGGTTTGAGTAATGACGTCGTTGACGATTTTGTAGATTTCCAGGTCCGTCCCGTAAATCTCGATCACATTCGGATCATTGATGAGGACTTCCATGATGTACTGCGTCATGTAAAGAGAAAATGGATTCGCTCTGGGCACAAGATCACGGATGGGGGAAATAAAGTATTTGAAGTCGAACTCCGAACTCCTCATGGCCTTTTTCAAAGCTTTCAGGATCTCGGCAGAGATTGCGCCCGGATTCTCCGTTTCAATCACTTTTTCCATCAGGAGGGTCTGGGTGAGTTTGCCGTGAATGTCGGGCAGCTTAAATTTGAAAAATCTATCCCGCTGAAAAGCCTGCTGCTTTTCTTCCCTTTCAAGTTTACTGAGAATTCGATCCTGAATCCTCTCGCTGTGCCATCTTTTCATTCGGTTACACGCTCAGTTAAAAAAATGCCTTGAAATTCTCCCCTCGGCCCAATGGGATTGATCTCACGCCCTTTTTCCGCCTATGCCGGACTCGCCGGATCACAACCCGGACCGGCTCCTGTTCAGTCGGTCTTCTTTGCCGAGGGCTCCTTTGATTCAGTGCTTGGGGTCTCAGCTTTTGTTGCCGGGCTTTTCTCTTCCTTGCCACCCTTATTGCCCGATTTTGAAGCGTAATCCGTCACATACCATCCCGCGCCCTTCAGGTGGAAACTGCTCTGGGAAATGAGCTTCCTGAGCTTGCCATGGCATTTAACGCACTGGGTAAGGGGGGGATCAGAGAATTTTTGCCATGCCTCTGTTTGATCTCCGCATTGACAACATTCATACTCGTAAATGGGCATTCTCAGTCACCTCCGTTGATAGGTTAGTTTAAAGGCCGAGAAGGTCCCGTTCCACACACCCTGTGTCCTCGGTAGGAATCGAGAATATAGTCCAGTTTGGGTAATGACAGTCTTCTCAGAATCTCATAGGTTGTGGCGTGGACGATGCTTTCCTCCCTCTCTCTTTCCCTGCCCGAGACTTCAAACCGCTGAATGAAGTTTGAAAACCTCACGATGTGCACCAATTCGTGGGTGAAGATATAGACGAGCAAAGGCAGGAGTTCGGCATTTGAATCCCTTCTCAATGCCTTCAATATCTGATGATCCTGTAAACAGATGAAATAGAGATCGCGACTTCTTGTTCTCCAATCGAACCTTTCCTGCTTCACATAGCCTTTACATAGCAAAGCCAAGGCGTCTTGCCTGATTTCATCCTTGCTGAGCGATGATAAGGTCTTCACATCAAAAAGATTTTTTTTCCATTGACGGGCCGAGCACTTGAAATGATCACCGGTCGCGTCCTCTGCGATGTGCAGGGCTTCCCTCACCGCAAGAAGGTTATGATCTTTGAAGGCTTGCAGACCCATTTCTGAAACGCCAGTGAGAATGATTCAGCTCGAAATTAAGGCCAATCGCCGAAATGTCAATCCCCGAAAAGATCTTTTGGATGGTGGCGGTGACTGGACTCGAACCAGTGACTCTGCGGATATGAGCCGCATGCTCTGACCAACTGAGCTACACCGCCTTCGTCGGATCACAAAACCTACTGTATGAAAATCTCGAAATTTGTCAATCAAATAATGACTGCATGCTCCAGTGCATGAAACGCGGTAGCGCGGCGGCAAGCCTTCGCCGGATTACTCCCTGGCGCATTTCCCCTTCAAAAGAGAAAGGTGACCACCGCACCAACACGCAATGGGAATTCCCCGATCCTTTAAAGGATCGTACCCGTAGCGGTAAGCAAAATTGACCTTGCACTCCGCGGCAATCTTTTTTTGCCCCCCCACAAAATAGGGACATTCATCGTTGTCACACATATAGAGATCGTGATCCCATCCGCTTTCAGAACTTGGCTCCCATCGGTTGAGGCTTTCACCGCAGTGCGCGCATGTATATCGAACTTCGTTCATGGGTTTCCCCTTTTTATGCTGATTCAAGTATTTGTAAGTTAAGAACCATTCCCCTTCCTGTCAAATAGGGGGGAACAGAGAACGTCCGTGAAGGGAAAAATTGGCTCTGCGGGGGCGCACTGAGGCCGAATTCGAAGATTTGAGATCTCGCTGGTTGTGGGCGGATTCTCCCTCCTTCTCGCAATGATTTTTAGACACAACTGGCCGACCGTGCCTCTTTGGTGACCCCTCTCCCCCGAACTTCGGGGGAGAGGCGCCTACTGTTCCCACTGAGGTCTCAATGCCTCGGGTGAGTTTCCCGGCGCAGGAGACCGTGGTCGTGGTCAAGACTCCTTGTATTTTTTCACTTCTTGAGTCAAGGGTGGGACCACTTTGAAAAGGTCATCGACCACACCGTAGTCAGCTTTCTGGAAAATCGGCGCATCCGGATCCTTGTTGATGGCCACGATGACCTTTGAAGTGCTCATACCCGCCAGATGCTGAATTGCCCCGGATATCCCGCATGCAATATACAGGTTCGGTGAGACCACCTTTCCCGTTTGCCCCACCTGATCCGACTGTGGCCGCCATCCCGCATCTACGGCGGAGCGTGAGGCCCCTACGGTGCCTCCCAGCACTCCGGCCAGCTCCTCTAGAATGCCGTAGTTTTCCGGACCCTTCATGCCCCGGCCACCGGAAACAATGATGTCGGCTTCAGTCAGATCCACTTTGCCGCTCTCATCCTTGACCACGTCCGCAACCTTGGTTTTTAGGGTGCTGTCCTCGAGGGTAAAGGACGCATCAATGATCTCAGCGGATCGAGAGGCGTCCGGTTCGCTGATGGTCATCACATTTGGCCTTGCTGTGGCTATTTGCGGCCAGCTGTTTTGGAACGTCCCCTTCACATAAGCCTTTCCAGCATAAATCGGTCTAACGACCCCGAGATTCCCATCCTCGACGGAGAAGGCCGTGCAGTCTTGAAACATGCCAACACCCAGATTCGCTGCCAACCTGGCCGATAAATCCTTTCCCTGGACCGACGCGCCCAGTAAGACGATCGCAGGGTCGTTGGCTTTGATCAACTGGGAAAGCACAGACGTATAAGCATCTGTGGTATAGGTTCCAAGCTTGGGATCCGAAGCGATCAACACCTTGTCCGCACCGTACTGCGAAAAGACTCCCCCCTTGTCTTTCATATCGGAGCCAAGCAGAACGACCGTTAGCTCCTGACCTAACTGATCAGCGAGGCGTCTTCCCTCGCTCGTAATTTCATAGCTGATCTTTCGAATCTCTCCATCCCTTTGTTCGGCAATCGCCCAAACTCCTTTTGGCATTTTATCGTTCTCCTTCACATGCTAAGTGGTTATCGATCGAGTCTGCTCCCTTGGGGAGAAGTTCCCTCAAAGAAAGTGACTTTCTTTTCTGTGGTGCCAGCCACTTCCGGCTAATAAATTTTCGCTTCGTCGTGCAGAAGCTTTGCCAGCTGTGACGCCTTTTCCTCAGGGGTTTCTCCATCAACGATCTTTCCGGCTGCTCTGGCAGGCGGCGGTGTCATCTCCAGGATCACGGTTTTTCTTCCTCCGCCCCCGAACTCTGCGGGATTTAACCCGAGATCGGCAAGGGTTTTTTCTTCGAAAGGCTTTTTCTTGGCCTTCATAATCCCGGGCAAGGAGGCATACCTGGGTTCATTGAGTCCTTTTTGAGTGGTGATCAAGGCGGGCAAGCTCGATTCGATCACCATCACTTGCCCTTCGACCGGCCTGTGGGCCTTCAGGGCTTTGCCATCGTCCAGAATCTCCAACTTCGTGACCAACGATATCTGTGGGATGCCCAAAGTTTCTGCAAGTGTGGCTCCGACCACGCCCATATCGTCATCAACCCCACGCTGGCCTGTAAAAATCAGATCGTACTGGAGGTTTTTGATGACCGCGGCCAATGCCCTTGCCACTCCGAGAGAATCGCTTCCTTCCAATGCTTCGTCATTGATCAGCACCCCCTTGTCCGCTCCCATGGCCAGCGCGGTACGAATCGATTCCGTCACCCGCTTCGGACCTAAGCCCACCACGGTGACTTCACCTTTAAACTTTTCCTTGATCCGCAGAGCCTCTTCGACTCCGAACTCGTCATAGGGGTTCATCACCCATTTGATGTCGTCTTTCACAATGGATTTCTTATCTGGGGCAATTTTTATCTGGGTCTCCGTATCGGGGACCTGTTTTACGCAAACGATGATATTCACTTTGTCCTCCTTTCACAAACGAAATTACGGTTCGGCTTCCTGGAGAGGAAGCAGATGTCTAAGCCCTTATCCCACTTAAAAAATATTCACTGATTTGTTTGGCAGCGGTCTTAATACCATAATGCTTTCGTCTTGACAAGACCCAGAACCTGGACACTTCATCCAGCGCTCCAAAAAAAGCTCTTTTTGCCAAACCGGGAATCACATCCTTCCTGAAAATCCCCTTTTCCTGCCCCTCCACAATGATCTCTTCGATCAAGTCCAGGTATTGGAGGAACCTTTCATTCTTGTATTCTTTCATAAATTTGCTGCTTTGTCGCAGTTCCACCTGAATGACCTCCGCCATATCTTTGTTCTGCTCGATAAGCTTGAGATGGGTTAAAGCAAATACCTTGAACTTCCCGACTGGATCAATTTCCTTTGAGATCTGGGCTACCATGTTGTCCAGGACCACCCTCATTTGTTCCTCGAAAATGGAGATCAGGATATCATCCTTGTTCTCGAAATAGAGGTAAACCGTCCCGTCCGCTACACCGGCTTCCCTGGCGATGTCGGAGATTTTCGCCTGGAAGAAACCCTTCTCGGCAAATGTCTTGGTTGCGGCCTCAATGATCCTGAAATATTTTTGTCTATCCTTTTTCTTTCCCATGGGCGCATTCAATGAATGGCTATTCATTCATGATGATTAACCGATAGCATCATCCCTGATCCGTGTCAAGCCCTTAACAATCAAATCCGTAACCGGTTCGAAACCCTCTTCCTTTTTCTTTTTTCTTTGGAGTGCTCCCCGCAGGATGGGTGACGAAGGGGGTCACAAGGGCCTTTTTTGAAGCCGGATCGCCGGGAGAAAAGTCCGAACGAAGGAAGCAGCCCATCCGGCCGGGATTTTTCCTTGACAGCCGCAGGAAAAACAAACTAAATTTGCAAGGTTGAATCCACCACGGAAAGGCGGGTGATCACCTAAAAAATCTCAGAGTCAGGAGCGAGAGGGATTAACTTTTTCAAAAGGAGAACAGAGGATGCGTAAACTAGGAATTGGGGCAATGGTGTTCATTTCTGCCGGAGCCCTCTTCATTTTCGCCGCAGTCACCTGCGTGTTTGCCAAAGACATCAAGGCGGGAGCCATCATCAATCTCACAGGCCCGGCATCCACCTGGGGACAATTCCATGCAAAAGGCCATAAAGACTATTTTCGGTACGTCAACGAGGTTAAAGGCGGTGTGGCGGGAAATAAAATCGATCTCACGGTCGTGGATCATGCATACAAGGTTCCCGAAGCCGTGAAGTATGTAAAGAAATTTTGCACCCAGGACGTGATGGATATCATTGCCACATGGGACGCGGGATCAGGAATCATGGCAAAGCCGATTATCCAGAAGTACAAGGTTCCCAATATGAATTACTCAACTCACCAGGCGATTCTGAAGCCACCGGTAGATTATGCGTATCTGCCTTTCGGCGCGTACGATATGGACAGCCACGCGGTGCTAGAGTACATTCGAGCCATTCACACCGGCCCGGAAGCACCAAGAGTCGGCTTGCTCACCTACAACAACCCCTATGGCAAGTCCATCCACGATGCAAGCAAGGAGTACGCTTCCCGGAATAACGTGAACATCATAGGGATTGAGGAATTCCCCCCCGCTTCCCTGGACCTCAACACGGAAATGCTCAGATTGAAGGAGAAGGGAGTGGAATATATCTTCATGCAGTGTCTGCCGTCGGCCATTATCATGGCGCTGCAGGCCGCCGATCGAATCGGCTGCGAGGTGCCGTTTTTCGGAACCTGGACCTCTACGGACCCGGACTTCTTTGCTCGAGGGCAAGGGTTGATCCGTGATCGGATGCACATGCAGTTTTGCGGGGGACTTCCTCTGGACGAAACGCCGGGCGTCAAGCTAATGCAAGATCTGTGGAAACGCTACCAGACGGTGTCCAATTTCGATACGGCTTACTGGGAAGGGGTGATCATCGGTATGATTATGGAAAGAGCCTTCCAGAGAGCACATGAAAAGTTCGGCGATATAAACAGTCAGACCATTAACCAGGCCCTTGAAACGTTTCGCGACGAAAACTTCGGCGGTCTCGTGCCCAATGTTACGTACACGGATACCGATCACAGCGCCTCATGGATAGCAAGAATCGTGAAGATCCATGAGAATCAGACTTTTACCCCCCTGACGGATTTCTGGGCACCCGGCAAACAGAAGGTCAAGATCATAAAATGAAGGCCTTTCGCGGGGAACCGAGTATTTTTGCCTCCAGCGGACTCGGGGAAAGATGGGCCGAGCTGGAGGTGAAAAACCTGACGTTGAAATTCGGCGGTATCACGGCCCTCAACAAGATTGATTTTGAGGTCCACACGGGTGAACTGGTTGCCATTATCGGACCCAACGGGGCGGGCAAGACAAGCTTGCTCAATTGCATTACCGGCTATTATCGGCCGCAAAAAGGGCAGATCCTCCTTAATGGAGAGGTCATTACCAGTCGGCGCGCCCATCACCTTACAAGACTTGGAATCGGCAGGACATATCAGAACATTGAACTCTTTCCAGGGATGACGGTCCTGTCCAACATGCAATTGGCCCGCCATGTTCACTGTCGTTACAGTGTGGGGCGAGCCTGCCTTTTTTCCAAATCCGTCCAAAAAGAGGAGATTAGACACCGGGCAATCCTTGAGGAGCTCATCGATTTCCTTGAAATGCAATCCATCCGCAAAAAGCCGGTAGGTTCGCTTCCTTACGGGATGCGCAAGCGAGTGGAATTGGGGCGTGCGCTGGCCTTGGAGCCGAAACTCCTCGTGCTGGACGAACCCTTCGCGGGGATGACAGTGGAGGAAAAAGAGGATATGGTCCGCTTCCTGGTCGAGCTTAACCAAGCATGGCACCAGACCATGATCCTGGTGGAACATGATATGTCGGTGGTGATGAGTGTCTCCAGAAGGATTATGGTGCTCGATTTTGGGGTAAAGATTGCAGAAGGGTCTCCTGATTTTGTTCAATGCCACCCTCAAGTGATCAAAGCCTACCTGGGAGATACCTCCACCATCGATTGATCCGCACCCTGCGAAAACTTGATGGGATGCCTTACAGATGAATGGAACTCCTCACACCATAGATCGCATTGACCCTGAGGCACTGTCCACGCTTGCCGAATACACTCTTCCCCAGATTTTGGTCAAGCAGGCGGAGCGGTTCGGTAAAAAGAGGATCGCCATACGGGAAAAAACCTACGGGATATGGCAAACCTATGATTGGCAAACCTATTTGAAATACTGTAAGCTTGTGGCCCTTGGTTTGCTTTCCTTGGGTTCCAGGAGGGGAGAACGAGTGGGCCTCATTCTGGACAATCATCCCGAGTGGCTTTTTGCTGAGCTTGGTGTACAGTCTCTGGGCATGGTGACCGTCAACCTGTTTACCTCGGCGGTGGCAAACGAGTTGGTCAGCGGCCTCAACCGAATCCAGGCATCTTTTGTTTTTGCAGAGGACCAGGAACAGGTGGACAAGCTTATCGCTAGGAGAGACCATCTGGGACACGTGCAGAGAGTCATCTATGTGGATCCCACAGGGATGAGAACTTACAGGGATAATCCCTGGCTGGTCAGTTTCAGCCAGTTGCTGGAACTGGGAGAAGAGCTGGAAAAAGAGGAACCCGAGCTTTTCTTGAGTGAGGTCTGGAAAGGGAAGCCGGAGGATCTGGCTTTGATGCTCATGACCTCCGGCACCACGGGGATACCCAAGCTGGTCATGCTCAGTTACGAGAACTTCACGGAGATGGCTCGAAAATGGCTGGAAACGGCCCCTATCGGCATTGGAGATAACTGGATTTCCATCACCCCCACCGCCTGGATCGTTGATCAGATGTGGGGTGTGGGCGTGACGCTGTCGGGGGGTATGATCATGAACTTTCCCGAGACCTCTGAGACCGCCACGGAGGATTTCCGGGAAATCGGCCCCACTGTGATCGTGACCTCTTCGAGGTTCTGGGAAGAGCTGGCATCCAGAATCAGAGTCAAGATCAACGATTCAGGCTCGATCAAGCGCGCGTTATACCACCTGTCTCAGAACGTGGGGATCAGGTTCGTGGATCTACAATCGACGAAGAAGGCGATTCCATTCCGTCTGAGAATTTTGAAATGGCTCACCACCCGAATCGTCTCGCGGCCCCTCATGGATCGTGTGGGTTGTCTCAGATTCCGCGCCGCCTACACAGGGGGACATCCCATCAGTCCTGAAGTCATTCGGTTTTTCAGGGCCAACGGGTTGAACCTGAAACAATGCTACGGTCTGACCGAGACTGGCGGGATCTTTCAGGTACAGCCCGATGAGGAAGTGAAGCCCGAAACCGTGGGGAAACCCCTCCCGAGGACGGAGGTAAGAATCAGCGAAGATCAGGAAGTGTTGGTCATGAGCAAATCAACCTTCATAGGCTATTACGAGAACCCCGAAGCCACGGCTGAAGCCCTGAGAAACGGGTGGTTCCACACCGGCGACGCAGGCTATCTGGATGATGACGGCCACCTCCTGATCATTGGACGAAAAGAAGATATCATGCGAACAAGAGATGGGGAGGGGTTTTCGCCCGACTTCATTGAAACGAGACTCAAGTTCAGTCCCTATATCAAAGAGGCTGTGATCTGGGGCGAAGGACAACCGTATCTTACCGCTTTCATCAACATCGATTTCGGCAACGTGGGAAGCTGGGCGGAGGAGCGAAAAATCCCGTACACCACCTACACGGATCTGTCCCAACAGCCGGCCGTTGAAAAATTGATCTGCGACGAGGTCAAACTGGTCAACAGGCAGTTGCCTAAGCCCATGGAGCTCGTCAAGATCATTCTCCTTTACAAATTGCTGGACCCAGATGACGAGGAGCTGACAAGAACCGGAAAGGTGAGGAGGAAATTTGTCTACCAGCAATACAAAGAAATGATCGACGCCATGTATCGGAATCGCACGGAGCTGCAAGTCAAGGGGCATGTGCGTTATCGGGATGGAACCGTTGGCACCATTGAAACCACGGTCAGGGTTTTGACCGTGCAGGAAGAGGTCTGAAGCGGAAATGGAGTTTTTCTTTCAACTGCTGGTCAATGGGATCTCGTTGGGGTTTCTCTACGCGCTGTCTGCGCTGGGATTCGTGATGATCTTCAAATCGAGCAGCGTTCTGAATTTCGCTCATGGGGAGCTTCTGGCCATGGGAGCTTTTCTTTTTCTCGTGCTTTCCGCTTGGGCGAAATTTCCTATCATCCTGGCTTTCGCGGTGACCCTCGCGGGAAGCTTCGCCCTTGGGTTCGTCGTGGAACGGTTTTTTCTGCGCCCGTTGATCGGTGAAGCGCTTATCCAGGTGATTATGCTCACGGTGGGCTTGGCCGCCATGTTCAAGGGGCTCATGCTGTTTGTCTTCGGCGGGGACATCCATAGCTATCCCCAATTCCTGCCCGAATGGTTTTCCATCCGATGGGGATCGGTCACGATTCCCTCTGTGAACGTGGCCACCTTTTTGATCGGAATTCTCTTCCTCGTCATCTTCGGTTTCTTCTTCAAATACTCCTCCCAGGGAATCTACATGAGATCCGTGGCGGACAACCAGCCCGCGGCCCTGTCTCTGGGCGTGCATGTGAGGAGGGTGTTTGCTCTGTCGTGGGCCATCGCAGCGCTTGTCTGTGCAATGAGCGGGATCGTGCTCGGCATCATCAACGGGGTGAACGTACACAATTTGACCTCGGTGGGTCTCAAGGTATTCCCGGTGGTCATCCTGGGCGGGTTGGACAGCATCGGAGGAGCCATTTTGGGTGGGGTCATCATCGGCTTGCTTGAGACTTTCACCGGTGGATATGTTTCCACTTCGCTGAGGGAGGTGATCCCGTACATCGTGCTTGTGTTCATCCTGATGGTAAGGCCCTACGGTCTTTTCGGGTTGGTGGAAATAGAAAGGGTCTGAGGATAGGCGAAGAGCTTCGTTCCTGACGAGAGGTCCAAGGAGAATGCGAAAGCTTCAGTTTCACCCCTGCGGCAATTTCAAAGAGCGTTATGAAGAGGAACTCAGGGTCTTTGAAACGGATTTTGGTCGATTCTGGATGTTGATTGGGCTCCTGCTCCTCTTCGGGGTGATTCCGCTAATCAGTGATGCTTTTTTTCTTTACATCCTGAACACGGTGGGAATTTACGCCATCGCTGCGGTGGGGCTCAATCTCCTCATCGGGTATACGGGTCAAATCTCCCTTGGTCATGGGGCCTTTTTCGGTGTGGGAGCGTATACGGCCGCCATTCTCGCCACGAAGCTCCACTTTCCCTTCTGGCTTTCAGTGCCTGCTGCCGGCTTTGTGACTGCCGCCGTCGGTATGATCTTCGGAATTCCTTCGGTCCGGCTCAAACATCTCTACCTGACCATCGCCACGTTGGCGGGACAGCTTATCATTGATTATGTCCTCGTTCAGTGGGAGAGCCTCACCCAGGGTGCGGAGGGGATCGTTGTCCCCGGTGCGGAACTGCTCGGCCGGTCCATAAGCACCGATCGGTCCTTTTATTATGTGATTTATGTCTGCTTTGTGGTGCTGATCTGGATGGCGGTGAACTTGGTCCGGACGCGCTACGGTCGTGCATTCATCGCCATTCGGGACAATGACCGAGCGGCCGAGGGAATGGGAATTCCCATTTTCCTTTACAAGTTGCTTTCCTTTGCCATAAGCTCATTTTATGCCGGGTTTGCGGGTGCACTCTACGGCTATTATATGATGAGCATCACGCCGGAGCCTTTCAACCTGTGGTTGTCCATCACCTTCATCGCGATGATCATCATTGGAGGTTTGGGAAGCATACCGGGTTCTGTCTTTGGTGCGGTTTTCATCGTGGCGCTGGAGGAGGTTTTGAGCCATGCCACAGAGGTGCTCATGAACCTCGATACCTCCACCGGGCTGGCTATTACCATCGCCCCCTTGCGTGAATTCGTATTCGGGCTGGCCATTGTGCTGTTCATCATTTTCGAGCCGAAAGGGCTTGCGGAAGTGTGGCGAATCGTTCGTTCAAGCTTCAGATTGTGGCCTTTCTCATACTAGGGGCCGCCCCTGAGCGCCGAGCCTCGGAGATCTCTATGGATCATCAGATCCGGTTACTGCTCAATAACATCAGCGTGGTTTACTCGGACGTTATTCAAGTCTTGAAAGGGGTATCTCTCAGTGTCGGAAAAGGCCAGATTGTGAGCCTTCTGGGCAGCAACGGCGCAGGGAAGAGCACAACCCTGAAGGCCATATCCGGCCTCCTTAAACCTGAAAATGGAAGGGTCACCGAGGGATCGATCGAATACGACGGGGTTTCCATTCAGAACTCTTCTCCGGAGGAGATTACCCGCAGCGGGATCATTCAGGTGCTTGAAGGACGGCAAGAGTTCAAGTACCTTACCGTCGAGGAAAACCTGAGAGTGGGCACAGCCACTCGATGGGGTAAGCCATACCGTGAGGACCTGGAATTGGTTTATCGTTATTTCCCTCCCTTGCTGGCAAGAAAAAAATCACTGGCGGGTTACTGTAGCGGAGGTGAACTCCAAATGCTCGTCATCGGCAGAGCGCTGATGGCCCATCCCACGCTCCTGCTGCTCGACGAGCCGTCGCTGGGTCTCGCGCCTCTTCTGGTGAAAGAGATATTTCAGATTATCCGGCGGATCAATCAGGAGCAAGGAACCACTCTCATGGTTGTGGAGCAGAATGCGAACATGGCTCTCCAGATTGCGAACTACGGCTATGTGATGGAGAATGGAAAGATCGTCATGGAGAGTCGGGCCGGAGAGCTCCGTGAAAACCCGGACGTGAAAGAATTCTATTTAGGTGGGGTGACCTCAGGGGCGTTAAAGTCTTACAGAGAGGTGAAGGCCTATAAGAGGAGGAAGCGTTGGCTGTGAGCGCCGGATGCTCGAAGCCGCTTCCGTTATCCGGTCCAACGGCCTTCCTTTTCAAGGCAAGGCGATGAATCCTGCCGATTTCTTATCCCGGGAAACCTTTTGGCGAGAAGATTCCTTTCGAATCATTCGACCGGAGGAATGGGAGACCCTGGGGATCCATCCCTCCGATATCCCTTTAGGAACCTTCGCCGCCCGAAAACATCCTTCTCAACTCCAGAGCAGGTTTGGTGGAAATGCCTACGGTTTCGGTGTCTTCGAGATTTACGATCGCCTGAATTCCAGGGACATGAAACTCCTCCAGCAGGTATCCTTCGGTGATCCTGAACACATCCGGAGATACTACCGACAAATCAATGAAATCTATAAAAAAATTGGTTTGCTCATCCGCTTTTCGGGGGGGGGCAAACCCTACTACCTGATCCCGGCCCACTTGGTGTCCACAAGCCTTACCCATATCCAGGCGAAGGTTGACGAAATCACGAAAATCATCGGGTTTCACCGTAAGAAATATCTCAAGGAGTATCATCAAGTGGGGTTGGTCACCCACGAGGACGATTTGGTGATTCGTGAGTTATCCTTCCGTTTTAAGGAACACCGTTTCATCACGCTGGATTCCCTGGTGAAAATGCGGGATTTGAACCAGATTCTTGATCTGGTGGTGATCCCGAAGGATCTTTACGAGATGATTCTCATGGAGAGGTTCGCGCCTGTCTCAGAGGGAATGCTTTCCAGATCTCGATTCAACCAGTACGCCATGTATGTGCTCTGGAAGCTTTACAACTTGCTCAAGCCCGGTGGTGAGATTTTCATCATCGCCAATCACCATGCGCCGAAAAGCAATGAAACCAGAGAAGTGGTGTTTAAAGGAGTGCAGGAGAAAAGGAATTTTGCTCTGTTCACCCATATGTTCAAAACCAGGAAGAAATACCGGCTTCCGGGTCGCTCGCTCAGGGTGAATGTTTTCGATTTCCAGAAATACCTGAGTGGCCTCTATGTGGAGCAAGAGATTTTAGACAGACTCCTCGGTGGAAGACAGTTGCAGGACATGACCCTGGATCAGGTGAGTAAGCTCCCCTATCTGGATTTTCCTTTGACCGAAGGGCCGTTTTTTGCGGATCAGGAAAGGATGTGGTCGAAACCTCTTTCCGTATTCTTCGAGGAAATATTCCTGAAGCCCTTGCTGCCGGCTTATGTGGAGGCGGATTGGAAAAAGAGATTCACCCTGTCTCCGCCGGCTCCCAGGTATATGATCATTTATCTCGGGCAAAAGAAGCCCCTCGCCACTGCGCTGAGCACCGTGAAACGGGAGGTGACGGAATCAGGACTGATGGGCTGCCCTCCGGAACTCCGGGCCGATTACAGAGATTCCTTTGAATACGTGATTCGAGTTCTTCGTGTGCTGGAGGAAATCAAAAAAGGAAACTACCAAGGCGTGTCCCGAACCTATACGGATCGACTCAAAGAGCCTTTCGAAAACAAGAGCAGGAGGTTCCCCCCACTCAATGACGTGATAAAACTGCTCTCTAAGATCGGGCGCTTGGAAAAGATGAAGGATTACCTGAATCCTGACGGCGTCGAAGGGCCTGAGACGAAAATGGTACAGAATTTGGAAGCTCTCCCGCTTTTCGGTTTCAGCCACAAAGAATTGAAGGAAGTACAGCTCATTGTTCTGGGTCATACTTCCCTGGGAAGGGTTCTTTCCGGGAAGATGAATGAGAAATCATTGAGACCGCTCACGGATTTGGCCCGATCCTATGATCAAAATCAAGCGTTAAACCTTCTTCGTTACTGCCGGCTGATGACCGTGGCCGAGATGGAAGCGGCCAAAGGGTCCAAGCTCACCCCGGAAGAGATATCCGAGCTCTTTGATCTCTACGATTCGGCTGTGAGCGTGGTGACCAGCAGGGATTTGGATTGGGAACGACTCCTGGACGAAAAGATCACATCCATGGGAGGCATCCATTACAAGATCATCAGGAAACTCCTCAAGATGACGAATCACTATGATTTCCTGAACAACTGGGCTGAGCTGAGACAGAAAGGCCAGATGGAAAAAGAATCCCTCACCGACTACGACGTCAAGAAGCTCGCCAGGGTGGAAAATGTCATAAGACTGGTAGAGTCCGTCGAGCAATTTGAGGACATGTTCCTTCGATCCGACCCGGTGCAACTTCCTGCATTCTACAGGAAGTTCCTAAACATGGAGTTCAACGGCACAGCTCGCCTTCTTGAAAAGATGGACGCAAGACTTGTGTTTGTCCTGCTTTGGATCGCCGTGAATGTGGCAAAGGGGGAGATCATCAACTTCAATCCGGTCCTGGCAGATCTCAATGGCGAGAAAATGGATGAACGCGTGAAAAAATTGGAGCAGGAAGTGAGAGCCATCAATATCCGCCACCTGGATCTGCAGAGGCTCAGGCAGCTCAGCGAACAGCTCTATCGAAACGGATCTTCCTTCATCCTGGGCACCGGCTTTCACATCACAGCGGATCCGGCAACCCAGGGTTTGGAAGTAGCTTGTATGGACATGGACGAAAGTACGGGGGAGCTGGAGGCCCTGTTAAACCGAGCGGCCGGGCGTCTCCTTCGGGAAATGCCCTTAGAAGAGTTGGTCAAACTGGAAACCCTCTTCGGCAATCTGGAAAGCTTCTACCAGAGCCACCTCCGGCTTCCCGATGCCACGGTTCCTTCCCTCAGATTGCCCGCGAGACAGATGCAATGGTTTGAGAAGGCCCAGAACCTCAGAAAACAGCTAAGAATAAACCTTTTGGAGGTGCTTTTCCGTCCCGAGAACATCTTTACCGATCTTGATCTGCTTTGCCGGTACGCCCCCTCCTTCCTGCATTTCGTCCTTCCTGAATTCAGGGACCTTCAGAATTCAGGGCTTTGCTGGCACCTTTATCTGGACTGCCCCGTCACCCAGTATGTGCGAAACGCCGCAAGAAAGCTCCAGGCTTTGATCAGGCGTGAAAAAGAGAACTTCCAGGACGTCCGGTTTTTACACAGATTGGCTCAGCGGGAATTCGGCCCCTTGGCCACCGGGACCGTAGGGGTCAACGAATCTCAGATCGAAGAGCTGGAGAAAATCGCGGAAAAACTGAGCCGGAATGAAGCTCTTTTCAACGCCCTCACCAAGACCATCCTGTTTCATCCCTTGGGGAGCGATCAGGCCCTGAGAGAGAAGCATAAACGCCGGGTCAGCCCGGTGGACTTTGGCCAGGCCGCCGGGCTCTTTGTGGAAAAGGAAAGAATTGCAGAAAGACATCAAATTGGGCAAAAGGAGGAGTCTTTCCTCCTTTTTCTCGTTCGCCACCATCGATTGATCCATCACATCCTGCGAGGGGAGATCTCCTTTTATGCCATTGAAGAAGTCTTGCAAACACGGGACAAGGAGGTTTTTGACGCGTTTTTCCTTTTCTCCTTCGTGATGTTGTCCGCTATCAGAGAGGACTTGATCATTGAGGACATGGCCGAGCGACTCTTCCAAATACGGGAACTATGTCACAGAATCATGGGCGGAAGGACAACACTGGACAGGGAGCTGAGTCAGATCTTTCTCCGAAATGGGGAGCTCTATTGGGCGCTGGAAGCATTCCAGAGACTGGGACTGCCCAAGGGAACTCCCCCTTCGCGATATCTGGATTCGGGTCGATGGGAAAAACCGGAAACCATGAAGTGCGTGCAATCAGGGAAAATGATTTTTGCTCTCGAGCGGCTTTTCCGATTGCGCGGGATTCGATTTGTGGCGTTCCCGGACCTGGTCAACCTGATGCTCGGACTCCCTCTGGAGTATATTTACAAAAAAAGAAAATTCACCAGCATTGGTTATCCCACCTTCGAAAAACGCATTTATGAATCCTCTCGAGTGTACAATACCCTTCGTGGCCTCCGCGAAGAGATCAGGCATTTTATCTTGAACACGATGGTCGAAGATCGTGTTCGAATCTTCGGATATGAAGAGGTGAGCGGCTTTCTCAGCTATGAGAATCAGATTAAGCTCCTTTTGGCCGCGCTGCTTGGGAGCACCAGGATGGAAGGCAAAGGCGGGCCGATCAACATCAACTTCCTGGCAATGGGCGAGGAGATTGAGAAGCGCTATGAAGCAGTGAATGCCTCCCTGAACAGGCTGTCCGCGGACGATATCTGGAGCGGTCGGGATTTCTTCAGGGCCAGGACCGGCGTTATTATGAAGCGGGCAGCATTCCCAAAGGTCTTGACCGTCTATTTCCAGGACCCCGTGAACATATCCGGCAAGATAGCCCGTATGGGAACCATGAACGGGGTAAAGCAATTGAAGCGCTTTTTCCATGACACTCTTCAAACCCTCAGAAAGCATCCATTCTACACGGATGATTATCAAACGGAATTCGAAAAGGCCTTTGAAAAGCGACTTTCCGAGATCGCGGACATGATCCTGGTTCAGACAAAGAAAAAGATGGACCTTATCAAGGACTTTCGGGAGTTGGACAAGATCATGCGTGATCTTCTGAAGAGATCCCTGGAGATCGGATTTTCTGAAGAGCAGAAGCACCGGCTCAATGATCTTTACGAATTGAGGAAAGACAGCCTGAAAAGGGAAAAACTTGCCGAAATTGAAGGCACGCTCGATACCATCCAAGATGCTTCCGAATTGCAGGGTTATTGGGAAAGAATCAAGTGGGACTTGCAGAGCAACCGCCCCTTTTTCGGCAAAGAGTTTGAAAACCTCATTGCCAGGAAGTTCGATGCGACCGCAGGCAGACTGCAAAGGCAGCCACGGACCGCTCACGGCGCGAAGCTTTGACCCCCTGCGTCGTTTTTCGATTCTTGCGGCTTTTCACGATTCCATCCCTCCAGAGCCTTCCATGCCACATCATAGGAGTTCCCCGCACTCCAGAGGAGCCATCCGCGACTGTTCGACTGGTTGAGCGCGCGAAGCTGATCGATGAGATACTCCTCGTCAAATTTTTTTGTGCCAAAGGGGAAAGCCTGGATCCAGGGCCTTATGGTTACTGCGGAGTCCTGAAGGGAGGAGGCAAATCTCTTTGAGGTTTCAGAGACCACGAGGAATGGCTCGTCGGCCGGGTTATGAATGCCTCGGAAAGGGCCATAGAAATGGGAAGGGTAGATCATCGGAGAGATGATATCACAGTGTCTCCCCAACTCATCGATTTTCTGGCCGGTGATCTGAATGTCCTCTTGGAGACCCCACGCGATCACCCCGAAAACGTCGATGGAAAGGAGTACGCTGTATGGATCCAGGGCCTGTCTTGCCTTGATGAGGAAATCTGTAATGATTTCATGTCTGGGGACCTCCACTCCCTCAGACAGGGGCAAAACACGCTTGGGGTTGTCTGTGGTGGGAAAACGGATATAGTCAAATTGAATTTCATCTGCTCCGAACTGTGCGACTTCCTTGGCGATATCCAAATTGTAATTTTGGACGATGGGATCGCCAGGGTTCACCCATGCCGCTTTTCCGTTTTCCATCCATGGCTTGCCCGACCCGGGTAAACGAAGAGCCAGTTCGGGCCGCGCTGACGCTAAAAGCGGGTCACAGAAGACAACGAGTCGCACACAGACGTGGAGCTCTCTTTTATGCAGGTAGTGAAAAAGTCTTGATGGCGATGTCACCGTGGGGTTCGCATCGGCCCCTATCTCTCGGGCCAGTTCCACCTTCGATGGATAGGAGAGCTTCCCGGTCATGTCTTTGCCATCCAGAACCACCGTGTTTCCTCCAAGGGCGTTCAACCGATCCACCATCCGAATCATTTTCTTGCAGGCCATGGAGTATCGATTTACGTAGATTCCTCTGGCCTCGTAGTTGGCCGGCTTTATTACCGTTCTGGCTTCAATGGGAGTGGAACGGCTCACAGGGATCAGAAGCCGCTGGTTGGGACGGATCACGGATCCTTTGATTCCGTTTAAATCCTTGATCTTTCCAACCAGGTCTCCTATGGTGAGAACTTCTGTGAAAGCGAGGTACCTGCGGGCGATCCCTTGAAGGGATTCTCCGGGGGAAACGGAATGAAAAAATGGGATATCTTTTTGTGCACCTTGTGCAGAATTTTGCAGGGGGAGGAAAAGATTTCCCCAGGAAAGGAATGCCGAAACAGAAAGGAAAACACGAAGAAAGATCTTGATTTTTTGCACTTTTCCGCCCCGATTCTCCAAAGGGGATGGACCCTTCAAGTCAAAGTGTGCGTGGTAAACCGCAATCATCGTGCCAGAGCATGCTTTGAGGCGATCAGACTTCCGCGAGGGGGCGCAAGGGCAAGCTGCGAAGCGGACGGGTGTGTTCAGAATCCACTTTCAATCGGAAGGGCCGACGGGGAGAGGATATGGGTGCCTTTGAGGGAATTTGGTGATGAAGGTTGTGGGAATTTATGGAAGCCCAAGGAGGGGGGGGAACACTTCTCGACTTCTTGACAAGGTGATGGAAGGGGCGCGGTTGGCCGGGGCTGAAACGCGCGTCATCTACGTCCGCGACCTGAAGATGAGCGGATGTATAGCCTGCGGCGGCTGCGATAAGACCGGTCAATGCGTGGTTCAGGATGATATGCAGGCTGTCTATCCCCTCTTGGAGGAAGCAGATATCATCTTTCTGGCATCCCCCATCTATTTTTACGGCCTTACGGCCCAAGCGAAAGCCTTGATCGACAGAAGCCAGGCTTCGTGGTCCAAAAGGATGCTCACCAAAAGTGCGGCTCAGAGGAAATGCCATGACGGCGGAAAAGGCTATTTCATCGCCGCGGGGGCCAGTCGGGGAAAGAACCTTTTTCAGGGGGCCGAGCTGGAGGCGAAATACTTTTTCGACGCGTTGGATATGAGTTACGAGGGAGGTCTCCTGATTCGAGGGCTTGAAAAAAGGGACGACATCCAGAAAAGACCCGAGGTGCTGGAAGAAGCCTTTCTTTTGGGAAAAAGGAGCGTAGAAGAGCAGTGATCAGCCCGGGTGCGGATCGGTGCGAGGAGGCCCGAGGGCTCTGATATTGCTTTTCAGCTTTTGAAGCCCTGCGCGGGCGAAGGGGGTTTTCCCGAATATCCTCTTGAATTGACCTTCTTCCATCTGCAGAATTTCGCGGGTTGAGGGAAGGGAAATGCTCTCCGATCCGTTCGTTTTGTTGAGGGGACATACTTCCTGACAAACGTCGCAGCCGAAGAAGCATCTCCCCATTTTCCGCCCCAGCTGGTTTGATGTCGTCCCGGTGTGCTCGATTGTCAGGTAGGAAAGGCATCTTGATGCATTCAGCCGAAACGGCTTTTCCAGTGCACCCGTGGGACATGCGTCAACGCAAAGGGTGCAGGCGCCGCACTGATTGGGGATCGGCTCTATTTCAGGATCTTCTAAAAAGGCTGTGGTCAGGATCTCCGCCAGGTAGAAATAGGACCCGTATCCAGGGATGATGAGCAGGTTGTTTTTCCCGATGAATCCGATACCGGATTGATAGGCAAAACTTTTTTCCAGAATCGGCGACGAATCTACGCAGACCCTGCTCCTGCTGCCCGGCTCGAGAAGTTCAATGCTCTGGGCGAGCTCTTTAGCGAGCTTCTTGAGACGATCGTGATAATCGACGTGACCGAATTCAGTATAGCGCGCCACCGAGAAGCCATCTGAGGTGAGAGGTTTCACTGAAGAGTACGGATATGCGAGGGAAATCACCGTCCTGCAACCTTTGAGAAGGTTCATGGGAGTCTCCCTCATGGCTGGATTTCTGGCCAGCCAGCCCATCTCGCCATGCATTCCGGCCGCAATCCATGTGCAAAACTCATCAAAGAACGGGGCCCTACCCGGGCGGCAAAAACCCACCGCCAGGAACCCCATCCGTCTGGCCTTTTCCTTAAGTGAGGCAATCACGGGAAGAAAACGTGTCTATAGCTCGAACGGAGTCAAACTTTCAAAACCCTCCGGCGTCACCAGGATGGTTTGCTCAAACTGTGCAGAAAGAGATCCGTCCTCTGTAACGGCCGTCCAGTTGTCTTTCAGGATTCGGAGCGCACTTGCCCCCAGATTGATCATGGGTTCCACCGTAAAAACCATGCCGGGGACGAGGACGATGCCTTCTCCTTTGCGGCCGTAGTGAGGAATCTGGGGAGGCTCGTGGAATTCAAAACCGACCCCGTGTCCGACGAAATCCCTGACCACCGAACAGCTTTGTCCCTCTGCATAGGTTTGAATGGCCCAGCCGATATCACCGACCGTGCTTCCGGGACGGACCATGGAAATTCCCCTTTTGAGGCTTTCTCGGGCTACTGTAACGATTTTTACCGCGTCCGGGCCTGGCACCCCCACGAAAAAGGTCTTGCTGGCGTCCCCGTAGTATCCATGAAGGATGGGGGTTACATCCACGTTCACGATATCCCCGTCCTTCAAGACCCTTTCCCCGGGAATTCCATGACAGATCTCCTCATTGACAGAGATACAAACACTCTTTGGAAAGCCTCGGTAATTCAGGGGGGCGGGTATGGCTCCTTGCTCAACGGTGAATTCATGCACCAACGTGTTGAGGTTTTCAGTGGTGATCCCGGGTTTGATTTCCGGCTCTACCAAATCCAGAATGGCCAGGGCAAGGTGTCCGGCTCTCCTGATTCCTTCCACATCTTCTCTTCCCTTCAGACGGATCTGGTGTTTCCTGTAATACAATTCCTTGAGGCTCTGAAAGTCCAGGTTTTCCCTGGGCAGGCAGCATTTCTTGTACTTCAGTCCGCTTCCGCAAGGGCAGGGATCGTTTCGACCGATTTTCATCTTCTCGTTTTTGAAAAGCACCTTGGTTTTGACTCCGCGATGTAAAGAGGTTTGTCATTCTGAGAAGCCGTGCTTCACTGCACCCTTTCTCTGAGCAGGGTAACAAGGGCGTTGAGGTCATGCCTGTTGAGCTTTCTCAAGAAATCCAGATTTGCTTCTGTCTTGAGCAAAGCCCGCAGCGTATCAATCAACTTGGCTTTCTCTGTGCCCTTTGCCGAATCTTCCTTGCGCTCCAAGGTTTCCAACCTGGAGACCAGGTCCTGATTTTCCTCCACACAATTGGTGAGGTTTTCCATGAGCATGACATTACTATCCCGAAGCTCTGAAATGGTTTCTTCAAGAACTGCGATTTCTTCTCTGAGAATTGCGCAATCATGCTCTCCAGAGGCAGCATCCGGTCCAAGGGCGGCAACCGGAGTCACCATGACAAACATAAGCACCACAACGAACAATAAAAGGGTTTGCCTGAGAACCATCCCCTGTTCTCCCAGAGTTCTTCGATTGCAAAGATTCTTCAACACGGCTCCTGTGCTTTTTTTGCCGGAACCATACCAGAATCCCGGGAACAAATCAATTCCCGCTGGATGACAATTTAGGGAAGGCCGGGAGAGGCGAGGAGATAGGGGGAAAGACGGTCATCTCAATTTCTCCCTCTGAACCTTAGAATTTGAAATTTGACCTTGCCACGCAAGAGCGCTAAGCGGCCGCAGATGTGGTGGGCATGGCTTCGGGGGCCGACTTCCTGTTCCACGGGGCGAATTTCAGGAGGAGCAGCATGCCTGGGATCGCCATTAAGGTACAGGTGATAAAAAAGCTTTCCCAGCCCACATGTTCGGCCAAAAAGCCGGTTGGGGCTGAGGCCAAGACCCTCGGAACTCCCATGAGGCTCGTAAGAAGGGCGTATTGGGTGGCGGTAAATTTCTTGTTGGTGATACTTGCCATGAAGGCTGCGTAAGCGGCGGTTCCCATACCGCCGCTTCCGTTTTCAAAGGCGATGACTGCGGAGAGGGCGGGAATGCTGTGACCGACCCTGGCAAGGATCGCGAAACAGGCCGTGGAGAATGCCTGGAGAAAACCAAAGATCCAAAGGGAGCGGTTGATTCCAAGGCGGAGCATGAGCACCCCACCTATCAGGCTGCCGGCAATGGTTGCCCAAAAACCGAATAGTTTGACAACTGCACCGATTTCGGCTTTGGAAAAACCAATATCCAGATAGAAAGGAGTCGTCATGGCGCTGGCCATGGTGTCTCCCAGTTTGTAGCAGAGGATAAAGGCGAGGATCCACAAGGCGCCTTGGCGGCTGAAGTATTCTCCCAGGGGACTGATCACGGCCTCTTTGATGGTTCTTGGGGTCCCTGCCGGCATTTGGGGCTCCGGTGCCAGAAGGGTTGTGAGAACTCCGGGTAGCAGGCATCCGGCCATGATCAGGTAAACGAAAGGGAAGGGGAGGAAGTCTGCCAGAATGAGCCCTCCCCCGGAAGCCAGCAGCATCCCTATCCGGTATCCGTTGATGTAAAGGGATGAGCCCAAGCCAAGCTCCTCATCGGAAAGATCTTCTCTTCGGTAGGCGTCCACAACGATGTCCTGTGATGCGCTGAAGAAAGTCACCAAAAAAGCCGCTAAGGCCACCATCCATGGGTCGTCTCCAGGTTCTGTAAGGCCGAGGCCTGCTACGGAGAGGATCAGGGCGAGCTGCGCCAGGAGCAACCATCCTCTTCTTCGGCCCAGGAAAGGGGGGATGTAACGGTCAAGGAAAGGAGCCCAGAGGAACTTCAAGGTGTATGGAAGACCAACCAAAGCCATCATCCCGATGAAACTGAGATCCACTCCCTCTTCTTTCATCCATGCCTGAAGGACCGTGATTGTCAGAAGCAGGGGCAGACCGCATGAAAATCCCATCAGGAAGGCCACCAGCATGCGACCGCAGAAAATCATCCCGAGGATTGATTTCCTCCTCGAAAACTCCATGCTTCCTCCTTAGCCTTGTGAACCTATGATAAGGATCATGATGCTCTTTCTCCCGGTCCGAGACCTGGGTTTTCACTGTTCTCTAACGGGATGGGTTTATTGTAGAATATAGACTCGTTCAGTGAAAGGGATTTCCCTCAAAATCCGGATCGTCCCTGTGAAAATTGAACCATAACGGCGTTGGCATGGAGGTTTGCGTGATGTACAAGGTGATGATCAGAGACCATGTCTCACCCACGGCCAAAGAGATCCTGGAGGAGACCGGACGGATTCAAGTGGTGATGGATAACGACAGGGTCACCAATGAACCGGAAGCCCTGTCGAATATTTTGGGAGGCTTCCACGGCCTGATCGTGAGGAGCGGGACGAGGGTGACCGCAGAGGTCATGGAAAAAGCGGACCAACTCCGGGTCATCGGACGAGCGGGAGCCGGCGTTGACAATATTGACGTGGGGGCCGCCACCACCCGAGGCATCGTTGTCATGAACGCGCCGGGAGGAAACACGGTGACGACCGCCGAACATAGCGTATCGATGATGCTTGCGCTTGCCCGGCACATTCCTCAGGCAACGGCTCACATGCGTATGGGGAAATGGGACAAAAAGATGTTCACGGGGGTGGAAGTTGCGGGAAAAACCCTCGGGGTGATCGGGCTGGGGCAGATCGGAAGGGTGGTGGTTTCAAGGGCCCAAGGACTTGAAATGAAGGTCATCGCTTCGGATCCATATGTCACGAAGGAGGCAGCGAGCTCACTGGGCGTGGAGCTCGTGTCGCTGGACGAACTCCTTTCCAGGTGCGATTTCATAACGCTTCACGTGCCTCGTCTGGAACAAACAAGGCACATGATTCGAATGGAAACGATTGCCAAGATGAAACGGGGAGTTCGGATCATCAACTGCGCCCGTGGAGAGCTCGTTCATCTTGACGATCTGTATGAGGCCCTTGTGAGCGGACACGTGGCCGGCGCGGCCCTCGACGTTTTCCCGCAGGAGCCCCCGGATTTTTCATTGCCCATTTTCAAGCATCCCAAGGCCATTTTTACACCCCATCTCGGAGCCAGCACAGGCGAAGCCCAGGAGAAAGTTGCGGAAATGATCGCACACCAGGTGGTTGATTACCTGATCCATGGCGTCATCAGCAACGCAATCAACTTTCCTTCCATTCCAATGGAGGTGATAGACAGGCTCCGGCCTTACTTGGATCTGGCGGAAAGGATGGGGGGTCTCATCGGGCAGATTATCCGGCACCCGCACCACATCACCATCACCTACAGCGGAGACGTGACTCGTTTTGACACACGAGTGCTTACCCATGCCGTATTAAAGGGTCTCCTCAGTTCTTTTACGGATGTCCCTGTGAACTACGTCAACGCTTCTTTCCTCTCGAAAGAGAAAGGAATCACGGTTGAGGAGACCGTCACCCAGCAAACACAGGATTATACCAATCTCATTCGAATTCGGCTTCCTGGCCTGGAAGACGAGCTCAACGAAGTGTGGGGAACGATTTTCGCCAGGAAGTATCAAAGAATTGTTCGCCTGGGCAAAATTTACATGGACGCGATTCCCGAGGGGGCCATGCTCATTATCCAAAATGAGGACCGACCCGGCGTGATTGGAAACATAGGCACCACCCTTGCAAACCATGGGATCAACATCGCCCGGTTCCACCTGGGAAGACTGGAGGGACGGGCGATTTGCCTGGTCAACATCGACACCCCGGCGGGGAGTGAGGTCATCGAGAAAATTCGCTCCCTTCCTCATATCCTCATGGTCAGGGACATCCGGCTGGCATAGGCCAAAAACCCGAGGCTCCAGGCGGAGCGGAAGGGAATCAGCGCAAATTGAGGGGCAGTTTTTCCGGCCCTTGACGGACTTCGCACATGAAAGAAGACATCAGGGATAAATTGAGCCTATCGCACGATGACGTGCTGGATCTGAATTTCATCAGAAAGCCCGGGAGCTATGTTTACAGGAGGCATTATCGGATGGGGCTTCGTTCCCACATCATGGAGCTTTTAAGCCCTGAAGATCTCGGAAAGGAAAATCATGGAGTCGTTGTTGAAGGATTGAAAACCTTTCCCAAAGCGAAGCCCATAAAAATGTTAAGAATATTCAGGACAAAATTTGCGAGCCTGACAGATGCTCGACAGGAGCTCTCGAGGGTGAAGATCGTCGAGGCCTACCTCGCACCCGCCCATATGGCCAGATCCGATGAGTTCCTCGTGAGTTACCTGGTCGGAGGAAAGGTTGAGCTCCTTCTCTGCGGGGTTCAGGAGTATGTGGAGGGAGAGACGCTGGATCCCTGGGCGGCTCTGAATGAGGACCATTTGCTTTCCTTTTACAAGCGAATGGGACTCGAAGGGAGAGAAAGCCCGGAAAAAACCGCGGCGCAATGGATTCGAAAGGTACGAGAAAAGGCGGACCACTTTCTGGGAAGATTGAGAGCAATGGTGATGGAGGCAGGTCATGTGCCGGACCTCGCCGGGGTGGGAAATTTGCTTCTCACCGCCGGCGGGGAAATCAAGCTTGTGGACATCAATAACATCTCAACCGTTCACTTCGATACCCGAATTGCCCTCGATGACAGGGGCTACCCTGTTTGTGACAAATCCATCCAGGCCCTTTTCCACATGGAGCAAAAGTTGCTGGGAAGACCCTTTAACTCCCATGATGTCATTCGGAAGACATTCCTCGATCCGGGCAGGGTGAGAGACGTAAAGGAGGCCGTGGAGAGATTCCACCTCTCCGTGGAGCCCCCGGTAGACCCCTCCCTGCCTGCCACTCCTCTATTCTCATCCCAACTTCGCCTCAACCGTAGCCGCCGGTGCCGTTAAGTTTCACGGCCGGGCGAGCAGGAATGGTTGGTCAGGAGCCGGTGCTCGGGCTGGAGATCTTTGTGTATTGAAGCACGTGCCTTCAAAAGGTTCGAGGAGCCTTGAAAAAAGGTTTCCCTGTCTGGGCTGTCACTTAAAAGGCACGATTTTTCCCGTCAAACAAAGGGAGGAATCCGGAATGTCAAGACTCTGACGAGGTGACAATTTTCGTCAGAGATCGGGCGAAAGGACCTCCACTTCTGTCGAACGGTATTTATAACCTGTTGATATGTAGCGGATAAATGAAAGAAGGAGTGGATGGGTCAATTGGTACGGGTTTTGCTTCCTTCTATAGATCAGAGAGCGTCCACATTGCTTGATGATGCGAGATCAAGAACCTCGAATTCATCCTGGAGCTCGGTTTTTAAGCGGGAACATATTCTTCTTGTCCCTCTCTTTTAAGCATCATGAAGAAGGTGAACCAGGACGGCTCATGGGATCACGGACCACAGAATAACATGGGATCGTGTACGAGTCGGAGTCGTCGGAACAAAATTCGTTCCCTTTGATTTCGCTCTGTGAGCTGGGGTCGATCCACTTGCTTCCTCTTGCTCCAATTGACCACCTGAACAGGGCATTCTGGTTTCTCTATCAGGCTTTCTTCGACCCTTCAGCCTCCGGTGTTTTCCTTGAAAAACGTTTGGTTGGGATCGCGGTGCCGGCGTTGCAAAACCATGAGAAAAAGTCTCCCGGAAGCCAGGCAAAGCGATTGTCCGCTTTGACGGTTTTCCCGAGGCTCTATTGGTAGGAACTGCGGGCCCCGGTCAATCTCTCGGCCGGTAGCTGTGAAAGAGCCCGCTTTGCGGCAAATAAAAGGCACAAGGAAGAGGATGCTTCAGGAGGTGAGCCCATGGCAAACGATCGGAATCTGATGCGTATCATAGATTCGATGGCGCAGGATGATCAATTTCAGGAAATACACTGGGAGGGAACGTTTGAGGAGTACCTGGAACTGGTCATGACAAAGCCCATGTTCCTTCGGACTTCATTTCAGCGGATCTACGACATGATCATATCCCATGGGGTGGAGGAGTATACGGAACACAAAGAGAAGCTTCAAAGATACAACTTTTTCTCCAACGAGAAGTTTGGTGGCCGGGATACCGTCTATGGCCTTGAAAAGCCGCTGATGCACCTCGTGAACATCTTTAAGTCCGCTGCGCGAAAATACGGAACCGAACGCAGGGTTCTCCTCTTGCACGGACCGGTGGGCAGCGCGAAAAGTACCATTGTCCGCCTGATCAAAAAGGGCCTGGAAGAGTACTCCAAGACCCCTGAAGGGGCCCTGTACAGTTTTGGCTGGTTGCTGCCGGCAGATGACGGGGCGCGGGAGTTCCACCAATGTCCAATGCACGAAGAACCCCTCCATTTGCTGCCCGAAGGCATCCGTGAAAAGGTTCTGGAGGAGATCAACAAAGAGTTGGAGGAAGAATGGAAGATGCATCTTGAGGGGGATCTGTGCCCCCTTTGCCGGTTCTATTTTCAACACTTCATGGCCCGCTACGACGGGGATCTCAAGAAGGTCCTCGATCACGTCAAAGTGAGGCGCATTGTCCTTTCCGAAAAGGATCGAATTGGCATCGGCACCTTCCAGCCCAAGGACGAGAAGAACCAGGATTCCACGGAATTGACCGGAGACATCAACTATCGCAAGATCGCCCAGTATGGCACTGATTCTGATCCTCGAGCCTTTAATTTCGACGGAGAGTTCAACATCGCCAATCGCGGGTTGATCGAGTTTGTGGAGATGCTGAAGCTGGACGTGGCGTTCCTCTATGACCTCCTGGGTGCTTCCCAGGAACACGTGATCAAACCCAAGAAGTTTCCCCAGGCCTTTATTGACGAAGTCATCATCGGTCATACCAACGAGCCGGAGTACAAAAAACTCCAGAGCAATGAGTTCATGGAGGCCCTCAGGGACCGAACGGTTAAAACCGACATCCCATACAACATCAGTCTTTCCGACGAACTCAAAATCTATCAAAAAGACTACGCTCCTCACAAGGTCAAAGGAAAACATATGGCTCCCCACACCCTGGAGATGGCAGCCATGTGGGCCATTTTGACAAGACTGGAGGAACCCAAGAAAGCGAACCTGACCCTTCTCCAAAAACTGAAGCTCTATGACGGAAAGTCCCTGCCCGGATTCACCGAAGACAATATCAAGGAGTTGAAGGACGAAGCGCCGCGGGAAGGCATGGAAGGCATTTCTCCGCGCTACATCCAGGATAAGATTTCAAATGCCCTTGTCTGCGACACCGGGGAGAGCTGCGTCAACCCCTTCATGGTCCTCAACGAACTCGAAAAGGGCCTCGATCACCATAGCTTGATCACCAGCGAGGAGACAAAGAAACGCTACCGGGAACTCCTCTCCGTCGTCAAGGAAGAATATGCCGATACGGTGAAAAACGAAGTCCAGAGAGCCATATCCGCGGATGAAGACGCCATCAAAAAACTCTGTGCCAACTACATTGACAACATCAAGGCCTACACCCAGAGGGAGAAGGTGCGAAACAAGTACACGGGAGAATTGGAGGAACCCCATGAACGGCTCATGAGATCCATCGAAGAGAAGATCGATATCCCTGAAAACCGCAAGGACGATTTTCGCAGGGAGATCATGAACTACATCGGAGCCCTTGCCATAGAAGGGAAAACGTTCGACTACAAGACCAACGAGCGCCTTTACAAGGCGCTGGAACTGAAACTGTTCGAAGACCAGAAAGATACGATCAAGTTGACTAGTCTGGTCTCCAACGTGGTGGACAAGGAGAGCCAGGAAAAAATCGATGTGGTGAAACGCCGCCTCATCAACAACTACGGGTACTGCGAAGTGTGCGCCACCGATGTTTTGAGCTACGTGGCGAGTATCTTCGCCAGAGGGGACATCAAGTCCGAGAAGAAGGCAGCGTAGGATGACGACCAGCACCGTGGGGGCATTATGGCCAGCAGGATAGGGAGGGACTGTAGCCGCTTCAGGAAAATCGTCCGGGGAACCCTAAAGACCAACATCAAGAAATACATTTCCCAGGGTGAGCTGATCGGTCGCAAAGGAAAGGACCTGGTGAGTATCCCTGTCCCACAGCTCGAGATTCCCCACTTCAGGTTGGGAAAGAAGGGGTTTAGCGGCGCCGGGCAGGGAGATGGGGAGGTCGGTCAGCCTGTGGCCATGGACCCCGATCAGGACGGAGACGGGCAGGCCGGAGATCTCCCCGGGGAACACATCCTGGAAGTGGAAGTCAGCATGAAGGAACTGGCGGAAATCCTGGGAGAGGAGCTGGGTCTGCCTCGCATTGAGCCCAAGGGAAAGAAGAACATTTCCAGCGTGAAGGATAAGTACGTGGGAATATCCGTATCGGGACCGGAATCCCTTCGCCATTTCAAGCGCACGTTCAGGCAGGCCTTGAGAAGACAGGTGATGCTGGGCGACTACGACCAGGAGAACCCCAACATTGTTCCCGTAAAGGAGGACAAGCGTTATCGCTCATGGAAGAAATTGAAGAGCCCGGACAGCAATGCGGTCGTGATCCTGATGATGGACGTGTCCGGCTCCATGGGGGACAAACAGAAGGAGATCGTCCGGATCACCTCCTTCTGGATCGACACCTGGCTTCGGTCTCAATACGATGGCATAGAAACCTGCTACATCATCCATGATGCTCAAGCAAGGGAGGTGGACCGGGAGACATTCTTCCATACTCGGGAGAGTGGTGGAACGAGGATCTCGTCCGCATTCGAGGCCTGTCTTCATGTGATCGAGAAACGCTATCCTCCCGAGGAGTGGAATATCTATCCGTTTCACTTCAGCGACGGCGACAACTTCAGCGACGACAATGAACGAGCGCTCAGTCTTCTGGAGGAAAAAATGCTGGACGTCATCAATTCCTTCTCTTATGGCCAGGTGCAAGGGCTCTACGGCAGTGGAAGTTTCAAGGAGATGATTCAGAACCGCTTTCAGGGGGAAGAGAAGGTGCTGGTTGCCGAGATGCACAGTGAAGAGGATGTGCTCGACGCCATCAGGGTCTTCCTGGGTAAAGGACTTTAAAAGGGTATCGGTATGGCCAAGTTCCCTACGGAACTGAAAAAAATGAAATATGAGATCCGGGGCTACGCAGATGCGTATGGCCTGGACTATTACGATATCATCTTCGAGGTGTTGGACTACAAGGGGATGAACGAAGTGGCCTCCTACGGAGGATTTCCCACAAGGTATCCCCACTGGCGATTCGGAATGGAACATGAACGGCTTTCGAAAAGCTACACTTATGGGCTTTCCAAAATCTACGAAATGGTCATCAACAACGACCCTTGCTATGCATACCTGTTGGAATGTAACAACCCCGTGGACCAAAAAATTGTCATGGCCCATGTCTACGGTCATTGCGATTTTTTCAAGAACAACTTGTGGTTTTCCAAGACCAACCGAAAAATGATGGATGAGATGGCCAATCACGCCGTCAGGGTATGGCGCTATGCGGATCGTTACGGGTTGGACCGGGTGGAGGCCTTTGTGGACAGGTGCCTCTCCATTGAGGACCTCATGGATCCCTACCGGCCGTTCTTCCATTTCAGAGATACCGAAAGGAAAAAGGATCTGGCGGGGATCCAGTCTCATTCAGCCTGTCCGCAAGACAAGCAGTGTGAATCCCTGCATGAAGGCAAAGACCGGCATTGCGCCATGAACACCTCCTGTTGCGGAAACACAGGCAGGGATTCGGCCGAGGATCATTTTCTGAACGACTACCTGGATGACGAGGAAATCCCTCTGAGTCCGGGGAAGCTCAAAAGCAAAGAGTACATGGATGAATACATCAACCCGCCGGAATTCCTGGAAGCCAGAAAACAAAAGATGCGGGACAAGTTCAAGGAGAAGAAGCGATTTCCGGATGAACCCCAGAGGGATGTGCTCCTGTTCCTTTTGGAGAATGCCCCGCTGAACCACTGGCAGCGGAATATCCTTTCCATTATCCGGGAGGAGGCCTACTATTATGCCCCTCAGGCCCAAACGAAAATCTTGAACGAAGGATGGGCCACTTACTGGCATTCCACGATCATGACCCAAAAGGCCCTTCGGGCTTCCGAAGTGATCGATTATGCGGACCATCATTCCGGAACCCTTGGAGGGAGCAGGCTGCGGTTGAATCCGTACAAGCTGGGGGTCGAACTTCTGCGGGAAATTGAGAATCGATGGAACAAGGGCCGTTTCGGAAAGGAATTTGAAGAATGCGAGGACCTGGACCGAAAGAAGGCGTGGGACCTGGGGTTGGGCCTGGGGCGGCAAAAAATCTTCGAGGTCCGCAAAGTCCACAATGACATTACTTTTCTGGACACCTTCCTCACGGAGGAGTTCTGCCTCAAACACAAGCTTTTCATGTACCGTTACGACCCGCGAACCCGCACCTATGTCATCACCAGCCGTGGCTTCAGGGAAGTGAAGGAGGCCATTCTAAACGGGCTAACCAACCTGGGCCGGCCCTTTATCTTCGTTGAAGACAGTAACTTCCGGAACCGTGGAGAGCTTCTTCTCTCCCACCGCTATGAAGGCCGTGAACTGGATTTGCCATACGCTAAAGATACCCTGGCGAATGTCCAATATCTATGGAAGAGGCCCGTTCATCTGGAAACCATGGTCAATGAGAAAAACACGCTTCTGTCCTTCGATGGAGAGCGTTACGAGGAGAAAAAATCATGAAAACACCGGGAAGACCCGGCTCGTGCACGAGTTCTGAAACTTTCCGGTCCCAAGCTCGGGGGCGGTCAACGCTTCGAATGGGCGTCCCGTTTGAACCGGCCCGTCCTGCGGCATCCGGGATCGCGAGAGGAGGGTGATTGAACATGAGAGCAAGTCAAAGGATTCTTTCACAGGTGAGAGGTGACCTCCCCCCCGACATGGGGGCAGGGCAGTTGTTTTCTTCGACCATGGATGGGGTCTCCCTCCGGGTCACACTGAACGACTGGGATCGCTTGGCGGTCTCCCTGGTGGATCTCGAAGCAGGAACCTGTCCATCCGCCTCCCTGGTGCGTGAGGAAGGCTTCAACGAGTTCTGTGAGCGTCTTGCCGAGAAGCTCAACTATCTCGAGGAGCCCTTGAAAGCCATCGAGGTGGACGGGGCAAGCGGGACAGCCATTATTCGCAGTTACCCCCCGGTGAGGGAGGGGGATACGTTTCTCTACTACGAGATCCGGATTCGCGGATCGGACGGTGTCATCTCCATGAGACGGAGAAAAAAGCATGGTTCGGTTCATCAGGATGTTGCCGAAAAGGCGGTGCTCGGTTACCATCTTTTCGCACGACTGATGGATGACCTTTTCGATACCCTTTCCTCCTCGGAAGACGGCGAGGGAACAGGGAACCATTGAACCAAGCCGGATCCTTCTTGTGGATATCGGCTTTTCTGTTTCGCATCGCATGGATCGGTGAACCCTGAACCCCTGAACGGTTACTGGAATTCAACCGCAGGGGCGGCAACCTCGGCGAGCTTGGTCGAGCCTTTACGCCCGCCCCTGCGGCGACTTCCCTGTGGTAAATCAGCAGTTGGCGCCAATCACAGTCTATCCACAAACAAGGACCAGGACGATTTTAGCCGCAATTGGCCAAATGCCAAGCCAGAAGGCCGGGCTCGAGGAACGCCAAGGGTCTTTCCCACTGCGCAGAGCCCTTGCATGCCTCGTTACCCTCACCTGTTTTGAAAAGCAGTACTTGAGGATTGGGGAGGCTTCTGAAGGTGGCATCTCTGCTTTCCCGTTAGAGTTCCGAGCGAAAATGGCGTGCAACATGATTGAAACCGGCCTCATCCTTGATAGTCCAGGCCCAATCCCAAATGGCCCTAATCCGTAAGAGGAAGTCTCTATGGCCCAGAGGAGAAAATAGCATGAAACGAAGATCGATTCTGCTTATTGTCTTTTCTATATTTGCAATGTTAACCACCGCATTTGCCGGTGTACCTGGAGATGTGAATGGCGATAGTAAAATTACCTTAGAAGACGTGATTTATGCTTTACAGGTTATCGCCGGAATAAGGCCCCCTGTAACACTTGACTTTTTAACAATCTCACCGTCTAACCCGGCCATTCCTCTTGGGGAAACCCAGCCATTTACCATCGTGGGAACATATTCAAACGCCACAACGCAGGATCTGACATCGGTAGTGACATGGACTTCATCGATAGAGGCTGTTGCGACAATTAGCAATGAAAATGGTTCCAGGGGACTGGCTAATGCGGTCGCTATTGGCTCAACCACGATCACAGCCACTGACGTGGACACATCGAAAGCGATTTCGACGACATTGACCGTGACCTATCCGCCGTACAGTACTGCAGATGCGACATCTGTAACCGACTCGTCAGCGGTATTAAATGGCAGTTTCAACAATGCTCCAGGTGATACCACCACGGTATGGTTCGAGTACGGAACAAATACATCCTATGGGAGTACAAGTGCTCAACAGGGATACGCTAATGTTGGAGATGTAAGTGTTTCGATAAAAGTATCAGGACTAAACAGTCTTATGACTTACCACTATGTGATTGTAATTCAAAATTCAACGGGTACTTATTACGGCAACGATATGACATTCACGACCTATGAAACTCCACAAATCATAGTCTCTGGAGAGAATATAGGTTATACTTTGATTGGGGTGGATGAAGCGTACATATATTATGCTTCTTTTGACGGCAACAACAGCTATATCTGGACTATTGCAAAAATTGGAATATCGGGTGGCACACCCCTATCGCTCGTCACTGGACTTCCTAATGATTTCCGGAGCTTCGCCATGGACCAGCAGTATATTTACTGGACGGAGAACGGGACCATAAAGAAAATTGACAAGAATGGCAGTTCAATAATGACCGTTGCTTCGGGAATCGGCCGTGGGACCGCCAGTCCAAGCATGGTCCTTGATGCAACCAGCGTGTACTGGACTGACATGGTGAGCGACCCCTGCCCGGACAACGCGATTAGCTGCCCCGCGGTGAAGAAAGTTGATAAGGCGGGTGGCACGATTACCACCCTTGCTTCCGGAACAGGGCCGATGCTGTCCTATTCTTTGATAGGTGCGGATGCAACGAGCGTATACTTTACGGAAACGGATGTGAGCACTGTGACTTTGAAAAAGACCGGCATCAATGGGGGTATCGTTGTAGCCCTTGCCTCAGGGTTTTATTATCCAACTGGTTTTGTCGGTGATGCGACTAATATTTACTATTTTGAAAAAAACAATTTCGATGATAGCTACGCAGCGATAAAAATTAGCGTTACAGGCGGCGATCCTTTTACTATTGCGTCTGGATTTAATGATGCTCCCAGTTCGTCAATGGGCACATGGCGAAGTGCCATCGATAATTCCAGCGTGTTTTGGTTAGGAATAAACGGTTATTACAACGCTTTGAACAAGGTCAGTATTGACGGTGGAGCTGTCACAATCTATACATCACAGCTAAAGACTTATGATTCTATAGTCCTTGATTCGTCAAATGTGTACTGGACCGAATGGGATAACTCTATCATCGGCGGGGCCATAGTAAAAATGCAGAAGTAGTTTAATGGCACACTTAAGGATTATAGGTACTTATAAGGAGACCTCCACAAGCTCCTGGGATCCGCATACCCGCTGAGGTGGTTTTTTTCGCCTCCGTCAAGCGAAAAGCACCAGTTCATCCAAAACCAATCGCGGATCTTGGGGAGTTGTTTTTCCTTGACACACAAGGCTTACTCCCTATGCGCTTTCCCTGAAAAAGCAAGCTCTTATCACCTCACCTCCCCTGAAGGGACACGCAGCGGATTCTCACCGACCCAAGGCTCGGTCTCGTTCAGAGCCTTTGAGAACCGATCGAACATCTCGTCAATCTGAGACTCGGTGATGATGAGAGGCGGACAGAAAGCCACGGAATCCGCAAGAGAGCGGATGATAAGCCCGTGCTCCCCGGCGAAGCGCGATGAAGTCCCGCTCCCTGCTCCAGCTTGAAGGCTCGTTTGGTCCTCTTATGGGCCATCACTTCCACCGCCCCCATCAGGCCGGCGCCACGTGCTTCGCCTACCAGGGGATGATCGGAGAACGACCTGAGACGCTCCTGGTAGCGCCGGGCGACCCGGCGCACATGGTCAAGGACCTTACGCTCTTCCAACAATTCCAGGGTTTGTTGAGTTGAGTTGATAAGAACTTCCTTTTTGGGGATGAAGTATATGGGTTTGCGGGTTGTACGTGAGTAAATAAGGGTCATCCGGGAAATGACCATGTTTGATGAAATTATAAAAATCAGAGGAGCACGTCATCCGGATCGGCAGCGCGCCGAGAATGGGCCCCACAGAGAGCTCGTCGGAGATGCGCTGCCGAAGCCGGACGGTATGCGACATCCTTCTTTATATTGACAGTGTTGCTGCCGAAGCGGTGTTCATGTTGATCCTATTTTATCCATGAGAGCACCCCGGCATTTCCCGGATGAACCGTAAATAATTGCCCCATGATATTGTGGGTGTATCTCGTGAGGACACGATGGAATGGTGGTAAGGTGAAAAAGATAGGGAGCTCCGATAGGACGCGAGAACGCTTTGCCGAAAAAAGGAATTAACCGGATGAGCTCGAATGATCCTGGTTTTTCAAAATCCAAGACGTGATCCTGCTCTCCTGGAAACTTCACTTTGTCCAAATTTAAACTTGAAAATTAAATATGGCTATGCTATGTTTTCAGGATGTTTCCCAGGACGTTAGAAGGTGCCATTGAAAAGGCCATGAAAACTTTTCCGGCTGTGCTGGTCACGGGACCTCGTCAGTCAGGGAAGACCACGCTTCTGTTTGAAAGATTTTCAAAGTCTCACCGGTTTGTCTCACTTGAAAATCCTGATGTCAGGGCAAGGGTTTTGGAAGACCCTGTCGGATTTCTTAAAGATCATCCTCCACCTATTATATTAGATGAAATCCAGTACACTCCTGACTTGTTGCACTATATAAAATCGGCTATTGACAAGGACCGGAAGCCCGGGAGATGGCTGCTTTCCGGTTCACAAAGCTTCGCCTTAATGCAGGGTGTCAGTCAATCCCTATCAGGCCGTGTCGCCGTGCTTACTTTACTGCCTTTTTCTATTGAAGAAAGTCAAAGAAAGGGAGGCAAATGGTCCGACCTGGATGAAATTTTGAAGCGGTTTTTTGAGTCAAAGAAAACCGTGCAAAAGGGCAATCCCGTACCCCTCGCTGACTGGCTGCTGCGAGGCACTTACCCGGAAATAAGAATAAACAGTGAAGTAGACAGACAACTCTGGCTTTCAGGTTATATCCAGACCTATCTGGAAAGAGATGTCAGGCAGATTATGAATATCGGGGATCTTAATTCGTTTAATCGGTTTTTACGTCTTTGTGCGGCCCGGACCGGTCAAATCTTGAATATGTCTGAGTTGGGACGGGACGTGGGGGTCAGTGTCCCTACTGTAAAAAAATGGTTGAGTATCCTTGAGGCCAGTTTTCAGATATTCCTTCTTCCCCCCCACTTCAATAATTTTGGCAAGCGGATGATCAAAAGCCCGAAACTCTATTTTCTTGATACCGGAATCGCCACTTTTCTTCTTGGCCTACATTCGCCCGAACCATTACTTCAGGGGCCAATGAAAGGGCCTTTATTTGAGACTATGGTGGTCGCCGAATGGGTTAAGACTTTTTACAACAGGGGTGAACGACCGGAATTGTATTACTGGCGTTCAAAAGCCGGAATAGAGGTAGACCTCATTATTGACAGAAATGGGAGACTATACCCAATAGAAATAAAAGCGACATCTACGGTCATGCCCGGTCATGTTGAGAACCTTAGTAAATGGAAAGACCTGGCAGGGGATAAGGCGACCAAAGGTGTGGTCATCGCGGATGTCCCGGATTCTTTTGAGATTAAGGGGTGTCGTGTTATTTCATGGATGGCAGTAAATTAGGGAGTACCATGGTCGTGATATGCGAGTTATTTTGAAAAATGATTGTATCCGTTCAGGGGTTCAGGGTTCACACGCGGCGTGAGCGCCCCGCAGCGTGTGCGCCGCGTGGGGGGAGGAAAATCTTGCCATTCCCGGTGCCTCCCGTCTCCTCCCGAAGATCCCGCCGTCTTCGTGGCGGGGGTGGGAGGGGCAAGGGGAGAAAAACAATCGCCGCAGGCCATTAGATGGCGTTAGATGGTGAACGAGGACAAACATGGAATGCACCCGGTGTCTTTGTTTCAGACGTCAGGAAATCGATCAACCGGGTTCTTCAAGCTCCCAGCAGGGGAGGCAAAACCCTGCTGAGAGCCGGCTAAACCTCATTTAAGAAGATTCTCCCTGGTGAAGGCAGTCAGTGGACCGAGCCGCTCATCACCAAGCCCGTCTATTCAGGCGCAGACCAGAGAAACCACCAAGGTAACCAACCCCAGGTCCCAGCATAGTCAATGTAACCTGGCTCCCCGGGTTGCACCTCGTTATAGGTTTCATTCCATGTACTTATTTCAAAAGCCAATTCTGCAACAACGTCATCAAACGTAACCTCCTCATCGCTCATGCCGATCAGAGCGTTGTCAAAATCGGCATCGAATACGATGGCTTTATCTTTGCCCTCCTTGTTGGACCATTCTTTCCATTTGGGAAGATGGTGACCTTTGGGTTTTCCGGTGCGGGCAAAGTTGGCCAAGTACTCCATCATGGCATCGCTGAGTGCCATGCGGCCCTCAAAATCCTTGCCCGGGCTGAAGGAGTACCCCCACAGGCTGGTGTCGGCCCCAAAGAAAAAACTGATTTCCATGGCATGCGCGGCACCATAGATGAAGTCAAACGGCGATGGCCCCGATCCTATTTCACTGTTGCCCCCCCATTTGAAATAGTAAGCAAAAACGTGCTTCTGCTGGTCCCTCAGCGCCCTGGCGCGTTCATCAACAAACTTGGCCCTCCAGTTGCGGCTGCCATAGTATCCGGTGACCTCGTATAGCGTCTTGTCAAAGTCCGTTGGGAGCACATCGTCTAACAGCCAATCTTGATCGAGAACCCCGAACCTCAACCACCACCATGATGGAACTCCAAGGGCGGGGCCATATAACGGCATGAAAGCCTTGGTTTCATACTCGTTGGCTCCCAGGATAATCGGCACCTTGTTATATTTCCCGGATCTGATGGTGGCAACGACACTGCCGGGAAGCACATATCCGTCTTGATAGGCGTCATAGGTCGGTAAGCTTCCATAAGCGGCATAATAGGCTTCAAATATTTCCTGACTGGTCTTTGCTCTTAAATAGGCTTCCACATCACCGCCCGGGACGCCTGATAGCCCATCAGCAGCCAGAAGCGCTGCAATGGTGGCTCCCGCCTGAGCTTCCCCCTCCGCGACCGTGTCTGTGGTCATGCCGCCGCTCTGGGACATGGCCCGGTGAAAAAGGCCTTTTGCCAGGGGTGAAATCACAAGGTTCATGACATTGTGGGCGCCGGCGGATTCTCCGGTAACGGTCACTTTTTTGGGGTCTCCGCCGAAGGCTTTGATGTTTTCCTTTATCCATCTGAGGGCCTGGATGGTATCCAGAGTGCCGAAATTGCCGGAGTCATCCTTGGAATCACCGTGTCTGAGTGCAGGGTGGGTGAACCAACCCAAGGGGCCGAGCCGGTATTGAATGACCACCACGACCAGATCGCCCTTATTGGCCAGGATCGAACCGTCGTAAGCACTGGCTTGGCCGAAGTTATTCGATCCCCCGTGGATCCAGACATAGACTGGCAGGTCCTTTTTTTTGTGAGTCGGGCGGTAGATGCTCAAATAGAGACAATCTTCGCTGCCAACCGCATAATTCAACCGGATCCAACTAGGTAACGTATACAACTGGGTGCAAGGTTCACAGGATACGCTACCATCCCGGACGCCATCCCACTTTTCGGGGTCTTGGGGCGCTTTCCAGCGCAGGTCTCCCACCGGCGGTTTGGCATAGGGAACGCTTTTCCATGCTAATGCTCCCAACTCTGTCTCATACCCCTGGATTTTTCCATCTTTGGTTTTTACCAAGGAATCGAAGGTCCCTTTGGCTCCTGCCGTTGCGACTAAACCCAGGCAAAGCAGTATAGCCAATGCAATGCTGATGTGGTGCCGTCTTTTCATCGCGATCCCCTCCTGCTTTTCTGATAAATGTTTCGAACACTTGGTAGAGTTCGGGCCTAGCCTCCCCAAAAGAAAAAATTCATTCCTGGATTCAGGCTCCCGGAATACTTGCGAGGAATTTCCGGGAGCCTGAGGAGCAGAATTTAAGGATCGAGTTTCGCTTCCTTTGGCATACGGCCTTGGCTGTTCCGGCAGCGGCAACCCTGATCTTTTTCATCATCGGATCTGCCATATCGACCATCGGTGAGCTGAGGTGGGTGAGGTGAACTCGCTTTCACTGGGACGGAGTATAGGCGATTGTGTCCTTCCGCGTCAAGGACAAACTTGGCACATCCGCATGCAGGAAGAACACAAGACATGCCCTTCTCGTGCGAATCTGAACTTATGGGATTGACGCGGAAAGTTCGTTTGGGCATAATCGAAAAGCCCAAGCCCGGCAGCCCATGGCGCGACGAACTTGATTGCAGAAAGCGCCGGGTGGACGGCCGTTCAAGCCTCCATGATGAACTTCGAACCAGTCCTATGAAATTCGGAGCGTTTGCATGCTTCGGCTTCGAGACAGCCCATTTCCAGACTCTCCCATACCGCGACTTGGGGATCAAGTCGCCGTACAAGGGCTGACCGAGGGATCGCCGTTTCCCCATCCATGGATTGGCGTGAACCATCCGAACGTTGACCAGGGAACTTGCTTCAAAAGTGTGCTTTCAGAGAGGGGGTCGTTATGCATGTCAAGAGCTTAGGGCGCGTAATTTTCGTGATCGTTGTGGGTGCACTTTTCAGCCTGACACCAGCTACCGGGTTTTCGAAGAAGGATCACCGGGATCGGGTGAGTCGACCTTTCGAGTATTCGGGTTATACCTATCCCGAGTATGAGAGTTTCGTGAAGTCCTCCGAATACGTCCCCATGCAGGGGGGGCCGGCCATTGCGGTGGACGTATTTCTTCCCTCCGGATATGTGGGTGCCGGTTCTTCTCCGGGCAAGTTCCCCGTAGTGTTCCAGTATACCCCTTATCAACGGGCCAGCATGAACTCGGAGGGAGGGATAGAGGACGCTTCCAATAGCGGGCTCAACCGATTCCTGCTCTCCTACGGTTACGCCATCGTGGTTGCCGACATGCGAGGGTGCGGAGCTTCCTTTGGTTGGATGGCGGATTTCATGTTGGAAATCTGTGAAGACGGAAAACAGCTCGTTGACTGGATTGCCTCGCAACCATGGTGTGACGGCAATGTGGGAATGAGTGGGGGGTCTTACCTCGGGTGGTCGCAGCTTTGCGTTGCACATCGCGCTCCTGAAGCGCTCAAGTGCATCATGCCTGCCGTCGTCCCCCTGGAGGGGTTTACGGGGGAAGTCTATCCCGGTGGGATCTATCTCTACGCCTTTATGCAGCTCTGGTCCGGGGGCCAATTCCCTGCCTTAAGGAACTTCACCGGGTTTCAAGCCGCTCCGGTCGTCGACGAGGACGGTGATGGAGAGCTGGCAGACGAGATCCCTCTTGATCTGGACGGCAGCGGTACTTTCCTCGATGACGGCTTTCCGCCTACCTATTTTGATTCTGCTGAGGTAGTGCGCACAAACCATTATTACTTTTTAGCCACGTGGGAGCACTATCTTGGAAATTATGATTACGACTCGTGGGCATCTGAAGCCTTTTTCATTGATTATCGTCGCCCTTCGGACGGTCGTACCCCTTCGGATCTATGTCCTAACCTCGTTCCCGGAGTGATGAAGTCAAAAGTGCCCGTCTACAACGTGGGCGGGTGGTTCGACGGGTTTGCCAGGGGATCTTTTGAGCTTTACAGCACAATGAAAGACACCAATCCTTCCAGGATCCTCATGCGTCCTTCCTATCACGGCCCTGTATCCAAGGGCTTTGCGGAGCTTTTTGGGCTCGACCTGGAGGCGTACAACAGGGGCTTGAACATGGAAGCCCTTCGTTGGTTCGACCGGTGGCTCAAGGGAATCAAAAACGGGATAGACAGGGAAGATCCCATCCTCCTTTACGTCATGAACGGCGGTGGGTGGCGTCAGGAAAAGAAATGGCCCCTCTCTGGACAGCACATGACCAAATATTATTTTACTCAAAACAATAGGTTGTCCCATAAGAAACCTAAGAAAAAATGGATGAGCGAATCAGACGTTTACGAAGCCGTGTTCACTCACAATTCAGGATGGGACCCCGTGGATGTGAGCTGGCTGGACACGATTAATTTCCTTCTGGGGAAAGCCCCGGCCGTCAGCGATGTCTTTTACAGGAACCGGTACCTATCGGTGGCAGGTGCAGCGCCGAGCAGCCTGCCTATCAGGACGGAGATGGATCAGGACTGTCTTGTCTATACAAGCGACCCCATGAAGAAGGACACGGAGGTCACAGGCCATCCTGTCATCCATTTGTGGGTTTCCTCCACCGAGGACTACGGAGACCTCTATTTCTATCTCGAAGACGTGGACGAAACGGGGGAAGCGATCTTGATTTCAGAGTATCCCCTTCGGGCCGGGTTTGCGGCTCTTCATGACAATGACAGAGAGATTACCACGGAGGACGGGGTGGATGTCTTGCCGGATCTCCCCTGGCACGGCTTTGCGGAGGCGGACTACGTGGACGGGATCTTCGCCGGGGGCAAGATCGTGGAAATTGTGAACGACTTCCATCCAACATCCTGGGTATTCAAGAAGGGCCACAGCATAAGGGTATCCATAGCCTGTTCGGACTGGCCTACCTTCAGGTTGCATCCAAAGCTGTGCCCGGACAATACGCCCGAGTCCTGTGTAACTCCAGCCCCGGCCATTACGGTTTATCGCGATGCAGTGCACCCCTCCCACGTCACTCTCCCCATTGTCAAGAGCGGACACCGCATCAGGATAAAGAAATAAGGAATAGAGCGAGGGCAGGGTCTTTTGGACCCTGCCTTCGCCTTATTTTCCAAGCTCTCCGATCTCCCGGCAAATCCACTCCCCTCAGAAGGTAGGCCTGTAAATCGTTCGGTATGTGGAAGAACCCGCGGCACACTTTCGGAAACAGGACCGTCCTATAGATGCCGGTGGAGGGGTAAATGCAAGAAAGGTGTCCTGGATGACCTTACTTAAGTCCCGCGAGCTTCAAGAAACTTTAAGAGCCCATGCCCTCGGATACTTTGAAATCACTGGTCAAGCGCCTCAAGATGCGCTCCTTTTGAGAGGCATCTGTCTCTAGCATTTCGATCCTGTGGCGCAGGACGTGTTCCTTTACCAAACCTTGCTTGATTGCCGTTATGATAAACTCAAGGTCCTTGTCTCTGGCAGAGAGATATTTCCCTGCGATCAAGTCGTGGATGTCCAGGCACCAGCCAGTGACCCCACCCGTGTTATCCGTTTTTAGTGGGATCAGCCGCTTTTCCCATCCCGCCGGGAGATTGCTTGCGGTCTCTACGCTGACTCCGTGAGCATAATAGCCGAAAGCATCATGGAAGGGTGAAAGTTCCCCAATGCTTCCATCGATGATGTCTGTCATGTGAGGCTTGTTTTTTGGGAAGATGTCAGCTTCAACAGAGAGGAGAAAACGGTCAGGCAGATTTGGGAATTGGGCGAAAATCGAAGCGCTTCCGAGGACGATGATTTCGTTATCGTCGGCAATGCTCCCCGCTGCCCTGATAATATGCTCCAATTGTAAACGATTCATAGATCTTCCACCTTTCTTTCGGACTGAGAATGCCGCAGAATGGACTGGACTGTCTTAAGCGTGCGGCCTTTTCATCCGGCGAAAGCAATATGCTCAGGACTTGGCTCAGCGGACCATTGAGGATCTCGCTCCACTCTCTCCAGACAGGGAGTTCGCCATCTCGCGCCATCCACCGGACCAGGTTTCTTTTTGCCACTTGGAGAAGCTGGGGATCTTTCTGCAAGCGACGGGCGATCTCTTTGTGAAGCTGAAAACTTCTTTCCTCAATTCTTTTATGGTCCGACCACATGGCGAATTTTCTTTTCCTTTCCTTGTGGGGCATCGCGTTCCCTGCCAGGAAAAATCAAAGCCGGGATTTTGCCCTCAGAGGGCCGCGCCGTTCAAGAAGTTGTTTTAAATTCTATGGAAAATGGCTGTTTTCTTCAACGTTAAAAGGGGCGTACGGCTGGAAAGCCTCTTTTCGGAGCCGGCTTGACCCCTTTTGCATCTTTCCAGCCTCCCGATGGTGCTCACCTCCCCACCCGCGAGAAGGACTCTTTAAAAATATTTGGAAGAGAGGCTGAAGTAAAAGAAATTAGACGAATCGCGCCGAGGTTGAGGAACGAACCAGGCAGGAAAGGTCTCCGGGTATTCCGGGCCACATAAAGCCACTCTTCAGACCCGGCTTCGTCGGAAACCAAATCAGGGAAGCGCAGGAGCTGGGACATCGAACAATCAATGCTATATTCCCGGACCTTTGGCGGCCCGGTGGTTTCACATGCCCAGAGTTAACCCTCCATCCACCGGCAAGATCACGCCATTGACGTAGGAAGCCTCATCGGAAGCGAGGAAGGCTGCAACCGTGGCGACCTCCCACGGGGAGGCAAAGCGCCGCATGGGCACCTGCCTCAGGTTGATCTCCCGCACCTTCGGGATTTCCCAGGCAGGCCTTGCAAGCGGGGTGTCGATGTAACCCAACAAAAGGACGTTCGCCCGGATATTGTACCGGCCGTATCGCCCGGCCATATAAACGGTGAGAGAGTTCACCGCACCCTTGGAAGAGGCGTAGGCCGCATCCGGAAAAGATCGAACGGAGGCCACGCTGGAAACGTTGATGATGGACCCCCCGCCTCCCTCGATCATCCGGGGAATGGCCTTCTTGCACATGAGGAACATGGCTTTGACATTCACGTCAAAAGTGTGGGTCCAGGAATTCTCCTCCGTATCCACGATCTCCGTGAGGGAGGGTATCCCCACGTTATTGTGGAGGACATCCAGTTTCTTGAAAGATTTCAGGCATGCCTCCACCACGCTTTCGCACTCCTTTTCGCTGGTCGCATCCGCCGCGTGGAACTCCGCCCGTCCTCCTTCTTCCCTGATGGCCTCTGCCGTCCCCTCTGCCGCGGAACCATCCCGATCCACACAGAGAACCATTCCTCCCTCCCGGGCAAATTGGATCGCGGCGGCCTTCCCGTTACCGATCCCCACCCCTTTGGTCCCCGCACCGACAACGATGATTGCCTTGCCTTCCAATCGTCTTTTCATAAACCTCCACCCCTATCTTCCCTTGTAAACGCCCTGCCGCTTCTCCAGAAAAGCCTGCATGGCCTCCTGGCTGTCTTCGGAGGTGATCAAGATAGGCTGACTGGCCGCGGCAAAGTCAAGAGCGGTTGCCAGGTCCATCTGGAGCATGCGGTAAAGGTGCATCTTGTTGATCCTGTTTGCCAGTGGAGGAACGCGGGCGATGCGCTGTGCCAGGTCAAGGGTCTCTTTCAAGAGATCGCTTTCGGGGACCACCTTGTTCAGAACGCCGTACCTGGCGGCATCCTCGGCATTGAGAAAGTCTCCCGTGAACAGGAGCTCAGCGGCCTTGGGCAGTCCGGCCACCCGTGCCAGCATCCAGGCCCCGCCTTGGCCCGGGATCATTCCCACGCGGGTATACCCCACCATGAACCGGGCACTCTCCGAACCGATCCTCATGTCGCAGGCCAGCGCCAGGTCGAATCCGGCTCCCACACAGGAACCCTTCACCATGGCGATGGTGGGCTGCGGAAGCTGTTGAAGCCCCTCGATGCAGCCACGGGAGCTGCGGCGCACATCGCGTCGAATCGCCTCCGCGTTCTGCTCCCGGAGCACCTGTTCCCCCTCCTCCTGTCGAAGATCCGCCCCGGCGGAAAACATCCGGCCGGCGCCGGTGAGGATCAGGACCCTCATCTCATCGTCTTCAGCCACCTCGGAAAGCGCCTCCGCAATCTCATCGAACATGGTCTCGTTGAGCGCGTTCAGCTTATCAGGACGATTGAGAGTGATTGTCGCGATGTGTTCCTTTTTATCCAGTAGGATGTACCGAAAGCCCATGCTTGCCTCCTTCCCTTCCGGGTTCTGCCTGGAAAGGCCAGGCCACCGGCCGGCCCTTGGCCAGGCTTCTCGCCTTCCGCCATTGACGATGAATTTAAATGCTCGCAGTTCTGCTGGTTCCTGGAGAGGATGCTGGATTCTCCAATCCACGACATCAAATCAACCGAGCCAGCGCTTGCGGCGTTTGTAATGCTTCACATCCTTGAAGCTCTTCACCTGGCCCGAGAGGTTCATCCCCAGATAGAACTCCTTGATGTCTTCATTGTCCCGAAGTTCCTCTCCCGGGGCGGAAAGCACAATGCGGCCGTTTTCCAGAACGTAGCCGTAGTCGGCAATGGAAAGGGCCATTCGAGCATTCTGCTCCACCAGCAGAAACGTGACGCCCTCGTCTCCCTTCATTTTTTCAACCATGCCAAAGATCTCTTCCACCACCAGCGGGGCAAGGCCGAGGGAGGGCTCGTCGAGGAGAATCAATTTGGGCTTGGCCATGAGGGCACGGCCGATCACCATCATCTGCTGCTCGCCGCCTGAGAGGTAACCCGAGATCCTGCCGCGTAACCCCCTCAGGACGGGAAAATAGGTGTACACCCTATCGAGGGCCGTTTTCAACGACTGGCGGTCCTTGTGGCTTCTTCCCCCCACGACCAGATTCTGCTCAACGGTCATGTGCTGCAAAACCCGTCTTCCCTCCATGACCTGCACCAGACCCATCCCGACAATGTCCTGAGGCTCCGCACGATGAATGGCCTTGCCTTCGAAATGGATGCTCCCTCCGGTCACCTCTCCGTCTTCCGAGCGGAGCAAGCCGGAGACGGCCTTCAGAGTGGTCGTCTTGCCTGCGCCGTTGGCTCCCAACAATGCGATGATATTTCCCCGGGGGACTTCCATGTTGATCCCCTTGAGGACCAGGATTACATCGCTGTAAATCACTTCCACATTATTGAGCTCCAAAAGCATCATCGTCTCCTGTTCCCGTCAATGGGCGCCGACGCCACGAAGGCAATTGGACCCGCGGCCCAACGGTCGGCGCGGAAGCCACCGTGGGGCGGGGGCCCTGACATTGGCTGCCAGGGCCCCACACATTTCTTACCATTTCTCCAGATCCAGAGGGATGGGAATCCACTCCTCGGTTGCCGCCGTATACTTACCGTTCTTCACCGTCTCGATCATCACCTTGACCCCGGAGCCCAGAGGAAAGGGGGCTTCTTTCGTAAAGGTCAAGGAGGGAAGGGTTCCCATGAGCTCTTGGGAAGTGAACGGACCGGCGAACATAGCCTCATACACGGCCCGGCCTGTAAGCTTATCGCCCCCCACTTTATTGGCGGCATGCTCCACCGCCCGGACAGTCAGAAGGGTTTGGTTCAGAGCCATCATGGTGAAGGGGTTCCAGAGCTTGTCCGACAGCTTGTATTGATCCACCAGCACCTCCTTGAAGAATTTCTTGGCGTCGGTTCCCTCCAGAGTCACCGCCACGTGACCGGCCACCACCAGGTGCCCTTCAAAGGGTTCGTGGGTCTTCATGGCGCGGCCGTATGGAAAGATGGTGTGGTGAGGGGAAGCGATGGTGGGGATGTTCACCCCGTAAGTCTGGCAGGCACGGATATAGGCCGTGGACATGGCGGTGGTCACAGGAGATAAGATGAGATCCGACTGGACGTCGATCAGTTTCTTGATTTGACTGCTGATATCTACCGGGTTGATCTCGCAGAACTCCTTGCCCACAATCTTGGCCATTCCTTTGGGGCCGAGTTTTTCATTCACATATTTCTCAAAGCCCTTGGAAACGTCGATGGCCGCGCTGATGTTGGCTGTGAGTTGCCCTATTTTGATCGGCTTTTTCTCCGGATGCTGGCCAATAAACCAGTAAAGCGCCGCAAGGAACTCGTGGAGATAGGTGGGCCGGACGTGGAAGAGCCACTGGTCTGGCTGCCAGCCGTATCCGTAGGCGGCCGTTCCGTAAATCACAGGAACTTCGTCTTTGGGAATCCGCTGCTGGAGCGCGGCCACATCCGCTCCCCCGGCACCCAGGGCGATGATCACCGGTTTACAGTCTGCCAGGACACCGGGCCACATGCTGGCAACCACGGTCTGATCATAACGTCCGTCGTAATGCTTGAGGGTCAGATGAACCCCCAGTTTTTTCCCTGCGGTGTCGTTCCACCAGGCAACCACCCCTTTCTGGACCGGCACCCAGGATTTGAAAAGCTCCGCATAGGCGCCTGTAAAATCCGAGATGACCGGAATTTTGTACTCGCTGGTGGCCGCGGCCATAGCGGGACAAACGATCAGAAAAGACAACGTGAACATGGCCAGGAAACCTGCCACAAATCCCTTCTTCATCATGATCTTCCTCCTTTTTAAATGGTTCATCGTGTGAAGCTTTTTTCTCTCCGGCATCACCCACTCCGTCCACTTTCCGGGAACGCCTTTCCACACGCTGACCGCATCCTCTGTGCCGCGGCCCGGGAGCTTCGTCCCTGGAGAAAAGCCTCCCTCTCCCGTGGGAAGCGTTTCTTTTACTTCGGCATGGGATTTGACCCCATGTGTCCAGCAAGAGATATGGGACATGCTCAGGCCGCTAATGGGGGAACGGCCAGATGCGAACGCTCTCTTTGATGATGTTCCACCGGTGACAAAGCCCCCGAGGTTCAAAGATCACGAAAAGGATGATAACCCCCCCCAGGAGCATGTTCATGGATGCGAAAATGATCTGGCCCCCGATCTCTGCAAGGAACGAGATCTCGGTCACCCATGGTCCGAAATAGGTGATGAACTCCTGCAGCAGTCGTATGACCACCGTTCCGATAATGGCGCCGAGAACGGAACCCATGCCTCCCACGATCAGCATGCCGAGATACCAGACGGAGAGAAACAGGGTGAACATGTCCGACTGCACATATCGGACATAGTAGCCCCAGAGAGCCCCTGCGACTCCTGCATAGAAGGCACCGATGAAAAAGGCCAGCGCCTTATAGTAGAACACATCGATGCCGATGATCTCCGCGGCGTTGTCGTTGTCCCTGATGGCCACAAAAGCACGCCCGGTCCTGCTCCGAACAAGCCCCCAGGCGCCGTAAATCATCACCATTCCCACCACAGCCAGCAGATAATACATGCGCATATCCGTATCAAATTCCAATCCGAAGAGAGACACGGGCTGGAGTCGCAGACCTTCCGTCTGTCCGAACCATGCTTTGGGCAGTTTCAGCATGGCAAAGGAAAACACGTACTGAGCCGCGATGGTGGTGAGCGCCAGATAAAAGCCCTTCACCCGGACTGCGGCCACACCGAAGATCGCCCCGAAAAGGGCGGCGCTGATCCCGGCCATGGGAATGGTCATCCAAATGGGGATATGGAAATGGTAGGTGAGGGCTCCTGCGGCGTAAGCCCCCACTCCCATGAAGGCGGACTGTCCCAGGTTGATCTGTCCTGCATAGCCCACGTTGATCTGGAGGCCCACTACTGCGATCACGGTAATCCATATCACGTTCATCATTCCCACCGCCTTCGCCCCTCCGAAAAGGGGCAAGGCAAGGAGGAAGATGAGGAAACCGACGAACCAGCACCATTGGGGGATCGTCCGTATAAGGGCTCGATCCTGGGCATAAGTCTCTGCGTATACGCCGGCTGGCAGTGTCATCCTGTCATATCCTTTCTATGGTCTTCCATCCGAAAAGGCCCGACGGCCGGAACAGAAGAACAACAATCATGATGGCGAAGGGAAAGACCGCCGCCACTCCTCCTTCGAAGATCGGGTCAAGGAAGTATTCGGCCATCCCCATGGAGACCCCGATGATCAAACCGGCCAGGATCAACCCCCCGATGGATTCGAGCCCTGCCAGCAGTGCCACGGGAAGTGCGGCCATTCCGATGTCTCCCACCAGAAAGGTCATTCCTTTTCCGCTGACGAAAACGACGGCGGCGAGGGTGCACAGGACCCCTGAAATCGCCCAGGCCGCAGCAATGGACCACTTGACCTTCAACCCCAAAGACAGGGCGATCTGGTGATCCTCCGCCACGGCCGTCATCTCCAGCCCCGTCCGGGTGTAGTTGAAAAACCAGGAGCATAGGCCGGCCATGAGGATGGTCAGGCAGCCGCCGTAGACCAGGCCCCTGTCCAGCATGATGGGGCCCAGCTTGACCCCTTTCATGGCGAAAACCGGAGGGATAAAGTGAACGTCCGCTCCCCAAATGACCAGGACCAGGCCTCTGATGAAGACGAGCAGCCCGATGGTCACCATAACCAGGGCGAAGAGTTCTTCGCCCACAAGAGGTCTCAGAACAATTCTTTCTACGAGGAGTCCCAGTGCTGCACTGCAGAGAAAGGCCAGTATGAGGGACAACCACACGGGCAGATTGAAGAACATGGCGAAGGTCCAGATCAGAAAGGCCCCCACCACGAGAATTTCGCCCTGGGCGAAGTTGAAAACCCGGCCGGCTCTGTAAATGATCACAAATCCCATAGAGATCAGTGCGAAAAGGAGGCCGGTCAACGCCCCCGTGATGATATGGGAAAATAGACTGATCATGGGTTCTCCTTTTCCTCCGTTTCCAGGTCATTGATGTACACGGTCGCATTCAAGGTTCCCACCCTGCCGTCCTGATACCTGACGGGCACCCGGGCCTGGAACTCCTTTTTCCCTTCATAGGTTGCGGCGATGAAATCGGCGTATTTCTGCTCCAGAAAACCCCGCCGGATCTTGCGGCTGCGGGTCAACTCGTCTTCATCGGGATCGAGCTCTTTCGGCAAGTTGAAAAAACGGATCACTTTGGATCCTTCCGGCAGGAAGTAGTTGACCTTTGCCACTTCCCGGCGGATGAGATCCCGGACTCTTGGATTCTGGGAAAGGTCGGTGAAGGTCGTGTACCCGATGCTTCGCTGCTCGGCCCAGAGGCCGACGGTGCCCATATCGATATTGATCATCGCCGAGACAAACGGCTTCTTCTCGTCGCCCAGCGTCATGACTTCCTTGATGAAGGGGCTGAAGCGAAGCCGGTTCTCGATGAACTGGGGTGGATAGGAGTGGTCGGTGGAGAGTTTGCGCATATCCTCCAGCCGGTCCAAGTAGACCATTTCCTTTTTTTCGGTCATGTAGACGGCATCGCCGGTCGAGTAGTAGCCGTCCACCATCCTATTGGCGGTGGCCTCCGGGTTTTTGTAGTACCCGGCGAATCCAGATCCTCCTTTGACCAGGAGCTCTCCTTGTTCTGAAACTCTGTACTCCAGCGGCGGACCGAACCGAGGATGTATGGGCATCCACTTGCCCACGGTCTCCAGGTCGTAGGTTTCACCCTGATGCAGGGTGAAGAGCCCCATTTCGGTCGTACCGAACACATTTCTGAGCTTCACGCCCATGGCATGAAAGAACCGAAAGACGTCCGGGGCCATGCCGGACCCGCCCGACTGCGTGTAGTAGGCCGCCTGAAGCCCCAGGTTATCTCGTAACGGATGGAGGACCAGCTTTTCCGCCAGCGGGTAAAGAAACCGCCACACCAGGGAGACTTTCTTTCCCTCCAGTTCGGCCAGGTTCACTTTCCGGCCAACGGCCATCCCCCATCCGAAAAACCAGCGGCGAATGGGGCCTGCATCCAGCATTTTCGATTCCACCAGGGAAGCCAGGCTCTCCCACTGGCGGGGTGTAAAGGTCACGGCCTCGGTGCCGATTTCTCGGAGGTTTTCCTGGACCGTCTCGGGTTCTTCCGGGAAGTTCACAACAAAGGGAGTGAGCAGTCCCTGGGTCACCCCGAACATCTGTTCTGCTGCCCAGGCGGGAGAGATGTAGGAGAGGGCCTGCGTAAAAGGCTTGATGGGCATGGATCCCGCAACCCGTAAAGCCGTATCGAAGAGGTTGTTGTAAGTCATGATGCAGCCTTTGGGAAGCCCCGTGGTCCCCGAGGTGTAGCTGATGACCGCAGGATCTTCTCCTTTCCCGGCGGCCACTTCTTTTTCGAACTTGTCCGGGTTTTCCTGGATAGCCTTCTTGCCCCTTTCCTGGACCTGCTTAAAGGTCAGTAGCTTCGGGTGGTTATACTTCCACATGCCCCTGTCATCCCAGTAAATGATGTGATGGACCAGGGGCAGTTTCCCTTCGATCTCCAGAACCTTATCCACCTGTTCCTGATCCTCGCAGACAGCGACCACCGTCTCCGAGTGATTCAGGAGGTACTCCATCTGGGCGGGGGTGAAGTCAGGATAGAGGCAAACGGCCTTGGCGCCGATGGCCTGAGCCGCGTATTCGCTCCAGAAAAGCTCCGGTTCGTTTTCCCCGACCATCGTCACGGTTTCTCCTCGCTTGACGCCCAGGGCGGAAAGACCCATGGCAAAGTTCTTGACGTTTTCCAGCACGTCATTGAAGGAATACCGCTGCCAGATGCCGAAGTCTTTCTTTCGGTGGAAGGTCCGATCGCCAAGCCGTTGGGCTTGATAGAGCAAGAGCTGCGGCAGGGTCTCTATGCCCCCGTCAAAAATTTTGGGCAGGTCTCCCCAGTTTTTCGTCGCTTCTTCTGCGATGTTCATTTCCGTCTTTCCTCCCCGAGATAAGCCTGGATGACCTCGGGGTTTCTCTTGATGGATTCCGGGTTTCCTTCTGCAATCACATTTCCCCAGTTGAGCACGTAGATCCGGTCGGCGATGTCCATGACCACCTGCATGTCGTGCTCCACAATCACGACGGGAATATCCATCGCCTCTCGAATATCGATGACGAAACGGGCCATGTCCTCTTTCTCCTCCAGGTTCATGCCTGCCATGGGCTCGTCCATGAGCAGAACCTTGGGTTCCATGGCGAGCGCTCGGCCAAGATCGACCCTCTTGCGCAAGCCGTAGCTCAGGGCGCCCACCAGTGCATGGCGGATGTGCTTGATCTCGAGAAAGTCGATGATCTCTTCCACTTTTCTGCGCTCGCGCATCTCTTCCCGGTGGGTCCAGAGTCTGTAGAGAAAGCCCTGGACAGGATTGGTTTTCATGTAAATGTGACGGCCTGCCAGCAGGTTGTCGATGACGCTCAGTCCCGGGAAAAGCTGGATACCCTGAAAGGTCCTGGCTACCCCCAGTTTGGCGATATGATGGGATCTCATGCGGGTGATGTCCAGATCCTGGAAATAGATCCGTCCTTCCTGGGGCCTGTAAAACCCGTTCATGCAATTGAGCAGGCAACTTTTCCCCGCACCGTTCGGGCCGATCACGGCGAGGATCTCACTTCGGCCAAGATTTACGCTTACGTCGGCCAGAGCGATCACTCCGCCAAACCGCAGGCTCACCGCTTCCGCCCTCATCAGATAGCCGTTCTCCCTCACCATGAATCCCTCTCCACCCGCAAATTCCTCAAGTTCTCTTCCCCGTTGGGGGATCTCTTCCCGTGGCTCATCTTCACCCTTGGTTCGGTGGCGTACGTCCCTTGGTCAAGCTGCCCCATGCTCTTTTTTGACTTTTGGGCGGTCGATGGACCCATCGGATTTTTTGGGCAGCTCGGTTACATAGGCCACGTGCTTGGGTTTCTTGAAACGGGCGATCCGGGAGGCCACGAACTCGATCAGTTCCTCTTTGGGCAGGGTCGATCCCGCTGTGAGTACGACCACCGCTTTGATGGCTTCCCCCCACTTTTCATCGGGTACGCCGATGACCGCAGCTTCTTCCACAAACGGGTGTTCGAGCAGGGCCCCCTCCACTTCGGCGGGATAAACGTTCTCGCCGCCCGGCTTGATCAGTTCTTTCTCGGGCATACGGCCCGTGTACCAGAGGTACCCACCTTCATCGAACCTGCCCATGTCCCCGGTATGGTGCCACCCTCCTCGAAAGGTGTATTCGTTGTCCCCGGGCAGGTTCCAATACCCTTTGAAGACCAGAGGCCCCCGTACCGCGATCTCTCCCGGTGTTCCGGGTTCCACCAACTCGCCCCGCTCGTCTACGACGGCCACTTCCGCGATCGGGCAGGGGGTGCCGGCGGACCCTAAGCGTTCGGTGTAGGGTGCGAAGGTCACAAAGCCGGAGGTCTCAGACTGGCCAAAACCGATCCAGAAAGTCCCTCCGGTCTCTTTTTCATAGCGTTTCACGGTATCGGGTCCGTCCAGGCCGCCCACCACCTTCAGGCTGGAGAGATCGTACTTGAGCTGGTCGTTGCGGTCCAGGATGTTTTGAAGCATGGGTGCGAACTCAACGAAGATCGTGACCTTTTCCTCCTGGATGAGCCTGCATGCCGCATCCGCATCAAATCTCTGCAGGATGACGTTTTTTCCTCCGGCGTGCATGACGTTGAGCATCGTTCCCAGGCCCGCCAGGTGGAAGAGCGGAAGCATGCCCAGGTTGCACGCCTCGCTGGTCATGCTCCACATGGCCATGGCCTGGAGGTTGGCAAGCAGCAGACCCATGTGGGAGAGGGTCGCTCCCCGAGGCCGCCCGGCAACGGCCGCCGTATGGATGATCACAAAGGCGTCGTCAAACCTCACATCCATTTCCGGGCAGATCCCGTCGTTATCCATGACGTCACGGAAGGCCGCGAAGTCTCCTTCCGCCGCGCCCATGGAGAAGGCCTTTTTCATGAAATCGAACTTCTTGAGGAGGGGCTCCACCTGTTTTTGAAAGTCGGACCCGACAAACAGGACTTTGGGCGCCCCGTCCGAAATACAGTATTCCACCTCTTCGGGCTTGAGACGCCAGTTGATGGGAAGCACGATTGCGCCGATTTTTGCCGCAGCCCCGTAAAGATAGACAAACTCCATGCTGTTCTGGGCCAGGATACCGATCCGATCCCCCCGTTGGAGACCCAACTCCAGGAGCCCCCTGGCCACCCTGTTGACCGGAACCAGGAACTCCATGTGGGTGAGCCTTTCCTCCCCGCAGACCCAGCCGATGCGATCTCCGTAAATTCGGCCATTGCGCTCTATGACGCTGTAGATGGTGTAATCGTAGAGTCCCATTTTTTCTCTCCTTGAAGCGCTTCTTTTCGGGAGAAAAGCTCCCCTGTCCCTGATGCTCCCATGATGAAGACCCACACTCTGTCCGTGTCCAGCCACGAATATGGGACATGGCGGCCTCTATGACGGGGCGTGCGGATTCTCCCCAAGTTCACGGTTCAAATAGCGACGGTATTCAACCAGCTTGGAAAGGACGAGGGCCGCCTGCTCGGAAAAAGGATACGCGTAATGACCCAGGTCGGAGAGGACCGGGGCTTGTCCCACGAAGGAAGTGGTGATGACCGGCTTCTGATACCTCTCGATCCAGTAAAGCACCAGGCATTCGAGCAGGGGTTGAAAGACCTGGCCGAATAGCACACCGATATTTTCCACGTTGCCCCCCCTGAAAAGCCGGAACACATCCTGGAGCTTACGGGCCAGCACGGGAGCGATTTTTTCGTTTTTGAGGAAACCGATCTGGCGTTGACCGAAAGCGGCCACCTCCGAAGGATCGGAGGTCCCGAAAAATGAGAAAAAAACCTGGACGATCCTGCCGATCAGCTTGGTCATCCAGTCCACCTGAAACTCCAGGTCTTGCGATTCCTCTTCCGGAACGATTTGAGCAAGCTCCTTGATCAGCGTCCACAGGGCATCGGAAAGCGTCTCGCTGATCTGGACGAATACCGAGCTGAAATTAGAGAAACTATCGAAACCCATGAAGACGAGCGCATCCACTTCCGGCAGCTTCAAAAGCATCTCGGGAGCTTGCATGTAGGCGATAAAGTTTCGATCGCCGGCCGGGTCCACTGGATTTCCCCGACTCCAACGGGGGGGAAAGATCTTGTCGAACTCAGCAACGGTCTCATGGGACAACTTGATGACGTTCAGACCCAGGGCGGCGCAGGCGTCGGCGCTGATGACCCCGTAACTGCCGCCCGGCGTGATAATGGCCAGGTTGTTTCCTTTGGGAAGAGGTTGGTTCAGAAAGCCGATGGCCACATCGATGAGGGCTTCGGCCGTATTCACCCGGATCACCCCCGCTTTCCTGAATGCGCTGTCATAGAGGTCGCTGGAACCGGCCAGGGCGCCGGAGTGGGACGAGATGGCTTTACTTCCTGCTTCAGTGCGGCCCGGTTTGAGCGCAATGACCGGCTTTTCCCTGGAGACTCTCTTTACTTTTTCAATGAAACGCTGGCCGTCGTTCAATCCCTCGATATAGGCCAGAACGACCTTCACCTCAGGGTCCCGGCCGAAATGTTCGATGTAATCCTCGATCTGGATGTCGGCCGTGCACCCGCAGCTGATGTAGCGGTGGAAACCGAGCCCCCTGTGATAGGCCATCTGGGTCACGGCGCCACCTACGTTCCCGCCCTGGGTGACAAAGGCGATGGGGCCCGGTCGCACGGGCAGCGGGAACATGAACGCCCGGAGATTGGACGAAGCGCTCCAGAAACCCATGCAATTTGGACCGATGAAGCGCAAAGGTCCCCGGCGGGCAATGTCAAGGACCTGGTCCTGGAGTTTTCTCCCTTCTTCCCCGGTCTCAGCGAAACCAGCGGTGATGATGACGCCGGCCCTCACTCCCTTCTCCACACAGTCGGCCATGGTGGAGAGCACGCCCGACGGTGGAACAACGAAAACGGCCAAATCCACCGGCTGGTGGGCGGGAATGTCTGTGACCCGCGCATAGGCCTTGTGGCCCAGGACCTCGGATTCCGAATGGTTCACCGGATAAACCGGTCCCCGGAAGCTGCTCAAAATGGAGGCAAAGGTTGAAAACCCCCATTTGTTCCAGCTATTGGTGGCGCCGATGACCGCGATGGATTTGGGGTCAAACAAAGGTTCGAGCGCAATCTGGATGGTCTTTCTTCCCGACATGAGCCCTCCCGGAAAAAATTCGCTTGGAGTGGACGAGACTATATAGAATCTTTTCCGGAAATGCAAAAAACTTCTGAAAGCGGACGATTTCAAAAATTGACAGGGGGAAGCGCTCCACCTATAATCGCATCCGCAGCCTTGACGGAAGCTCCTGTGGGGACAGGGAAACAGGGTGAGGTCCCTTCGGATCCTGCCCGAGAACTTTTCTTTCAGATCGCCAGGGGATTTTCCCCCCTGTGTCCAGCAGCCGGGGTATGGGTAAAGATCAGGTGTCCGGCAGGATCATTTGTGGGCAAAGATCGGTTCGGGAAAGGGGAGGGAGAAGGGATTTTTTAATTCGAACTTCAGATAGAAGGGAGGATCGGGATGATGAGGAAAGGTGCGAAAATGTTTTTGCTAGGGCTTTTGGTGACCATGACAGTGGCAGGCGGTCCTGCGCGGGCCTCCGCGCCCGAAGTGAAAGAGGTCGTTGTTCCGGCTTTCATGGATTTTGCCGGTCCTTACGCGGACCTCATGAAGTTCATTATGCCTGTGAGGGATGCGCTTTTCACATGGTGGAACGATACCGAGGGAAAAAAGCTGGGCATCAGGCTGTCCCCCAAGAACTACGACACCCGTTATGACCCCACCGTGGTGGCCAGCATCTGGCCCGGGATTGTGGCCGAAAAGCCGGTCATTGTGGCGGGTCTCGGCGGGGCGGACGTGGCTGCGTTGCAACAACGCCTTCCCAAGGACAAAGTCCCGGTCGTTTACGCGCCAGCCGCCTATGGCTTCGGCTGGCTCCCCAATCAGTGGATCTTTCAGCCTCGACCCACCTACGCCCACGAGCTACTGGCGGCTTTGACGTGGTACATCGGTCAGCATCCCGATAAGAAGCCGGTCAAGGTGGCCACCATGGCTTTTCAAGGTTCCCCTGCATTGATCGACATTCAAAGGGGAATCAAGACCTATGTGAAAGAGGTGCTGGAGCCCAAGGGACTGGCCACCTTTGTGACGGAACAATGGATTGAGATGCAGCCGGTGGATGTTTCCTCTCAATATCGAACCATCGTGGAAAAGAAGGCGGATATCGTCTTCGGGCTTGCCAACACCACGCAGGCGGGGGCGTATTTGAAGGCTTCTCAGCTCATGGGCGTGTCCATTCCCACCGTGGCCGCTCCCCACCACACCATCTGGCCCCTTTCCATGGCCATGAAGAGCTTCGCCCCCTGGGAAGGCCACTACGTGGCGGGAGCAGTGGTTTCCTCGGCGGAAAAATCGGGCCCGGCCTATGAGTTCTTCAAGAAGTTGATGGAAATCAATCCAAAGATCAACGAGACGTTCCATTGGAGTCCCTTCGGCATTTTGGGGTTGAGCGGCAGCATCCTGATCGTCCGGGCGGTGGAGCACACCGCCAGGAGGGTGGGTGCGGACAAGCTGACAGGGCAGGCCGTTTACGATACCTTTTTAGAAAAGCCTTTTACGGAAAAAGAACTGATGGGAATCTTCCCCACCCTCTATTTCACCAAAGAGGCCCCCTTCTCTCTCAAGGACCTGAAGGTGAAGATTACCACGGTGAAGGATGGAAAGTACACCCTGGCCGCTCCCGGCTGGGTGCCCGTACCGAAGGATATCAAGAAGTGGTAACCCTTTGAATTGCAGCGGGGGCACGGCGTGCACCCGCTGCAACTGCGTCTTCCTTGACCGGATTCCATGACCTTTCATGGGGCCCTTCACAGGATCACCTCCATGCAGGCGTGCAATGAAATTGGTTTATAAGGAAAGGCATTGGAAGGGCAAAACGTAAAACGGGGGGCCGGACATGACAAAGACCGACGATTTCGCTTTCATGGATGCCACAGCCCAGGCCGAACTGGTGCGTAAGAAGGAGATCCAGCCGATTGAGCTGGTGGACGAGGCCATTAAGAGAATTGAGAGACTGAATCCTACGCTCAATGCAGTGGTGACCCCCATCTATGAGCTGGCACGGGAGAGGGCAAAAGGGGCTTTACCTGACGGCCCGTTCAGGGGGGTCCCCTTTCTTTTGAAGGATATCCTGGCTCCCTACAAGGGCGTCCCCATGACGCTCGGCTCCAGGCTTCTTCGCAATTTGGTGCCGGATCACGACAGCGAGCTTGTGCTCAGGCTTAAACGAGCGGGATTGATCATTCTTGGAAGGACCAATGTGCCTGAGTTCGGATTGCTTCCCACCACGGAACCTGCGCTTTTTGGGCCCTGCCGAAATCCCTGGAAAACGGACCGGTCTCCCGGCGGATCGAGCGGTGGCTCGGCCTCTGCCGTGGCTGCAGGAATGGTTCCCATGGCCCATGGCAACGACGGGGGCGGCTCGATTCGAATTCCGGCCTCCTGCTGCGGGCTTTTCGGTCTCAAGCCTACCAGGGCCAGGAACCCCCTGGGTCCGGATTTTGGAGAATGCTGGGGCGGGTTCGTGGCGGAGCACGCGCTCACTCGGTCCGTCCGGGACAGCGCCGCCTTGCTGGATGCCACCTCAGGCCCCGATCTGGGCGACCCTTACTGGGCACCCCCGCCCGAACGTCCTTTCATTGAGGAGGTGGGCTCCGAGCCGGGCAGCCTCCGCATCGCCTTCACAACGAAAGCGCCCTCGGGGGTTCAGATTCACGGGGACTGCTTAGAGGCGGTTGTTGAAACGGCAAAACTTTGCGCCGATCTCGGCCATGAGGTGGAGGAGGTTTCCCTGGCCGTTGAAACGGATTTTGAAAAGCTAACGGAGGCTTTTACGGTGATCGTGGCAGCGGGGACCGCCTCGATCCTCAAAATGTTGCAGGCGACCAGGGATCAGGTTGAGCCCATGAGCTGGGCCCTCTACGAGATGGGAAGCCGGCTCGACGCCGCGGACTATGTGCTCGCCACACAAACGCTTCATGGCGTTTCGCGCAAAATTTCCCAACTCTTCGTCCATCGCGACGTGTTCATGACCCCGGTGCTGGCTGAGCCTCCGGTTCCGCTGGGCACTTTTGACTCTCCTCCGGACAATCCTTTGCAACCATTCGATCGCTCAATACGTTACTTACCCTTCACCCCCCTGTGTAACGTCACGGGACAACCCGCCATGTCGGTGCCCCTGTTTTGGAATAAGGAGGGCCTTCCCATCGGCACCCACTTCATGGCTGGATTTGGAGAGGAGGCGACCCTCATCCGCCTGGCATCACAACTTGAACAAGCGAGGCCCTGGGCACATCGCCGCCCGCCGGTGCGCGCATGATCGACCCATGAGCGGGAAAGGGAAATGGGCGGGAATCTTCGACCCCGCCGAAAAGGCCGCCGGATCTTCGAGACGCCGTTCAGAAAAGCCCTTATTCCCTCTTGCCCACGCGATCGGATTATTTGATCATCATCACCGGGCAGGGAGCCAATACGCCCACCTTATAACTGATGGTCCCCCACCCCTGACCCATGCTGCTCGGGTCAATTTTGTGGGAACTCAGGACAATGAGATCCACCGCATTCCCTCCAGCGTATTTCACAATCTCGGTGACTCGATTTCCGTATAGGATTTCCTGGCGGATTTCCAGGGCGTGTTCTTTGAAAGGCTCGAGCATCCGCTGCATTTTTTTCTGCGCACGCTTCCCAAGCTTTTCGTAAAAGTCCTCGAACTCCTTGCCTTCGGTATCCTCGATGATTTCGATCACGTGCAACAGCGTCAGCCTGGAGCCGTCCTGCAAAGCCATCCTCACCGCGATATCCATCGCTTTTTCACTTTTTTCAGTAAAATCCGTTGGAACAAGAATGTGTGTAAGCATCAGATTCTCCTCCAAAAAATCCTGATTTCCAAATGGCGCCCAGGGCCGGTACCCAAGCGTCCTAAGTACCCAAACCCCGTGCCCCTTGCCACCTAATTTTAAGACCGCATTCGTGAAATTCAAATCACGATCGGGGGGGAGGTCAACCCCCAGTCATTTATGGCGGCCGGGGTGTATTCTAAACCCGACGACGGGACGGTTCATGGAACCGGTGTTGGCTTGGGAAAAGCGCTCTCCTGGAAATTAAAAAACCTATTCTGGAAGTTTTCATCGAGATTAAAGAGACTAACCATGGCGCGTTGGGAGAACGTGATGTTCGCATCTGCGCAAAGACAATTCCCGTTGCGGAGGGCATAATCACTATCCCCGACTGGGACTTTATGCTACGCTATGGGTCGAGCTTCATCTCGGATCACCCTCCTTTTGCTCGGTGGGGCACAGGCGGTCCGCCAGGAGCAGCGCTTCGATTCGCAAATGAGGTGTCGCATGCCCCCGCTTTGAACGGGAGCAATCGTCTCCTCGGCACTAAGTCTTGAGGGAACGAATTCGACACGGAGTTAATGTTTTCATGGACTCGGCTCGACGTCAATCCGAATCGTGTCATGGGGGGAGGGGATTTCCATGTGCGAACTTCTTGCTCTGTGTTTCAACAGAGAGGTGACCGTTCAATTGGCCTTTTCCGGACTGAAAGCCGGAGCAACGGATAACCCTGATGGGTGGGGAGTGGGCTGGTATGATGAATACGGGACACAAGTGATTAAAGAAGCAAGGCCGGTGGACCGGAGTCGTCTTGCCAGAAGCTTTCTGGAAGACTTGGGAGCTCGTTCAAGGATTTTTGTCTCACATATCCGCCGCGCCACGACAGGTGAGGCGGGGTACGTCAACACCCACCCCTTTTATAGGAGATTTGACGATAAGACCTGGGTGTTTGCCCACAACGGCACCATAGATCCCGCTCGAATGGGTTTTCCCTCTGGAGAGTTCGTCCCGATCGGTACCACGGATTCCGAGCGGATCTTCTGTGGCCTTTTGTCGTGGCTCAAGCATCATGGGTTGCGCTTGGCCGATACAGATGAGTTCATTGCCTTGCATGAAAGGTTATTGGAAATCAACCGCTTAGGCCAGCTCAACCTGATTTTTAGTGACGGCGAACGTCTGTTCGCTTATCACGACACGTCGGGTTACGTGGGGCTTCATTTTTTACTGCGTCACGCTCCCTACGAGGTGGTCAGACTTCGTGGACAATATCTTACAATTAACTTGGCAGAGATCGTAGATCCGGATGAACGAGGATATCTCGTGGCCAGCGAGCGTTTGAGCGATGAGAATTGGATAAGTCTTAAGCCGGGACAATTGTTGGTTTTTTTTGAAGGGAGTCTCGCGTTCATGGGTGAAGGTGTATGAAGCGGGAAGGTATACCATCTCTACCGGGTCCGCCATGGCGCTTTTCCCAAGGGTCTTGACATTGCTCACAAGTGCGGTACACGGTGTTGGTGGCTGGGTGTGCACCACCGAGAGTCGGGCTTCAGCCCGGCGGCCCTCAAAAACTCATCTGGCGCCGGTGGAGGGAAGCGGCAGGCATCGAAAGGAACGGTCATTTCTCAGGGTATAGGGGCCGCTTTTCCTCCGGGGGGCCGGCTTTTTCCTTCAAAAAAAGGGGGGATACCATGCAAGACAGTCAAGGCATCAGGCCAGTAAGTTCTGAAGAACGCAATCTCAACGGGATGGATTTCCTCCTGCTGTGGGCAGGAGCAGCCGTCTCCCTGGCAGAAATCTGGGCCGGGGGGCTTCTTGTCCCCTTGGGGATCATGGGAGGGATCCTGGCCGTTGTCATAGGCCACGTGATCGGCAACACGCCTCTGGCCCTTGGGGGAATCATCGGCAGCAGGACCGGCCTTCCCACAATGGTCTGCGTCAGGCCTTCTTTTGGTGTCCGGGGATCTTACTTTGCCACGGTTCTCAACCTGGTCCAGCTCGTGGGTTGGACCGGGGTCATGCTCTGGATCGGTGGCCAGGCCGCCCAGGCGGTGTGGCCTTTTCCAGGAGCCGGATTCCGGGGATGGGTGATTGTCGCCGGCCTCGTGACCACGCTCTGGGCCGTTCTCGGACACCGGTTCTGGAAATGGCTCCAGCGGATCGCTGTGACAGGACTTCTCATCCTCTGCTGCGTGATGAGTTATGTGGTCTTCAGCAAGTACGGGTGGGAGCAGCTATCAAAGATTCCTTCCAAAGAGTCCATGCCTTTTATGGTCGGGCTGGATCTCGTCATTGCCATGCCGATTTCGTGGCTTCCTCTCGTGTGCGACTACTCGCGGTTCGCCCGAAGCACCTCCGCTTCATTCTGGGGAACGTGGATCGGTTATTTCCTGGTCAGCTCCTGGATGTATGTGATCGGTCTCAGTGCCGCCCTCGCCACCCAGTCCGTCACCCCGGACAGCATGGTGCTGCAGCTCATGGTCAGTGTGGGTCTCGCCCTGCCGGCCATCATCATCGTCCTCTTTTCCACTTTCACGACCACCTTTCTCGACATTTATTCCACGGCTGTCTCCTCCCTCAATATCTGGCCCGACCTGGGAGAGAGACGGGGGAGCATCCTGTGCGGCCTCCTCGGAACGGCTCTGGCCCTTGTGTTTCCTGCCACGGCCTACGAGGCTTTTCTCCTTTTCATCGGTTCCGTTTTCTGCCCCCTTTTCGGAGTGGTACTGGCAGACTACTTTTTCCTTCGCAGGAAAAGCCGCGCGGAGCAGCCCTTCCACCGGCAGGATTTTTACTGGTATTCAGCGGGTTTTAATCCATGGGCCTTTGTTTCATGGGGAACGGGTTTCGGGCTCTATCATATTTTGCAGGCCATGAGCTCGATCGGTTCCTCGATTCCGAGTCTTGTGGCTTCCGGCTTGGTCTACCTGTTCGTCATGGGTCTGTGGAAGCCGGCGGCGGAGGCGAAGCTCAGTTCCGCGGCCGGAGAGAGTAAATAACCATGAAAAACGGGTTGAGCGTTTTTGCTCGACCCGGTCACGGAGAAAGACGATGAAACGAATCCTGACGATCGCCGGTTCTGATTCCGGAGGAGGTGCAGGCATCCAGGCAGACCTGAAGACGATCACCGTCCTCGGGGGGTACGGCATGAGCGCTATTACGGCGCTCACCGCCCAGAATACACTCGGCGTCCGGGGCGTACACCCCGTGCCCGTGGACTTCATAAGGCTTCAGATGGAAACGGTTCTTTCCGACATCGGCGCGGATGCGGCAAAAACGGGCATGCTGGCCACACCGGAAATTGTCAGGGCTGTGGCCGAGGAGCTGAAGCGATTCAAGGTGGAACTGCTGGTGGTGGACCCTGTGATGGTGGCAAAGAGTGGAGATTCGCTTCTTTCAGAGGAGGCCAGGGCAACCCTCAAAGAAGTCCTGCTCCCCATGGCGTATCTCGTTACGCCAAATCTTCCCGAAGCATCGGTCCTGTGCCGGTTTCCCGTAAAAGACCTCGAGACCATGAAAGACGCGGCAAAGGCGATCAGACACATGGGGGCCAGGTATGTCCTGATCAAGGGAGGTCATTTGGAAAAAGAAGCGGTGGACCTTCTCTTTGACGGAGAGAAATTTGAGCGGTACGAGACGGCGCGCCTTCCAACCAGGAACACCCATGGGACGGGCTGCACCTACTCGGCTGCTCTGACCACGCTCCTTGTCCAAGGGATTCCCGTTCATGAGGCCGTTTTAGAAGCGAAGCGATTTATTACAAGGGCCATCAGCCAGGGACTATCCATTGGTTCAGGGCACGGCCCTACCAATCCCTATGCCCAGGTGCTCCTTTACAAGGAAAGGGAAAGGGTGCTGGGTATGCTTGAGACGGCTCTGGAAGAGCTTACGCGGGAACCTCTCGGGGCCCTGATTCCCGAAGTCCGATCCAACCTCGGTTATGCCTTGCCCGGTGCCGCAAACTACGAGGAGATCGCTGCCGTTCCCGGAAGGATATCGCAAGTGGGAGACAAAGTCATCGCTTGCAGGAATCCTACCTTTGGCGCCTCCCGACACATCGCTCGGGTCATCTTGGCCGCGATGAAGCACGATCCTGACATGCGGTCAGCCATGAACATCAGGTACTCGCCTGAAATCCTTGACGCCTGCCGCTCGGCAGGCCTTCTTATCGCTTCTTTCGATCGCAGGGAGGAGCCCGGGGAGATGAAGGAGAGGGAAGGGTCCACCCTTGAATGGGGCACCCAGCGTGCTTTGAAGGGGGTGAGCGGGTTTCCCGATCTCATCTATGATGAAGGGGAGAAGGGCAAAGAGCCGATGATCCGTGTACTCGGGCATGGTCCCATGGAAGTGGTGGAAAAGGTCACTGGCGTGGCAAGAGCCTGGAACCGGGAAAAAAGTCTCGCTTATCCTTCGTAAAGCCTTTTGAGGAGTGACCCCGGGACCGTCGGAACAGGAATTTAGATCGACCGGGAAGCCGTCTATCCCCCCACAGGGGAAGCCTGCTGAAGCTCCTCGATGGTTTTTTTCAAATAGTACCTGCCGTTTTCGGTCATTCCAACGATCCCCTCTTGAACCAGGGATTGAAGTGCTTTCGGCCTGAAGTCCCGCAGGCCGATTCGCAAAAAATCCCTCTTCGCGTAAGGGAGCGTAACGGCGGAGGCCGGGTCAAGGGCTCCCACATTTTGTAGATCCTTGATGATGCGAACCGCTGCACGCCTCAGTCGCCAGGCCACACCGATCCGGGTGAGCAGGAAAACGAGGACCAACAGAATGAATGCCACAATAATCTGTATGCTCTCGGACATGATCTTAACTCCCATCAGGGTTAGCCGGTGGGTGCCGGCGGATCATTCTCCTTCCAGTGCCAGGCAAGTGTTGGGTTCCAGCCTGATGCTGGCTCGGGAGATCATCGGGTGGTCATGGTCCTTCAGGAGTTTCAAGAGGATTCCCCGTGATTCGGGTTGCAACTGGAGGATAATGCTGAACAGATCATCTATTTGATCGCATGGGTAGGGGATTCCTCTTTCATTGACGGTGGCAATGTGGCGGTGAGTCAGAGCTGAAAGCCATATCTCCACCTCGAACGCTTTTGCGAGCTCCTTGAGCGCTTCGAAAAGTCCTCTTTCCACCCTCTCAAAATCCAGACCGTCCACGATGAGGGCATCCGGTTTGAAGGCAAGCTTTTCGACCAGGTTTTGGAGGTTCCCTTGGAGACGTTCGATCTCGAAGCTCCGGTTTAGGTATGCGAGGATCATTCGGTTTCTGTCCACCAGCTCTCGGTACTTCTCTTCTAAACGCAGGCCCTTCATCAGATCACGGCAAATCACATTGTAGTAGGATGTCACCTTTTCGGGCGCCTCTTCGAGGGAGATGTGGACCAATTTCTTATGATTGAAAATCTTATCCAGGGCGATATGGATCAGGCAGGTGGTCTTCCCAATCCCTGCCCAGGCAAGAAGGGCTCCCAGATTTCCGGGGCCCAAGTTTTTTCGAGAGGCTTTTTCGAGGATTTTCAAGGGGCTCACCGAGAAAAACTCTTCGATCATTTTTTCCCTCCCTTTGCCTTTTCCCTCATGCGGGAAATGAGTTCCTCCGCAATGGAATCCGGGGCCCTCATATATCGTGAAAACTCCATGGTGAACTCCGCCTTCCCCTGGGTCGAGGACCGGAGGGTGGTGGCATACCCAAACATCTCCGCCAGGGGAACCTCCGCTTCAATGATCGTGAAGGCACCGTCCTCCGTGGAGCTCATAATGAGGCCTCTTCTCTGATTGATGGAGGACATCACGGCGCCCTGAAATTCGGAAGGCGCCTCAATGACCACTTTCATGATAGGCTCGAGGATCACTGGCTTGGCCCTGGTGTAAGCTTGTCTGAAGGCACCGACGGCTGCCTGAGCGAAGGCCCTCTCCGACGAATCCACGCTGTGGAAATTGCCGTCATTGACCGTGACCTTCACCCCGAGGATAGGAAATCCAATCAATCTTCCCTTTTGGAGGCAAGATTTGAAGCCCTTTTCAACGGCCGGTATGAATTCGGAAGGGATCACGCCTCCCTTCACCTGATTGACGAATTCAAAAACCCCCTCCTGAGATGGTTCCATAAACCCGGCAACACGACCATACTGTCCTGCCCCCCCGGTTTGCTTCTTGTGAGTGTAATCAAAGTCTGCTCTCTGAGTGATCGCTTCCCGGTAAGCAACCTGGGGCATGCCTGTGGTGACAGCCGCACCAAATTCCCTCCGCATTCTCTCCACATAAATGTCCAGGTGAAGTTCCCCCATTCCAGCGATGATGGTCTCCCCTGTTTCCTGTTCCACGTAGGATCGAAAGGTGGGATCTTCGCGGGTGAATCGATTCAGAGCCTTGGAGAGATTGTTCTGGGATTTATTGTCCTGTGGCTTCACAGACAAAGAAATGACGGGATCAGGCACGAACATGGAAGACATGGTGTAATTCACCCGCCCGTCGGTGAAGGTGTCCCCTGAATAGCATTCCACTCCGAACAGGGCCACGATGTCTCCGGCATAAGCGCGGGTGATATCTTCCATTTGGTCCGCGTGCATTCGAACGACCCTTCCCACCTTGATCCTCTTTCTTGTTCGCGTGATGGTAAGATCATCCCCTTTGCCGATGGAGCCCTGATAAATCCTGAGATAGGTCAGCTGCCCGTAAGGGGTCACTTCCAGCTTGAAAGCCAGGGCAACCGTCGGCAAATTCGGATCGCACCTGAGGGCCACTTCTCGTTCCCGATGATCCAGGTAGTCCAGTGCCGTGTTTTCCACCTCGGTGGGCGAAGGCAGGTAGAGATTGACCGCATCCAAAACGGACTGAACACCGATGTTCTTATAAGCAGAACCCAAAAAGACCGGGGTGAGCTGCCTTGAGAGGGTTCCCCTTCTCACCGCATCATGAATCAGTTTTTCAGTGACATTGTCTTGGAATATGGCCTCCATCAGTTCGTCCGAAAACATGGAAGCCGCATCCAGAAGCTCTTCCCTTTTTCTCTCGGCTTCCTCCACAAGTTCGACAGGGATGTCTCCGACGCTTACCACCTCTCCATGTTCTCCTTCGAAATGAAGGGCCTTCATGGAAACCAGGTCCACCACGCCGGAAAACCGGTTCTCCTCTCCGATGGGGATTTGCATGAACACGGGGTTATGGCTCAGCTTGCTCTGGAGCTGATTGAACACTTTGCCCGGGTTGGCCCCGGCTCGGTCACATTTGTTGATAAAGGCGATTCTGGGGACCCTGTACCGGTTCATCTGCCGATCCACGGTGAGGGACTGGGACTGAACTCCCCCCACCGCGCAAAGGATCAAAATGGCTCCATCCAGAACCCTCAGTGCACGCTCCACTTCGATGGTGAAATCTACGTGTCCCGGTGTGTCGATGACATTGATTCGGTGTCCTTTCCACTCACAGAAGGTGGCGGCGGAGGAAATGGTGATTCCTCTCTCCCTCTCCAGATCCATGGAGTCCATGGTGGCCCCCACCCCATCTTTGCCTTTCACCTCATGCATGATAGAAATCCTTTTCGTGTAAAAAAGGATCCTCTCCGTCAGGGTGGTCTTGCCGGAATCTATGTGGGCACTGATCCCGATGTTTCTCAGTTTCTCGATTTGTTCAACCATTCATGAGCCTCGGTTTTCATCATAGCACGTCATCCAGAGACGAAGGGTTGTGGTTTTTCCGAGTGATCCTTACCATTCTAACGCACTTTGAACGAACTTCAAGGAGAGTTCCGCACATGGGCTCGTACCGCCTCCAATTCCACAGCAATATGGAGACAAGGGAAGGGCCATCATCTCATTCCACTCCCCCCCAACCTCTGATTTGGGCCTCGGCATGTCCTCACTCCACCACCCAAACCGAACAGTTCCGAGCGTGGGTCACAATTTTACTGGAGATACTGCCGAAGAGGAATTCCTCCAGTCGGGAAATCCCCCGCCTCCCCACCACGATCGTGCTGTAATCGGTCTGGTCTCGCTCTTCAAGGATGCACTCCGCCATGGACGGGCAGTAGCGAAGTGTGGTTCGGATGGACACGTCGTTGGGATCAAAGCCGGCTTGGATGAGGATCTGCCGGTACTCCTCCAATACGCCATCCACTCTCTGCACGTAATGGCTGAGCCACTTTTCCCTCTCGGCGGTCGTGGGAAAGTAATCCGGCTCCGGTTCGCCGACCACATGAAGGAGAGTCACCTTGAAGCCGGGAAGACCTCCCAAAAACTGAGCCACATAGGAGACGGCACGACGTGCATTCTCGGTCTCGTCCGCAGCGATCAAAACATTCTTGTTGTAGGTTTTCTCTTCTCCCTGGGCCATTTCTTCCCTCCGGAGGAGTGCCGTTCATCACGGTTCCCCGCTCCCTGTATTCCTTTGATCCGCCGTTCGCTTTTCAATAGGGCCTGCCTATGGCGCGTTTCTGTACTCCTCCAGGTCATCGATCAGTTGGGCGGTGTTTTCATAGAACCAGTTCGTTCCCTTTGAGTAATGCATGATCACGCGATTGAGCTCTTCGGGTATGTAAGGATAGATTTTTTTCAAGTTGACCACTCGGTTTTGGAAGACAATGCTGAAATCTTCCTCTGTCAGGGAACTGAGGGCCGGGTGGTTGTCCCTTGCGAGATCGCGAATCAACAGGTCTCCTTTCCCCACCAAAAACACCAGCACGTTCCCCAGGCCAAAAAGATCGTATCCGTAAATGTTTTCCCTGTGCCGGTAGTTGTAATCGAAATCGATCCACCTGTAATTCCCTGAGCCCTTCTCTATGAGGACATGATCGCGTCTTACGTCCCCGTGCCTTTCCCCGTGCTCATGGAGGAAGCGGATGGCCCGAACGCATTCCAAAAATGAATCCAGAATCCCGGGAAAGCGCTCGTAAAAATAGGTCTCGTGATCCAGGTCCATGTCTTGCACATAGAAAGACAGGGGCTGGCCCTGGATGAGATCAAGCACGCGGACGACGTTTCCTTTTTCGTCTTCCACTGAAAATCCCTGCATAAAATTCCTGTGACCGGCCACCAACTTAAGAATACGGGCTTCCTTTCTCGGACTTCGAAAGCATTCGAACTCGATCCCCCCGACATGGGACATAAACTTCTCGTAGAAAACGAGTTTGATAATCTTGAGACTTCCGTCTTTCAAATCGACGGCCCGCTTCACCCAGAATTTTACTTCGTCATCCAGCCCGAACCGGAGTTCTTTCACATTGTGACGGATCAGATATGGTTTTGCGTCGAGGAGCACCACGTCGTCGTATTCCACCCTGAAAAAATCGGTCGTGTCCGTGTGTATTCGAAACCGACGGGGGAGCTGGTGTGGAGAAAGCCATTGGGAAGCCATCTGGCGAAGTTCGTCCTGGGAGGGAGATTCTGTCATAAGCTCTAAAATAACCGGGGTTGCCGCCTCCTGAATCCAAGAATGGGACCTTCCCTGTGCAATGCGTGATGCAATATAAAGGAATTGGCTCCGGTGGTCAAGTTCAGCCAAGTGCGAAGTGGGGAGTAATTCGCATCCCAGATCTTCCCGGCCCCGGGTGCCCGGCAGAAAGGATGAAGCAACCTCTGCACGGGGATGGAAGGCCCGGGGTCAAAGGTAGTAGGGGAAGGATGAGGGGATTATAAGGAAAATGATGCACCAAAGCGCTAGTTGATAATCACGGTGATGGAATCGGAGTTGGTGGCCCCGTCGCTATCCGTCACGGTGAGGGTGATCGTATGGGTCCCCACCGAGAGATCGTTTTTGGAAAACGGAGTTCCTGTGCCGATGGGGTCCCCGTCTATGCTGGAACTCCAGATCAGGGAATTGCCAGGCAGTGTGCCATCCTGGACGTCTACGCCGATTCCTACGAAACTGACCGTGACTCCCTGGCCAAAGGCGCTCCAGTCTACCGGGCTGTTGATGTTCGCGCTTGGAGGCGTGTTTCCAACGATAATGTTGATGGAAACGGTGGTGGAGGCCCCGTCGCTGTCCGTGACCGTGAGGGTGACGATGTGAGACCCTTCGGACAAGGAACTGTGGGTGAAAGAAGTGCCGGTGCCGATCCGGCCGTCCTTGCTGGAAGTCCAGATCAGAGCATCCCCGGTAAGGGTCCCGTCCTCGGGATCGTTCCCTGTTCCGGTAAAGACGACGGTTGGAGGGGTGGGAGGGACGGTGCTCTTGTCCATTGGATATTCGCTGCCATCTTTCGGATTGGTGATGTTGGCTTCCGGAAATTTGTTCCCGACCGTGATGGTGATGGAATCGCTATGGGCGGCGCCTCTACTGTCCGTGGCTGTCAGCGTGATGATATGGGTGCCCTCGGAGAGGGTATGGATCGTAAGGGAGGTGCCATTGCCGATCGGTCCGTCCTTACTGGAAGTCCAGAGCAGGGAAACCCCCGAGAGGTTCCCATCCTCCTGGTCCACTCCGCTCCCATTAAAGACGATGTAAGCCCCCTTCTCGAATTCGCTGCGATCGGAAGGATTCGTGATGTTGGCCGTTGGGGGATTGTTCCCCACGTAGATGGTGATCGACGCGCTATGGGCCGCGCCGTCGCTGTCCGTGGCCGTCAGGGTAATGATGTGCGTCCCCTCGGAAAGGGTATTCACGGTAAGAGAAGTGCCTGTCCCGATCTGTCCGTCCTTGCTGGAATTCCAGACCAGCGAGGCACCCGTCAGCGCTCCATCCTCGGCATCCGTGGCAGAGCCGTTGAACACCACCGAATCATCCAAATCGTAGCTGCTGTTGTTTGCAGGATTGCTGATGATGGCTTTTGGCGGCGTGTTTCCCACCTGGATGGTCACGGCGGCGTTCCCTTTGGCGCCGTTTTTGTCCGTTGCAGTTAGGGTGATGATGTGCAAACCAACGGACAGGGTGTTGATGGTGAAAAAGATGCCCGTTCCGATTTGACCGTTCTTGCTCGAGGTCCAGACAAGGGAAGCCCCGGTCAGGGTTCCGTCCTGGGTATCGACTCCCGACCCTGCGAAGGTGATGGAATCCCCCTCTTGAAATTTGACTCCGTTTGCCGGGCTTGTGATCGTAGCCGTTGGAGGCGTGTTTCCCACAGTCACGGTGATGCTGTCCCGATCGGTAGCCCCGTCCTTGTCCGTCGCGGTGAGCGTGATTCCGTGCACACCCTGGGAGAGCGCGTTGGAGGTGAAGGAAGTTCCGGTTCCGATCTGCCCGTCCACGTTGGAAAACCAAACAAGAGATGCCCCGGTAAGATTGCCGTCTTCGGGGTCCTGTCCCGATCCCTCGAAGATGATGTACTTGCCCACATCGTAAATGCTTCCGTCCGAAGGGCTGGCGATGGTGGCCGTGGGTGGTATATTTCCCATGCGAACCATGATGGAATCGCTGTCCACATCCCCGTCGCTGTCCGTGGCGGTGAGGGTGATGGTGTGCTGCCCAAGGGTCAGGGTATTGATCATGAAGGAGGTTCCTGTCCCGATTTGCCCGTCTTTGCTTGAATTCCAGACCAGCGAGGTCCCTGTCAAGGGGCCGTCCTCCGCGTCTTCGCCTGTGCCGTTGAATGTGACCGTGTCGCCGAAGTCATATCTGCTTCCATCGGCTGGGTTTGTGATGGAGGCCGTGGGCGGCGTGTTTCCCACGGTGACGGTGATGAAATCGATTCCAGAAGACCCGCTGCTGTCCGTGGCGGTGAGGGTGATGGTGTGCATGCCTACGGAAAGGTCATTGACCGTGATCAACGTCCCCACACCGATTTGACCGTCTCTATCTGAAGTCCAGGCCAGCGCGGAGCCCGACAGGGCCCCGTCTTCCACGTCCAGCGCACTGCCGGTGAAAGTAATTGTGCTCCCCACGTCAAACGTGCTTCCATCCGTTGGACCCGTGATCGTGGCCACTGGAATGGTGCTTCCCACGGAGATGTTCACGGAAGCTTCCCCGATCAGCCCGTCGCTGTCTGTTGCAGTGAGGTGGATATGGTGATGGCCGCGCTTAAGGTCGCTCTTGGTGAAAGCGGTTCCGGTTCCGATCTCGCCATTGAGCGTTGAAGTCCATACCAGGGAGGCGCCCGTAACGGTCCCATCTTTAGAATCATGGACGGCACCGGCGAAATGGATATCTTCGCCCTCGTGAAAGGCCGTCCCTTCCAGCGGACTGTGTATGGTCACCGTGGGTTCGGGGTCGCTACCTCCGGTGCCCACAATCGTCCCCAGCCCGAGAAGAAGGACGAAGCAAAGACTCAGGAGGCGCAACAGATTTGAAATTCCGGATCCTCTATTCATGCTCCTTGCGCACCCTTGCTCCCGGTGGTCAATAAAACAGCACAGGCTGTTGCTGCGCCCAGGCCAATGAAGACCAGGTCATGGAAATCAAAGGTTCCCCGGGAAAAGTAATTTTCGGTGTTCCTAAAAAGGGGAACGGATTTGAGCCAATGAGGAAAGACGCCGCAACACCATGACGGGAATTTTTGACCCACTTCAAATGCACAGTCGACGACCAACCAGCCAACACAGGCGATGATGGAGCCTCGCCTGTTCCATGACATGAGACCACAGGTGATCAGGATGAAGGAAAATACATGGAGAAAAGAAGGGAAGCTGTCCCCTGCAGGGCCTAAGATCTTCTCGCATGAACAGATCGGGGTCACATAAGGCTTCAATCCCTTCAAAAAATACACCTGTTCCAGGGGGCGATTCATGAGGTAGAATAGCAACCCCGAAACCAATCCCGCAAGTCCGAAAAGGACCTGAACACGGTTGGTCGTCTTGCCATTCGTCCGATTGTCTTTCATTGTGCTCAAATCGAAGAGATTTCCCTGTTCAACCGGGGAGGGCAAAGATCGTGCCAATCTACACCGAAGGGAATGTGGAACCTACTGTTCACCGTTCACCGTTTTCCGTTAACGCAATCCTTAGTCCGTACCGTCCCACTTCGCTCTGGCCGCCGACTAAGCTTCGTGCTTGAGAACCAAGGCATTGTCGGCTACCCTGGAACAGCAGCTCTTCCGACTCTCCTTCTATCCCGGGGTGAAGCCAAGGAAAAAATCGGTCAATCATTTCCGATCTAAGCTCCGCTTTCAACCGTCGTCGGGCCAAGGAGCATCACCTGTTCGAGGATGGCATCGCACCGGGTAAATCCCCCTCATTGCCTCTTTCGTGGTGTATCGATCGGTGAACGGAAAACGGTGAACGGTGAACCACTGCGGGAAGGTTTAGGGCGGGTGGGTCCTCGCAGCCCGATTTTTCCGCGCGAGGCAAAGGATCTATTCCATTCAGGGCAGGCACATTGGAGCTTTTTTCCTCGGGACCGGGTAAGAGTTGCCACATCCCCTCCTTCGTCTGCGGAAGGAGGGGGCGCGGCCGGTTCACGCTTGCTTTAGCAGCTGATTTGAAGCGGTGAGCATGGGATCCCACACCGGGCTGAAGGGAGGTGCGTAGGCCAGATCGCACTGGCTGAAAGCTTCCACCGTCATCTGCTGGTGGAGGGCAACCGCTACGGCGTTCACGCGGTGCGCGGCCCCTTCCTTCCCCACGAGCTGGGCGCCCAGAAGTCTCCCGGATTTTCGCTCGGAAACCATCTGGACGCCGATCGTGGAGGCACCGGGATGGGCATGGGCGCGAGAACGACTTTCAATCATAACCTCCGCCGGCTCAAAGCCGAACTGCTCTGCCTCACCCACGCTCAATCCCGTCCGCGCCACCTCCAGATCGAAGACCTTGAAGACCGCGGTCCCTGCAATGCCCTGGAGTTCCGTTCTTTTCCCCGTCACATTATCGGCTACAGCCCATCCGGCCCGATTCGCTCTGAGGGCCAGTGGGATCCAGGTTTTCTTCCCTGTGACCACGTGGTAGGCATCTGCGCAGTCCCCTGCCGAGTATATGGACTCATCGGAGGTCCTGAGGGTTCCGTCCACCGAAATGGAATCGCAAGGCCCAAGATCCAAACCGGCACCTGCGGCCAATTCACTGTTGGGTTTGACTCCCATGGCTACCAGGACCATATCTCCTTCAAGCACCGTGTCGGAACAAACGACCCTCAGGGTCTCATTTTGCTTCTCGATTCCCTTGACCTCCTGGCCCAGGTGGATCCCGACGCCCCACCTTTCCAGTTCTTCCCTGACCATGGACGTCAACCTGGGATTCATCCAGGGAAGCAGCACAGCGCGTGGTTTTACCATGTTCACCTGAATATCCCTGCTTCGAAGCGCCTCGCACATCTCGAGCGCGATGTATCCCATTCCGATGATGACTGTCCTCTTGACTCCCCGGGATCGGATAAAGTTTTTGATCCTTCGCCCGTCTTCAAGGCTTTTCAAGGCCAAGACCCCGGGCAGATGAAAGCCTGACAGGTTGGGAATCACGGGGGAGGCGCCCGTGGCAATGAGGAGGGTATCGTAGGGGATTTCGAATGGTTCGCCCTGGGCGGTTTTCCCCGTGACCACCCCGGCGTTGCGGTCGATCCGTTCCGCACGGTGTCCCGTCCTAAGGTCGATCCCCTGTTTTTCCCGAAAGACCCGGGCGGTGCGGACCACCAGATCCTCCATTTCCCTCTCGGGGTCGGCGATATTGTAAGGCATCCCGCATGCGCTGTAGGAGACGTCCGCGGTCTGCTCGAGAACCGTCACTTCGAGCTCCGGCATATTCCTTTTTGCGCGGCTCGCAGCGCTCATACCAGCCGCATCTCCACCGATGATCACGAATCTCATTGTCGCTCCTTTCCTGGCTTGAGCCGGTTTGACAACCGCTCCGCCATGTAATTCATCCAGGTCATGTTGTCTGTCCGCTTGAAGCCCGTTGGAGAATCGCACGGAGTATGCAATTTCAGGTTTCCTCCCTTTTTTTCCGCCTTTCACATCCATCTTTTGGGTGGACGGAAAAAAGGGGATCGATGACCGATGATGGGATTGTGGATTTTTTACCTAAAAAAGGCAACACTTTTGGTTGCTTCTTGGAAGGGTTTTTGGTTATGAATTTTCCTTAGTTTCCAACACGTGGAGGCATGAGGGTGAATAGAAGCCTTGTTGTCTCCCCATTTAGAAGTTTCAATAGGCTAAAGGAGGACGTGATGAGCCGGATGGATTTGGATTTTTCGGGGAAGGTGGCATTGGTCACGGGCGGCAGCCGAGGCCTCGGTCTGGCTATCGCAAAGGCCATGGCTGAGAAGGGTGCGGAAGTGGTCATTTGCGGGCGGAAGCAGGAAAACCTGGATGGGGCTGTGGAGGATTTTCGTCAGATTGGGCGCGAGGTCATTGCCCAGCCGGCAAACGTGGGCAATCCGGACCAGGTCGCTTCCCTGTTTCAGACCATTGAAACCCGCTTCGGCAAGTTGGATATCCTGGTCAACAACGTGGGCATGAACATTCTGACCCCCATTGTCGCAGAGACGGATCCGGGTCTGTGGGACAAGATCATGGAAACGAATCTCAAAGGGACGTTTCTGGCATCCAAGCATGCGGTTCCATTGATGAAAAAGGCCGGAGGGGGAAAGATTGTCAACATCAGCTCAATCGCTGCCAGAAGGGCCGCTATGGGGATGGGGGTGTATTGTGTTGCCAAGGCCGGGGTGGAAATGCTGACCAAGGTCATGGCCGTTGAACATGCGAAAGAGGGAATCAAGGTCAATGCCGTGGCTCCGTGCGTGGTGAGGACCAAGTTCAGCCAGCAATTCTGGAGCAATGAAGACCTCCTGAAGGAAATCACGAGGACCATACCGATGGGAAGGATCGCAGAGCCCGAGGATGTGGTCGGCACCGTGCTTTACCTGGCATCCAGCCTTTCCGATTTCGTCACGGGAGAGACGATTGCGGTGGATGGGGGGTCCCTGGCGTGACGGTTTTTTTTTAACCGTCATCCGTTCAGCTCGCGGCCGTTGTGTCCAGGGTCAATGACGAAAGGAGGGCGGCAGGTTGACCCGGTGATCAGTCACAATTTCTGAGTGACTGCGTGGGAGCGGAACGGATGGTAATTTGCGTGGGAAAGAAGACAATGGGGAAGGTTCGCGAGTTGAAAGCCTGGCCGATTCGGCCGTGGGCCATCCCTCTACGCCCGGACAACACTTGGCGGTGAACGGTTAAGGAAGGGGAGACAGAATGAAAAAGAAAACAGTCCCGGTAATCATCGGTGCCGGGCAATACGTGCATCATCCGAAAGATCCGTCCGAGGCCAAATCGCCATTGGACCTGGTCTTGAAGGCCATTTCAAAGGCTGAGGAAGATGCCGGAATACCCTCTCTCGGGGAGAAAGTCGATTCCCTTTGCCTGGTCAACATCCTCTCCCTCCCTCACGTGCAACAGGACCCGGCAGGGGCACTTGCCTCCGTTCTTGGCGCCCGGCCGGGGTACAAGGCGTATACCTGGGTGGGAGCATCGGCGCCCCAGTGGTTCGTGAATCGAACGGCCGAAAGGATTTTTGCCGGGAAGTCCCGGTTGGCCCTGATTTGCGGTGGGGAGGCTTTCTACTCCAGAAAAATGATGGTGAAAGGGAGGCTGACCGATCCCACCGTTGCTTTTCCCCCGAGAAGGCCTGAAATGGAAGGGGACCTGCGCGACCCCCTCACGGCGCTGGAGTTGAAATATGGTCTCATTCAACCCATTCATATCTATCCGCTTTTTGAGAACGCGCTGAGAGCCCACGACGGCCTCTCCATTGAGGAGCAAAGGAGAGAGCTGGGAGAATTCTGCTCGGGCTTTTCCGCAATCGCGGAGAAAAATCCCTACGCCTGGTTTGAAAAAAGGAAGACCCATGAAGAAATCGCCGGCGCGAGCCCCGACAACCGAATGATCTCCTTTCCCTACACCAAATACATGTGTTCGATCATGGAGGTGGATCAGGCGGCTGCGCTCTTTGTGACGGATGCGGTCACCGCCGCTCTTCTTGGTGTGCCGGAAGAGAAATGGGTCTACCTGCTGGGATCAGGAGACGCTTCGGATATCTGGAATGTTTCTCAAAGGGTGAATTTCTATTCCTCTCCTTCTGTGAAAGTTGCAGCAGAAAAGGCCTTGGAGCATGCCGGGGAGTCGCTGGAGAATATTTCCTTCCTCGACTTCTATAGCTGCTTTCCCGTCGCGCCGAGGATCACCCGGCATATGCTGGGAATTTTCAAAAACGACCCCCGTCCGCTGACCGTAACCGGCGGCATGCCCTATTTTGGCGGTCCGGGCAATAACTACTCCATGCATGCAATTTGCAGGATGGTGGAACTCCTGCGGAAGGAACCAGAGAAGAAAGGATTGGTCCAGGCACTGAGCTGGTTCATCAGCAAACACTCTGTGGGCATCTATTCGGGAACGCCTGGGAGGTCCACGTGGCACCCCCTTTCTCCCCAAAGCTACCAAGAGGAACTGGACCGGATCAAGGGTCCGCCCCTGGTGGATGAGGCTTCCGGCAGGGCAACGGTGGAGACATACACCCTCTTTCACGATCGGCAGGGTTTGCCCGTAGATGCCACCGTTATCGGGAGACTGGAAGGGGGTGCGAGATTCCTTGCGAAGCCTGTCAAGGATCCGTCGCTGCTCACGGCCATGATGGAGCAGGAGTTCATCGGTCGGGAGGGGAAAGCTAGACACAGGGACGGATTCAATCTCCTTGAATTCTAGCGGCAGATCGCCCTGAAACCAAAACCCTCCCTCGGAGAGGACAGAATCCACTTGCTCCCGCAGATGTGACCAGTGTCCCTATTTGCCTTCCTCTTCTTCCCAGTAAAGGTTCTTCAGCCGGTTCAAGAATTCCCGGTCGCGCTTTTGGACCACCCCGTCCAGTTCCGCCTTGGAAAAATCAACGCTATAATCGTAAAACCCCTTTCCACTCTTGATGCCGTCATGTCCTTGAGAGACCAGTCGCTTCAACGCCTTTGGAAACTCCAAGGAACTCTGGATATGGGGAAGCAAATTTTCACCGGCTCTGAGCCAGAGCTTGAGACCCCCAAGGTCCATGGTGAGCAGAGGGCCAATGCTTGCAAGACGAAATCCGATACTTCCCCTGATCGCCTTGTCGATATCCGCTGCACTCGCCACGCCTTTATCATAGAGATCGAGAATTTCACGGGCCATGGCCATCTGGACTCGATTCACCAGAAAACCGGGCAGCTCTTTGTTGATTTTGACCGGCAGCTTTTTAATTTTTTCCAGGAGCCGGCAGGCGGTCTCCATGGTTTCATCACTGGTCCTTTCACCCTTGACCACCTCTACGGTAGGGACGATGTGGGGAGGGTTAAACCAGTGAGTGACAACCAACCTTTCTTTTTTTGCGACCTTTGTGCCGATATCGGTGAGGGTGAGAGAGGAGGTATTGGTGGCGATGATCGTATCCTCCCCGCATAACGACTCCACCTGGCGAAAAAGGTCCTGCTTCAGACTAAGGTCTTCCGGAGCGGCCTCCAGGATGAACTGGGCGTCCTTCGCAGCCTGCTTCAAGTCCACGGTGGTGGTCAATTTCTCGAGAGCCGAGATCTCCTTTCCACCCGGGATGAGACCCGCTTGCAGAAAAAGCCCCAGGTTTTCCTTGATGTGGGCTTTTGCCGTTTCCAGAATCGACTCCTGAACGTCATAAAGCCGCACCGTATAGCCGCCCATGAGAAAGCTCTGAGCGATCCCATGTCCCATGATGCCGGCCCCGAGCACTGAAACATTCCGTATCTCCTCTACCTTCATGAGAGCTTCCCTCCTCCATAATAGTTTTTCCCTGTGATCATCAAGATTCCCTCTGACGGGTGCATTCCGTGTTTGTCCTCATGAGCCATCTCATTTTCCCCCTCCCCTTGCCCCTCCCACCCCCGCCACAAAGGCGGCGGGATCTTCGAGAGGGGAGGGGAAGCACTGGGAATGGCAAGAGTCTCCTCCCCCTTGATGGGGGAGGATGGGTGGGGGTGGTCGACTGGATTTTGTAAAGCAATTTTCGAGACATGGCACTAGGCGCGTCAGGACTCAGCGGCTGAAATTCGGCTGTACAAACAGGGAATGCCCCCCCTGACTCTCCTTGCCCAAGCGCAAATGAAGCAACGGGGACTCCTTTTTTTGGATCAAAGAACCCCGAAAACCGCTGTCTTTTACCAACAGGGCGCAAAAGGGCTAGTAATTCACCTTATCCAGCCCTTTCAACCCCAGGATGGCCCTCGCCTCATCGGGTGTTGCCGGCTCTATCCCCAGTTCCCTGGCGATTCTCACGATCTTTTCCACCTGCTCGGCGTTGCTCTTTGCAATACGGCCCTTCTCCAGGTACAGGTTGTCCTCCAGACCCACTCGAGCATTTCCACCCATCAGGAGTCCCCCTGTACAGATGTTCATTTGATGTCGCCCTGCGGCACACACAGACCAAACGAAATCCCCGATGGTGTCTCGGGCCGTCTTGTAAAGAAACATCAGATTTTCCAGCGTCGCAGGGATTCCACCCAGAATTCCCATGACGAATTGGAGGTAGACCGGCTTTTTCAGATGGCCTTGCTCGATCATGAAAGCCACGTTGTTGAGCATGCCCGTATCATAAATCTCCAGTTCCGGCTTGGTCTCGTTTTCCCGGAAAAATTGGCAGAATTCTCGAAGCGTCTTAAACGTGTTGGGAAAGATAAAGTCCTCTGTCATGGAAAGGTACTGCGACTCCCAGGGGAATTTAAATTCCCTGTACCGGGAAACCACGGGGAAAAGGGCGAAGTTTAACGAGCCGAAGTTGAACGACGCCAGCTCAGGCTTGAAGGTGGGGACAACGGAGACCCGTTGCTCCGCCGTCATGCCAAGTCCACCTCCTGTGGTCAGGCAGAGGACCAAATCGCACTTTGCTTTTATTCCTGTAACCACCTCCCGAAATAGCTCTAAAGACGGGGAGGGCTGTCCCGTTTCCGGATCCCGAACGTGAATATGGGCCACGGCACCCCCCGCCTCCCATACCCTGACTGCCTCTTCTATAATTTGCTTCGGTGTAATGGGAAGATGGGCAGTCATGCTTGGGGTGTGGATGCTTCCAGTGATTGCAGCGGTGATGATCGCCTTTGACATCGCTCGATCCTCCTTCCTTCGAAGTCGAGGTAGGTTGCCCCTTGATCCGTCGCTTATATCACAGGTCTCTCTTGGTCACAAGACAGAATTTGAGAAGGGGACCTTTCCTGAACCATTGCGATTTGGTCACCGTGCAAAGCTTCAGGGTTCAGTGTTGAAAGTTCCCTTCCTTTCGCTGCTCTTGTTTTTGATGGGACAGAAGGCGTGATATTTTTCGTGAAAAGTCATTGCTGTCCAAGATAAACCCAAATTCAGACTTTCTGATCGATAAGTGTTTGATTTCTCAACCTGGCATCTGAAACTGAGAAATCAGGTTTCATTGATTCCCTGAGGATGATCGAACCCCCCTTTATGTGAAGCGGGGCAGGAAGGATTTCACGAACGTTCTGAAAATCCCCCTCGATCCCCCTTTGTCAAAGGGGGAGGTTAAGCAGTTCCTTCGCCAGAAAAGACTTTGATGAAAATGCTGCCCAAAGAAATATCGATTTTGGACAAGAGTGATGAAAAGTAAAGAATGATGCATTGATTATTAAAGTATTTTTTCTTCGCAATGCGAGGCTTCAGAAGAACCTTTGAACTTCTATCCGCCTGAAGTCGGATATGTTGTCATTGCTTTTTCGTTGACTCAGGAGAGGGATTTCTCTACATTTTTCCCCGGAAAAAAGAAGGTTCATGATTTTGCTATCACCAGCATGTACAAAGAAAGGGATTTGTCCATGGTTGAAAAAGGAAGAGCAGCAATCTACAAGGGGCTGGGCCAGTCCATGGAAATCAGGGAGTATCCGGTGCCGGAGCCGGAGCCGGGGGCGATTCTGGTCAAGGTGACCATGGCCAACATATGCGGGTCGGATTTGCATCAGTGGCGCGGGGATATTGATCTTGCCGCCTCGGGGTTCCGTTTGCCGGCAATCATCGGCCACGAGATGACAGGCAGGGTGGCCCGGCTCGGGGATGGGGTCTCAACCGACTCGGCCGGTGAGCCGCTGGCAGCGGGGGACCGGGTGGTCTATCGTTATTTCACCCCGTGCGGCCGATGTCCCGTATGCCTGAAGGGAGAGGACGCAGCCTGTTCCGCCAACTCTCGGGTTATTCATCCCGTTGATAGACCGCCTCATTTTACAGGGGCCTACGCCGATTATTACTATCTTCGACCCAACCAAACCGTTTTCAAGGTCCCCGATGAGCTGACGGACGAAATGGTGGCCCCGGCCAATTGCGCCCTGTCCCAGGTGATCTACGGCTTTGAGAAGGTAAGGCTCGGCTTTGGCGAGACCGTCGTCATCCAGGGGGCCGGGGGACTGGGCATCAATGCAACGGCCGTGGCCAAGGAAATGGGCGCCCACAAGGTGATTGTGATCGACGGCATCGAGGACCGCCTGGCCCTGGCCAGGGCATTCGGTGCCGACGAGCTGCTGCACATGAAGGATTACAAAACCCCTGAAGATCGCGTGAAACGGGTGAGGGAGCTTACGGGCCGGAGGGGTGCGGACGTGGTGGTCGAAGTGGTGGGCCTGCCCGAGGCCGTGGCGGAAGGGCTGGCTATGCTTGCCAGGGGCGGGCGCTATCTGGAAATCGGCAACATCAGCCTGGGAAAGACCTTTCAGATGGATCCGGCCATGCTGGTCTACACTTCCAAGACCATTGTGGCCGTCATCACCTATGGCCGGGATACCCTCAAAAAGGCGTTGGACTTCTTGACCCGCACCAGGCATAAATATCCCTTTGATAAGATCCTGTCCCGTACCTACCCGCTGGAGGAGATCAATCAGGCTTTTCAAGATCAGGATCAGGGCCTGGTTTCAAGGTCCACCATTGTCATGTGATCCCCATCCTGAACCCTTTTGCCCATAAAGGGGATCCCTGATCAGCAGGAGGGAAAGGTCTGAATCAGACCTGTGATTTCATTTTTGATCCCCAATCCCTCTCAAAACATCTCAGGGATGAGAGCTGGTTTGACCATCTTAGCAGAGGCCGTGATATTACCTTTGCCGGTTAAAAAGTCCCTCAAAGGCGGGGAAAAACTTTGACAGAAGGCGGGAGAAAAAGTATCTATTAGGTCAAATGGTTGGTCTTTCTGGAATGAATTGGACTCACCGCAATGAGGGGCGCTCTCATGATTGTGGAGAGAGAATATGCCAGTGGAAAGGAGGTGGAAGATTTTATCGACCCTGACGTTGGCGTTTGAAAACAGAAACCATTTGCGGAGGGAAGGGTTATGAAACGAAAGATACTCATGGCTTTTTTGATCCTGGCAGTGATTGTGCCTTTTACGAATTCCAGTTTGGCCAAAGAAAAGGTCATCAAGTGGAAGGTCCAGGGATTCGTGCCCGCCGGGATGCTTTATCACGACAACATCGTCATGCTGGCTAAAGAAGTGGAAAAGGTCACCCAAGGCCGGCTGGTCTTCGAGGTCTTTCCGGCAGGCACCTTGGTACCGCCCTTTGAAGGCCTTAAGGCGGTCAGCGACGGCGTGTACCAGGCCAACTATGGCTACGCCGCGCAATGGGTCGGAAAGATCCAGGTCTCGCCCCTGTTCTGTGCTGCTCCTGGAGGGCTGAACGTCATCGACATGATGGCGTGGCAGAATCACGGCGGCGGCTACCAGCTCCACCAGGAAATGTACGACAGGTACCGCTATAATGTCAAGGTCCTGCTGATGGCTCCCATCTCCATGGAGAATTACATGTGGGCCAAGAAGCCCCTGCGGAAGCTGGAGGACTTCAAGGGCATTAAGATGCGCATGATGCCCTTAATGGGCGATGTCCTGCAAAGGCATGGAATGTCCGTAGTCTTCATGCCGGCCGGCGAGATCATGCCCAACCTGCAGAGAAATGTCATCGACGCCGCCGAGTACAGTATTCCGGCCTTTGACAAGACTCTGGGCATCTGGGAGGTCTGCAAGTACGTCATGTTGCCGGGCATCCACCAGCCCGCTTCGGCCACCGAGCTCCTCATCAACAAGAAGGCCTGGGAGGCGTTGCCCGATGATCTGAAATTGATTCTGGAAGCGGTCGTGGGCAAATTCCGGCTGGATAACTACCTGTGGATGGAGGACAAGAACCTCGATGCCATGGATTTTTTCAAGGAGAAAGGGATCGAGATCGTGAACATGGAGCCGGAGACGGTGAAGACCATGGTCGATTGGGCCTGGGAGTATCTGGACGAGCTGGGAGCCAAGGACGAGTTCTTTGCCAAGGTCTGGAATTCACAGAAAAACTTCGGCAAGCGATGGTGGCCGTTCTACAAGATGTATAACCTGCCCCACTGAGATGATAGCGGGGGTTTGAGGGATGCATGCCCGAGGGTCATCATCCCGTCCCTCTTGATCATGGGATGATGGCCCTCCTTTTTTATTTTGGAGGGCTAGGGATGGATAAAATTCTCCGCTTCATCGATTGGATTACGGTTTGGACGGGCAAGGTCTCGAGTCTCCTGGCGGCCTTGCTCACGGCGATCATCGTCTATGACATCACGATGCGCTACGTGCTCATCAAGCCCACCTCCTGGGCCTTCGAGTTCACCTACATGATCTACGGCGTCTATGCCATGCTGGGTGCCGCCTATTGCCACCATTACAAGGGCCATGTGCGCATGGATCTTCTCTATACGCGCCTGTCCCCCCGGCGGCAGGCCGTCGTCGAGGTCTTCTGCTATATTTTCCTTTTTTTCCCTTTCCTTATCGTTCTGGTATGGAAATGCAGCGAGCATGCCTACTGGGCCTTCAGTTACGGCGAGCGCTCCTCAGCGAGTATTTTGCGGCCGCCCCTTTGGCCCTTCAAGAGTCTTATCGCCTTTGGATTCCTGCTGTTTCTCCTCCAGGGGGCGGCTGAATTCCTGCGTTCAATCCGAATCGCCATCAAAGGAGAATCCCATGAGTCCTGAATTGACAACCTTCCTGATGATTTTGAGCCTCTTCATCCTGCTGGCAGGCTTTCCCCTTGCCTTCGGCATCGGCACCATGGGGCTTCTATTCGGCGTCCTGACTTCGGGGAATGCCTTCCTGTACATGATCCCCCAGCGGGTGGTGAACGGCACGCTCTCGGAGTACATCCTCGCAGCGGTGCCGCTTTTCATCTTCATGGGCACCATGATGCAGACTTCGGGCGTGGCGGAACGGGCCTTCAACGTCCTCCATGGATGGATGGGAGGGCTCAACGGCGGTTTGGGCGTGGCCACCATCGTCCTCGCCGTACTCTTCGCCGCCACCACCGGAGTGGTCGGGGCATCGGAGACGGCTATCGGCTTGATGGCAGTGCCTACCATGCTCAACGCGCGCTATTCGCCCGCGCTCGCCAGCGGCGCTGTCTGTGCCGGCGGGACCCTGGGCATTCTCATCCCCCCCAGCATCATGCTCATCCTCTATGCGCCCATGGCAGGGGTCTCCGTGCTTCAGATGTTTTCGGGGGCCGTCATACCCGGATTGATGTTGGGAATCGCCTACATCCTCTATATCTTGATTCGAACCGCCCTAAACCCGTCTTTGGGGCCCAGCATGGGGCGCGAGGGCCAGGTGAAATTTTTCTCCAGGAACTCTCTCATCGACGGAGCACGCTATCTCCTGCCGCCGCTTCTCATCATCGTGCTCGTCTTGGGCTCCATCTTCGTGGGATTCGCCTCTCCCACCGAGGCCGGGGCTGTTGGCGCGCTGGGCGCCACTTGCCTGGCGCTGGCATACAGAAAGTTGACCTGGAAGACCTTCCTGGAGAACTGCTATGTCACCCTGAGGATCACCTCCATGATTATCGTGATCGCCATCGCCTCCAATCTCTTCACCGGCGCTTTTCTGAACGCCGGCTGCGGTCAGGTGATCACCGATCTGCTCATGGGCCTCGGCCTGGGCCGCTGGGGCATCTTCGTGACGGTGCTGGCGATCATCTTTTTCCTCGGCATGTTCATCGACTGGATCGGCATCCTCCTGATTACCATCCCCATCTTCTCGCCCATCCTTCTCAACCTGGGATTTGATCCTCTGTGGGTGGGGCTGGTGATCTGCGTCAGCCTACAGATCTCGTTCTTGACGCCGCCATTCGCTTACTCCATCTTTTACCTCAAGGGCATCGCCCCGGATATCGAGCTTCACCAAATGTACCGCGGCATCGTTCCCTTTGTGGGGATGCAGTTCGTCGTAGTGATCCTCACGATCATCTTTCCGGACCTGACCCTATGGTTACCCCGGGTCCTGCAGGGCTAAATATGGATAGGGGCGCATTCCCTATTTGCCCGTATGGGTGATCTGACGGCTTGGCGTGATTCTTTTGCTGATAGGCGTCAAAGACGCGATCAAAGGTGCGGTTGTAAATACTCGATAGGTCGGCCACGGCTCAGCGGCCGACATCCGGCTTTACAGACAGGGAATGAACCCTTAGAAAGCCGCTTGGGGCCACTGCGCAGCCCAGGGTTTTGCCTCTTCGAAGCAGGCGGAGGCTCTGAGGACGATGTGATCCTCGTAACGGCGTCCGACGATCTGGAGTCCGACCGGTAGCCCGTCCGCGGTGAAACCTGCGGGAACACTTGCGGCGGGTTGCCCGGTCAAGTTGAACGGAAACGTGAAAAAGGGCAGGAGCGCGCTCGCGACCGGTTCGCCCGCGATCCGGTCCGGACCAAAGATCCCCAAGCCGTAAGGAGGCACCGCAACGGTGGGCGTGAGCCAGAGATTATAGTCCCCGAAGAAGGGCCCCAAAACGTCCCATACCGCATCGGGTCCGAAATGGGCTCGCATGGCATCTCGAAGGGAAAGCTGATCCGCCAGGGGAACAAAGACCTGGAGCATGGGATCGATTCCCTCCTGAAAACCTTCGGGCAACACCTCCTCCAGCCACGCAGCCATCCGGGGAAGGAGGATATGCAGGAATATCCGCTCCGGGCAGTCCCAGACCGGTGCCGCTTCCTCCACGGTGCAGCCGAGGTCTTTGAACGCGAGGGCTGCCTTTTCGCAAATCGTTTTCACTTCCGGGTCCACGCGTCCGTAACCCAAGTCCGGGCTCCAGGCCACACGGAGACCTCGGATATCCCCGTCGCATTCCTTCAGGTAGGCTAGACCGGGGGAGGGAAGGCTGGATCTGTCCCTCTCATCGGGTCCGGCCATGATATCTAGCATGGCCGCCGCATCCCGGACAGTCCGGGCGATGGGGCCTTCGTGATTCAAGGTGCTCCACACATCGTGCCTTGGCCAGGAGGGGACACGGCCGAAATGGGGCTTGATCCCGAATACCCCGCACAGGGAAGCGGGGACGCGGATGGAACCTCCTCCGTCGTTTCCCACTGCAAGGGGTCCAAGGCCTGCGGCCACTTGCGCTGCAGCCCCGCCCGAAGATCCTCCGGGTGAGCGCTCCAGGTTCCAGGGGTTTCGCGTGGGCGGAAAAAGGAGGTTGTCCGTTGCGAATTTCCCGCCAAATTCAGGTGAGTTGGTCTTCCCCAAAATGGGACAGCCCGCAGCACGGAGCCTTTCGACCAGGACCGCATCCACCTCCGGGATGTTGTCCTTGAAAAAAACGGACCCGAATGTGGTCAGAACCCCGCGGGTTTCAATCAGGTCTTTGATGGATACGGGGACACCGAAAAGCGGGTTCGGGGGTTTTTGCCCTTTGCGAAGTTTTTCGTCCACGGCCCGCGCTTCGGCGAGAGCCTCATTCTCGCACAAGGTGACATAGGCGCCGATCTTGGGATTGATGCGGTGAATCCGTTCGAAAAAAATGCGAACGACCTCCTCGGATGTTGTCTCCTTTAGGGCGATCAAAGCACCCAGTTCAATGGCCGAGCGGTTCCATAAGTCCGTCATGTTCCCCTCCCCGGTAGCTTCGTCTAAGGATCACTGCGCTGCATCTATCCATTCTTCCGTTTCATCCTCTTCTTCATAGACTTCGGCATACAACGCAGCCGATTCGTCCAACCGCTGCTGGGCCAATTCTGTGAACAAGCGGTCAAGGGCAGTGCGCACCACCTCGCTCTTATCCTTAAATCCATAACGTTTACATTGTTCAATGAATTGAATGTGCGATTCTTTAAGGCTGAATTTGGCCTGAATCATAATCGCCTCCAAATTGGTCTTCTATGAGGATCCAAAATTAGGCCGCCATTATAAGCCCTAGACAACGGAAGGTCGAGGAATTTATATGGAAGGGACGAGGTTCACCCACCCCAGTTAAACCGCATTCAGCATTCTTCGACCTACGAATCGGCCCTCTTTTGGGCTTTTTACCCTGTTGAACTGAACAACCTCGTCTGTAAGAGTAGGGGTTCGAAAATCGGTTGATTAAAATCATCTGATTTGTCATGCTGGCCTTGATAAGCCTGTCCCGGACTTGGGTTTTATGCCTTAATCTCAGCATCGAGAATAATCAAGATCATCTTTTCTGGATTCCCCGGTCAAGCCGGGGAATGACAAGTCGCTGCGCGACAATAGAAATTTGCTTCGCCTGCCTCGTCCCGTTCCAGATTGGGACGCGGCCCCGCCCCGTTCCGGCTCTGGACGGGGAATGCGACGGGTTTCAACCATCCCCGAAAGAGACTCAGTCGCCCAAGGTCCACTTTGTTCTGCAACCAACCCTTTCTGCATTTTAATCTGTGCCAATGGTAAGATGAGACCCATAGAAAGATGCTCGAATCCCAAATTGCACCATTAAAGATGTGGAGTCTCTATGGCATGGGGATCAACTCGACTGGGAACGGCTTTTTCTCTTTTGATGGTGACTCCAGCCGCTTTCGCTTTCAAGCTGTATTCAGGGCCAGGAAATTGGTGTTTCAACGAGTATGGTGCCGATCTCCTTTATGAGGTTTTCTGGATCCTGGTAGGCCTTCCTTTTCTTCCCTTCAAAACGGGCTGCGAATCTAATCCCAGTGTATGTTTTTGGCATCACATACATTTTTGAATTTGCCCAATTGTGGCACCATATACGAGCTGCGGGTCGCCCTGCAAAGGATCCAGTACAGGATGCTCTATTTTTTCTACAAGAAGCAGTGCGTTATCACGCACGGGTTCATCAAGAAAGGCGGCGAGGTGCCGCAAGAAGAAATAAGCCTTGCCGTCACGAGGAAGGCAAAGTTTGAAGACAATCCCATGAGCCATACAAGATAGGGGGTGAAGATCATGGGAAAAGAGGAACGAACAACAAGCGCCGTAGAAATCCTGCACCGCCGCTATATCGGGGATGATGCCGAAAGGAAAGCTTCGCTACAGGCAGAGCGGGTCAACGCCGAGTTCGCCCAGATGATCTACGACCTGCGCCAAGAAGCAGGCATGACCCAGAAGGAGCTTGCCGACCTGATCGGCACGACACAGTGAGTGATTAGCCGGCTGGAAGACGCAGACTACAACGGGCATTACATAATTACCTTCCTTGTTTACCATCGTTATTGCCCCAAGTTGTATCCTGCCCATTGACTGGGGCACTGTTAATGGGCCAGATCCTCCACAAGGGCACATGGGTGCCCTCAGTCCCGGAACTGAACCAAACCGGTGCCGACTGGGCGGGGGTGGCACCCCGGTGTCAAGGAATTTAGACACAATGCCCCAACTGACGCCGAAAAGAGAGCAAAAGACGGTGCCAAGGGCAATCAGATGAATGCGGGCGTAGCAAAACTGGCGAAATGCCGAAGGTTGACAACCCTTCAGATCAGGAGTAAATTGCCTCTAAACTTCGCCAATCCTTACAAACAGTTACCTATAACCCAAAACTCACTGGTGGAGATGGCCTGTTTTAGCGAAAAGAAGGCTGCACCAAAGAGAGGCGGATAGAGGACCCCATTTCTCCGACTGAGGGATGGGGTTTTGTGTTTTTCTGGTGGTACTGTGACCGTATCTGTCAATCACGTGGTGTAAAATAAAAGGCATAGGCTGAAGGGCCATTTGGTGGAGGGCAGACTGAAGGCCCGTTCGGAGAGACCATGGAAAACCGCTTTTTCGAAAAACCGATCCTCAATTCCCCTTACAAGTACCCCCTTCGCCACTGGGAGCTTGATCGTGAGGGGCAGCCGACCCAGAAGATTATTGAAAGACGGCGCACCGCAGAGTTCATCACCCCCATTCCGAAACCCCGAAAGCGCAAGGGATCAGCTCAGCAGCAACAAATGATCTTTGACGAAGGCAAGGGCCTTTCGACTGAAAGGCAGCAGTACGACCCAACCCCAATCATTAACGAACTTCGCCAATATGTAGATCGGTGGCGTGCCCTTCAGAGTCCCAACAACTGGCAGGTGACACCCGAGACCGGTCGCCTGCTTCAGCACTGGCGACACCACAAATTCAGTGGCATACGTCCTTTCTTCTGTCAGGTCGAAGCGGTTGAAACCCTCATCTGGCTCACCGAGGTGGCGCCAAAGGCCGGTAAGGCAGGGAGCAAATTCCTGGAGCACCTGATCAATGCCAACAACGATGCCAATCCGGGCTTGTCCCGACTGGCGCTGAAACTGGCGACCGGCGCAGGCAAGACTACCGTTATGGCCATGCTGATTGCATGGCAGACCATCAATGCAGTGCGCCGACCGAACAGTAAGAGGTTCACAAGGGGTTTCTTGGTCGTAACCCCCGGTCTGACGATTCGCGACAGACTGCGTGTGCTTCAGCCGAACGATCCGGACAGCTACTATCAGAGTCGTGAGTTGGTGCCGGGCGACATGCTGGGCGACGTCGAACGGGCCAAGATCGTCATCACCAACTTCCATGCCTTCAAATTGCGAGAGCGCATGGAAGTGTCCAAGGGTGGCCGCTCCCTGCTCCAGGGTCGAGGCGAAAAGATCAACACCCTTGAAACCGAGGGGCAGATGCTCCAACGGGTCATGCCCGGCCTGATGGGTCTGAAGAACATCCTTGTTATCAATGACGAGGCACACCACTGTTACCGCGAGAAACCTCCCGAGGAAGACGAGGAAGATCTGAAAGGAGAGGAAAGGAAGGAGGTAGAGAAAAGAAACGAAGCAGCTCGCCTCTGGATCTCCGGACTTGAAATTGTCAACCGCAAGCTCGGCGTTCCAAGAATCATCGACCTTTCGGCCACCCCCTTCTTCCTCCGCGGGTCAGGCTATGCAGAGGGCACGCTTTTCCCCTGGACCATGAGCGATTTCTCATTGATGGACGCCATTGAATGCGGGATCGTAAAACTCCCCCGGGTTCCGGTGGCGGACAATATCCCCGGCGGGGACATGCCAAGGTTCCGAGAGCTATGGAAACACATCGGGAAGAAGATGCCCAAAAAGGGGCGGAGCAAATCCAAAACCCTCGATCCTCTGAGCATTCCCGTAGAACTCCAGACCGCACTGGAGGCACTCTACGGTCACTATGCCAAGACCTTCGACCTGTGGCAGAAGAGTCGACTCAATGTGCCCCCTTGCTTTATAGTGGTCTGTAGCAATACCTCTACTTCGAAGCTGGTTTACGATTACATCTCGGGTTTCCACCGGGAGAATGAAGACGGCTCCATTACCCTTGAAAACGGTAGGCTGGCCCTGTTTAGGAATTTCGATGAACACGGCAACCCGATTGCCCGGCCCCGAACCCTCTTGATCGACAGCGAGCAACTCGAATCGGGGGATGCGCTGGACGACAACTTCCGCACCATGGCTGCGGACGAGATCGAGCGGTTCCGTCGTGAGATCATTGAAAGAACAGGCGACCGCAGGCAGGCTGAGAAACTCACCGATCAGGATCTGCTGCGGGAGGTTATGAACACCGTTGGCAAGTACGAAAGGCTGGGTGACTCGATCCGGTGTGTGGTGTCTGTCTCCATGCTCACCGAGGGCTGGGATGCCAGAACAGTCACCCACGTGCTTGGGGTTCGAGCATTCGGCACCCAACTCCTGTGTGAGCAGGTCATTGGCAGAGCCCTTCGCCGCCAGTCCTACGACCTGAATGAAGAAAACGTCTTCAACGTGGAATATGCCGATGTGCTGGGTATCCCCTTTGATTTTACTGCGAAACCTGTGGTTGCGCCCCCCAACCTCCACGCGAGACCATCCATGTCAGGGCTGTTCGGCCCGAACGCGACGCCCTGGAAATTCGATTTCCCAGAGTGGCGGGCTACCGGGTTGAACTCCCCGAGGAGAGGCTCACTGCTGAATTCAATGAGGACTCTGTCCTGGAACTCACACCTGATCTCGTTGGTCCTTCTGTTACCCGCAACGAAGGTATTATCGGTACGGGCGTCGATCTCACCCTGGTTCACACCGGTGACCTCCGTCGTTCGACTCTCCTGTTTCACCTTACACGGCGACTGCTCTACACCAAATGGCGTGACCCCGGCGAGGATGCCAAGCTCCACCTCTTCGGGCAGCTTAAGCGGATTACCAGACAGTGGCTCGATACCTGCCTGGTCTGTAAGGGCGGCACCTATCCGGCCCAACTCATGTATCTCTCGCTTGCCGACATGGCCTGCGAGCGAATTACGGCCGGCATCACGCGTGCCCTGGTTGGCGAGCGACCCATCAAGGCTATACTCGATCCCTACAACCCTACAGGCTCGACCATGTATGTGAACTTCAACACGTCAAAGACCAACCGGTGGGGGACCAATGCCCTCCGGTGTCACATCAATTGGGTCATCCTTGACAGCGACTGGGAGGCCGAGTTTTGCCGGGTGGCCGAGTCGCACCCCCGGGTGAAAGCCTATGCCAAAAATCACAACCTTGGCCTGGAAGTGCCATATCGATATGGCTCTGAGACGCGCACGTACCTTCCGGACTTCATTGTACTGGTAGATGACGGCCGCGGGGACGAGGATCTGCTGCACCTGATCGTGGAGATCAAAGGTTTTCGACGTGAAGACGCCAAGGAGAAGAAGGCTACCATGGACACGTATTGGGTCCCCGGCGTCAATAATCTTGGCTCCTATGGCCGCTGGGCCTTTGCCGAGTTCACCGAAATCTACCGGATCGAAAGCGACTTCGAGGCCAAGGTCGAATCTGAGTTCAACAAGATGATCGAGCAATTCCTGGCCCTGCAGGAAGGATCTTCATGAACACAAACCTTTCAAGTATCTTCGTCAGCAGTGTTCAGAAGGAACTGGCCGAAGACCGCCGCGCAGTAAAGACGTTCATTGAAAATGACCCTTTGTTGCGCCGTTTCTTCATGGTCTTTCTCTTCGAAGACCTGCCTGCCGGCGACCGCCGGGCAGATGCGGTCTATCTTGCTGAGGTGGATCGTTGCGCGGTCTATGTCGGACTGTTCGGCAATGAGTACGGATTCGAGGACTCTGAGGGACTGTCACCAACGGAAAGGGAGTTTGATCGTGCCACGGTTCAGGGGAAGCCCCGTTTGGTCTTTGTAAGAGGCAAAACTGATAAGCAGCGGCACCCCAAAATGAAGGCCCTCATTCATAAGGCAGGTAATCAGCTCATTCGTCGGCGATACAACAGCAAGGAGGAACTGAAGGACGCGCTCTATGCGAGCCTGGTGGATCACCTTGAATCGTGCGGAGTTATTCAGTGCAACCCCTTCGAGGATAGACCCTGCCGGGGTGCTACTCTCGACGATCTGGACGGCGATTCGGTCGCGAACTTCGTAGGCCTTGCCCGACACGAACGGCAGTTTCCCTTGCCCGAAACAGCACCCTTGGTTACTATCCTCACCCACCTGCACTTGCTTTGCGAAGGACAGCCTAACAACGCTTCGTTACTGCTGTTCGGACGTGATCCCCAGCGATTTCTGCCCTCGGCCGAGGTGCGGTGCATGCATTTCCATGGCACCGAGATTCAGAGGCCCGTACCGTTCTACCGCATCTTCAAAGGCAACGTTTTCGAGCAAGTGGACATGGCCGTGGATTTCGTCATGTCCAAGCTCAATCGAAGTGTCGGCACTCGCGCCGAGAGCATCCAGGCTCCGGTCCGCTATGAAATCCCGCCCGAGGTGGTCCGCGAGGCCATTGTGAATGCAGTTGCTCATCGTGACTACACCTCAGCGGGATCAGTGCAGGTCTCCGTCTTCGCTGATCGCGTGGAGGTATGGAATCCGGGGAATCTTCCTGCGCCGCTCACAACTGAGAGCCTGCGTCATCCCCATGGCTCTATCCCCCGGAACCACCGGCTTTGCGAAGCGCTTTTTCTTGCCCGCTATATTGAGAAATTCGGCACCGGAACCCTCATGATGATCCGAGAAAGCCTTGCCCACAGCTTGCCCGAACCGGACTTCGCCCAACGCGGCAGCGAATTCACCACCGCCCTCTGGCGGGATTGGCTGACGACGGATGTTATTGCATCCCTGGGGCTCAACGATCGTCAGATCGCATGCTTGAATCTGTTAAAGTCTCAAAAGCAGATTATGACCATGGAGTACCAGCAGCATGTGGGATGTTCGCGAAGAACGGCTGCGCGTGATCTTGACGAATTGCTCGATAAAGGGGTCCTTCAACGGCGGGGCGCGGGAAGGAGCGCCCACTACGTGCTTTTACGTAATCGTGCCATAAACGTGCCAAACGTACCATCGGCCGTGGGTACTACCTCACCCGCCCCGGGCATCTCCAATCGTGCCGTAAACGCGCCAAACGTGCCATCGCAAGAATCAAATGGATCAAGGGCAACGAGCAAATCGAAAAGGAGCAAGAAGGGGACATAAAATCAGGCAACCCGTAAAGTAGAAATAAAGGGGACAAACAGGGGATTTTTCGAAGGCCGTGGAATGCCTTACAAATGCCCCAAATGCCTCAAGGATCGCGAGGCTGTCTTTGCGGGGAACCGGTCAAACCTGTTGTCAAAGGAGACATAATGGGGACAATGGGGACAGACAGTATCGGTCGTCCAAACAAACGGCTCATAAATGGCTCAAAGGGCTCATTCAGGAATCCGACATAAACCCGACAAACACGACGGTCAAGCCAAGCAATGAGAAAGGAGGCACAAAGGGGCCGGAGGGATCATCCAGATCAAGCTGAGACCAGTATCAAAGGCATAAGGACGGAGACATGGCCAAGAAAAAACCCAATTCGAAAAAGACCGTCAAGACCCTCACCCACGATGAGGCGTCGCGAAAGAACATTCCCACGGCCGAATACCAGTCTGTCATGGCCAAGGAGCAGGAGGCCCCCATCCGCGTGGCCTACGAGCGGCGCAATCGCGATTTGGACCCCCAACTGGTCTGGCGCGGCAAGGATGAGCAGGACTGGTCCGACCTGGTGACCTACGCCCCGCCGCTTTACATTCAGGAAAAGGTCCACCCGAAGGTTCTGATCGACGACCTGCTGCGCCGCAGCAAGGACGAGGCGAAAGCCGCAGACGCCCAAATCGACCTTTTTGCCGACTTCAACGGCCTGCCGAGCGAGATCGCGAGGACCGAGTTCTACCAGCACGACGCCAACTGGTCGAACCGCATGATCCTAGGGGACAGCCTCCAGGTGATGGCCTCCCTTGCCGAACGCGAAGGTTTGCGGGGCAAGGTGCAGTGCATTTACATCGACCCGCCTTACGGCATCAACTTCAACTCCAACTTCCAGTGGTCAACCACCAGAGCACCCGCCAACCGGAGCAATTCATCCGTGATCCCTATGTGCTTGAGTTTCTGAACCTTATGGATTACCCAGCCTTAATGGAGTCCACGGTGGAACAGGCCATTATCCATAAGCTGCAGACGTTCCTGCTCGAACTCGGGAAAGGTTTTTCGTAACCGTTCACCGGGCTATAATGGAGAGAGTTGGAGTGCGTGGTGTTAAGTAAAAAAACTAACATGGGAAAAGCGGCTAGGGCAGATTGGAGCACTTTGACTCCCCGTGAGGAAGCCGATTGGAAAAAAACGACTGAAGAACAGACAAAGACCCACAACCATCGCTTTTCTCCATTGGACTTCCAACCGGTCTCATCGATATGCAGGAGATCGGATCGTGACAACTGCTCACCGATTTGTGCTGTGGCAGGTGCGTATGCCTCGGAGACCCGATCCAGGGAATTGCAGGCAGCCTCGAAGGAGAGATCGATTTTAAAGAGGGTCTGCATGATTTCACAAAGTCCCCTGCGGGTTCCCCTGTGTACCGAGGTCGAGTAGCCGATGGCTGCATGCAGTCTTGGCCTGAAGCTACTCTTGGAAACTTACCGGGGGAAGGGAGCGCGGCTTACATAGCCGCAGGTGCATGGTGCATTGAAGCGCATGGAGTCGATACTCGGTCTTGATCGGTTCCATTACGGGGAGTTCAAAAGTTTGGTGCCGTAGGGGCTCTGAAGGCTCCTGGTGTGAATGGGGATCGAGGGTTTTGTGGCATTTGTCGCAGCTTTTCGGGTAGTAATCATAGACATGATTCATCTGCTCCACAGGCAAAAGCTGGCGTTTGTGCCCCTTGTGTCCTTTCTGTGCTCCAGGTCCACGAAGGCTGCGCTTTTTCTTTTTCCTCTCAACCCTTGGGCCATCGGAGGATGGGGGTTTTGAGGAATTGGTGGAGTCTGCGCTCAAAGAGGCGATCTTTTCGTTGAGCGTTTTGATCTGTCTGTCCTGATCGAGGAGTTTATTCACCGTGGGCTTCTTTCCCGAATCATACAGGGCTTCGGCTTCCCTCTTATCCATGGCACAGCCTCTCTCTGAAATCCCTGCGAAGGGGGGAAGCCGTAAACGTCTTTGATGGAGCGATTGGGTTTACCCGTTTGGTCGTTTTTACCTCGGCCGGTGGCTTTGCCCAGGAATCGCCAATTCAAGGCACGGTAGCATGTCCCCGGGAAGCGCTCGGTATTTCCAAAGGTCTCCACCCAATGGACAGGATGGTGATACAGAGCCTGCCAATCCGCCGACAGCCTCTTGGCACAACGGGCAAGCAGGTGGGAAGCACAATGAGAAACCTTCACCCAGGGCAGGCCTTGTGTGCAGGACTCTCTTCCACGAATATAAAGGCCCAGCGCTCCCTTCCCCAAATGAGAGCCCATCACGGCATCGATCCCATTTCCGCCTAGAATGGAGGACCACCACATGATGCGTCCACTTTACCGTTGACGCACAAGGCGAAATCGCCTATACTTCCGCCCCAAAAAAGGGACTTCTTATCACCTCACCTAATTTTGCCACGTTTATAAGAAAACTAGATTGAAGTGTACATTTTCCCAATGGATAACAAGCAATCATTTAAACAATTTGAACAAACAATGAAGATGTTAGGATACGATAACCGGAAGTTACAAGCCTTTATAGAACTTTTTGATAACATCTTAAGTTCGGTTCGTGAACCCTTAGTGGTGCTTGATTCTGATTTGAAGGTTGTAAAGGCCAATCATTCCTTTTACCAGACCTTCAAGGTTAAACCAGAGGAAACAGAGGGGATATTAATATATGATCTTGGCAACCGACAATGGGACATCCCAAAGCTTAAACAATTACTTGAAGATATTCTTCCTCAGAATTCCACATTTAATGACTTTGAGGTGGAACATAACTTTGAGACCATAGGCCGAAAGATCATGCATCTGAACGCCAGACGGATTTACAGAGAGTCGAAGCAAACCCAGATGATCCTCCTGGCCATCGAGGATGTGACTGAGCGTGAATACTATAAAAGACATCTTGAGGAACTTGTTGAAAAGCGAACGGCCGAAATCAGATTAGCAAGAGAAGAGGCGGAAAAAGGCAAGCAAATCGCTGAAGCCGCACTTTTCGAAATAAAGAAGTTAAAAGACCAACTTGAAGCTGAGAGAGCGTATCTACAGGAAGAAATCAAACTGGAATACAACCATGAGAACATTATTGGTCAGAGTGATGGGATCAATTACGTGCTCTATAAGGTTGAACAAATTGCCCGCAGCAATACGATCGTTCTGGTTCTTGGCGAGACCGGAACCGGCAAAGAGCTGGTCGCCCGGGCCATTCACGGGTTGAGCTTGCGCAAAGAGCGAGCCTTGGTGAAAGTGAATTGCGCCACACTGCCTTCAAACCTCATCGAAAGCGAGCTGTTCGGTCATGAGAAAGGTGCTTTCACAGGCGCCCATTCCAGACACTTGGGGAGATTTGAGGTCGCCGACGGCGCCACCTTTTTTCTGGATGAGATTGGTGAGTTACCGCTGGAATTGCAGCCCAAGCTGCTCAGAGTGATCGAGGATGGTGAGTTTGAACGGTTGGGCAGCTCCCGTACGATCAAGACCGATGTGCGAATTATTGCGGCCACAAATCGCAATCTGGAAGAGGAAGTCCGCAGGGGCCGGTTCCGTGACGATCTCTGGTACCGTTTAAATATTTTCCCTATTACCATGCCGCCGCTCCGGGATCGGTTGGATGACATTCCGCTTCTTGTGGACTTTTACGTCAAAAAGATCTCCAGGCGAATGGGCAAGTCCATTGAGATCATCCCGACAAGCGTCATGAATGCCTTGCGGAGTTATCACTGGCCCGGCAATGTCCGGGAACTGGAAAACGTCCTCGAACGGGCGGTGATTAACTCCTCGGGGCCCAAGCTGCGCCTGGTCGATGAACTGAAGACTCAGCAAAAGGATTTATCGACCACGCAGAAAAGGCTCGAAGCGGTTGAGCGCGAACATATTATGCGAATCCTCGAGCAAACTCAATGGAAAGTCAGCGGAAAAAACGGGGCCTCCGAAATCCTTGGCCTCAATCGCAGCACCTTGCGGGCCCGAATGCGAAAACTCGGTGTCCGCAAGCCGTAAAGCCCGGGAATTCTGTTTTTCATGCGATCCATGATCTACGTGGAAATATAAAACCAGGTCATGCAGCGACTTCCGAAGATAGAAAGCCGGGGACGATTTCCCTGAATACTCGCCTGTTTTTGTGACCATTTCAAACCATTCCTTGTCCCTTCATAGGTCCTCTCCGAGCATCACTGACTTCACCTAAAGGATGCCAAGGTCGTGGTCGTATTTGACCATTTGCCATATATGACCATTATTTCGCGTCAACCTGACCCTCCTTCATCAACCTTTCGAATTTAAATATTCATTCAATAATCAATATGTTGAATCAAATAGGATTGCATTTGCCGAGTCTGGCACGAAGTTTGGACATCTAATCATGCAACGTTTGAATTTTTAGACGGCAGACAGGGCGGAGAGATTTCTGAATTTGGGAATATACCGTGACCTAAACCTTTGATGGGACTTTCCCGGAGAGGAGGGCTTCCGTGATCATCGTGAGGATTACAATGAAGGCACTCATGGAAAAACGAAAGGAGGTGATCCAAACGCTTCTCTCCATGATTGAGCCGGCGGGAAAGGAGAAGGGGTGTCTGAGCTATGAGGTTTTTTCCGATATCGAAGGCAAAACAGTCTTCAATCTGATCGAGGAGTGGGAAACCCGTGAAGACCTGGACCGTCACATACGGTCAGAAAGATTCAGTGTTTTGCTCGGGACAAAGAGCCTTTTGACCAAACCTTTGGAAATGAAAATCCATACGGTCCACCATTCGGAAGGGGTGGAGGTCGTCAATGCCCTCAGGGGCAAGGGAACCTCTAAAAAGAACCTCTAAAAAGAAAGGAGAATATTTATGTCTTGGGATAATAACCCAGGAGGACAGCAAGATGGCCCACCAGATCTTGCGGAACTAATCAAGAAGGCGGGAGATTCGCTGCACCTCGGGAAGGGAGGGAAGCCTCTGTGGATTATTGGTATCCTCATTGTTCTGGTGATCATTTTGGCTTATACCGGCTTTTACACCATTGCCCCCGGCCATCAGGGGGTCATTCTGCGATTCGGGAGGTATTCTGGTATGGTCCTGCCGGGGCTTCACTTCAAGATCCCCTTTGGGGTCGACACGGTTTTTAAGGTGCATACGGAACAGGTGGACACGGAAACCTTTGGTTTCAAAAGCATCAGCCCCGGTATTCAGACCCGGTATGAAAAGGGCGCCGCGACGGAGCTGGAATCTCTCATGCTCACCGGGGACCTGAATGTCATCGATGTGGAGTGGATCATCCAGTTCCGGAGGGAAGACCCCCGGAAATACCTCTTTAACGTACAAGACCCGATCATGGCGATCCGGGATATCAGCGAATCGGTGAATCGGCGCATCGTGGGGAACAGGAGCTTTGACTATGTTCTCCAAAATCGCGAAGAGGTGAACAAGATGGCTCAGGAAGAGCTTCAGAAGATTCTCGATGAGTACGAAACCGGAGTCCGCGTCGTCAACGTGAGACTCCAGAACGTGGTGCCACCCGATCCTGTAAAAGGCGCCTTCAACGAGGTCAACGAGGCCCAGCAGGAAAAGGAGAGACTCATCAACGAGGCCCAGGAGACGTACAATAGAGAGATTCCAAAGGCCAAGGGAGAGGCGGAAAGAACGATCAACGGGGCCCGGGGATTCGCCCTCGAGCGGGTGAACCACGCCAAGGGTGATGTGGCCAGATTCTCGGCCGTTCTCAAAGAATACCGAAACGCGAAAGATGTCACCAAACAGCGCCTCTATCTGGAGGCCTATCAGACGATCCTGCCCAACGCCAAGCAGATCTACATTATCGATAGTGAGCAGAAAGGCTTACTGCCGCTTCTCCAACTCAATCAGCAGGTCACGAAAGGGGGTGAGGCCCAATGAAACGACTAGGAGCTTTCATCGGCTTTGTCATCGTTATTTTTCTGATCCTCTTGCTTTCAGGGGCCTTTTACACGGTGCGCGAATGGGACCAGGTGGTGATCACCCAGTTTGGAAGACCGATTGGAAAACCAAAGACCGACGCGGGCCTCAGATTCAAGATCCCCTTCATTCAGGAGATCCATCGCTATGAGAAGCGGATTATGAGGTGGGATGGAGACCCCAAAGAGATTCCCACACGGGACAAGCGGTTTATCTATGTGGATACAACGGCACGATGGCGAATCGTGGATGCGCAGAAATTTCTGGAGGTTCTTGGCACTTACACTCAGGCATACGCCAAGCTGGATGACATCATTGACGCTGTTCTCCGGGATTACGTTTCGTCAAATCCTCTGGTGGAGCTCGTCCGGACCACAAACGAGATGCCGACCGTGGAGGAGGGAGAAGGCAAGGTGCTCTCCCCGTTCCCGGAAGCAACGGCACTGGAAACCGTTCGCCTGGGCAGAGAGAAGATCACCCGGGCGATTCTGCTCGAGGCTTCAAAAGCAATGCCCGCCTTTGGCATGGACCTGGTCGATGTGCGCATCAAGCGGATTAATTACATCGAGCGAGTCCGTACAAAGGTTTACGAACGGATGGTATCGGAAAGAAAGCGCAAGGCCGCCCAGTTTCGATCGGAGGGAGAGGGCCAAAAAGCAGAGATTCTCGGTGAGATGGATAAGGAGCTGAAATCGATCATCTCGGGAGCATACCGGACGGCCGAGGAGATCCGCGGAGAGGCGGATGCCGAGGCGACCAGGATCTATGGAGACGCTTACGGTCAGGATCCGGCCTTCTACGCCTTTTTCAAGACCCTGGAGACCTACAAAGGGGCTGCCTATAAAAATGCCTTTGTTATTCTTGGAACCGACTCCGACTATTACCGGTTCCTGAAGGCTATCCCGAAATGAGCAAGGATCATTTTGATATGCGAAAGGAGAGTCCATGAGAACCTTGCTGATTTATCCGGAGTGTCCGGACACTTTCTGGAGTTTCAAGCACGCTCTGAAATTCATTCACAAAAAGGCGTCCTTGCCTCCACTGGGCCTTCTGACCGTAGGAGCGATGCTTCCCAAGGAATGGCCCAAAAAGCTGGTGGATGCCAATGTGAGCAAGCTCACCCAAAAAGACCTGGCGTGGGCCGATTGTGCGTTTATCAGCGCGATGGTTGTGCAAAGGGATTCGGCGTACGAGATCATCGCCCGGTGTAAGGAGGCCGGCCTCAAGATCATTGCGGGCGGGCCGCTCTTCACCAGCGAACATAACGAGTTTGAGGATGTGGACCATTTTATCCTGAACGAAGCCGAACTGACCCTCCCCCCTTTTCTGGCGGATTTGGAGAAGGGATGCGCCAAGCGTATTTATCGCACCTCGGAGTTTTGCGACATTCAGAGAACACCTGCTCCCATGTGGGAGTTGATGGATTTGAAACACTATGCTTCCATGAGCATTCAGTTCTCCCGGGGCTGCCCATTCAATTGTGACTTTTGTAACGTCACGGCATTGTTCGGCCATCGGTCACGCATCAAGACAGCCGAGCAGATTATTGCCGAGCTGGATGGGCTTTACGATCTCGGGTGGCGGGGACAGGTCTTTTTTGTGGACGACAACTTCATCGGCAACAAGTCCTATCTCATGGCGCATCTTCTCCCCGCACTCATTGAATGGCAGAAAGGCAAGAAGGGAATCCCTTTCAACACGGAGGCCTCGGTCAATCTGGCCGATAACGAGCCATTGATGGAGATGATGGTCAAAGCAGGTTTTGATACGGTCTTTATCGGAATCGAAACGCCCAATGAAGAAAGCCTGGCCGAATGCAACAAACAGCAGAACAAGAACCGTAACCTGCTCGAGAGCGTAAAGATCATGCATCGAGCCGGACTGCAAGTGCAGGGAGGGTTCATTGTCGGCTTTGACAGCGACACTCCCTCCATCTTCCAGCGGCAGATCGAGTTCATCCAGAAAAGCGGAATCGTGACGGCGATGGTGGGCCTTCTCAATGCTCCTCCCGGCACGAGGCTTTACGAACGTATGAAAAAGGAGGGCCGCCTGCTCGGCATCATTACCGGAGACAACGTGGATGGCACAACCAACATCCTTCCCAAAATGGGTCTCGATGCGTTGCGCGAGGGATACAGAAATATCATGCACCACATTTACTCACCCGAGTATTACTATAAGAGAGCGATGACCTTCCTCCGGGAGTATAAGGCGCCGGAGATCAAAACGCCCCTGGATCTTCATCGGTTGCTGGGAGCCTTCCGTTCGAGCATCCGTCTGGGAATCCTTGGCAAGGAGCGATTTCAATATTGGAAGATCCTGTTCTGGACACTTTTTCACCGACCTGAATTGTTCACGCTGTCTATCACATTTGCGATCTACGGCTATCATTTCCGCAGAATCTGCAAAATGAAGATTGCGCAGTGAGTCGGAAAAGGGGCCAATAACTCTCCGTTTTCACAATATCGCCCACACTAATTTTTGTACGTATGAAGGGGGGAGTATGCCATCCAACGAGAAAAAAGAACTGGGGGAAAATTTGATGGATAAGCTTCGTTCAATCTTCAGTCCCAAGGGCTCCCAGAAAAAGAAGAATGCCTTACCTCCTAAGGCTCATTTCAGCATCTGGTATTTCCTGATGGCATTCCTTTTATTTACCTACCTTCAACAACACTTTCTTTCTGCAAGAGTGGAGACAATTCCTTACAGCCAATTTAAACAATACATAGCCGAAGGCACCTTGGGTAAATTGACCATCGGCCCGGAAAATATCCGCGGAACGCTAAAAGGAAAAGGAAAAATGCCGGGCCAGGACCAGGAGTTCACCACGGTTCGTGTGAATGATCCCGACCTGGTGAAGGATCTGGATGATCACAAGGTCAGTTACTCTGGACACTATGAGAGTAAATTTCTGAGCAGCATTCTCTCCTGGATCGTCCCTATCGCCATTTTTTTTCTGATCTGGCGGTTTGCCATGAAAAAGATGGGGCCGGGCATGGGAGTCATGTCTTTTGCTAAGAGCAAGGCCAAGATATTTGCTGAAAGTGAGATCAAGGTCACTTTCGCCGATGTGGCTGGAATCGATGAGGCCAAAGAAGAGCTCCAGGAAGTTGTGGAATTTTTGAGTAATCCGGGGAAATTCCAGAAACTGGGGGGGAGGATTCCCAAAGGGGTTCTTCTGGTCGGCCCGCCGGGGACCGGCAAGACTCTTCTGGCCAGGGCTGTGGCCGGGGAGGCAAAGGTCCCTTTTTTCAGCATCAGCGGGTCTGAGTTTGTGGAGATGTTTGTCGGCGTGGGCGCAGCCCGCGTTCGCGACCTTTTCGCCCAGGCCACGAGCCAGGCCCCCTGCATCATCTTCATCGATGAACTGGACGCGTTGGGGAAAGCCCGGGGAATGAATGTCATGGGTGGGCATGACGAACGAGAGCAGACGCTTAACCAGCTCCTGGTGGAGATGGATGGATTCGAAACGAATAAAGGGGTCATTATCATGGCCGCCACCAACAGGCCGGAAATCCTGGATCCTGCCTTGTTGCGCCCTGGGCGGTTTGATCGACAGGTCCTGGTAGACCGCCCGGATATCAACGGGCGAGAAGCCATCCTGAAAATCCATTCCAAAAACGTTCTTTTAGCCCCCGATGTGGATCTCCGTAAGCTCGCCGGCCGCACCCCGGGCTTTGTGGGAGCTGACCTGGCCAACCTCATCAATGAGGCCGCCCTGTTGGCTGCCCGGAAAGATAAAGAAACGGTCGGGTCGGCGGATTTCGACGAGGCCATCGACCGGGTGGTTGCGGGTCTGCAGAAAAAGAACCGGGTGATGAATTCGCAGGAGAAAGAAATTGTCGCGTTTCATGAGTCCGGACATGCGATTGTGGCCGAGTCTGTTGAGCATGCCGACCCGGTGCACAAAATCTCCGTTATACCCCGGGGGATCGCGGCGCTCGGATATACCCAGCAGCAACCCACCGAGGACCGCTACTTGATGACCCGCTCGGAGCTGCTGGACCGGCTGGCCGTACTCTTAGGAGGCAGGGTAGCGGAGGATCTGGTTTTCGGAGAAATCTCCACAGGGGCCCAAAATGACCTGCAGCGGGCTACGGACATCGCCCGGTCCATGGTCACGGAATACGGGATGAGCGATCGCCTGGGCCTGGTGACCTATGAGCGCGCTCGTCAGCCGATGTTCCTGCCGGAAAGTTTTGCTCCCGGTAAAACTTACAGTGAAGAGAAAGCCGGCCAGATAGATGAAGAAATTTCCAAGGTGATCGAGCAGGCCCATCAAAGGGTGCGAGGAATCCTGTCCGCTCACCGGAATGTTTTAGATGACTTGGCCCGCCTCGTTTTGCAGAAGGAAGTTGTACAGGGGGAGGAGCTTAGAAAGATGCTGGGCAAAACCCCTGCGGGGTAGTCCCGCACGCCGCTCAGTTTCCCATAACCTTTTTGAATCGGAGGATAGAAATGAAAATAAAACCATTAAACGACAGGGTGCTTGTTATTGGAATTGAGGAGAAGGAAAAGAGCGCCGGCGGGATCATCATTCCGGACACGGCCAAGGAAAAACCGCAAGAGGGGAAGGTCGTAGCGGTTGGTCCCGGAAAATGGGATGAAAACGGGAAACGGATTCCCCTGGAAGTCAAAAAGGATGATCGCGTGCTTTTCGGTAAATATGCGGGAAATGAAATCAAGATCGATGGGGTGGAACATCTCATGATGAGAGAAGATGATATCCTGGGTATCATAGAAAAGTGATTGAAGGAGGTCTTAAGCAATGGCGGCAAAAGAGATTAAATATGGTGCAAAGGCAAGAGAGAAGATGCTGAGAGGGGTGGACATCCTGGCCGACGCGGTGAAGGTGACCCTTGGACCGAAAGGGCGGAATGTCCTTCTTGAAAAGTCCTGGGGTTCCCCCAAGATCAGCAAGGATGGGGTGACCGTTGCCAAGGAAATTGAACTGGAAGACAAGTTTGAAAACATCGGTGCACAGATGGTCAAGGAGGTGGCTACCAGGACATCCGACGTGGCCGGGGACGGCACCACCACGGCGACCATCCTGGCCCAGGCCATCTATCGTGAGGGGGTGAAAATACTGGCCGCGGGTGGCAGCCCCATGCCCATCAAGCGGGGCATTGAAAAGGCCGTTGGTATGGTGGTTGAGGAACTGAAAAAGATGTCTAAACCGACAAAAGATAGAAAAGAAATCTCCCAGGTCGGTACTATATCGGCAAACAACGACCGCGCTATCGGGGACATTATCGCCGATGCCATGGAAAAGGTGGGCAAGGAGGGTGTGATTACCGTGGAGGAAGCCAAGGTTATGGAAACCACTCTGAAGGTCGTTGAGGGGATGCAGTTCGATAGGGGTTACCTGAGCCCGTACTTTGTCACAGATCCCGAGAAGATGGAAGTTGATCTTCACGAACCCTACATCCTTTTAAACGAGAAGAAGATCAGTGTCATGAAAGACCTGCTTCCCATTTTGGAGCAGGTTGCAAGAGGCGGTAAACCTCTCTTGATCGTTGCAGAGGATGTGGAAGGGGAGGCTCTGGCCACCCTGGTGGTAAACAAGCTGAGAGGGACACTGCATTGTGCGGCTGTCAAGGCGCCCGGCTTTGGGGACAGGCGAAAGGCCATGCTGGAAGATATGGCCATTCTGACCGGGGGCCGGGTGATCAGTGAGGACCTGGGCGTCAAGCTGGAAAGCATTACCCTGAAAGACCTGGGCACAGCCAAGCGCATTGCGATAGACAAGGATAACACAACGATCATTGACGGGGGGGGTGACCGCAAGGAACTGGAGGGGCGTGTAAAACAGATCAGGGCGCAAATCGAAGAGACCACCAGCGACTATGACAGGGAAAAGCTTCAGGAGCGGTTGGCAAAATTGATTGGAGGTGTGGCGGTTATCAATGTGGGCGCGGCCACCGAGACTGAAATGAAGGAGAAAAAGGACAGGGTCGAGGATGCCCTCAATGCGACGCGCGCAGCGGTAGAGGAAGGCATTGTCCCGGGTGGCGGCGTTGCCTATATGCGCACGCTGAAGGTTCTTGAAAAGGCCCAGTTTCCTGGCGAAGAGCAACTTGGTGTTAACCTCATTAAACGTGCTCTTGAAGAACCTGTGAGGCAAATTGCCAACAATGCCGGTTTTGAGGGCTCCGTGGTGGTTCAGCACGTCAGGGAAGGTGAAGGGAGTTTTGGATTCAATGCGGAAACAGGGACGTATGAAGATCTTATGAAGGCCGGTATTGTGGATCCGACCAAAGTAACGCGATTTGCGCTTCAAAATGCGGCATCCCTGGCCGGCCTTCTCATGACCACGGAAGCGATGGTTGCTGAAAAGCCAGAAAAAGAGAAATCCTCGGCACCTGCCATGCCCTCAGAAGATATGTACTAACGGCTCTTAGAGGTTACCGCCGAGTGTTTGGAGAAGACCGGTTTTTCAAATTCTCCAACAGACTGGGAAAGTAATATGGAACAGGATACTAGATATATTCGCTGGTTTGAAGAAATCAAGATTGAAGATACTCCCATTGTCGGCGGTAATAATGCCTCTCTAGGGGAGATGTACAGTGAACTTACAAGCCAGGCGGTTAAAATTCCGAACGGTTTTGCAATAACTGCCGAGGCGCACTGGCATGTAATAGAATCAGCCGGAATTCTTGACGAACTCAAGGATGCCATGGCGGGTCTGGATAAGACTAGACTGGATGACCTTATGAAACGGGGGAAAAGAGCACGCGATTTAATTTTGAGCGCCGGCATCCCCGATGACCTCTGGACTGAAATAAGGAGTGCTCGTATGAAACTTCATCGGGCCGTGCCAAGGTAAAAACTCCCCACTTTTTTAAAGGGGGGCCGGGGGGGATTTCTTGTAAGCGCTTGAAAATCCCCCTAAATCCCCCTTTTCGAAAGGGGGACTTTGGCGGTCCATATCCAGTGTTGTGCATGAAGTTTCTGCCCTTTGATTAGACTGGCCCTCCAGGCCAGAGGCCCCGCTTATATGAAACTTCATGGGGCCGTGCCAAGGCAAAACTCCCCCGTTTGTTAAAGGGGGGCAGGGAGGATTTCTTGTAAGCCCTTGAAAATCCCCCTGAATCCCCCTTTTCGAAAGGGGGACTTCGACGATCCAACTGGAATGTGATTTATGAAGTTTCTGTCTTTGATTAGACTGGCCCCCCGGCCAGAGGCCCCGCTTGTATGAAACTTCACGGGGCCGTGGCAAGGCAAAACTCCCCCCTTTTGTAAACTGTACATGTCCACATTTTTTGCTGGACACAGCGGGTTGAAGCTATTCTTGTTGAATCATTGAAACAGATCCATGTTAAAAAGTTCAGTCAATGCAATGTGTTAGTCTCCCCTCCCTTGATGGGAGGGGATTAAGGGGGGGGTGGAAAAGGCGTTTCTTCATCACCCCCACCCTAACCCTCCCCCATCGAGGGGGAGGGAATAAGTCACTGTTTCAACAGTTCATATTCTCGCCCCCTGTGTCCAGCGGGCCACTTTATGGGACACGTACAGTTTTGTAAAGGGGGGGGAGGATTTCTTGTAAGCGCTTGAAAATCCACCTAAATCCCCTTTGTGAAAGGGGGCCTTTCATGATCCAAGTTTAACAGCGTTTTCATTTCATGAAATTTCTGTCTTTGATTAGACTGGCCGCCCTGGCCAGAGGCGGCGCTTATAACAAGCTCTGCGAGGAGTACGGCCCAGACGCAGATGTTGCAGTGCGTAGTTCAGCCACGGCAGAAGACCTGACCCAACTCGTTTTAAGGGTTGACCGGGACTCAGCGCTGTTGGCCCACGATTTTGACGAGCGAGACCCTGGAGTGATGAAGATGATTTCTATGGCTATTCAAGGAGCGAGAAGGAACCAGCGCCATATTGGGCTGTGCGGTCAGGCGCCGAGCGATTATCCTGAGTTTGCCGAATTTCTGGTGAAAAAAGGAATAAATTCGATATCTCTCAATCTCGACTCGATAATGAAAATTACCCTTGAGTTAGTAGATGATAGAATACATGATTCACCTTATTGATTCATCCAGACTGGTTAGATACGCTTAATATACGGATGTGGTTAACTGAGAGTAGTTTGCATGCATGAGGTGAGGGAACCGGAAACGGGGGATAAAAGGGGGCGGGTCACCGGTGGATTATTATCGTTGCCTGTTGATGGTTAAATATCGCAGTCGCCCCGGGAGCTTGGGATGGACTGAATATGGGAGTAAACTTTGAGACGGTGGAGGTACATGGGGTGCCTCAGGCAGCCATAGACAAAAAGAAAGGCTTAACTAAACAAGGAAAGAAGGAGGGCTCATTATGGTAGTTTTGAATTTCGTCATTGCGCTTGTCGCGTTGATCATTGCCATTATGGCATTTCAAAGGACTGGCGGAACTAAGGAGTTCAAAAAAAACACAGCCGAGCTTTTGGCCAAAATGGAAAAAAAGATGCGAGAAGAAGAAACAGGTAAAGCGGACGAGAAAAAAACAGAGGGATAGACAAAACCATAGGGGCGGCAGTGAATTACTACGAAATACGATAATTATCGGTATGTTATCCGTTTATTCTTAGCGCTAATGGTTATTCCGGCGTCTCCGCGACGGATCTAAGGGAGGCTAATCATGTACGTTTCGTTAATCATCACCTTTTTGCTTCTCCTGGTAATTATCATCACGGCCATACAAAATAGTATGCCTTTGGATTTCAAGTTTTTCACCTGGAATTTTCAGATATCTATTACAGCCTTGATTTTTTATTCCTCTCTCATTGGTGGAGCCATTGTGGCGGTTTTGGCCTTACCAAAGCTGGCGAAGAAATCCCTTCATGGGAGGAGTATGAACAGGGAGATCCATAAATTGAAGGAAAAGATTCTAGAGCTGGAAGAAAGACATGCCGGCGGGTCTCAGATAGAATAGCCCTCCCTTGAGAGATATGGGCGGTTGGATTTCCAGACGCTGGTCGTTTCTGCAATTTTTGTCAGAGGATGAAGGATAAGAATTTTCTTTCAACGAGAACGCAAGAATGGAGGTTCGAAATGGTGGAAAGCACATTAACAGCGATTGGCAGAGTTACTAAAAAGGCGGTCATTGGAGCCATCAAGGGCACTGGCGAGAAAGCGCAATCCATTGCGGAGACGACTGCTGATCTGGTGAAAGTGACTGTCGGGGGAGTGGGCGATTTCTCGGTTGCCACTGAAAAAAGAGTGGGAGAGATCGTGTCAGGGGCAATCGAGGCCGCAACCGAAGTTGGTGGTGACTTATTCATGACCATAAAGTCTACCGTCTATGGCGTTGTGAAAGCGGGTTCAGATGCGGGGGCGGATGTGGCCAAGACTGCTGTTGCAGCCACTGAGGGAGCCATCAAGGCAGCAGCCAAGGCTGGCATCGATATCAGCGAGGCAACCAAGGGAGCAGTCACTGGGGCTATTGAAGCTGGTGATAAAATCGGGACACAAGCATCCAAGGCCGTAAGGAATGCCCTGACAACTTCAATCAAAGGTGCTAAGGACTTGATCAAGCCGCCGCCTAAATAGATAAGGTCTGAATATTTTTCATTCCGTATCACTCTTGTCCAAAATCGATATTTCCTTGGACAGCATTTTGATGAAAGTCTTTTCTGGCGAAGGAACCCCTTAACTTCCCCCTTTGAAAAAGCGGCTCGACCTGAGCCATTCGGCTTCGAGCTCATGGCCGAGAGGCTCGCCGAAGGTGGGGAGTGAGGGGGATTCTATCTTCCCTTAACAAAGGGGGATCGAGGGGGATTTTGAAATCCCCCCTGCTCCCCTTTAAATAAATGGGGTTGGATCATCCTCAGGGAATCCATGAAACCTGATTTATCAGTTTCAGATGCAAAGTTGAAAAATCAAGCACTTATCGATCAAAAACCCTCAATTTGGTTTTATCTTGGACAGGAATGATTCCTTATTTTGTTTCAATTGTGGAGCCCCACGCGCAAGCGCGTGGCACCTATATTACACCATGGTGATAACGGGCAGAGAAAGAATAAATGAAAAGGAGGTTTTCCAAATGAAAAACGTTATGTTCGCAAAGGGGTTATTCGCGATAATGCTGCTGGTCGCCCTGGGGGCCTTGCCGGGTTGCGGTGAGAAGGAAGAAACCCAGAGCAAGCCCGCAACCGTGTCCAAGGAAGATGTCAAGAAGGAAACCAAAGAAGCTTATGACGCAACCAAGGCCTACACTCAGGAGCAGATACAGGCCTTTCGGGAACAGACGGAAACCAAACTCGCTGAATACGAAAAGGAAATTGATCAACTGCAGGCAACCGCGGAAAAACTGGGAGGGGATGCGAAGGCGAAAGCTGAACAACAGCTAACGGCATTGCGTCAAAAACATGATGAGGTGTCTCAAAAGTTGAAGGAGCTGAGCTCTTCCAGCGCAAGTGCGTGGGAGCAGATAAAATCAGGGATCGATGCGGCCATGGAGGATTTGGGTAACGCCTACAAAAAGGCTGCGGCCGAGTTCAGCAAATCCTGAGAAAATTGACTTTACTCGCCTTCGCCAGGATGCCCCGTACCCCCGCCCTCATTAGCACTGGTACTGCGGAGGGAGTGGAGAAGCACGGGAAGGAATGGAGACTGGCGACCGCGACGCACGGCCCGCAGGGCGAAGAAGACGCGTCGCTTCAACGGAGTTCCTCTGCGACCCAGTCAGGCTGTGCAGGTTCGGGCCTGGAGCAGGATCATGAATGGGTCAATCGATTGGAAGTCGTCGGCGACCTTCACGGTCAAAAATGCGCAGAAGGGTGCCTTCATGAGAATTCCGTACGTTCTATTGTTTGCAGTGCTGGTGTTTGCGAGTCATCCAGAGGCCGCCTTTGCCCAATCATCCTCATGCCCCGGCATTCACATAAATATTCTCAATATTAGAAACAGCACAGGAACCATAGCTTGCGCGCTTTTCGACTCGCCGGATGGTTTCCCGATCGAGTACCTGCGCTACGCTACCAGTATGATGGCAATAGAAATCCGGGATACGCAGGCGCGTTGCGACTTTGTACACATTCCGCCGGGAACGTATGCACTTGTCGTCATTCATGATGAAAATAGGAACGGCAAGATTGATACCAACTGGCTAAGGCTCCCAACGGAAGGCTACGGTTTTTCGAACGACGCAAAAGCCTTGCTCGGCGCGCCCTCGTTTTCTGCCGCCAAATTCCAGTACGACGGGGGAACCCTGGATATGTCGATCAGCCTGCATTATTGAGCGCCCGCTATATTCAGCATCGTATCATTAGGAGACAAGAGCTGTGGGCATAAGAAAAACATCATTTATCGAGCCGAGAGCACCCGGCCTGCACATCTTCAGCAAATTCCCCACACCGCGACTTGGTGCTGCGCTACTTTCTACGATCCTCAGAGAAAGAGGGTACAAAGTAAAGAAATTTATTGAGGACCTTGCTGCACCTGACTGATCATTCATTGAGAGCTCGGACATCGTCTGCATCTCGACCATAACTTCCACAGCGATTAGGGCGTAGAAAATGGGGAAACACGTGTTTTATTCGTGGAAATATATTTTCAGGCATCTGGCAAGATTGGACTTCCGCTACACGACGGTCGGAATCTTTGGTAAAAAAGCGGTTCGTAAGAGCCTTGAGGCGTTTTCAGCCCATCGAGATGGCTCCGACTTCACCATCGGTTAGCTGCGAGGAGGGAACCTAAGACTATGCGACTATATCTGATCAATCCTTCAAACCCGCTTGTCGCCATCACCAAAGTCAAGGAGAGCCGCTGGAACCGCTACCGCGTGTGGAAACCGCTCAGCCTTATGGTTCTCGCGGGCCTGACCCCGACGGAGTGGGAAATCTCGATCGTGGACGAGAACCTCGGCGCGCCGGACTATGCGGCCATGCCGCGGCCGGACCTGGTGGGCATTACCGCTTTCACCTCCCAGGCGAACCGCGCCTATGAAGTAGCCGCTCACTTCAGCCGTCTGGGTGTCCCCGTCGTCATGGGCGGCATACACGCAACCATGTGCCTGGAGGAGGTCATGGAGCGTGTGGACTCGGTCGTCACGGGGGAGGCTGAGGGCATCTGGTCTCAGGTCCTGGAGGACGCACGGAATGGCAGTCTGAAGCGCCGGTATGACGGACGGCTCGCCGAGATAAGCGATGTACCGAGCGCCCGTCATGATTTGTTGGCTACGGGATACGCCTGTGGGGCCATTCAGACCACACGCGGCTGTCCATTGAACTGCAGCTTTTGCAGCGTGACGGCCTTCAACGGGGCCCGCTACCGGCAGCGATCCATTGCGGATGTGGTGCGGGAATTCCAGTTGATCCGTGAAAAGCATGTTCTGGTGGTGGACGACAACCTCATCGGCACGCGCCATGAACACATCGCCCGCGCCAAGGACCTTTTCGGTGCCATGGCACAGGCGAACCTGCGAAAGCAATGGGTTGCCCAGGCCAGCATTAACTTCGCCGATGACGAAGAGCTGCTGGCGTTGGCCGCGAAGGCCGGGTGCAGCGGCGTTTTCATCGGCTTTGAATCCCCCACACCGGAAGGGCTCCTGGAACTCGGCAAGAAATTTAGCCTTCTGAAGGGCCGGGATTTCCGCGCCTCCGTGCGGCGCATACAGCGGCACGGCATACTGGTCGCGGGTTCCTTTATCATCGGCTTGGACATAGACGAACCGGGTATCGGCAAACGTATCGCCGAGGTGGCCGGCCGGTACGGCGTGGACAATCTCAACGCGCTGTTTCTGACGCCCCTGCCCGGCACGCGCCTGTGGGACCGGATGAAATCTGAGGGCCGCATCGCCCTCGATACGTTCCCGGAGGACTGGAAATATTACACGCTCACCTTCCCGGTGGCCCGGTATAAGCATTTGTCTCTGGAGGGCATTATCGGAGAGATGATCTCCTGCGACCGGGCCTTCTATTCCATGCCGCGGATTCTGCGCAGGATTTGGAAGAGCTTTTGGCAGCGCCGCAAACCGCTGATCAGCCTGGCGGGCAATTTCTCATACAGGAACAATCTCCGCCTGAACCGTAAGGCCTATGCAGACTTCAAGTCGTATGCGAACGCCAGGGTTTGATCCACTAGATGTCCGAGGCAGATTTTTTGCCTTATAAACTTCCTTACCAGGAGATTGCCGCCGTGTCCTTCAAAGAGAACCTAAAGGCGAAAATCAATCTCGATAGACTTTTGCAAAAGCCCGTTTCGACAATTAGAGAGCCTCCCGGAAAGTGGTGGTTGGACAAAGCCCTAACCCGGGAACTTCTAGACATGACCGATTTTAAGCACAAGAAGTTCAGGGATCTCCATCTCTACCTACGCCCTCTGGAGGGCGAGGTCATGGAGGTGCTGGTATTCGACAACGAATTGCCCATCTACCGCACTACGGTGGCTGACGTTGCTCTTCGCAAAAGCCCGCGCTGGCAGGAAATGTTTAGCATCAGAAATATCAAGAAGATTATGAATCATCATGATGTACTTGTGAGCCGAGGGAAGGAGTCATTTAAGAGATTGCACGCCAACGCCGTGGCGTTGCTGGATGTCACTTATACAAGGGATGACCTGGCGCTGCTGCTGGAGGATGCGCGCAGTGGACTGGAACGTAAATCCATCGGGCAAATACAGGAATCGTTGGATCTATTTGTCGAATTGCTGGATTTCGAGCCCTTGCTTCTTGACGTCCTAGAGCGCTATTTGAAGATTTTTGCCAGGTCTGGGAATAAGAACGGACCTGTTCCTGCCTTTGAGCATCTCATCCTCTTCGACGAAGAAACCCTGACGTTAGGCCTGAAGAAAGGAGCCTTTTCGCCGGAGAACGAGTTAGACGTCGCGTGGGTCATAAAATATGCCCGGGGTGAGGAAACAGCCGATCTCAAGGGCATAGATGTTTTCAAATTCCTGGTTGAACTGGCGCCGGACAAAGCGCAATCTCAAGGAGGGGGAAATCGAGGGACAAATGGCAACTAGCTGATGGCCTGAAAGGCCAAGACTCCAATGCCGAAGAGCTATCGACTTGAGTTCTGGAATTTCTTGTTAGGTGGACATGATAGATAAAGGAGGAATTGATGAAAACAAGGGTGGGCCTGTGGATTGATCATAGGAAGGCCATTATCGTGGCGGTTACGGAAAAAGGGGAAGAAACAAGTCTGATCATATCAAAAGTTGACAAACAGCCAGGACGTTCTGATGGTATACGTTCTACGACCCCCTATGAATCCCAGCAAGTACCGGCAGATGATAGCCGCCAGAAAAAGTTTACGGGACATCTCAACATTTACTACGATGCCGTAATTGCGTGTATTCGTGATGCAGAATCTATTTTGATATTTGGTCCTGGTGAGGCAAAGGGCGAGCTGCAAAAACGGATCGAGAAAAACAGACTCAGTGGACGTATTGTAGGCATTGAAACAGTTGACAAGATGACTGATCGTCAAGTTGCCGCGAAAGTTCGCGAATACTTTCAGGAAAATAACGATCGGTAATAGGATCGAGATAGTACCACCTAGCAACCGGTTACAGCGGAGGGCGCTGCGCGCCGCCGCTGAACCAGAGCGTGTGTGCCGGGCATGGCACAGAACTAGCGAGGTGTCCTGGTTTCGCCGAGGCTATGGCGATGCGAGGAAGTCCTCGTACCAGGTGTTCGCGGAGCCTAAGGTTAGGAGAAGGGCAAGGGTATCGTCGCGAGGCGGGGTCTGGAGGAAGCCCAATCCAGAAGTGCGGGGCGACGTAGGTTGGAAGGAAGGAACTAGGACCCGTCCTGCATATCGAAAGAGCAGGGCGAGGAGAACTCTCCATCCTAAACAACTGATCTCTGATGGCATGCCCCCTCTGAAGGCCGGAACGGTATGAGAGGATTAGTAGGTGGAATGGACAGAAGGCTTTACACCGGCCCACAAAGCGTGGTGGCCTGACCCTTATGGTTAGGCAATGGTCTACTGAGCCGCTCTAACTGAAAACCTGGCCGGCTTGCACGAGTGGGAGTAATCTACCGAACCGCTTTAGTACGTGATTCGTTCGCCAGGTGGTGTGGGAGGAGGGGAGTCGTGAGGCTCCACCCTATCCCGATTAGGCCAATGAATAGGAATTACGACAATCCATTCACGAAAAGAGCCGTGAGCAAAGGCAGGATACAAGCTCCTCCATGACCATTACTGAATACGCGCTATGCGACTATATCTGATCAATCCTTCAAACCCGCTTGTCGCCATCACCAAAGTCAAGGAGAGCCGCTGGAACCGCTACCGCGTGTGGAAACCGCTCAGCCTTATGGTTCTCGCGGGCCTGACCCTGACGGAGTGGGAAATCTCGATCGTGGACGAGAACCTCGGCGCGCCGGACTATGCGGCCATGCCGCGGCCGGACCTGGTGGGCATTACCGCTTTCACCTCCCAGGCGAACCGCGCCTATGAAGTAGCCGCTCACTTCAGCCGTCTGGGTGTCCCCGTCGTCATGGGCGGCATACACGCAACCATGTGCCTGGAGGAGGTCATGGAGCGTGTGGACTCGGTCGTCACGGGGGAGGCTGAGGGCATCTGGTCTCAGGTCCTGGAGGACGCACGGAATGGCAGTCTGAAGCGCCGGTATGACGGAGGGCTCGCCGAGATAAGCGATGTACCGAGCGCCCGTCATGATTTGTTGGCTACGGCCATTAGAATTTTAAGAGAGTATGAGCGGGGCGTGATTTTTAGATTAGGTCGCGTGATCAAAACCAAGGGGCCAGGTTTTATCATTCTTATACCGATCATTGATAAGATGGTCAAGGTGAGCCTTCGTCTGGTGACCATGGATGTCCCACCACAGGATGTGATTCACGAGATAATGTCTCTGTAAAGGTGAATGCCGTCATATATTTCCGGGTCATGGATTCCAACAAGGCCGTCATCGAGGTGGAGAACTATCTTTTTGCTACCTCACAGCTAGCTCAGACGACCCTAAGAAGTGTATGCGGTCAGGTGGAACTGGATGAAATCTTGACAGAAAGAGAAAATATTAACACCCGCTTGCAAAGCATTCTAGACCGAGCTACTGATCCGTGGGGGATAAAGGTGACAACCGTCGAGGTGAAACACATTGATCTCCCTCAAGAGATGCAGCGGTCCATGGCCAAACAGGCCGAGGCGGAAAGGGAGAGGCGAGCAAAGGTTATCAACGCAGAAGGAGAGTATCAGGCTGCCACTCGACTTTCAGAAGCGGCAAACATTATACAGAAGTATTCGGAAGCCTTGCAATTGAGATATCTCCAGACATTGAGGGAGATATCATCTGAGAATAATTCCCTTACCCTTTTTCCCATACCGATAGACCTCTTTAAGCTCTTCTTAAAAAAGGAATAGAGTATATATTACCCATAAAATGGGTAGCGTACGTTTACATCCCCTTTTTGGAAGGAGGCTGGTTGAGCATATGGACTAGAGCTTGAGGGATATTAATGCGTAATTGAGAAGTATGGAGGGCATTCTGAGAATTAAGAAATACGTTGTTTTCAGTATTACGTTCCAGGTTCTGTTCACCATTTTGATATGTTTCATAATATCAAGGCAATTCGGCCTATCTTTAGGTGAGTCCGTTTTTATCGGGTTTCTCGTTTCCCACAGCAGTACCGCGATTGTGTTAAAGCTCATTCAGCACAGGGGTGAGGTTGAAAGCCCTCAAGGCGAGATATGTCTCTATGCATATTGATTCTTCAGGACGTCATTGTAATTCCCATGATGCTCCTGACGCCTTTCTTGGCAGGTATGACCGGGCAGGGGGTCCCTTTTTAAATCGAACTCATTCCTGCTCAGCTCACATTCCATGATTTCCAGCCCATTAAGAGTAGGTTATGATATTAAGGAAAATAAATTTAGAAAAAACTTGACTTATTTCAATTGATAAATTAATATACTTTTTAATTGAAAACTATAGAAAAATTTAAGTGTTGCCCAGCTTCAACACATAATAACAAACCATGCGATGGCTAAAGGCCTCCAAAGGTTATCTTCAAAAAAGGGAGTATTAGGTGGCACTTAAAAGGCTTCTCGGGTGTGCGTGAATCTTTTCTTCGGGACATCTTCAACAAACAAAAACAGGAGATTGCACCGGAGATAATAACGACATCTTGGGAAATCATCAAATCGATAGTTCTGTTGGCTTATTAATCATCAACTGAACCCGATAGATTCAAGATTCTAATATTACTATAAAAATGACTTTACCATTAAAAGCAGGGGTTTTGAATTTCCTCCGTCTTTCAACCCAAAGAAAGCGCCTTGGCATGAAGAAACCACTCAAATTGCCTTGACTGTGCTCCCGAGAGGACTTGGATGTTCTGTTGGGAGCTTGACCTATCATAGCGAAAAAGGGTGCTTGTTTAATACCTTAAGGCTGCAAGAAGCAGAATTCTATTCTTCTCCCTTCCTCTGAAAGAACGTATACCTTTCATAGCTTTTTGTCTTTCAGCCTCATCTTACTATCCGAGCCCAGTATATCTTAACCCATGGTAGGAGTATTCCTGCCATCAAACCCTCAGAAATAAATGTCGTTCATTTTCGGAATGGACATCGGCTGCCCGGAGTAAGTACTCCTATGTTGTTAACCCTGTTAAATTTAAGGGAGACACCAAGATGAAAAGAGAATATATTAAACCATTTGCATGGGGAATGGCGGTTGGCTCGGTTGTGTTGCTTATTGTTATTTTCTCGGCAGGATGGGTAGTGACAAGTAGCTCTGCCAAGGCTAACGCTCAGAAAATTTCTACGGATGCTGTGCTCGATCGCCTGACGCCGATTTCTGTCGCACAGTTTATGGAGGACCCAGATAGGGACGCGCGACTCAAGGAATTGAAAGAACTAGACTATTGGAAGAGAGGCGAATACGTACAAAAAGCGGGTTGGGCGACAATGCCCGGCGAGACAAAAGCAGATAGAAACGTTGCCAATGAGTGTGCCAGACGGCTTGTGGAACTCAAAAAGTAAGAACCCCTTGGCCTGTCTTTTCCCCCACTTCGTCGGATAGGTGAATCTCCCCGCCCTCAATGGCGGGGCTTCACTTACTTACAGGGGGTACCCTTTTTAAACTCCTACTTATAAGCAGGAGAATACTATAGCAGGGCTAAGGGGCTAAAGCAGGCGACAGAGCTCCTTTTATTGGACTCTATATAAATTAACCTAGGGCTGATTTGCAATTTATGCGTTTGTTCATAATCTTTCTTAATGTGTGAAGGATCTTTTCGAAATAAAAATTTTGTTCATTTCTGCAAAAGCACGCATTTTTAATAAGTTTAAGACTGCAAAGGAGAATCTATCTTGGCAGATATTATGACAACGAAGGAAATGGCGAAATATTTAAAATTACACCCAATAACGATGTGTAAGTTATCTTAAGGAAGGTAAAATCCCTTCCATTGGGATCGGCAGGGTCTGGCGATTTGACAGGGAAGTAATCGACGAATGGATCGCCAACGGCTAAAAAAAGATGCAAGACCGCCCCCATTATGGGAGTGATCCCTTAGGATGAGTTGGGTCTCAATACGGTCAGAAAAATCAGGGAGAAACTCCTCATGAGGAAGGCCGAGTTTGCCAGAAACGCAGGGATTTCCCCATTTAATATTGATAGGATTGAGAAAGACATGAGTTGTCGAATTGAGACCAAAAAAAGGGTTATATTGGCCTTTGGATATGACCTTTCGGGGAAGGGCTTCATTTTGACAAATGATTAATGATCTTGGCGGAAGGAATGATCGACTGCTTTTCCCCCTTATACCATTCACTTTAAACCCGGAGCAATTCAGGCGGTGTACTCTCAAAACCTTAGATTGTACGATCGTACAGTTTGGACTGATATTCTAATAACCACCCTATGTGAATCTTTCCCCCTAATGTGGTGCGCAATATTCATGGATGAAGATATCGGAATTTCTATGAAAATATAGAACACAAAAAGGAGCAATAATGAACGAAGGTACACGAAATCAATTGAATGCAAAACTTAAGAAGATGCTGGATCACCTTGATCAAGCCAAAGCTAAAAAAACGAAACCAATAACTCAATCCGGAACCGGGAATCTTATTCGCCGAAGGGCTGGTGAAAAAGAAAAGCGTTTTTCTATCTGCATATAACCCAGATTGTGTGCCGCCGCAGCGGGATAACGAGGCGTGGAAAACCATCGCGAAACGGAAGAACAAAGGTGTCAGGTTTTCATGATATTTTTAATTAGAAGGAGATCAGAATGAATATCTACGTGGGCAATCTATCGTATGAGGTGACCGAAGAGGATCTAAAAGAGGCTTTTAAGGTCTTTGGGGAAGTCGAAACCGTCAAGGTTTTAAAAGACAATGACACGGGCAGATCAAAAGGCTTTGGATTCGTAAGCATGTCCAATAATGCTGACGCTCAGTCGGCAATTAACGGTCTGAACGATAAAGAGCTCAAAGGACGAACACTAAAGGTTAATACGGCTCGCCCTCGCACCGAAAATCGCGGTGGTAGAGGAGAATTTGGTGGTGGCAGAAGAGGTGGAAGAGAAGGTGGGGGACGGCGTTTCTAATGAACATCGCTCGAAGATAACGCATGATAACGCCCAATGGGCATTATTATGGGTACGGGTGCATTCCCTGTTTGTACAGCCGGATGTCAGCCGCTGAGTCCTGACTGGCCTAGTGTCATGTCTCAAAAATTGCTTTACAAAATCCAGACGACCACCCCCACCCATCCTCCCCCATCAAGGGGGAGGAAAATCTTGCCATTCCCAGTGCTTCCCCTCCCCTCGTGGGAGGGGCAAGGGGAGGGGGAACATGAGATGGCGCATGAGGACAAACAGGGAATGCACCCATGGGTACCCGTTGCCCGGTGGAAAGCAGAGGCGCGAACCGGTTGACGGGGAGGAATTAAACGCTTACTCCATCGAAAGCGCCAGGGAGGTGCACAGCAAGAGGGTGGTCAAGAAAAACGAGAATCGAATCATTCGCCTCAGGGCCGATGACACCAAGGACAGAGAGGCAAGAGACATACCCTGCCAGAAGCTCTATGGCATCCTTAAGGCCATCCCGAGGGCACTGCATGACCCTCATGTCTTCCTGTTCAAAGGGAAGCCTGCAAGCGACATCAGAACAGCCCTGAGGAAAGCATACAAAGAAGCGGGAACAGAATAAGGCCGTTCTGCAAAAGACGGCTTCATCTTTCATGATCTGAGGCACACGTTCAACACAAATGAAAAAGCTCTCAACACCCTACTATGCTGAAAGCCTTTATTTGTGAAGTTTAAAATATTATATGAGCCGAAGATGCTTGATATTCAATGGTGCCGAAGGCGGGACTTGAATACGCCTGGCTTGGAATTCCTAAGAGGCTGATACTTCAGGTTTTTCCCTCAATTTCAGCAGGTAATTATAACTCTCGAGTTTTTCAATTAGTAAAATGCCTCCAATAATTTCGTTCAAAATCAAAAATTTTTGCACTAAATTTACACCACCCACTAAATCCATAAGCGGTCATAGCAACACCTACCCGTTCCTGTTGGCCGGTGGAGTTGAGAGAGAGCTTACAGGTACTCCCAATCTGAATCATTCGAGTTGTCAAAAACAGTGATTGTCTGCACCCCGGGCTGCTTGGCGACCCGGATTTGCGGCCGGAGCACAAAAACCCAGAAACTGCTCAAAGCCACGACACGGTAAGGTGCTCAGCTAACATCGGAACTGGGCATGCTGTCCCCCGCCACCGGAAGTCCTCGGAAAATAGGCCAAGAAGAGAGGGAAGAAGCGGTCGTGAAGAGAAAACTTGCGACGCCTCCGTCCAAGCAAAAGGGAGTCAGATAATCACAGAAAACGATGGCAAATCGTCTTTGGTTTGAAATCTCCGAGCATATGACATCTGAGAAGGTGTTGATTTGAACCCCTGCCCCGGTCCATTCTTGGAGCCTGTTCCCCCTCAACTCACTCAGAATGCTTATTATTCATACACGCCTCCGCGCGCGCCGCAGCATAACAGGACTACCCGGTTTCTTTCTACCTCAGGTCTGTAAATTAACCTATAATCACCGATGCGATAACGCCACAAGCCTTTCATATCGCGGCTCAATGGCTTTATGGTATCCCCTATCTCTTTCAGAGGATCTTTGACGATTTTTCCAAGCGCCTCTAGAATTCTGCCTTGAAGCTTCTTATCTAGGCCCTTTATAGACTTAGTGAAGGTGTCAGGCATGGCAATGTCCCAGCGTGCTTTGAGACCCTGCGGTAGAATCTCAGCTGCATCCGCAGAAAGTTCATCAAATTCGAGAAGGTCCTCTTCCTCATCACGCAGAAAAGCCGGGGCAGATAGCATTTCTTCCTCAGTTGGGGATCCTTCGTAATCTTCCTCTAAGTCTTCATCCATGAAATCAGTTTCCGCGGATAAGAAACAAGAAATGTCTTCTACTGATTCTTTATAAACGAAGGCATCTGAATCGAGGAGCCAGGATTCATCAAGCTCATGAATGCCGAAAAAAGGGACAATACGGACAGCTCCGCTTTTTAGTTCTTTCAAAGTTGATTTTATAGCCGAAATCTCATCGTACGAAAAAAGACTGGATGAAATAACATCAACCAGCGCATTTTGGACAGCGGTGATGGTTTCAGAAAACGCCCCTGCTGATATGCTATCAGCGCTGGCAACTTTAGGCCTAGTCGCCTCCATACCGGGCCCTTTCGCAGGGAAAAACTGAAGTCTCTCCGGGACTGCTAAGACTGACCTTATCTTGTGCAAACTGTTTCCTGCCACGATAAGATCGAGAATATGTTCCGTCTTATCTATGTCATACATATTCGGCCTTCCGAAGGTTAGAAGCGATATCCCATGGTCCTTAAGTATGGGTAATAGCAAATCTAGGTAAGGTTCACGAGGGCAGCCGCCCGAATAAAACAGCATAATATCGTACTGATTGCCCCCGATTATGGGCGGAATAGTCTGAATCCATCTCTTTTGGATCTCTTCCTTGTAAATATCAATGTGGGCGTCGAAAGGTCCTATCACATCCCATGGGTATACCATCCCATGCCCCGTCGTAAGAATAACAAGCTGGGACCTTGTACGATCAGCTATATTCCGAAAAGCCCCGACCCACTTTGCACCTGGAAAGAAATGTCCTGCATCATCGACGGTAGTTTTCTGAGAATCAGGGCCTGCATCAGCTGAGCATAGAAGAATCCGTTCTCTCGCATAGGGACCGATTTGCCCTTCCATAGGTCTTCCTCCCTATTTATCTATTTTTTCTTCCCTCTCAAAAACCGCCACCCATATGTCAACTCAGGGAAAATCACTAAAGAGCCTTGGTGATGAGAAATCGCTTTTCTGCAGAAGAAGTATAATGGAAATGGCCTTGTGTATCAAGCAAGGTCCCACAGCAGCAACCGCAGAATGCTGTAAAGGCAAAACTGACCACCTAAAAACCAGAGAAGAGCTTGTCACGGGAGCGAATGCCCAGACAGTGAATCGGGGGCTTGACATTGCAGGAACAGCCGAAAGTTGAGAAAATCTGGACAGAGCCTTGGACCTATATCTGTTCTTTCAAAAATAGGGCCGTGTACGTCCTAACCCAAGTTCATGGTCTCAAAAATAAAATCCCGCTAAATCAGAAGGTTATGATGGTGCTCATTTGGATTTGGGCACTACAGATTTTTTTTTGGCTGGAGCTGACCGTGCGTGCTACAGCAGCGTCTTGGTTATCTTACCGGGTCGGTTGGGGAGAGCCAAAGCCTCGTAGATTCTGGTGTGGCACTCTTCGGGTTTGGCAGTTTTTCTGATGTAGA